>ENA-OROD01001156-OROD01001156.1-human-gut-metagenome-genome-assembly--contig:-NODE-1156-length-22177-cov-8.615134_pt1 | contig 22177 bp, 22 predicted proteins | sample MGYA00242123_ERZ509038 | MGnify/ENA primary metagenome ERZ509038 (study PRJEB26280, sample SAMEA2338719) | human gut metagenome | biome: human gut; feature: human-associated habitat; material: faeces... | reverse complement strand
GCCTGCCAGACCTACTATACCGGTGCGGACGGGCGGGAGTATCACGTCTACGCGGCCTTCTCTCCCCAGGGAGAGGGCCGCACCGATCCCGTGGGGTACGACGCGAAGCTGATCCCCGCCGGGCTGCATGACGATCAGCCCGCCACGGTGTTCGTCACGGACGCGGTGACGGGGCAAACCGCCAACGAGGCGTTTTCGGCGCTGATGGAGGACTGGTCGGTATCGGTGACGGCGCCGGACAGCACCACGGGGCGGGTCGAATTGCAGGAGGCCAGCTATGACTGGGCCGGCACCAGGGCGCTGTTGTTCCGGGTGCTGGTGGCCGACGGCACCTGCGCCCACAACGAGATCGTGTGGGCGCTGGCGATGAAAAACGGCGACGCCATCGAGCTGCGGCAAACGGTGGAGTACGCCGTGCAGCAGGTGGTGACCTTCGACGGGACGGACACGCCCATGGAGCCGAGGACGATGCAGTACCGCTACCGGGCGCTGCTGAAAGCGGCGGGCATCACCTACCGGAATTTCCACGCCCTGCGCCACCCGTATGTCAAGCCAACGACAAAATTTTTTGCTTGCGCTTGAAGTTTTTCAAGCGCAGGCATATCTGATACTCAACGACATACTCGCGGAGCTTATCAGCAACAATGGGAGAAAAGAGCATTGTGGCTACAATTCTTATTCAAACAGATCTTGGACTTTGTACGCAATCTCAATGCGCTTGTCCGGGAATACATAGACCTTCTCAATCAGGAGATCAACCAGCTCCGGGGTCAGACTTTCCACATCGGTAAATGCCTTGGCAATCTCCGTGCGGCTGGACTGCCGAGCCTGTTCCTCCTGCTTCTTTTTCGCTTGTGCCGAGATGGCGGCATAGGCGTTTTTTGTTTTCAGGATGGCTGCGTCACAGGCTGCTTTTTCGGTCTTGTAGGTTTCCACATCAATCTCGCCCATGACATACTGCTCAAACAGAGATTGCTTGCTATCCTCCAGAGCCTCAATCTGTTTCTTATATTCCGTGGGTTCCGCGGCAACCGCATCCAGACAGATACTACCGTCCGCACCGATGGAAAGGACGGTTTCTAACTGTGCTTTCAGGGTCCCCCAAATGACCTGTTCCAGCTCCTTGGCATCGAGCTTCAAATCGTGGCATGGGCCGGTTTCATACGCCTGTGAGCGCCGGCAATGGAAATAGGGACGCTTGTTTGCGACATAGGAAAGCGCATGATCACAGCAGCCGCAGAACACAATGCCTTTCAGAAGATAATCCCTCTGCTTCTTGTGCGGCTGGGAAAAACGGCGTACAGTTTCCTGTACCTTATCGAATAAAACCTTGTCTACGATTGCCGGGTGATGGTCAGGAATGATGTACCACTTCGACCTGTCCTTAAATCGGCTGTTGTTTCCACCGACCTCAAGGACTGCCCGTTTCCCGATGATGTAGGTTCCGGTATACCGTTCGTCTGCCAGAATCCGCACAATGGTTGAACCGCACCAGATGCCGTGGGTACGGGAAATATCATGGGTGTGGTTTCCCCTTGCCGCTTTATATTCGGCGGGGGTAGGGATACTACGCTTGTGCAGATCCCGTGAGATGCTGGGGGCATTCTTTCCTTCGGCGGCGAGCTGGAAGATCAACTGAACCACAGCAGCCGCTTCGGGATCAGGCTCCATTCTGCCATCTGCACTCTTGCGGTAGCCATAGGGACAAATTGTACTTTGATATTCGCCCCGCTGCATCTTGGCATATTTGGCACTTTTGGTCTTGATGGACATATCCCTGCTGTAATACTCGCTGATAAGATACTTGAAGGCGACATCCATGCCGCCCGTATCGCCCTTGTAGTTGTCGCTGTCGTAGTCATCGCTGACAGAGATGAACCGGGTATGGAACAGAGGGAAAACCCGCTCAAGGAAATAGCCGGTTTCAATGCTGTTGCGCCCGAACCGGGAGAAGTCCTTGACGATGATGCAGTCAATTCTGTTCTCCCGAACCATCTCGATCAGCTTCTGCACCTGGGGACGCTCAAAATTGGTGCCGCTGTAGCCGTTGTCAACGAACTCCAGAACTTCGGAGTTGAGCGCTTCCGGCATAGCTGCTGCATATTCATTCAGAACAAGGCGCTGGTTCTCGATACTCATGCTGTCATACTTGTAGTCCTCAATGGACAGCCGGATATAAAGGGCGATTACATATTTTTGCATCGGTTCAGCACCTCCTCATTGGAATCAAATTCACTTTCAAAGCGGTAGCGGACGGTGATCTGCTTGTCTTTGGAAACCTCAACACGGTCAATCAGCCGGTCAATCAGAGCAGCGGTCAATTCCCGATTCTCCCGGAGGTCATCGGAATCCCGCTTCAAAGCACGGTATTGCGCAATCTGCTTGTCCAGTGCCTTCAAGCCTTTTTCCAAATGCGCGACTTCCTCGGTGAGCTGCTGGATTCTGGATTCATACTTCCCTTTATAGGTGATGTATTCCTCTTTCGACAGAATCCCTTGAATCAGATTCTCATAGAGGCTGCGAATCAAGCCGTTCAGCCGCTGAATTTCCTGCTTTCGGCTGGCGATCTTCTCCTTCAGGTCGGTGCGCTCGGCTGTCTGCTGGGGCAGCTCCACAAGGGAAAGAGAATAGCTGCCCAATGCTGTCTCCAAAGCGTTCTGAAGCATATCGGCAAGGGAATCCAAAAGAATTTCCTCCCGAATCAAGACACCGGGGCAGCGCTTCTTGCCTACCCTGCTGTTTGTCAGGCAGTAATAGTTGTAGACATCAGCGGACTTTTTGCGGATGTTGCGATGCCGGTGGAGGCTCCCACCGCAGTAGGCACAGAAGATTTTTCCCTTTAGAATGTTGGGACTGTAAGTCTGTACTTCTCGCTCCTTGCAATGGTGGGCGGTTTCGTCCAGCTTTTTCTGGACGGCTTCAAACAGTTCGTGGCTGATGATGGCTTCATGGGTGTCGTGGACAACCGTCCACTCCATTTCACTGGTTTCGACCTGCCGGTGGTCTATTTTCTTTGTGCGGCCTTGAACCAGATCACCCGTGTAAACCTGTGAGTGAAGGATTCTTGCCACCGTTCGAGTGTTCCAGTTCCCATTGCCCATCAGGTTTTCGTGGGTAATAATGCCCTGGGTGTTCTTGTAGTGGCTGGGAGGAAGATACCCAGCATCGTTCAGTCGGACGGTAATGGTGTTCAGCCCAGCTCCCTCAGATGCCCATTGAAAGATTTTCTGCACCACAGGAGCAGCAACCGGGTCGATGATTAACTGATGGCAGTCATCCGGGGCTTTCAGATATCCATAGGGGGTGCGGCTCCCAATGAACTTCCCATCCCTCATAGCCTGCCGCTGCTGTGCCTTGATCTTGCGCCCGATGTCCAGCGCATAGGCTTCGTTAATCATGTTCCGCAGGGGGATGATAATTCCGGCGTGGGCATCCTCCGGGGCGAAGGTATCGAAGTTCTCGTTGACAGCAATGAAGCGGATATTCCGCAGGCGGAAATATTGTTCGATGTAGTAGCCCGTGTCGATGGTATTCCGCCCCAGCCGGGAGAGGTCTTTCACAATAACGCAGTTTACTAATCCGGCTTCAATGTCAGAAAGCATCTTCTGGAAGGCGGGGCGGTGAAAGGTGGTTCCGCTGGTGCCGTTGTCGATATAAGTGTCATACACCTGGATATCAGGGTTGCGCTCCAGAAACTGAGCGATAATCATTTGCTGGGTTTCGATGGACGCACTGTGGGTGTGACTGTCCTCAACGGACAGGCGGACATAAATTGCGGCCCGGCAGGTGCTTACGGTTTCCTGTACCATCACCTGTGCGCTTTCTTTTCTACTTTTTCGTGCCATAGCTTAACCTGCCTTTCTTAACAATTCGGGAATGGACAGCTCTGCTTCCTGCGCCGCCAGCGCAATCAGACGCAGGGCTTTTTCATATTCATCTTTGTAGTTGAAACGGATATCCAACTCGTTTTTGCCCTGAACCCGGACGCTCTGAACCATGTGAATCAGCGCTTTCCGGTCAAGGGTTTCCATAGATTCAAACTGGGTAAAATGGGAAATCCAGCGGTTCCGCTCGCTTCGGTTTTCCAGAACATCCGTCAACTTTTCTTTCAGAGCGGCGATGGATGCCTTGATTTCCTCCGCCTGCCGGGTGTATTTCACCTTGTAGCTGGCATATTCCTCTTTGGTAATCATGCCCTCCACCAGATTTTCATACAGCCGGGACTTGTAAGCCTGTGCCTGCTCCAATCGCCGCTCATTTTCAGAGATATGAGCGGTGTATTCCTTAGCCAGCGCCTGATTGATACTGGACTGGTCGATGCTGTTCAGAAGGGTTTCCAGAGAAGCTACATTTTGGATATAGGCTTTCAGGCTTTCCTGAACACAATCAATCAGCTTGCTTTCTTTCAGCATCACCGGGTTAGCGCAGCCGTGTTTCTTGCCAGTGGGGCAGTAATAGTAGTGGTACTCCTTGCCATTCACCCGGTTGGTCTTGCGGGTCATGCGACTACCGCAGCAGCCACAGATGAGAACGCCGGAGAACAGGTATACCGTGTCCTGTTTCGGGGAGGTTCGAGTGTCCAGCCCCCGGATTCTCTGAACCAGATCAAAGTCCTGTTTGGTTATCAGAGGCTCGTGGGCGTCGGGAATGCGAATCCATTCGGATTCCGGTTTCTGCTCCATCTGCTTGATTTTATAGTTGGAGGTGCCTTGCTTACCCTGTACCAGTGTCCCGGTATAGGTTTCATCCTGCAACATGCGGATGATGGTCGTGGCTGACCATTTGCAATCCTCTCTGTCGGCATAGCCCTTCTTGGCGTAGGGCAGTCCGTGGTTTTTCTTATAGGCCAGCGGAGAGAGAATCCCAAGGCGGTTCAGCTCGTTTGCGATCCGCAGAGCGCTGGAACCTTCCAGCCGCATTTGGAAGATGTTCTGGACAACACGGGAAGCATAGGGATCGGGGACCAACAGATTTTTGTTGTCCTCGGATTTTATGTAGCCGTACACCGTAAAGGCTCCCACGAAATCCCCGTTCCGGCGCTTTACATCCAGAGAGGTACGGGTCTTGACGGAAATATCCCGGCAGTAGGCTTCGTTCATGATGTTCTTGACCGAAACCGTCAGATCATCGCCGCTGCTTTCCTGGGCTGTGTCGATGTTATCGGTGATGGCGATGAACCGCACACCGTAGGCCGGGAACACCCGGCGAAGGTAGCGCCCGGTCTCGATGTACTCACGCCCCAGCCGAGAGAGGTCTTTGACAATGACGCAGTTGATTTCCCCATTGGTGACATCCTGCATCATCTCCTTGAAGGCAGGTCGGTCAAAGATGATGCCGCTGTAGCCATCGTCAACTTTGTAGGACACAACCTCAATGTCGGGATTGCGCTCAACGAAATTCTCAATGAGCTTGCGCTGGTTGGCTACGCTGTCGCTCTCGCTGGAGCGATCATCGGTGTAAGACAGGCGGATATAGGCGGTTGCTTTGTACGTTGGCATGAAATTACACTCCTTTCGCTCCGGGAAAGATTTTGAAAAGAGTGATTTCTGAGATTGTCTAAGTATCGTCCTTTTCCAAGTTCATTGTATCACTCTTGGCAGAAAATGCGAGTTTGTCGCCTACCTGAGAATACCTCGCAGGCAGTTCTCCAGGGTTGCGCCGTTTCTGGCGAAGGAGGCGTTTACCACAAAATCGCCGCAGCGGAAACGGTATGGGTTTTTTATCTGGCGAACAAAGTCCGCAATGCGTTCCTCTTTGGGAAGGCTCTTATCAACGGTGACCGTTCTGATATCAACCAAATCGTTGAACCGGGTGGATTGTGTCATGTTCTGATTCATACCGAGAAGCTCCTTTCATATCAAACATCAAAGTCACATGAATGCGCTGGCAGTATGGAAGCTCCCAGCGCACGGTATCTGACTTTGGAAGCACCGCTCCGACCATTTGCCTGACTGTAAACATAGCACTCGTGGAGTGGCATCTTTTGCGGTACCGATTGATTTTGCCCGTCACATTTGCCACGCACCCCTGACGGTGGGTATGATACAAGCCGCCTTTGGCGAGGCTGTCATAACTCTGCGATACCGCTGCCGAAGCTGGCGCATATCGAAGGGCTTCCCCCTGGTCCTTGGGAGAGCGTGAGCAAGTTTCATTTCACGCAGTGTGGGGTGTATGCCCAGGTTGCCTGCCCAGATTCGACAGCACGGTGGCGCTCGATTGGCTCTGCGGTAATATTCGCAAGCCAATGTCATGGCGTCGTACTGTCCACCACCACACCGGTGTGTGTACTTGTATCATCTTGTATTTAGTTTTCAAGATTCAGGGAAGGGTCCTTGAAGTGCCCCTTCACCTATCGCCGATTTTGCTGCGTTTTTGCACCCTATTTTTGAGCTTGTGGGAAAAATTTTTGTATTTTTTTCATAGCAGCGTCGATGCTCTTGGAAACATTCTGATGGCTGATCTCTTCTTTTTCTCCAATCTCATCCATGGTCATTTCATCAACAAAGTACATCCATACTCTGCGGAACTGCTTTTCCGAAAGAGTAGCTCGAATCTGTAGTACCTGTAACTCAATTTGAGCCATCATAAGTTGATCTGCCTCATCTTGTTCACAGTATGTGTTAGTATCAGGAGCAAAGCCGGCAAATTCTTCAAAGCCGTCCAAACTAACAGTGTGGTTCCTGTAAACATGATCTTTTTTCTCCTCGGTATGTGCTTTCATGTTCATCCAGTTCTTCCACTTACGAAATTCCTTTTCGCTGGAGAAATCATCGACGGTGAGTTGTATGACGTTATCATAGGCATCCTTATATACAATAGATGCCATATTCTTCTTGTTAAGTGCGTAATCGCTTTTGCGATTGAACATTTCATTTCCTCCTTTTGTTTTGGTTTCGAGATCCAAATCCGAAAAGGAGGGGAACGGCAGCCAGGGGCGTGGGTATGAGAATATAAAAAAACACCTGGCCGAATGAAACAGTCAGGTGTATTGATATATAACATGAAATGCATTTCAGTAGTCAGGGCGGAGTTGTTCTGTGGCTCGAATTGAAATTCAGAGTGTTATGGGTAGAATATAAAAGTGCCATGTACTGTTCCTCATGATTACCAAAATATATTTCAGGAACTAACCGTAATATGTCGTATTCAATCGAAGCTAGCCGTAATGTAGAATACTCTTGAGGTGAAATATATGTCGGAGTATTCACGCCCTTTAGGTGACACAGTAAAAAAAGCCCGGAAAAAGATGGGCCTGACACAAAATCAGGTTGCATCCATCATTGGCGCAGATGAACGTACCATTATGAACATTGAAACCTACAAAGCCAATACAACCATGGAAGTTCTATATCCCCTAATCCGTACTTTGCACATTGATGCCAGGGATATTTTCAATCCTGAAATACGCAAGGATGCCCCTTCCCATCATCAACTTCGGGTACTGATTGATAGTTGCAGCGAAGAAGAAGCAGAGACCTTAATTTCGGTATGCGAAGCTGTCCTTTCTGGCCTTCGGGCTCAAAACAGTATCAAAATCGAAGAAAAAAAGCCTGCCTCCCTGTGATAGGGAAGCAGGCTCTGCGTTTTTCGTCTGGCTCATTTGCACACCGTCATTTTCAGTTTCACAACATTGATAAGCGTTTCCTTTTTGCATTTGGGGCAAAAAAGCGGAAAATTGATCATCACCGTGTCTTCGTTTACCTTCGTGCGGGTTTTACAACCACAAATCGGGCAGGGGACCCATAGAGAATCATTTACTTGCTCTTCCACGTTTTTACCTCCAGAACTTTGCTCTGCGTTCAACGTCTGGCTGCGTTTATCTTAGCAGAGGAATCCCTCGTTTTCATCAATTTAGGCGCAACTGCGATTTTTTGCGCCTAAAATCGAAATCCCCTTTGAACGGAGTTGCACAGAGCACTCCGCTCAAAGGGGATTTGGAATATTCATAGACGCTATTGCGGTGTCTACTTATCGCTGTAGCCGCTGAATAGGCAAATCATTTCCTGGATAATGGTAACTTGCCGCTGTGATAATCTGGGGGATGCATTTGTCGGATTCGAGAATTCATCAAAAAGCAAACCAGCAATTTTCTTTTGCTGATCGGACAGGCTTCGTGTTGAAAACGATTCCGTTTCCTCAAAGCCAACGAGATAGTCGAGAGACACATTCAGCACAGACGCAATACTGACAAGTACCTCTAACGGCGGGACTTGAGCATTTGTTTCATAGCCACACACCGCAGACTTACTCTTGTTCATTCTCTGCGCCAGCTCTTTTTGATTCAGTCCTCGCCGAGTGCGTATTTCTTTGATACGAAAACCAAGATCATACATGATTGCTTTCTCCCAGAACTCTAACTTTTTCTATTATTCTACAACGTCTTGGTTCTATATACTTGAATTATTACAACTACATGATACAATTATACAGAACTTCTCGGGTTTATCATTGTAATTTGGGAGGAAGGGTGTATGATTGAAGAAAATAGAGCGGAATACTGCCGTTATTTAGGAGGAAATTCCATGCTGAATATTCTGATTTGCGATGATGATAAGACAATGGTCGAAGCTATGGCTTCCATTGTAGAAAACGTATTAGTGGAAACAGATAAAAAAGCAAAAATTCATACCTTCACGGATGCTACCCTTGTCAGTGACCAGATCCTGTCCGGCTGTGATATTGCTTTACTGGACATTGACTTTGAAGGGGCAGACTATAACGGAATGGATATTGCCAGAAGGCTGCGCACTCAGCGAAGTGATACTGTGCTTATCTTTGTTACCAATTTCATCGAATATGCACCGGAAGGGTACAAAGTGCAGGCTTTCCGCTACGTGTTAAAGCGGGATATTCACAGCGACTTAAAGCCGAACCTGCTTTTGGCCTTGAAGAATCTGAATAAAGAAACGCTGCCTATTCAGGTAAACGGGGAAATAATCAATTTAGCCTTAGATGAAATTCTTTATTTAGAGGTACAGCAGCACAATGTCACCGCAGTAATGCGACAGCAGACACAGGATAAAAAGCAGAAGGAATACAGCTTTTATGCTTCTCTTTCTGAATTGGAGGAACGGCTGGAGCCGCTGGGATTCTTGCGGATTCACAAAAGCTACCTTGTGAACATGAAGTATATTAAGAAGTTCCAATGCCGGGAGGCACTTTTAACATGTGGAATCACCCTTCGTGTTGGAGAAAAAAGCTATGCTGAGAATAAGCAGAAATACCTTCTTTGGAAGGGGTGGTAATGATGGAATACATTATTAGTGCAATTTGGATTGGAATTGAACTAATGTGCAATATCTTTTTTTGCGGTGCGTTTCTGGATCAGAAAGAGCAAAGTGAGTTTAAATTTATTGCAGTATTCATTGCGTGGCTAATCCTAGGATTATTCCCGAATTTGGGAATCAACCCGTTAGTTAGACAAGTGGTTACTGTACTGCTATTTATGTATCTTTCTTCCATGATGTATAAAGGTAGCTATGTAGCTCATATTCTTTTAGCGTTGATTTGCTATATTTTTATCGCAACAATAGATACAATTGCAATTAATGGCACATGTGCATTATTGGGAATCAGTTATGATGAGTTTATATGGAGGCAATTCACTTATACGGTCGTGACAACTATGGATAAATTGTTGGCATGTTTTGTCACGTGGCTTTTGTATCGATTTCGACAAAAGAAAAACATGGCAAGAATCCAAAATAAGTGGCTATTGCTTTCAAGTCTGTTTCCTGCTGTAAGCGCTGTAATGTTTGTAGTCTTTTTCTACAATATCCCCAGAAGCGAAGATGCCTCGGCAAGTATTGTCGTGTTCAGCGGAATTCTTATTATTGCCAATATTGCAATGCTCTATGTAATAAGTGCTATAGAGAAAGCTACAATGCATGAACAGGAAACTTGTTTGCTAAAACAGCAAATATCGATTCAGGCCGAAAACTACAGTGCGTTGAAGGATAATTACTGTGCTCAACGGAAGGCAACCCATGAGTTCGAACGACATATACAAGTCCTTCGGGATTTGCTGGATCAGGAGGAATATGATTCTGCCAAGAACTATGTCTGCGGGTTACAAGCAAATCGCACGCTAAAGGTTTTTTGCATTCACTCTAACAATTCGGTCATAGATGTTGTATTGAATCAAAAATATCAGCTAGCGCAAGAAAACGGAATCACAATGCGTGTCCAGGTAAACGACCTATCTTCCATTCCCTACCAAAAGGACGAGCTGGTGGTTCTCCTATCGAATCTCTTGGACAATGCAATTGAGGCGTGTCTCAGAACGGATGGGCAGAGAGAAATCCTTTTCTCCATTTTAGAAGAAGAAAGCGTTTATATTTCCGTTCGCAATACATCAGAACCAGTTGCCATAGTAGATGGTGAAATTGCAACAAGTAAGCCGAATGCGGCAGAGCACGGCTTCGGCCTCCCGGCTGTAAAATATATATTGGAACGGTTGGGTGCAGAATATACCTATGCTTACAAAGATGGCTGGTTTCAATTTGTAGCTGAAATCCCGAATTAAGAACAAATAAGGCAGACGAGAGAAAGCTGTGTGAGTGATACCGCTTCTCTCGTCTATTTTTCTATTGACAGCAGAAACTTTCTTCTATCTAATGAATTCGCCATAAATTCGATTTCAGGACGAAAAAATAGCAGTTGCGTCGATTTTGTGGAAAACAATTTAACCGTCTGCTAAGATAACACCAAGTGGAGGAATAATTATGAATCCAATAGTTTCTTTTATAAATATGTGCATCGATAATGGGTACATAACCCAGGAACAAGCTCCTTGGCTACATTACGGAATAGAAAAACGTATTACAACATTTCTTATCTCTATCCCTATGCTCATTGTAGGCTCCTTGATTTCCTCACCTGCAATGGTGGTCTCGTTTTATATCAGCTTTTGTTTGCTTCGGTCTCGAACTAACGGTTTTCATGCAAAGTCGTTTGGTGGATGTTTTGTCCTCTCACTGTTGACAGAAGTAGTCTTTTTGGACTTTTTTCCACGTGTTTGGAATGAGACTGTGGCAACTACTCTTTTAATTGTTTCTACAATTTCTATATTTACTCTAGCTCCATACAATCATCCCAACATGGATTTGTCATCGGATGAACTGATAGAATGTGCGAGAAGTGCCAAAAAACGACTTCTTACTCTAATCCTGCTCGTGATTGTAATGTATACATTGCACCTCAATCAAATAGCTACCGGGATTTTACTTGGTATTGTAATGGTTGCGGTAACGCTAACCCTTGCATATATTCCGAAAGGAGAAGAGTAATATGAAAAAGCGAAAACACATCATTGAAGGTATGACAAAGCTGATTGTTCAGAAAATTGTTGACAAAGAGGTATGCGAATGGCCACCCTACTGTGCCACAATTTATTATCAGCCTCTACGGCCCAAACATGAATTGAAACCAAAGAAAGAAGACAGCAAAGAATGAGCGTTAATGCCGGCTGCGAATGCATTTATCGTACGATCCAGCTTAGCTGCGTATCTAAAAAAGCACGAAGGCATTCGTATGACAGCTAGATACGAATTCCGTGATTCCGTTCTGTACGATCCCAAGAGCCTACACCTTCATGCGTTCTAAAAAAACTTTCTCAAAGATTCCAAAAGCAAAATCTGTCATGTAAAAAGCACTTGCGACTCATCAACAGCAATAGCGTTCATATGAAATTTTCCCTAGTGCTTCTTGTGCCACTTGAGGGCAGCAATGGAAGTGACCGGTTCCCCCTGCTTTCTCCTCCGCGTGTAGGCCTCCTCCTCGTTGAGTAGGAAGCGCAGCTGCTCCATGGCATCCTCGGAAAGCTTCTCAGAGGACGCGCCGAACTGCTTATGCCGGGCAAGACGCAGTGCCTCCATGAGAGCGGAAACCCTCTGCTCCAATTTGGAGATGCGCTCCTGCCCGGGCATTACTTGCAAACTTTGCTCCATTTTTGACCATCTCCCAATGTGGCAAATATCTCCCTTAGACTGCATGGGAGATATTTGACTTTGGGGATATTGTCTCATGCTGCTGACTTGCTATTCAAGCCGGGGGAGGTTTTACACTTACGAACGATCCTTCCAGAATTGCATCAATCATGCTCTGCGTACGCCGCTTCGCCAGATCACCTCGACCGGCGAAATTGAGCAGTCGTTCCGCTGAAATTGAGCAATGGCATCGCCTGGATTGAGCAGTGCCACCGCCCGGATTGCATATTGACAGACTATGCTGTGCTTGGTATCATAAATTTGCTTTTCGCCATATCGGAGGATAGTGCAACGCTGAGGAGCGACATGAGCGCCGCGTATGGGGTTTGGCGGGAGAGTGATGTCGTCAGCATCGCTCTCTTTTTTTGTTGCACCATCCCAATCACTCTCCTGGAAAACCGGAATGCGTTAAACCTCGGGTCCGGGCAGAGCCCGGTGAGCCGCAGGCTCTTACCTCAGGTTTCCTGTAAGCCTTTCCGCTTCCGCATGGACTCTTTGCCGCCAATGACAATGGTGTAGGTGTCATGGACAATTCGGTCGCAGATGGCATCTGCCAGAATCGGATCGGAGAGCTTCTCTCTCCAGCCCGGAATGTCAAACTGGGAACACAGGATCGTAGAAGCCCTCTTGTACCTGGCCTCCATAACTTCCAGAAGATCTCTGGCTTCCGTTTCCTTTAGGGGGTAGAGAAGCCATTCGTCAATAATCAGGAGCGAGTACTTCTTGTATTGGGCCAGGAGCTTTCGGATACTTCCATTGCCTCTGGCAATGTTAAACTCCACCAGCAGATCCGGCAGGCGGATGTACTTTACCGTCAGGAACTGTCTGACTGCCGCCATTCCCAGCGCACATGCAAGATAGGTCTTGCCGCTCCCTGTCGCTCCCAGCAGGATGATGTTGTGGTGCTCCTGAATATAGCCGCAGGTTCCAAACCGCAGCAATTCCTCGCGCTTCAGATTTCTGTCTGGAATGTATTCCACATTTTCCAGACAAGCGCCGGGTTCAGAGAAGCTGGCCTGGCGGATCAGCTTCTGCAGATGGTTGTTCTTACGGGCATTCCATTCCGCATCCACCAACAGTCCCAGCCTGTCCTCAAAGGCCATATTCCGGAATAGAGGGTCTGCCATCTGGTCTTTCAAGGCACTCGCCATGACACTCAGGCGCATTTCCCGCAGCTTTGTAATCGTTGTCTCTGTCAGCATTCCTTCTTCCCCCTGTCATAATAGTCAGCGCCACGGGTGAAACCGTATTGGGAGGAAGACGTGGGCTCCGGCTCCGTAGGGAGTTTGTCCTGCCCGGAGGCAAGAATGGCCTGGATGTTTTTCAGAGAGGGTCTTGGCGTATATTCCAATGCCCGCTTGCAGGCATTCTCCAGCCGCTGGGCAGAATATTTGTCAGTCAGCTTCAGCAGAGCCCCATGCAGGATTTATACCCCTGCTGCTCCACCTTGTAGCTGCTGAGGATGGCACGGACAGCACATTCCGTGCTGCTGCCAATCTTACCAGCCCAGCGGATAAACCTTTCCCCGTTCCACTGCACATATTTCCGGTGGTCAGGCGGCATGTGCTCCTGAATGGTGCTGTACTGGTTGAATTTGCCGTACAGCCTGGGATGGGAACAAATCCGGTTCCCGTTGTAGAACACCTCCACGGTGGCCCTGGTCAAACGCACATCCACCTTCTGGCGGATATACTCAAAGGGAACCGAGTAGTTCATCCGTTCCACGGAAATATGTTAGTTGGGACCAACAGTTGCCTTTTTCCAGGTGGCAAGCTCGAAAGGATAGGGCGGCAAAGGTCGCAGGAACGGCTTTTCCTCCGCAAAGAGACTGGCTCTGCTGCCGTTTTTCTTCTGAAAAGGTTTGTTGTTAAACGCTTCAAGACGCTCCCAAATCGCTTCGTTCAGCTCCGGCAAGGACAAAAACTGTCTGTTACGAAGCGCCGCAAGAATGAATGTGGAGATAATCCCTACGGTTCCTTCTACAGCAGCTTTATCCTTTGGCGCTCTGACTCTGGCAGGAACGATGGCAGTGGCATAATGCTCCGCCAGTTCCTGGTAGGATTTGTTCAGAACCACCTCATCTTTTCCGTGCTTTTCCACACCTGTTTTCAGATTGTCACATTGAATCATCCGTGTGACGCCGCCAAAATACCGGTAGGCGTTGACATGGGCGGCAGTCCAGCACTCCTGGTTCATGGAGAAGAAAGCCTCCACATAACTGTACCCGCTGTAGGGCTGCGTTGCCACAAATACATACGTGGGAATAACTTCCCCTGTGTCTGTGTCAATGACGGAAGCAGTATCACCTGCCCAGTCCACCTGCATAACTTCTCCCGGCTTGTGGTTCAGGTGCATCGTAGCTTTGGTCTTGTTGAGATAGTCGCTGTAGTACTTATTGAACTGGGTAGACTGGTACGGAATTTCTCCGGACGCTTTGCACTGGTCGCAGTATTCCAGCCACAGCAGATTTAGCGTCACGCCGCTTTTCTGCATTTCCTTGTACACATAGGCATAATCCGGCATCTTGTAAACCGGCTTCCCCGGGGCGCTGGGAAAAAGCCTTTCTGCCAGCTGCCTGTCGGACATTTCATCCGGCAGCGGCCACTGCAGGCCGCAGTTGCTTGCACGCTGCAGCGTTTCGGCTACGGTGTTGCGGGCACAGTGCAGACTGGCCGCAATCTCAGTTTTGTTGAGCCCCAGGCTATGCAGTCTGAGGATCTCACGGTAATTGGTCATGATGTTTGACCTCCTTGTAGAAATTTGCACCCTGAAGGGTAATATCTACATTTTACCGTGCTGCTCAACGGCTGCGGCGACGATGCTCAATCTTGCCGGTGACAGTGCTCAATTTGCCCGGTCGAGGTGCTCAATCTGGGGCGGAATACTCATGCTCCATAACTGTCCACCATTAGGTAGTTACTGAAGAATACTAGCAATACTGTTATCCGCTATAAAATCAGGAGGTATCTCTATGAACGAGTATTACAAAGACGAGCTACCTGAAAATACGGTAAGTACTCTATTGAAGATACTCAAGGACAAAGGAATTTATCCCACTTTCAGTTGGCTCGAATCAATTCCTGGAGTCCACTCCGTTATTGTTTCAATTCCAGGCACTACAATTTCTTCGAATGGGAAAGGATCAACCAAAGCCTTGGCATGCGCAAGTGGTTTGGCAGAACTTGTAGAAAGATTGCAGAATTTCCTTTGTTTCCGTCTTTCTGATGCGTTTTCCTTTTCGGTTCCCAAAATATTTAATTTAATGTTTCCTTCAATATTCCCCAAAGGGGAGCTCTCGACCCAGCAAAAAAACTCTTGGTTTCATAACATTGAAAATAATAAAAACCAGCAGCTTATACAAGAAATTATTTCGTCTGATTACGCAAAAGGCAATATATACTCCCGTTATACAAATTATGTAGATCCAAATGCAGAACTTTTTGTCCCATATTCAGTTCTTGACTATTATTATGGCTCAAATGGCATGGCTGCTGGAAACACATGGAATGAAGCACTTGTCCAGGCCCTTTCTGAAATTATAGAGAGACATGTTGCATTTCAATTGCTTAGCGAAGGAAATCAGCGTGATGATATATTCGACATAACTGATGCATACCTTCTCTATTACCCAGACTTCTATTCAAAAATCAAAAAAAAGAAGGACAATAACTTCGTCATTCGTATTCTGGATTTTTCCATTGGAGGGCAATTTCCTGTTATTGGTCTACTGGCTATTAATCAGCATGAATTAAGCTACTTCATAAACTTAGGTTGTCATCCCAATATTAATGTGGCAGTTCAGAGGGCGTTAAATGAATTCCTGCAAGGTCGTAAGATTAATGAGATTAACGATATGCAGCCTTTTTATACTAATTTTAATCAAGTGAAACTCACAAAAAATATAGGGAATGTCTTTCATGATGGTACAGGCGTTTTCCCCATTTCTTGCTTGATCCCTTCTGCCAGAGAGAGTTGTTTACCTACTATATGGTTACAAAACTATTCTTCCAATGAAGATATGCTAGATTTTTACCTAAATTTATTATGTGGGAATTTAAATAAGGAAATCTTTATTCAGTATCAATCCGTACTTGATTTCCCGGTTGTCCACGTTATCATTCCCAATTTCAGTGAAGTAGCACCGCTCATGGATATTGGCAGCGTGAGAACTCTCATAAATGTGCATGAGGGAAAACAAGCATATTTGTCTTTTATAAAAGAGTACTCCTTGAAGCTATCCGTGGAGCCTTCTGTGCTTATTAAGTTAATTGATTTCTTCGAGCGTCTTCCCACTATACCAGTAGCTGCTTTATTTAATCTCCCGATTTCTCCAGTTGTTAACCCGCTGCTTGAAGTGAGTACTGCACATATTCTTATGTGTTTATATGTATTAGAGAGCAACTACAAATTAGCCTACTCCGCAGCATTAAATCATCTTAATTTTTTAAAGAACTTATGTCCAAATTCGAGTCACATTAGATATAATATTGTCGTATCAATATTATATTTGTTTGCAAATGATTATACCAATGAACAAGTTGCTGAATACTTGGTATCCATTGGATATGCGCAATCAATGGTTCAAGAGTACATAAGACAACTCTCGTCTCAATCAATTCTAGAGTTACTCCCGTGCATTTTGTGTCCTAATTGTACAGATTGTGAGTTTTCGGATCTTTGCTGTTTTGATAGTGAATGTCAAATTCTACTTCAGATTACACAATCTAAATAAACATGCGATGCTCTATGTCATTGTTTGCTTCATTTGTATACAACCTAGAAAGGAGGTTCAATTATGGAAAGTAAGCTATCTCCGGTAATCACGATAAAATACGAAGCCCCTGCCATTGAAAAAATCGAAATCAATACGCAGTTTACTACCGTTCTCGGCAACTGTTCCGGTTGGAAGTCAGAAGTTTATTAATAGTATCTTTAATCTCAGCGTAGGTATTTATTAACGGCTTCCAATATCTTAGGGCATCTTTTACCTTCATTGAAGCATCCTACTAGCAAATCAGGTTGTATACAAATTAAGAAACACATAAAACGAAAGAAGGATTTCTATGAATACATCAATTACTCCAAAGAGTGTTATAAAGCTTACGTGCGAAATTCGCATTAGGAAAATTGGTGATGGTATTTTTTTACTACCGATCACCAATGCATCTGTTTCGAGCGGCAGTTTTTACAAAATAAATGAAATAGGTGAACTCATTGTAAAAAAACTATATTCTGTACCTGCATCTGATGGCGTAATCTTTGAAGATCTCATGGCATACATTTCCGAGTATGCCATTGGTGTGAATCGAGACATTCTTAAAGCAGATATTGCTTCTTTTATTGTGCAGCTTTCCTGCTATGGATTTACAGAGGTTATCTAATATGCAACGTCGTTACAACATATGTGACGGAAGGCTGTTTTCTACATCAGGCCAAGCCGAAATTACCATTATTCACTCTGATGCGGCAAATTATCGTGGCACCTCTTTTGCCAACATGGATTTCACCTGTTCAGAAGATATGCTCAACTACATGAGTGTGACTCATGTTTCAAATGTCCATAGTCGCGGGCAAATTATTCCCGAAACGATCATATCACAGAGGCAAGGGCATCAAGTTAGGATTTTATCCCCGTTTGTTGAACTTGAGTCCGTGGGTAACGAAATAGCTATTTATACACTTCTTGAGCACCATATTTTAACCATAGATGCAGTCGCATGCCTATACTATAGCACTTTAATCCTTTTTTTGGGAAAAAGTAATAGTGGTAAATCTACCTCTGCGCGCCTTATTAAGTTGCATTTTCCGGAAATCCGGATTATGTCAGATGATTTTGTTTGCTTTAGAAAAAATAAATCGGTACTTGAGTTTAGTGTTCCTATCTGGGATATTCTCTCTGATTGCTCAATTCAAGAACCTTGGCATTCCATTGAATCAGTTATTTTAGTTGACCTTAATAGAGATTATAAAATACACTCTTTTTTTGATTTGATTAATTATACTATTGGTACCAGCTTTTCTGCAGAAGTATCTTTTCAAATCTATAAAAATTACAAAGCTATAGACCAACTTTGTTTTAATTCAACTATTTTGTCTGCTAAATATCAGGACTTCTACTCTGTTTCTGAAAAAATTGCTTATCATTTGTCCGCCAATACACAAACTTAGATGGAGGATAGAGTTTGGTTGATAGAGACTATATTAATCTAATTTGCTCCCTTCTGTCATGTGGCGAAAAAGTCCAGATGGAATTTAAAGGTAGTAGCATGCAGCCAACTATTCCCAGCCCATGTAAGATTCTAGTCAGCAAACCCGGTGAAATCACTATTGGTAGTATATATGTGTATATTACCCCGGAACCCTATTCTTCCCTTGTATGCCATAGACTTATAGTGCAAAGTGAAGAAAAACTTTTTTTCCAAGGGGATAATCGAAAAAATATAGACCAATTTGTGACTAGAGAGAGCATCATTGGTAGATGTATCGCTTATATCATCAATGATCGAGTTTTTTCGCTTGAAGAAGGGTAAAAGATGAGACAGGTTAGTATCGAATTAACGGAAAACTGTAACTTTCACTGTATTCATTGCTATATGAAGATGCGAGAAAACAGGACCTTTAAGGCAATGCCTTTCGAGGACTATTGCAAAATACTTGACTGGGCTAAAAACAACCAAGTTCTTTTCCTAACGCTTACTGGAGGGGAACCACTTCTGCTTTCCGATTTTACTCAGTATTATGAACGCGCAATTAATGAGGGCTTCATCGTGTCAGTTCTCACTAACGTTAGTATGCTCACTGAAACAGCAATACAAAGTCTTAGGAAATATCCGCCTCGCACCGTCGAAATAAGTATATATGGCATGTCCAATACTATATACCAAATAATGACAGGAAATGGTGATGCATTTCACCGAGTGTTTTCTAATATCGAACGATTGTCTGACTGCAATATTCCATTCATATTAAAATATGTTGTAACAAGTGTTAACTATAATGAAATACCCCTTTTTATTGCTTGGGCTGAATCACATTGCATCACATATAACCTTAACATAGCCAACCTACCAATTCAAATTTACAATTCATCGGGGTGGACTGATAGGTCATTTAGAATAACGCACGATCAATTGGTAGAGTTGTCGGTTAAATATCCAAGTAAAATATCTATCTTACCTATAGGTAGCCGTGCTGCCTGCGATTTAGGTCATCTCCTACATTTCACTGCATCTGGACGGATTCAAGGATGTCCTGCTCTACCTGCAGCCAAATATCAAGCAATATCTGGTTCGGAATGGGATAAGCTCATTCTTGATTATGTTGAAGTCAGGGACAAGTGTATGTTTTGCCCCGCATGGGAGCAAGTCGAAAATCTTGCAGAAATATCCAAATTCTTATACGGAATTCCTCTCAAATAGAAAGGTCATATATATGAATCAACTTCGCTCAATGTCAAACCTGTTAAACAGATCAAAGGTGAAAAAGTCCATTTTCCTATTCCTGTTTCTCCTGGCGGCACTATCTTCGTTTCTGGAGGTGCTTCCTTCCGAATTACTTGGCAGAATATCGACTATGCTTGTCTCCCTATCGCCTGATACGGGTCTGTCTCGTTTAATTGCATGGAGCGTCTTTTTCTTTCTTACTGTTGTCGTGGGAACTATCGTACGGAATCTCTTTTGTTACTCAACCTCCAAATGTGCGAACACCATTATCAAAAACATACGCACCATGGCTTTTTCAAAGCTTTTGACCGTTGATTTCAGCAAGCTGGAAAACGCGGACTCCGGTTACTGTATCAATATGGTCAACGGAAACACCGGCCGTCTGGAATCTGTATTCAGCGTTGCTTTGTTTACACTGATTTCCGATTTATTTGACTTACTGTGGATCAGCGTTTTTATCTGTCTGATCGACTGGAAGCTGCTTCTGATTATGGTTGCCTTTCTCCCTCCCCTGTACTTCTTAGGCGTGAGGTCCTCCAGGGTGCAGAAAGCGTATGCGGTAAATCGCATTCACATCGAGTCGGACATCATTCGGTCCATTGGCGAGGCTTTTTCAAATCTACCGGTTATTCGCGTGTTTCAGGGATGCCAGCGGGAAAATAACCAATTCAACAAATGCGCGGATGACTACAAAAATGAAAGCAACAAAGCAGACGCGACTCTAAGTGCATTCTACATTGCGGAGAAAACCATCCGTTATGTGGCAATCAGCATCGTCTTATTTATTTCCGCATGCGGAATTATGAGAGGCCATTATCCATTTGGCTCCCTTGTCACAATTGTGCTGTACAGTCAGCGGTTTTACTCCCCCATTACCAACATTATCCGCTACCTGCAGATGCTGCAAAAAGGGATGGCCAGTGTGGAATCCCTGTGTACATTTCTGGATGCCCCGGATGCTGAGACGTATGATAATATCACTTTTGATACTTCGGATCCCTTTTTGTCCTTCGATGGTGTGGAGGTAACTCTGAACAACTCGGTGATTTTGCCAAAAACAAGCCTGAATTTGCAGGATAAAACACTCAATCTCATTCATGGCGAAAGCGGAGCCGGAAAATCTACCCTCTTCAAAGCCATGCTTGGCCTGATCCCCATTACCGAAGGCTCTATTCATGTGAATCGTGCCTTCCGGGATACCCCCTTTTTTTCCTATGCCAGTCAGAACACCGAAATATTTTACGGCACAATGCTTGATAATGTTCTGTACCCGCAAAGCGCCGCTTCCGCTTCTTCCACAGAAATTGAGGATGCACAGAACCTATTGGCACAGCTTGGTTTTGATAGAGACAACTGGAATCGTGATGTGGGTGAATCCGGCAGTAATCTTTCCGGTGGTGAAAAAAAGCGCATTGCATTTGCCCGCGCAGTGCTGCGGCCCTCTAAAATATTGCTTCTCGATGAGATCACCTCCAACATAGACCTGGAAAACGAATCCATCATGACAAAATTAATCGTCCAGGAGAGCAAGAAAAGATGCGTTGTTCTCATAACGCACAAGGAATTCCCGATAGACGCAGAGGTTGTGACGCATAATCTAGGAAAAGGAGTTGATTAATACGGACATTTCAAAGGCACTATTAGGCAACAGTAGAATCCCGGTTATTGGTAACTTTGAATTGACCAGAAAGTGTCCGCTAAATTGCGTGATTTGCTATAATGAGCGCAAACAAAAGCGTGAACTAACAACGGACGAAATACTAAATATTTTGAATCAAATTGCCGATGCGGGATGTGTACACATTAATTTTACAGGCGGAGACCCCCTCACACGAGTAGATTTTCCCGATATTTACAGACATGCAATAAAGCTAGGGATGTTTCCCTCCATAGAGTCTGAATTAGTGCATCTTACAGATGATGCAAGGGAGGTCTTATGTGAATATCCACCCTATGTCCTTAGCGCATCTCTGTACGCTGTTGATGACGATGTTTTCCGGACTGTAACTCGTACCAGTTTTTCTGCCGATTGCGTTTTTAACCATATAAGAGAGTTGCTTGCTGCTGGGGTACCTATTCGCGCCAGAACTCCGTTTACCAAATTAAACATAGGGCAAGCTGGAAAAATTGCCAGATTTTGTAGAGAGGTTGGTATCACCTATAATCCTACGACCAAAATATTCTGGACTCAAGATGGTTCACGTATGGATGACCTCAGGTGTTCTCCGGATTTTGTCATGGAAAGCAGTGATGGTGACCCTATTTATGACTATCTTTATTCGCTAACGGCGAATTTATGGAACAAACCAATTGTCAAACACTCATGTGATACGGGCATTTCTGATTTTAATATTTCAGCATATGGCGAAATGAATTTTTGCATTACATTTTGGAAACCGGAATATGATTTGCTAAATGGAAGTTTTGAGGATGCTTGGAATAACTGGTATCCGCTATTCCGTCGTCCAGAAGGAAACTACTGTTTAGGAAAAGCATTATTTGGGGATGGTAAGAACTGCCCTTGGGGATGTCTGTACTCTAATCCTGAAATTGACACTTCAAAAAGTTTGCTTGAACACGCAAAGGATAGAATTCACTCTATGCAATGCAGTGGATATTCTCTTCGTGAAATATGTAATCAACTCGGTTTATCAGATAAAGCTCTGAATGTTATTTTGAATTTGTAATTCTGAAAAATGCTTATCGACTTAACTCAGCACGCTACAAGATGTAGCGACAGCTCTGGTC
>ENA-OROD01001150-OROD01001150.1-human-gut-metagenome-genome-assembly--contig:-NODE-1150-length-22244-cov-3.354635_pt1 | contig 22244 bp, 20 predicted proteins | sample MGYA00242123_ERZ509038 | MGnify/ENA primary metagenome ERZ509038 (study PRJEB26280, sample SAMEA2338719) | human gut metagenome | biome: human gut; feature: human-associated habitat; material: faeces... | reverse complement strand
TTCCGCCACAACGATTCTGTCGAAATTTCCTTTCGACGCGCCGGATACAAAGATGCCTGTCTGAATCGGTCCGAGCCCGATCCCCAAAAAAGTTTTCATCACATTCTCCCTCTGGTTATGAAGTTTTCAGAACGTTTTGTATCCGGATACTATAATCTTCAGAAAGGGGTTTGCAAACTCACACCGGAACATTTTTCGCTCAAAGCGGACATATTTATTTGCATATTCCCCGGAAACGGACTATTTTTCACTGGATTACAGAAAGATTTCAGGGGATAAAATGGCAGAAAAAGAACAGATCAGAATCACATTGAAGCCAAAAGGAGCAAAAATAAAAATCTCCTTGCCGGAGGAACCGGCGGAAAAACAGCAGGAGGTCATGCCGCCGTCTCCCCGTGATGTTCCAAAGGAACCGGCGGAAAAAATCCGTATTTCCCTGCGGCATGACCCCGCGCCTGCGGAACCGCCGCCCATGGCGAAAATCGTTCGCGAAGAACCGCCGCCCATGCCTCGGCAAGAGAAAAAAACGGAGGAACAGCTCCGCGAAGACGCCGCGGAAGCGGAAGCCCTGCTGAAAATACGCCGGCTGGAAGCAATGGCTCAGGCGGAAGCCGGAAACGGGCTGGAACGGTATGGACTCACAAAGCGCAAAATCATTTTCATTCTTTTTCTGATCGGTATTTTCGTAACGATCTTCCTTTATGCCGCATCCATGGAAAAAGGTGCAAAAGCAATTGCCGAGGCAAAGAACCCCAAAGGCAGATTCGGCAAGATCCTGCCTCAGAACAATGAACTGTTCAATGAACTGATCAACGATGAACCGCAGCAGCAGAACAACGATCCTCCGCCGGAACAGCCGGCAAAAACCGAAGCGGAAAAAGTTCCGGCGATACAGGAACCGCCGGAAGAAACGGCATTCAAAAAGTTGCGGGAACTGGTAAAAAGGAAAGCGCCGGAAACAGAGATTGCCGCTCAACTCCGCAGTTTTCAGAATGAATTCATGCAATTGGAGAACTTTCACCTGCAAATCATCAACTGTCTGCCGGCAACTCCCTATCGCGCAGTCTGCCGGAGGGAGTATCTGCGCTGGGCGAAAGAAAATCCGGAATCTTATCTTCCGAACCTGATCTGCGGGGCGTATCTGCTGAAAGGCGCCAGGGCAATTCCGTATCTCGAACGCGCTCTTCTTGCGGGGCGGAACCGGAAACTGCCGTATCAGAAGCTGATCGGGGAATATTATGCGCTGGGACAGTTTTCCCGCGCCGCCGCCGTCTGTTCGAATTATCTGCGGATTTTCCCCGACGACGCCGATGCACATGTGAAAAGGGCGTTGATCCGGTTCGACAACAAGGAATCCGGCAAAGAGATTCTGGAAGACTTGAAGCGGGAACTCATTACAGATTGTCCGGCGTTGACCGAAGCTCAGCGCATGGCGAAACTCCTGCCGTATCTGATCCATGCGGGAGACAATGCAGAAGCGAGGCAAGCCCTCGACGCCGTCGGAAAGGTCCCCGCGTTGCAGGACGAATGGGCGCTTTATGAGATCATGTATGCGCTCTCCAACAATCAGGAAGCTCCGCCGGAAGCGCTGAAAAGGGAAAACGTACAGACCGCCCATCTGAGGCTTCTGTATCATGTCTCACGGAAGGAGTTCGATGCGGCAATGCATGTCAATGCCGGTCCGGACAGCACAATCTACCCGGATTTCTGGGATACGTTCGCCGCATGGTACTGCGGGGACGACGGCTGGAAAGCGAATCTGATGAAGCTGAACATAAAATTCGGCGACGATCTTTTCCGGGGCACCATGCTCCGTTTATGGGAGGGGAAAATCACTCTGGCGCAGGCGCGGGAGATCATGGAGCATGTCCCTCCTCATGAAAAAGGCGTCATGGCATTCCTGCTCTCGCTTGCGGCGGCGCGGGAAGGCAACGGCATCGCAAAGCGGGTGTTGGAACGAACAAGTCAGAAAAGTTTGCATCTGGGTATTTACTCCACGCTGTTTCAGCGTTATATTACCCCATAATCAAATCAAAAACTTCAGGAGTTGCAACTATGATGATTGAAAAACTGAAAAAATACGGACAGGATTTTGTCGCTTCCAAACTGGAATCCCTTACGGGCGAGGCTCGCGCCAAGCTGGAAAAACAGCTCTCTGAAATTGATTTCGACGAACTGGATGAACTGATCCGCGATTACGTCCTCAAGAAGCCTGTCACGGAAATCCCGTCCGATCTGGCTCCCGCCCCCTTCTTCCCCTTCCCCGCAAAAGACGATGCGCAGAAGGAATATTACGAAAAAGCCCGCAAAGAGGGCGAACGACTGCTTTCCGAAGGAAAAGTCGCCATGCTCGTCGTTGCCGGAGGACAAGGGACAAGACTCGGATTCGACGGTCCCAAAGGCACCTACCCGATTACTCCGGTCAAGCACAAAACGCTGTTTCAGTATTTCGCGGAGACCATCAAACGCGTATCGGAAAAATACGGCAGACCGCTTCACTGGTTCATCATGACCAGCGAACTGAACGACAGACGCACACGCGAATTCTTCAAAGAGAACAGTTATTTCGGACTCGGAGAAAAGAATATCACATTCTTTACCCAGGGAACCATGCCCGCCATCTCCTATGAAGGCAAACTTCTGATGGGGGCGGCAGACTCTCTCGCCCTGTCCCCGAACGGACACGGCGGCACACTGCTTGCACTCAAAAAGTCCGGCGCACTGGATGAAATGAAAAAGAACGGCGTCGAATACATCTCCTACTTTCAGGTTGACAATCCGCTGGCGCCGATGGCGGACCCGCTGTTCCTCGGACTGCACAGCCTTGAAAAATCCGAGATCAGCAGCCGGATGCTTCCGAAGACGAATCCTTATGAAAAACTCGGCAATTTCTGCGTCTCCGCCGGCAGGCTCCAGATCATTGAATACAGTGACATGCCTGCGGAACTCGCGGAACGCAAGAATCCCGACGGCACTCTTGCATTCCTCGCAGGAAGTCCCGCAATCCACGTGATCAGCCGCACTTTCATCGAGGAACTCACAAAGGACGGCAGGCTCAATATGCCGTGGCACCGCGCTGACAAGAAAGTTCCGTACATCAACGGAAACGGCGAGCTTGTAAAACCCGAACAGCCGAACGCGGTCAAACTTGAATCCTTCATTTTCGATGCGCTCCCGCTGGCAAAGCATACCATGGTTCTCGAAGGCTCCAGAAAAGATCACTTCGCGCCGACGAAAAATGCCACGGGCGTTGACTCCGCCGAATCCTGCCGCCAGATGCTCTGCGCACGCGATGCGGAACGTCTTGAACTCGCAGGGAAAAAAGTTCCGCGCAAAGCGGACGGCACCCCCGACTGCATCGTGGAAATTTCCCCTGCAACGGTCTGCGACAATGACGATGCGGTGAAGATTCTTTCCGGTGAAAAATACAAAGCGCCCGAAAAAGAAAGCGAGGCTTACTATGAATAAAATCGTGCAGATCAATGTCGATGACATTGTGATCGATCCGGAAGCAATGAGCGACATGCTGACCGAATGCCTGAAACGGCGACGCATGGTACGTCTTGCCGGAGCCTGCGACATCGGCGGCGTCCTGATCGCTTCTTTCGAGGACTCTCCCGTCCGTGTAAAATCGGAGTTCGTTTTTGCTCCGTTCACGGACGCGAGCTGCGACGGAGTTTCCGCGGAAATCTGTTCCCGTTACAATTCGGGTTTCAGCCTCCGCGCCTCATTCCGGAGCGGAGATACCGTATGGGGACTGTTTGAACGGACTGAATTGAAATGACCGGAGGTGTTGCCATGAACCAGAAACCGGCGGATGGATCGATTGAGCATAACGAAAAGAAGGACTTCTGTGAAAAGAGGGGATGCGGAAAAACCTTGACGGACGGCTGCATCAGCGGCTGTGCCTCCTGCTGTTTCTTCTATATCCTGCTGTTGATCTCATTCATACTGGGAGTTGTCGGGCTCCTGATTCTGCTGGGATGGGTCTTCGGCAACATGTTTACGGCGGCAATGCCTTCATGAAAGACTTCCTGCGTGCAAAAGCCGCTCACATCCGGCTCGGCGCAGCGGGAGAGCGGGCGGCGGTGCGCATGCTGGAAAATGCCGGCTGCGACATTCTTGCGCGTGACTGCCGTATGCGTTCCGGCGAAATCGATATTGTGGCGCGGGATGGTTTGTGCCTTGTATTCGTTGAAGTCAAGACACGCCGTCTGCGGAAAGGTGTGGCGCTTTCTCCCGGAACCAATTTGAGAACCGCTCAGAAACGGCGCATTTACCGGGCGGCGCTGGCATATATGAAAAAGATCGGCAGTCCGCAGGTGCCCTACCGGTTCGATCTGGTCGAGGTGGTTTTCTCCCGTTTCGGCCTGTTCTCGATGCATCACCGGAAGGCAAGTTTCGGCAGAAGAAGCATGGAGCGGAAACACGGGAAAAGCGGAACGGCTCCCATCAACTATTTTGACTGAACGGGGGAAGGAAAATGAACTTTTATGTCCTGATACCCGCATATCGCCCCGACGGCAAGCTGCTGCATCTGCTGGAGTCGCTTCATACGGCCGGACTGCGGAAGATTCTTGTCGTCAACGACGGCAGCGGCGACGCATATGAAGCAGTTTTCGAAGCAATCAGGGAACGCTGGAGCCATATTGCAATTCTTCCGCATGATGCCAATCTCGGCAAGGGAGCCGCGCTCAAAACCGGATTCCGGTATCTGCTGGAACATGCCGATGGCGTGGACGGCGCCGTAACCGCAGATTCCGATGGACAGCACACGGCGGAAGACATCCTCCGGATCATGGCGGTAATGGAAACTTCACCCGGCAAACTCATTCTGGGGGCACGCACTTTTGACGGGACGGTTCCGTGGCGAAGCCGTCTCGGAAATCGTCTGACCCGGTTCCTGATCCGGCGGCTTTACGGCCTGAACATCCAGGACACGCAGACCGGGCTGCGGGGAATTCCGCTCTCCATGATGCCGCTGTTTCTGGAAATCCCCTGCAATCAATATGAGTTTGAACTTGATATGCTGATCCTTGCCGGTTCACGGCGCCTGAATGTCTGCGAGGTGCCTGTCCGCACGATTTATATTGACAACAATGCGTCTTCGCATTTCCATCCGTTCAGGGACTCCCTGAAAATCTATTTCGTCCTGTTCCGCAACCTGTTTTCAAAGAGGTAAAAAATGAATCAATTGAAAATCCATGAAATGTTCACCAGTATTCAGGGAGAATCCACCTATGCCGGACTCCCCTGCTTTTTCATCCGTCTCGCCGGATGCAATCTGCGCTGTTCCTACTGCGATACGCTCAAGGCGCAGACCTGCGACATGGCAAAGGAATTTACCGTGGACGAGGTCGTATCCGAAGCGATGCAGGCGTCTCCCGATCTGATTGAAATCACAGGAGGCGAGCCCATGATGCAGGCGGATGCCGTCTGTATGCTCGCTGAACGGCTGCTGTCGCTGAAACGTTTCCGCATCCTGATGGAAACCAACGGTTCCCGCGATCTCTCCTATCTTCCCGATGAAGTCGTCCGCATTGTGGATTACAAAACTCCTTCCAGCGGCGAGGCAGAAAAAATGTTCCTGCCGAATTTTGAGAATCTGCGCCCGTTTGACGAAGTGAAATTTGTGCTCTCCGACCGCGGCGACTATCTTTTTGCGCTGGAGAAAATCCGCGAGTTTGATTTGGAACGCCAGACAAACAATATCCTGTTCAGCCCCGCATTCGGCGTAATCGACATTCCGGCGCTCGTCGCCTGGATGCTGGAAGACAAGGTCAAAGCCCGCCTGAATCTCCAGTTCCACAAATACATCTGGGGACCCGCCAGAGAGGGAGTCTGACGATGACGCATCGCTTTCCCTGTTTTTCCGGTATGGATAATCCATATCAGACGGAAAAACTCTTGAAAAACAGATTCCCGGCAGTACCTTATTTCTTTTGAACAAATGAAACGGGGAATCCAATGAAAATTATTTTCTATCTGCTGCCTTGCGTGATGAATATCATCATGGGGCTTTTTTTCTTTATTACGATGCGGCGCCTCGCCATCAGCGGAGCCGACTCGTTCGCCATTTCAGGCACAATGGCGGTATGGGCTTTCATCTATGCGATCGTCTCGGCTCTGCTCGGCGCCGTCCAGAACAAAAAGAACGCCACGAAATTCATTCTGGCAGGCGAAGGCATCCTGATTCTTTCCATGGCAGGATTTCTGATATTTCCAAGCATGGACATGCAGTATGTCTGGCTGTTCGGTTCGGGAATCGGAACCGCAATGTTTTTTGCGCCGTTCCAGGTGATCGTAAAAATGCTGGACAGCAATGAAACCGCACAGGAGACTTTGCCGAAAACGGCGGCGGTCTATACTTTTTCATGGAGTTTCGGCTTTGCCTCAGGTCCCTTCATCGCGGCAATGATATGGGGGCTGCTTTCCCCCGAAACAGGATGGCGGACCTGTTATAAAATCAATATTCTGCTGGTTCTTGCCGTAACCTGTGTTGTCTGGTTTCTTCATTGTTTCATCCGCAGGAAAAACACAGCCGGCGAATCTGCCGGGCAGGAACAGAAAACGGCGCCGCCGGAATCTGAACCTGAGCAGAAAAAAAAAGAGAAGCTTCCCGATCTTGCCGTTCTCGGATGGATCGTCGCAGGAACCGGATTCATCACAATTGCAATGCTCCGTACACAGATTCCCTATCGCTGCGGTCTTCTGGAGATGTCCACGGCACAGCAGGGAATCATTCTGGCGGCGGTGAGTTATGTGCAGGCATTTCTGGCATTGAGTCTCTGGAAAAGCCGCCGCTGGATGTATCACCCGTTCCCGATTGCGCTTGCGGCGCTCTGCGGCATAACGGCATTGCTGCTTTTCGCTTTTACGGAATCCTACCCCGTCTATGTTTGCGCCGGATTGCTTTACGGATGTTATTCGGGTGCGTTCTGTTTCTTTTTCGCCTATCATTCATTGGCGAATCCTGAAAAGAGCCATCGTTACGTCGCGGTGAATGAAGTCATCGTAGGGAGTACGTCCGTGTTTGCGCCGCTTGCCGCCGGGTTGCTTGCAGACGCGGCAAAAAACAGTGCCGTTCCTTTTTATATCGGTGCGGCGCTGATCGTCATGGCAATGATCTATCAGGTTTCCGCCACGTGGCGCTGGCGCAGGCTCTGACGGCTGCCGGAGAGAATGACGAAAACCAGAGGCAGTATGGTGCAGGTCGCTGACCTGCCGCGACCGACTGTTATCGCCGGATCGCGGCGAAGGCAAAGTCTTTGCCTCAAGAAGAATGCCCGCGCATTCTTACGTATCAAAGCCGAAGAATATGGAACCCAATGAAATAAAAAAGACGGCCCTGCGGGAGGAGACCGCAGAACCGCCGAAAGGGAACAGATGAGAAATCAGCCGATGTTATGGGCTTTGAGGAAGTCAACCGCCATGGTGATATCGGCTTTGGGATTGTCTCCGACTTCACGCTCGATTGTCAGGAACCCGTCATAACCGATCGCTTTCAACGCGGCGATATATTCATCCCACTTGACCTGCCCCTGCCCGAGAGCCACTTCTTTGAAAACAGGACCGTCGCCCTTGCTCTGCTGTTCAGGAGGCGTCAGGTCGTAGGTATCCATGGAGCCGTAGACATCGGACGGGTTGCAGTCGCGCAGATGCAGACCGTCTTTTGCGTGGGTATGGACAATATATTTCGCAAGCACAGGAACCGCTTCCGCCGGATTGATGTTCAGGACCATTGCAAGATTCGCGGGATCGAAGTTCACGCCAATGCCTTTTCCACCGGCATTTTCAATAAATTTTTTCAGTCTGTCGGCGGGCTCCGGACCGGTTTCAATCGCCAATGTGACACCATGAGCGGCGGCATATTGCGCAACTTCTCTCGCCGCCTCAAGCATCGTCTGATATACCGGAGACTCCTCACGGGTCGGAACGACGCCGATATGAGTCGTCATGACATGGGTGTCGAAATCTGCACAGATGTCGATGATCTGTTTGCTGAGCCGGATGCGTTCGGGATTGCCCGCAGCATCCTGAAAACCGTGCCCGCCGAGATCTCCGCAAATCGCGGAAACCTTGAGTCCGAGTTCATCAAGACGCTTTTTCAATGCGGCACGCTCTTCCCCGGTCATTGTAATCAGGTTATGGTCTTTGCAAACCGCATACATCTGGACGCCCTGCGCACCGATTCTGGCGGCAGATTCAAAAGCAGTATATAATGGTTCGCGGAACGATTCAACGATCACACCGATTTTCATTAGAGGCAACTCCTTCTTTAAATTTCAAGATAATTTACTTTAATCTTACTAAACGGCTTTTGCAAGTTGATTTCCAAGAAATTATGAAAAAAAGGAGTTTTCATGCCGCAAGCCGGTCAATCTCCCAAAGATTCCTCAGCAAAAATGAACTTCCCTGCGGCAAGCAGGGGATATCGGAAAGCCAGAGCAATGGCGAAAACCCGAAATCGTATGGTGCAGACCGTTGACCTGGTGCGATTCAAAACATTTTTGTTTGACGCTCCGATATTATATAAAAAGGAGTTTTTATTATGGGACTTAAGTTCAATCCGAAGCAGAGTGAGGGATGGAAACTGCTTGCCTCCCCGAAGAAAACACGAATTTTGTTTGACGGCGGTTCACGTTCCGGAAAAACCGCGCTGATCGCGGAATATCTGGTCAGACGTGCATTGCAGTATCCTGGCTCAAGACAGCTTGCCGCGCGGAAACACCGGGCTCATGCCAAAACATCACTGTGGAGCGATACGCTCAAATCCTATCTTGTCCGCAACCTGCCTTCCGGCGTCTGCCGTTTCCAGGAGAGCGAACTCACGATTGTTTTTTATAATGGGTCCTCCATTATGGTCGGTGGTCTGGACGATGCGGAACGGACTGAAAAAATTCTGGGCAACGAATATATTACCGTATTCATCAATGAGGCGACACAGATTTCATTTGCCGCAATGCAGATGGCTATAACACGGCTTGCCCAGCGGGTACAGGACCGGAAGGGCAGGACGGCAGTCCCGAAACTGATTCTGGACTGCAATCCCCGCGGTCCCCGTCACTGGCTCCATTACGTGGGCGTACGCCATGTCGATCCGGAAACGGAACAGCCTCTTGCGGATGCTCCTCGCTGGGCACGCCTGAACTGGTCCGCCTATGACAACAGGGAAAATCTTCCTGAGGAATATCTTTATGCACTGGAGTCACTTCCAGAGGTGATGCGGGAACGTATGCTGAACGGAGTCTGGCGGGATAACGAGGGCGCGGTCTATTCCGAATTCGATGAAGACCTCCATGTTGTGGAACCTTTTGAAGTTCCCGCAGATTGGAAACGCATCCGTGCAATTGACTTCGGCTATACGAATCCTTTTGTGTGTCTGTGGGGGGCGCTTGATCCGGACGGGCGCCTTTACGTTTACAGGGAACACTATAAAGCCGGAGTCCGGACCGCGGAACATGCACAGATCATTCTGGATTTATCCGGTTCGGAGCATTATTCCATTACAGTTGCGGACCACGATGCGGAAGAACGTGCGGAATTGGATTCTTTTGGAATCCGTACGACGGCGGCATTCAAAAACGTGATCAGCGGCATTCAAAGTGTGAAGAACCGCCTGGTAATCTGCTATGACAACCGTCCGCGTCTTTATTTTTTCCGTAATCTGCGCAACCTGCTTTCGGAGATTTACGATTATCGCTGGATGCCGTCGAGTGGCTCCATGAATGCGAAAGAGGAGCCTTTGAAATTAAACGATCATGCAATGGATGCCTTGCGTTATATGATCGCCTCGGTAGATCAGATTGATAAAAATAAATTCAGAAGCGCAAGTGCTTCGGTCCGTCCTCAGGATCGTTGGCAGTCCTGTTTTTGAAAATGGAAATAAATTTCATGACTGCGCTTGAAAATAATAAGAAATGAATCATATTATAAAGCATTTCCAGTCATGACCGGAGAGATGGTCGAGTGGTTTAAGGCGGCGGTCTTGAAAACCGCAGAGGTGCAAGCCTCCGGGGGTTCGAATCCCTCTCTCTCCGCCATTCTTTTTCCTATTTTAAACGGCTCGGTACGTGAGAGTTACACTTGTTAGTTTAATCTAACTCTGCATGTTTCAAAGGGTTACGGCGCTTTCCAGTGTGTGTTTACGGGCGCTCTCAGAATCACGATTTCTTTGATACAGGGGCGTAAGAAGGCCGATTTCATTATTTTATGAAATTGAGCTTGTGTCGTTTATTTTTATGGTGTTCCTTTTTTAATGCAGAAAGTCAATGATCCGTTCATCGGTCAGTGGAAAATGCCGGTGTTCCACTGACACCGGAATCAGGATACGCATGAATTGTTCTCATATAAATATCTTGATAGCCTTTCAATATCACAATTACGTTAATGGCTGCAGCATTAGTTCGGAATGAGAGAATTTTTTGCCGTTTAAAGATAGAATATCCGATATGAAAAACCAAAAATATGAAAAAAATTATCAAAAAGCTATAATTGCGATCAGAAAAGATAGAAAAAAACTGTTTTTCCTCTTGCATAACATCATATAATATAGTATCTTACTCAGTTCAAAAAAATATGGAAGCAATCTCATGAACGATACATTTTACACTTATGGAAACAAAGAGTTGATCACTCAGAAAAGCTTTTCGGTCATTCCGCAGAAAGTGAAGCCGGTTCTCCAGCCTCTGGTATTCTCCCTGGTCGAGAACATGTTAGGCGTAAAGGAGTTGCGTAATCATCTGCGTGATTTTGAGAAGATCTACAATCTCCAGAAATCAGCCACTTTCAAAAGTAAAATTATCGGAAACGATCCGCTGACTCCGACCAAAATCCGTAAAATCCGCAAGATGCTCAAGTTGACACAGTTTCAATTCGGAAATTTGCTCGGGATTTCAAAAACAACGATCAGTTACTGGGAAAACGGGCACTTGCATCCGTGCAGGGAAAATCAGAAGATTCTGCATACTCTCGCAACTTACGGTATTGTCGGTCTGCGCAGGATCGAAGAAGAATACAAAAAGAAATAATTTCCTATCTGTAAAATCCTGGCACTCTTTTTTCCTTTCCGGAAGAAAGAGTGTTCTTTATGTACCGGTACCGGAATAATCGGAGAGAAAAAAAGACCTGAAAGACACATGGACTTGTCTTTCAGGCGAATTCCCATCCATTCAAAGAAAAACGGATGTCAGTCTTTCAGAAGCAACTCCTGATCTTCCGGGAGAGTCGCAGTATTTTCAATAACCTTCATATGCGTCCATTTGTCGCCAAGATAACGGGCATAGAAAACAATGCCGCAGATAACGATATAGATCACGATCGTTCCCCAGATGTACCAGACGGACATTCCCAGTTTTGCAAAAATCAGGGACGGAACCGCGAGTCCGAGGAATGCCATCGTCATGCCGGCAAGCATGGCAAAGAACGTATCGCCGGCGGCCTTGATCGCACTGCTGTAAATGATCGACATACCGTCGAACAGCAGATAAACCGAAATGAAGCAGAGCATGACTTTCGTCAGGCGGATCACCTCCGGATTACTCTGATCGAACAGGGCAAGCGGGACCTGCGGAAGCAAGACGAAGAAAACCGCCATGAGCCCCATATAGATGAGTGTCAGGTTCCGCGCGCTTTTCACCGACTTTTTCGCCCGGTGGACATCGTTTGCGCCGATGGACTGCCCCACCAGAATCGCAACGGTCTGCCCGATGCCGAGGATCGGTGTGAAGGCAATGGAGTTCAACCCGAATGCAATCGCAGTCGCCGCTCCAATGTCCTTTCCGTAAGTTCCCACGACAATCACAAAGATATTGAATGCGGAAAGATCGACGAAAAACTGAAACCCGTTCGGCACTCCGAAACGGATCAGACGCCACAGCAGTCCCCAGTCGATAATGTTTGAACAGGTATTGAAGTGCCGGCGCGAACTCCTCGGAATGAAAAAGAAGCAGGCATAAACAATGCATCCGACCAGTGCCGAAAGGTTGGTTCCCCATGCGGCTCCCGCAATTCCCAGTTCCGGCGCTCCCCAGTTGCCGTAGATCAGCGCATAGTTGAACGGCACGTTCATAAGCGTAATCAGGAAACTGACGCTCATGACCATGACCGTCTTGCCGCGCCCGCTCCAGAATGCGCCGAGAGCCGCGTTCAGAAGAAGCAGTACATTTCCGAGAGACAGTATTTTGAAATAGCGGATCTCCTGCGCCGTTACCTCCGGCTCATGCCGGAACAGAGCGAAAAGCGGTTCCGCCCAGAAATACCCCGTTGCAAGGATGGCTCCGCCGATCAGCGACAGAAAGATTCCCTGCCAGACCGCGGTGCCGACACGCTCCGTGGCTCCCGCGCCGGAATACTGTGCCACGAAAGAACCGGTGAATCCGATCGTCCCGAGAAAGAAACAGGCAATCGTGAATCCGGTCAGGCCTCCTGTCAGACTCGCCGCCACGGTCTCTTCCGAATAATGCGACAGCATGACGCGGTCGGCGAGCAGGTTGAGTGCATGAGCCGCCGCCCCCATGATCAGGGGCAGCGCGATACGTAATACTTCGAACAGTCCTCCCTCCGTCGAGAGGAACTGATTTTTCTGGATCTTCATAAATTGCTTACCGTATTTTTACTTCGCGCCTGACGTCAAGATCATCCTGACGTTTTTTCAATGTTTCGCGCTTGTCTTCAAATGTTTTACCCTTGGCTGTTCCAAGTTCGAGCTTGATTTTGCCCCGCGTCAGATAGACTTTCAGGGGAATCAAGGCATAGCCCTTCTCCTTGACGCGCTGCGAGAGCTTCAAAATCTCCTTTTTATGGAGCAGGAGAACTCTCGGACGGACCGGAGTATGGTTGAATATATTTCCGTGGGAATACGGCGAGATATTCATATTGTACAACAGGACTTGTCCGTTTTCGATTTTCGCAAAAGAATCCTGCAGGGACACGGAGTGCATACGGCAACTCTTCACTTCCGTTCCGCGCAATGCGATCCCCGCCTCCAGGCTGTCTATGATCTGGTAGTCGTGAAACGCTTTCTTATTGCGTGCAATGACGCCGTCGGCGCCCTCTTTTTCCTCTTTTTTTGCTGCCATCGCTTTCACCTTGATAGGTAGGGGCTGACAGGACAACAACAGGACCCGGCAGGCAAATGCCCCATTTGCCCGTCAAGTCCTTCCGATTGATCCTGTACCGCCCGATTACCCGGGGAAACGCCGTTTGATCTTCTGTTCAAATGCCGTTTTCAACGGGTTGTTCTGGGGCGTGAGCGAATCGTTGTAATACTTGAGCAGATCTTTCTGCTGTTTTGACAAGTTCGCCGGTGTTTCCACCATGACTTTCACCAGATGGTCGCCCCGCGTACCGCCTTTGAGCGCAGGAATTCCCTTGCCCTTGAGCCGCAGAGTCGTGCCGTTCTGGGTTCCTTCCGGAATGCGCATTTTCGCCAGGCCGTTGACCGTCGGCACCTGCACTATGCCGCCCATGACCGCGGTGTTCAGATCGATCGGCAACTCGCAGATCGTATTCGTCCCTTCGCGCTGGAAAAGATCGTCAGGCCTGACCGCGATAATCACATAAAGATTACCCGGTGCTCCGCCGTTGGTTCCTGCCTCCCCCTCGCGGGCAATGCGCAATTTGGAACCGTTGTCAACTCCCGGCGGAATATGGATCATGATCTCCTTGTCCACTTTCACTCTGCCCGTTCCCGAACAGGATTTACATGGATGCGTGATCTTGAAGCCTGTGCCGTGACATGCCGGACATGGCTGTTCCTGCATGAAAAGGCCATTGCTCGCGGATATGCTTCCGCTGCCGCCGCACTGCGGACACGGCGTTTTGGCATATCCCGGCTGGCTGCCCGTCCCCGAGCACGCCGCGCATATATCGTATTTGGCAAGACGGACCCGTTTGTCCGTGCCGTGAACGGCTTCATCGAACGAAATCTCAAGCTTATACTGGAGATCCGCGCCGTTTCTGCCGCCCTGTGCGGAAGCCCGCCTGCCTCTGCGGGATGAGCCGCCGCTGAAGAGATTTTCAAACATCTCCGCGTTGGCTCCGCCGCCGGAGCCGTAAGCGCCTCCGAAGACCTGGCTGAAGATGTCATAAGGGTCCCGGAAACCGCCGCCCGCCCCTCCATAGGCGCCGCCCGCTCCTCCGGCAGAGGGTCCGCCCGCGCGGAAATAATCGGAGCCGAACTGGTCGTACTGCTTGCGCTTTTTCGGATCGCTGAGCACGTCATAGGCTTCCGACACCTGCTTGAACTTCTCCTCCGCGCTCTTATCCCCCGGATTTTTGTCCGGATGATATTTGACGGCAAGCTTGCGGTATGCCTTTTTTATTTCATCGGCGCTCGCTGTTTTCGAAACGCCTAAAGTCTGATAATAATCATTTGCCATAAAATAAAACTTCCTTCCAAAGCTGAAAGTTTTTCAACTTTTTATGAATGAAGCTGACAGCTTTAATTTGTATTGCTTATTTCTTCTCGGCTTCGGCAGGTCCGGAGCTCACCACGACGCTTGCGGGTTTGAGCAGACGGTCCTTGATCTTATAGCCGTAGCACCACTGGCGGATCACCTTGCCCGCCGGCACTTTGTCCGAAGCCTCCTGCGAAACCGCTTCCTGCGTGTTCGGGTCGAATTCCTTTCCGACGGCGTCGATTCTCTCAATGCCGAGATCGGAAAAGGCGCGGTCGAATTCCGTCTGAATCATCTTCATGCCGTCCAGCAGAGCTTTCAGGTTGTTGGAAGACTCCGTCGCCGCGACAGCCATTGCAAAATGGTCGAACACCTGAAAAAACGGATGAAGTGTATCGGTCATTACCGAATAACGCAGCGCCTCCATGTCTTTTGCGGCACGCTTGCGCTGGTTGTCCATCTCCGCAATCAGGCGGATTCTCTTGTCCTCCAATTCGAGGACAGCCTTTTCGAGAGATGCGATTTTCTGCTTCGGGTCGTCTTTCGGTTCCTGACCGGGTTCCGTTTCCGGCACTGCGCATTCCGCATTCTCCTGTCCGGATTCCGCATGTTTCACAGCCTGTTCCTTCTTCTCCACGGTCTTTTCCTGCGGCTTCTTCGAAGTCTCTTTTTCCTTGTCTTTTTCTGTATTTTTCATCTCTCTGTCCTTTTATTTATAATCATACGCAGGTAATTTAACCTGACACACTCGCTTTTTCAACCTCTGCAACAGGGGATTCAACGAAAAAAGGACGGAATGAACCGGAAGGACGGAAAAAGAGCCGTTCCGTTTCTTTCCGTCCTCCGTTTTTCCGTTTATTCCGCTTTCGCTTTCGGTTTGCCCGCCGCCGGAGTGAATTTCAGTTTGTCTTTGGCAAAATCCACTTTCAGCGTCATGCCTTCCCGCAATTCGCCGGAAATGAGCAGCTTCGAAACCGGTGTTTCGATCTCATTGACGATCACGCGTTTCAGAGGACGCGCACCGAATTCCGGGTCATAGCCGTTTTCGGCAAGATGTTTCTTCGCGGCTTCCGTAATGCTGAACCCGACGTCCTGATCTTTGAGCCTGCGGGCGAAATCCGCAAGCTGGATGTCGAGAATCCTGACGATCTGCTCCATCTGAAGCGATTTGAAGATCAGTATCCCGTCGACACGGTTCAGGAACTCCGGGCGGAAGTGGTCGCGCAGGCGCATCATCAGGTCTTCCCGAAGCTTTTCGGGGTCTTTTTTCTCCTTGATCTCCTCAAGAAGCATGTCGCTTCCGATATTGGAGGTCATGATGATGATGGTGTTCTTGAAGTTGACCGTCCGCCCATGGGAGTCCGTCAACTGTCCGTCATCCAGAATCTGGAGGAAGATGTTGAACACGTCATGATGCGCTTTCTCGATCTCGTCGAACAGCACGACCGAGTAGGGACGTCTCCGCACCGCTTCGGTAAGCTGTCCGCCCTCGTCGAATCCGACGTATCCGGGAGGTGCGCCGATCAGACGCGACACACTGTGTTTCTCCATGTATTCGGACATGTCGATGCGGATGATTGCGTTTTCGTCATCGAACAAATCTTCGGCAAGCGCCTTTGCCAGCTCGGTTTTGCCGACGCCGGTCGGACCGAGGAAAATGAACGATGCGGTCGGTTTGCGCTGATCCTTGAGCCCGGCTCTCGCACGGAGCACCGCGTCGGCGACCGTTTCCACGGCTTCATCCTGCCCGACCACGCGCTCATGCAGTTTTTCGGAAAGATGAAGCAGTTTATCCCGTTCCGTCTGGACCAGTTTGTTCACGGGAATGCGGGTCCAGCGGCTGACGATTTCCGCGATATCCTCCTCATCGACCTCCTCTTTCAGAAGACGATGCTCGCTTGCTTCGTCCGTCTTGAGTTTCTTCTCCGCAGCCGCGATCTGTTTCTCGATTCCCGGAATCGTACCGTGACGCAGTTCCGCCGCCTTTTCGAGGTCATATTCCCGCTCCGCCTTGGCGAGTTTCGCTCTGGCAAGATCGAGACTCTCCCTCATCAGGCGCAGTTCGGAAATGGAATTTTTTTCCGCATCCCATGCCGCTCGCAGGGTTTTGGCTTTTTCCTTCTGCTCGGCAAGTTCTTTCTCGATGATCTTCCTGCGTTCCCTGCTTGCCTCGTCCTTTTCCTTCTTCAATGCGGCAAGCTCGATTTCAAGACGCATCGCCTTTCTTTCGAGTTCATCAATCTCGGTCGGGCAGGAGTCGATTTCGGTACGGAGTTTCGCGGCGGCTTCGTCGATCAGGTCGATCGCCTTGTCCGGCAGAAAACGCTCCGTGATATATTTATTGGAAAGCGTGGCGGCGGCGACAATCGCGGCGTCTTTGATCTTGACTCCGTGATGAAGCTCATACCGCTCCTTGAGCCCGCGCAGAATCGAAATGGTATCCTCCATGCTCGGTTCGCTGACCAGCACCGCCTGAAAACGGCGTTCGAGCGCGGCGTCCTTTTCAATATATTTCCGGTATTCATCAAGCGTGGTGGCGCCGATACAATGGAGTTCGCCGCGCGCAAGCATCGGCTTGAGCAGGTTCCCCGCATCCATCGAGCCTTCGGTCGCGCCCGCGCCGACAACGGTATGCAGTTCGTCGATGAACAGGATGATGTCTCCGTTTGCGGAGGAGACTTCCTTCAGGACGGCTTTCAGGCGTTCCTCGAATTCACCGCGGTATTTCGCGCCTGCAATCAGCGCGCCCATGTCAAGAGCGACAATCCGTTTGTTCTTCAAGGTTTCCGGCACGTCGCCGCGCACGATACGCGTCGCGAGCCCCTCCACGATGGCAGTCTTTCCGACACCGGGTTCACCGATGAGGACCGGGTTGTTCTTGGTCCGGCGGGAGAGGATCTGGATTGTCCGGCGGATCTCGTCGTCGCGCCCGATCACAGGATCCAGCTTGTCCTTGCGGGCGGACTCGGTCAGATCGCGTCCATATTTCTCCAGCGCCTCGAATGAGGCTTCCGGATTTTCATTGGTAACACGCTGATTTCCGCGCACTTCCTTGAGGGCGAGCAGTATCTTGTCCTGTGTGCATCCGACGGCTGTCAGGATTTTTTCACAGGTTTTGTCTTCGAGGAGGGCAAGGAACAGATGTTCGACGCTGATGAATTCATCTTTCATCTCCTCGGCTTTGTTTTTCGCCGTAATCAGCACCTGGCTGAAATCACGCGAAGTATAGGTCTGCTGCGCGCCCGGTCCCGATACGGATGGAATGGCTTCCAGGGCGGAGATGATCTCCCCGTTGACACGTTCCATCTCAATCTTCATTCTCTTGAGAAGCGAGGGGATCAGCCCCTGTTCCTGATTGACCAGCGCATACAGCAGATGAATCGGGTGAATTTCCTGATGCCCGTATTCAACGGCGGTCTCCTGCGCCTTGACCATGGCTTCTCTGGATTTGGCAGTTAATTTTTCCATGTCCATAAGCAGTTCTCCTTTTTTGATTTTTCATTTTTACACTGTTATTATAAGCAGGTATTATGCCAATCATGGCAAATGAGTTTGACGGAATCGTGTGACGTGCCATTTTGTCACACAGGTAAAGAAGAAGCTCAAGATCCGGCGGACAGAAATTGAAAAGAGAGGAGAGCCGGGCTCAATTCAGCGTCCTCCGGAAATCCGCTTATCCTGTTTCCGGTTTTCCCTGTTGTGCCACATGGTCCGGAAAGTTGTTTTTTCCGTAAAAAATTTCTTTTTTTGATTGTATTTTAAAAAATGGGAATTATTCTTAACTTTTAAAACCAACAAGGAGAGAGCCATGTCGAAATATCTGTGCCAGGAGTGTCATTACCTGTATGACGATGCCATGGAGGAGGTCCGCTTCGAGGATTTGCCTGACTCATGGGAGTGCCCGGTCTGCGGTGCGCCGAAATCGAAATATGCATTGAAGGAAACGGATGGCACTTCAACTCGAACCGAATCGGAAAAGCTGGAGAATCTGACGCTTCCGGCAAAAAGTGCGGTTCCTGTGAAAGCGGCGGACGAACTGGAAGTCTGGATGAGCGATATCCGCGAGATTGCCGAAACCGGAAGATCGCTGGATGAGGCTATGCGGACACGCCAGAAGGTGATTTCCTGGGACGATATTCTGATCAAAGGACGTCAGCTTGCACGTCTTCCGCTGTTGCAGGAGGAAAACATTTCCACACGGACTGTAATCGGCCCCGGGGCAAAGCAGCCGCTCGTGATCGAGTCTCCGCTTTTTGTGAGCCATATGTCGTTCGGCGCATTGTCCCGTGAGGCGAAAACGGCGCTGGCGAAAGGCTCGGCAATGGTTCAGACGGCGATGTGTTCCGGTGAAGGCGGCATGATTGAGGAGAGTATCGGCAATGCCCATCGTTACATTTTTGAGTATGTTCCGAACCGTTACAGCGTAACTGAGGAAAACTTGAAACGTGTGGATGCGATTGAGATCAAATTCGGACAGTCCGCCAAGCCCGGCATGGGCGGTCATCTGCCCGGAGGCAAAGTAACGGACGAAATTGCCGCTGTCCGCGGTTTTCCGTCCGGAACCGACATTCTGAGTCCCGCGCACTACAAGGACATCACGACGCCGGAGGAGCTGAAAGCGAAAATCGACTGGCTGCGTGAAGTTTCGGACGGGCGTCCCGTCGGGGTGAAGATCGCCGCAGGATTTCTGGAAGAGGATCTGGATTTCGCCCTGGAAGGCGGTCCCGATTTCATTACCGTGGACGGGCGGCCCGGCGGCACAGGCTCCGCGCCGAAATACATCAAGATGGCGACGTCGATTCCAACAATTTTTGCCCTTTACCGTGCAAGAAAACATCTTGACAAACGGAATGCGGACGGCGTATCGCTGATCATCACGGGCGGTTTGCGCATTTCACCGGATTTTGCAAAAGCGCTTGCTCTTGGAGCCGATGCCGTGGCGCTCGCGACCAGTGCGCTGATAGCGATCGGCTGTCAGCAGTTCAAGATGTGCAATACGGGACGGTGTCCGATGGGATTGACCTCGCAGGATAAAGTGCTCCGGAAGAATGTTGATGTGGAGCGTTCCGCGGAGCGCCTTGCCAATTTCCTGCGTGTCAGCACGGAGGAAATCGCCCAGTTCGCACGCATTACCGGGCACCGCGATGTGCATGAGCTTTGTATCGAAGACCTTTGCACGGTCAATTCGGAAATCTCGAATTACACTGCGATCCGGCACGTTTGAGCTGCTTTCATTGTCCTGCCGTGAAAATTTCCCTCATCGGGATGACGCGGCAGTTCTGTTCCGCAAGATATTCCATGCACGCTTCGAAGCGGGCGGGTTCCGTGTTGACCCACGGATGCGGAAGATCGGGGACTCCGTGGAATACGAGCACCGTATATGCGGAGTCTGTTGCACGCTGAACCGCCTCGAAAAATTTATTTCCGGTGTTGTCCTGAACGGGAACACCCATGACGCGGAACGGATCATCCCTTTGCGGATCGAATGTGGTATCGCCGCAGCTCCGGGCAGTCACATAGCCCCGTTCCTTGAGGATGCCGATCACATTTTCCGCGACGGGACCGCCCGGATAGGCGAATGTCCGGGGCGGTGCAATAGCGTGTTCTCTGCATTTTTCTTCTATATAGGTGAGCTCGGCAAGAAAGTCCTGCCTGGAGATTTTGCGGCAGTCGCAATGGCTTTTCGTATGATTTCCGATTTCAAATCCCATTCCGGAAAGTTCTGCGATCTGCCTCCAGTTCAGGTAGGGAGATTCCCCAAAGTTTTGTGCGTCGGGAAACTCACAGACATAAAATGTTGCCCCGAAATTGTATTTTTTCAGAATCGGAGCAACGAACTCCAGATGATTCCGCAGGGCGTCGTCGAATGTGAGGATAATTGTTTTCCGTTGCATTTCAATCCTTTCTGAACAGAATATCTTTCAATTCGCCCGTATATCCGGCTTCGCGGAGAAACTTCAGGTGCGGTTGGAAAAAACCGACTTCATAGAGATTATGCGCATCACTCCCCAGAGCAATCTTGACTCCTGCGTCGATACACATTTTTGTAAAGACCGGGTCCGGACGATTGTGATGGAAGTTGACTTCCGCGGCGACGTTGTGCTTTTTCAGGAGTTCCACGATCGGTTCGAACAATCCGACCGGTTTTTCTCCTACTCCGTCCCATGAGTAAATGCGGAACGGATGCGCCAGAATATCAATTCCTGATTCGATCAGAGATTTGACGACAAAGAAAAATTGTCCGTCTTTCGTTTCCGGCGCGCTTTCCTCCGACAGGGCATGAACTGCCCCGACTTTCAGTTCCAGCCGGTTCAGGACATCCTGCGTTGCGACGAAACGCCCTCTGCGGTCCACATCCAGTTCCATGCCGAGGTAACAACTTTCCCGCTCCACTTCGGCAAAGAGCTCCAGATATTCTTCCGTCCGCACAGTCCGATCCGCACAGTCGAGCCCCTCCTGATACCAGATTTTGTTTTCGCCCCAATACTGTTCCCGCTTGAAATAGAGATGCCCGGAGTGTTCCGTGAATGCAATTTTCTCAAGCCCCCACAGCTTTGCCAGTCTGAGACTTGAAATAAGATCCATGTTTTCACTGCAATATGCCATCTGCGTATGAACATGCGAATCCATCAGACCCGGTGGAAGCCGGTATTGCTCATATTGAACCGTGACTTCACCGGAGTCGGCAACCTCAATGACCGCGAAACGGTAAGGCGGTTCGCAGAGCGGCGGCGCATGAACCACAAGGACACCTCTGTCAAAACTCGGCACATTGCATTCCGGTTCTGCAATGCAGAGGGGGCAGTGATGAGTCTCAAGCACGGCAAGTGTATCGGAAGAGATTGTTTCACCACCGTTATGCAGATAGATTGGCTTCCGGGCGCAGTTGCAGTCTTTGATATGATCAGACAGGAGAAATTCACCGCATTCGACAGGGCTGGGAAGTCCCTTGATTCCCGGAGTCATGGAAAGAAACGGCATCTTGAATTCTGCGGATGCCTCACGAACCGCCGCAAGCTGTTTTTCCGTAAGTTTTTCCGCGGAACCGGTCAATACTACGGCATCCGGCTGAATCTGTGAATTCAGATAATGAAGAGTCCGGAGAAAAACGATTTCAGCGAATTCCCGGTATAAAGCCTCTGCATTTTTTCCGCAGAGATCGGCGAGAAGTGCGATTTTGATGCTCATTCTGATGAATCTGTTGCCTTTGTAATTTTGATGTTTGCTATAATCTAAAATTGATTCGCCAAGTTTCAAGAAGGCGGACCTAAAAATGGAGTTTTTATTTTCCGTGACCTTGCTTTCTCGGTGGAACTGGTTATAGTTTACCGGATACATCAATAACAAGAGGAATGATTTTATCATGGCGAATGCGAAACGCAAGGTGGATATTTCCAGGATCGACAGGAATTTTTCGGCTCCGGGAATCGGGGACTTCAATATTGTTTATACGGATGTGAAAAAAACTCCTTTCGTGATTGAGGGACTTCCGTGGTTTAAGCAGAATAAGTCCGCCTATTACCGCATTCCGAAAAAACTGACGGAAAAAGACACCAATGAGGGAATTATCGCTCTTTCCAATCATCCCGCCGGAGCCTGTGTCCGCTTCCGCTCCGATTCTCCTGTAATCGTGATCCGTGCGAAACTGGCTTATTCCTCCGATATGAACCATATGCCGCGTGCGGGCAGCGCGGGTTTCGATTCCTACTGCAAGCCGGACGGCGGGAAGCAGTTATATAATAAAACGGTTCAGCCCGGCCGCGACCAGATTGATATCGAGGCGCTTCTCGGCGTAAATCCTCGTAAAGGAATGTGCGACTGGCAGGTCAATCTTCCGCTTTACGG
>ENA-OROD01001149-OROD01001149.1-human-gut-metagenome-genome-assembly--contig:-NODE-1149-length-22249-cov-4.751690_pt1 | contig 22249 bp, 19 predicted proteins | sample MGYA00242123_ERZ509038 | MGnify/ENA primary metagenome ERZ509038 (study PRJEB26280, sample SAMEA2338719) | human gut metagenome | biome: human gut; feature: human-associated habitat; material: faeces... | reverse complement strand
AGAAGGTGTTCGTCAACTGCTCCAACAAGGACAAGGGCCCCGCTGTCACCAAGGTGTGCGCCTCCAGCTGCATCGCCTGCGGTATGTGCGAGCGCACCTGCAAGTTCGACGCCATCCACGTTGTGAACAACGTGGCCGTGATCGACTACACCAAGTGCAAAAACTGCACCATGTGCGCCAAGGCCTGCCCGCGCAACGCCATCGAACCTATCCCGACCCCCGAGGAGAAGGAAAAGTTCAAGGCCGCGCAGAAGGCTGCCGCCGAGCGCAAGGCCGCTGCCGCCAAGGCTGCCGCTGAGGCTGCCAAGGCTGCGGAAGCGCCCAAGGCGGAATAAATGCTTCCCGAAGAAGAGGAACGCGTGAGCGTTCCTCTTCTTTTGCGCCTCCGAAAGCGGCGACAACGCTTTTTGCGTAGTTCACAAACTGTTTACACGGCCACCTATTGACAACGGGAAAGCTCAGTGGTACACTGCGTTTAGCACTCGATGGAAAGGAGTGCTAAATCCAGAAAGGAGCGCGGCGCATGGAACTCACGGAGCGCAAAAAGCAGATCCTCAAGCGCGTGGTCGAGGACTACATCGCCGCGGCTGAACCGGTCGGCTCCAAGGCGCTGGCCGGGGAGATGGGCGGCGCGGTGAGTTCGGCGACCATCCGCAACGAGCTTGCGGACTTGGTCGAGATGGGCTACCTCGAGCAGCCGCACACATCCGCCGGGCGGGTGCCGTCCCCCAAAGGTTACCGGCTGTACGTCAACGAGCTGATGGAGCGCCGCGAGGTTTCCGAAACGGAAGCGGAGGAGATCAACGAGCAGCTCAGAAGCAAGCTCGGCGGCACGGACAGCGTGATCGCCAGGGCGGGGCAGATGGTGTCGAGCATCGTCAACTATCCCGTGTACAGCGTGACGGGCGGGCGGCGCGAGGCAAGCGTCAAGCGCTTCGAGCTTATCGCAGTCGATGAACAGAGCTTCATCGTCGTGGTGATGGGCGAGGACAACCGCGTGAAGAGCCAGCTCCAACGCTCGGATCTTCCATTCGACAGCCAGCGGCTTGCCGACGTGAAGGAGCTTCTGAACGCGCACTTTACCCTCTGCACGGCGGAGGAGATGAACGCGCGGCTGATGAGCCTGTCAACACAGCTGAGTCCGGAGCTGTTTCTGGTGGTTTCGCGTGCGGTGGAATATGCGGCGAGCATGCTGGAGCAGAGCGCGCAGCGCAGCGTGGAAACGGCGGGCGCGAGCCAGATCCTGAAAATGCCCGAGTACCGCGACGTAGACAAGGCGCACGAGCTTGTAACGTTTCTTGTGGACAACAAGGAGGAGCTTCCCGTGCCGGACGATGGTGCGCCGCTCAAGATCCTCATCGGCCCGGAGAACGTGAACAAGGCGCTGAAGGAGACGAGCGTGGTCGTCGCCAGCTACGACATTGGCGACGGGATGCGCGGTCTGGTCGGCGTGGTCGGCCCGACAAGAATGGATTATGCAACCGTTACAGCGCGGCTGAGTTATTTTGCAGACAGCCTGACGCGGATGTTCGGCAAAAACGAGCTGCCGCCGAAGGAAGAAGATAAAGGAGCAGGCAATGGGTAAGAAAGACAGGCAGAACGCGGCGGAGAATACGCCGGAGCAGGAAAAGAACAGGACGCCGGAGGCGGAAGCGCCGACGGACGAAGAGGCAAAGGCTGCGGAGCTTCCCGAGGAGCAGGAAGTCTTCACCGTGACGCGCGAGCAGATGGAGAAGATGGAGGGCCTTGCCGCCGCGCTGGCCGCCGAGAAGGACAAGTACCTGCGGCTGGCTGCCGAATATGACAACTACCGCAAGCGCACGGCAAAGGAAAAGGAAGGCCTTTACGCCGATGCAAAGATCGACACGATCAAGGCGCTGCTGGGCGTTTACGACAACCTTGAGCGCGGCATCGCACAGTACGGCGACGAGGAATCGCCCCACCGCAAGGGGCTTGAAATGGTGTTCAGCCAGTTCAAGGAGAGCCTCAAGAAGCTGGGCGTGGAAACAATGAACGCCGTGGGAAAGCCCTTTGACCCCGAAAAGCACAACGCTGTGATGCACATTGAAGACGAGACCTGCGGAGAAAACACCGTGGTCGAGGTTTTGCAGCAGGGCTTTATGCTGGGCGATAAGGTACTCCGCTTCGCTATTGTAAAGGTAGCGAACTAAAAAATGCAAATTCCGCGCGAAAGCGCGAAATGATAGATTTACTTCGTTAACAAAAAAATTAAGATAGATTCAGGAGGGCAATTGATTATGTCTAAAGTTATTGGTATTGATCTTGGTACAACCAACTCTTGCGTGGCCGTGATGGAAGGCGGCGAAGCTGTCGTTATCCCCAACGCCGAAGGCAACCGCACCACCCCGTCCGTCGTCGCGTTCAGCAAGACCGGCGAGCGTATGGTCGGTCAGGTCGCAAAGCGTCAGGCCATCACCAACCCCGACCGCACGATCTCTTCGATCAAGCGTGAGATGGGTTCCGATTATAAAGTCGAGATCGACGGCAAGAAGTACACCCCGCAGGAGATCAGCGCGATGATCCTGCAGAAGCTCAAGGCCGACGCGGAGGCTTACCTCGGCGGCAGCGTGACCGAGGCCGTCATCACCGTTCCCGCTTACTTCACCGACGCGCAGCGCCAGGCGACCAAGGACGCCGGTAAGATCGCCGGCCTTGAGGTCAAGCGTATCATCAACGAGCCGACGGCTGCGGCCCTCGCCTACGGCGTGGACAAGGAGCAGAGCCAGAAGGTCATGGTCTACGACCTTGGCGGCGGCACGTTCGATGTCTCCATCCTCGACATTGACGACGGCGTGATCGAAGTGCTGGCCACCGCCGGCAACAACCGCCTCGGCGGCGACGACTTCGACGAGTGCATCATGAAGTGGATGGTCAGCGAGTTCAAGCGCACCGACGGCGTGGATCTCAGCGGAGACAAGGTCGCCATGCAGCGCCTGAAGGAAGCCGCCGAGAAGGCGAAGATCGAGCTTTCCGGCGTGACCTCCACCAACATCAACCTTCCGTATATCACCGCCGACGCCACCGGCCCGAAGCACCTTGACCTGACGCTCACGCGCGCGAAGTTCAACGAGCTGACCGCGCATCTGGTCGAAGCCACTGCCGGCCCTGTCCGTCAGGCACTCAGCGATGCGGGCCTCACCGGCAACGACATCCACAAGGTCCTGATGGTCGGCGGCTCCAGCCGTATCCCCGCCGTGCAGGAAATCGTCAAGAAGCTCACCGGCAAGGAAGGCTTCAAGGGCATCAACCCCGATGAGTGCGTCGCCATGGGCGCAGCGCTCCAGGCGGGCGTGCTGACCGGCGACGTCAAGGGCCTGCTGCTGCTCGACGTCACCCCGCTGTCCCTCGGCATTGAGACCATGGGCGGCGTTTGCACCAAGCTCATCGACCGCAATACCACCATCCCCGTGAAGAAGAGCCAGATCTTCTCCACCGCCGCCGACAACCAGACGAGCGTTGAAGTCAACGTGCTGCAGGGCGAGCGCGAGATGGCCGCCGCCAACAAGAGCCTTGGCCGCTTCCACCTCGACGGCATCGCTCCGGCGCGCCGCGGCGTGCCGCAGATCGAGGTCACGTTTGATATCGACGCCAACGGCATCGTGAACGTGAGCGCGAAGGATCTCGGCACCGGCACCGAGCAGCACATCACCATCACCTCCTCCTCCAACATGAGCAAGGAGGACATCGAGAAGGCCGTGAAGGAAGCCGAGCAGTACGCCGCCGAGGACGCCAAGATCAAGGAAAAGGTCGAAGTGCGCAACCAGGCCGACCAGATGGTCTACCAGAGCGAGAAGACCCTCGGCGAAGTGGGCGACAAGATCCCCGCGGACGAGAAGGCCAAGGTCCAGAGTGGTATCGACAAGCTGAAGGAAGTCCTCAAGGGCGACGATACCGACGCCATCAAGAGCGCGACCGAGGAGCTGACGCAGCTGTTCTACCAGATGAGCGAGAAGCTTTATCAGCAGTCCAACCCGCAGGGCGGCGCGCAGGCCGGTCCCGACATGGGCGGCCAGAACGGCGGCGCACAGCAGGGCCCGAACGGCCAGCAGTACTATGACGCCGACTACAAGGTCGTTGACGACGACGATAACAGCAAGAAGTAATTTGCATCATTCGGCCACAGCGGGGACAGTTTTTCAACTGCCCCCGATCGTGGCGTTTCAAGGGAGTTTTGTCTATGGCGGAGAAACGCGATTATTACGAGGTGCTCGGCGTCGAGAAAAACGCCTCCGACGCGGAGATCAAGAAGGCCTACCGGAAGCTGGCGATGAAGTATCATCCCGACAAGAATCCCGGAAACAAGGAAGCGGAAGAAAAATTTAAGGAAGTCAACGAAGCATACGCCGTCCTTTCCGATGCGGATAAGAAGGCAAAGTACGACCAGTACGGTCACGCGGCGTTCGACCCCTCGGCGGGTGGCGGCAGCGGATTCGGAGGGTTCGGCGGATTTTCCGGCGGCGACTTCGACTTCGGCGACATCTTCTCCTCCTTCTTCGGCGGCGGCTCGTCCCGTTCTTCGGGCGGACGCTCGGCGACAGCAGTGGACGGCGACGATGTGCTGTCCAGGGTATCCGTTTCCTTTGAGGAAGCGGCGTTCGGTACGAAGAAGGAAATATTGGTTCCGCGTGAAGAAAACTGCCCTGAATGCGGCGGCACGGGCGCAAAGCCCGGCTCCACGCCCACCAAATGCTCCGCCTGCGGCGGTACGGGTCAGGTTCGCGTGCAGCAGAACACGATGTTCGGCTCATTCTCAACCGTGCGCACATGCGAAGCGTGCAACGGCACGGGCAAGATAATAAGCGACCCGTGTACACATTGCAAGGGCCGCGGCCGCGTGAACAAGAGTAACCGCATAAGCGTGACCATCCCCGCCGGCATAAACAACGGCCAAACGCTTACCATGCGCGGCGAGGGTGAAGCCGGTATACGCGGCGGCGCAAACGGCGATCTTTACATCGGAATAAATGTAAGGCCGCATAAGCTTTTCAGCCGCAAGGGCTATGACCTGTATTTGGATATAAACATCCCCATGACTACGGCAGCGCTCGGCGGCGAAATACAGGTGCCTACGCTTAAGGGCAGCGTTAAATATAACGTGCCGCAGGGTACTCAGCCCGGCACAACGTTCAGGCTTAAAGAGCAGGGCGTACAGAAGCTGAATGCTGCCGGCAAGGGCGATTTGTTCGTGCGCGTAAACGTGCAGATACCCAAGCGGCTGAACGAAGAACAGCGCGAACTGCTTGAAAAGCTGGCAGAGGCCATGGGCGATCGTACCACAAACACGCCGAAGCCCATGAAGCGTACCATAATCGAAAAGATGAAGGACAAGTTCAGCCAGGACGACAGATAATAAAGCATACTAAAAGGTCGGGATATTTTCCCGACCTTTTGCTGTACGTTAAGTGTAATACTATCCCGGAGGCCACTGAAGCTCACGCCCGCCGAGAAGATGAATATGCAGATGGTTAACGCTCTGTCCGCCGTCCTTGCCCGTATTTATAACAAGGCGGAAGCCTGCCTTTATGCCAAGCTGTTCGGCAACAGAGGATGCAACCTGCATAAGATGGCCCATGAGCGCGCCATCGTCAACCATGGTAACGTTATCATAATGCTTCTTGGGCACTATCAAAACGTGTACGGGCGCCTGCGGCTCAAGGTCGTAGAAGGCTATTGCCTTGTCGTCCTCATATACCTTTTTGGAAGGTATTTCGCTAGAGGCTATTTTGCAGAAAATGCAATTCTCCATTTTGTTATGGTTCCTCCTTCCGTATAAAATCAAATTTGCTTTATAATACCCGTCGCCCCGAAGCGGTTGTATCCGCTTATCGTAACGGGAACGATGGTGTTTATAAGCTTAGCGCCGTTCGGCTTTACGCCTACCTTAACATATGTGTCGGTATGTCCCCAAACAAGGCCATTCTTTTCTTCTTCAAAAAGCACGTCCTGCTCTGTACCGACAAGGGATGATATAAACTTGTTTTCAAGCTGCCTTGAAACAGCAATCAGCCGCTTTGCCCTTTCGTGCTTTTCGGCGGAGGACAGCTGATTCGGCATGCTGTATGCGGGCGTGCCTTTGCGGCGCGAATATGGGAACACGTGAAGCTTTGAAAGCTTCTGTTCCCGCACGAACGCCATCGATTCCTCAAATTCATCTTCGGTTTCGCCCGGGAAGCCGACTATAACGTCCGTGGTTATTGCGCAAAGGGGCATGGCCTGCCTAAGGCGGGCTACGCAGTCCGCATAAAGGGCGGGGGAGTAGCGGCGATTCATGCGCTGCAGCACGCTTTCGCTGCCGCTTTGCAGCGAAAGATGGAACTGGCGGCACACGAGTCCGCTTTCGCTTACGGTTTTTATGAACTCATCGCTCAAAAGCTGCGGTTCAAGCGAGCCTAAGCGTATACGGACTATGTTTTTCAGCCCTTCTGCCTGCTTTATGGCGTCACTCAGCGTTATTGCGCCGCGCTTGTCCTTACCGTAGGACATAAGATGTATGCCCGTAAGCACTACTTCGCGGTAACCTTCATTATCCAGCAGTTCAAGCTGATGCCGTACATCCTCGAGCGAACGGCTCCTTACCGGGCCGCGGGCATATGGGATTATGCAATATGCACAATATCTGTCGCATCCATCCTCTATTTTTAGATAAGCGCGCGTGCGCCCTTCGCGGCTCACGCTTAGGTTTTCAAATTCATCCTTTGGCCCGTGCGGCGTAACGGCGGAGGTTTTATCGCCGGCGTTTTCAGCAATGAGCTTTTCTGCCAGCTCAACTATCCTGCTGCGTTCGCTTGTGCCGAGTACCAACGATACTCCCGGCAGACTCAGCGCTTCTTCAGGCGCTGTCTGCGCGTAACAGCCGGTTATTATAAGCTTTGCATCCGGGCAGAGCGAATGCGCGCGGGAGGCCATCTGGCGGGATTTTTTATCCCCTGTTGAGGTTACGGTGCAGGTGTTTATAACATAAACATCCGCAATATCATCAAAGCCAACAACCGTGTGGCCGGCGTTTATGAACATTTCGCGCATGGCGTCGGTATCATATTGATTTACTTTGCAGCCAAGCGTGCAGAATGCAACCTTCATGCTTCGCCCTCCATGTGATACATAATTATTGCGGTTATAGCAGGGCCTGCCGTTTCCGTGCGTAGTATCCTGTGTCCAAGTGAAAAGGATTGCGCGCCGAGTGAGGCAAAAAGCTTTGCTTCTTCGTCGCTTATGCCGCCCTCAGGTCCGATTATCACGCCTACGCGCTTTATGTTGCCATCCAATGCATCAAGCACATTCTTTATTGAATGCTCGCCTTCAAGCTCATATGCGAGCAGCAGCGCATCGAATGCGGCAGGATCTATCTCTTTAGGTTCTATCAGCCTGCCTACGCGCGGGATAACGCCGCGGCGCGATTGCTTTGATGCTTCCATTGCAACGCGCTGATAACGCTCCAACTTTTTATCGAAGTCCTTTTTGCTCTGCCTTACAACGCTGCGTTCCATTGCCACGGGAACTACCTCGCTTATGCCAAGCTCAACGCATTTTTGTATTATGGTTTCAAGCTTGCCTGCCTTAGGCAAGCCCTGAAACAGCGTGAGGGAGCATCGCGGTTCTGTAAGCGCGGGGGAGGAGGAGAGTATGTCAAAGTGCACCTCAGCCTTGCTTATTGCGGTTATTCTGGCGTGGTAATCCATACCAATGCCGTCGCACAGCATAACTTCATCCCCGGTCCTAAGCCTTAATACGGAAGAAATATGCTTAACATCCTCCCCGTAAAGCACGGCGGAAGAATCGGTTATATTCTCTTTCTCTACAAAGAAGCGGTTCATGCGCGTTTCTCCGCCAATATGGCGCGCCAGTCTCCGCCGCGGCGTATTTCAAGTATGCTCAGCCCTGCGGCGGTCAATGCGGCGGCGACTTCTTCCTCGCGCGTGTCTATTATGCCGGAGGTTATAAATTTGCCGCCTTCTTCAAGCAGCTTCGCGGCATACGGCGCAAGCGCGATTATTACGGAAGCCACTATGTTTGCAGTAACAATCGGGTAGCGCTTGGCTTCTATTTTTTCACGCAGCGCGCTGTCGGTCAGTACGTCTCCTGTAAGCACGGTATAGCGGTCCTTGCCTATGCCGTTGAGCGCGGCGTTTTCATATGCTATGGTTTCGGCTATCGGGTCTATATCCACGGCTATAGCGTCCTTTGCGCCCAGTATAAGCGCGGCTATGGACAGTATTCCGCTGCCGCAGCCCAGATCAACCACACTGTCGCCTTCTTTAACGAGTTCGTCTATGTATTCAAGGCACATGCGCGTGGTGGGGTGCGAACCCGTGCCGAACGCCATGCCGGGGTCGAGCGACAATACGCGCCTGCCTTGGGCGTCGTATTCATCTTCCCATGATGGCCTTACAAGCAGATGCTTACCGACGGGGAAGGGCTTATATGCTTCCTTCCATGCGTTGAGCCATACGGAATCATCAACCGTTTGCACTATCATGTTAAGGCTGCCCACGTCAAAGCCGAGAGCTATACCCTTCAATTCCGCAAGCGATGCTTTAAGCGCGGCAACGGCAGCGTCCGCCGCGTCATCATCGTCAATATATGCCTTTACGCAGGGCTCGGCTGCGCAAAGCTCGTCCATGTCCGCAAAGTCCCAATATTTTGCGCTTTTTTGCAAAAAGTCGGCTATTTCTTCGCGGCCCTGAACTATTTCAAGCTGCTCCATGCCCAGCATTGAAAAGCGCGCGCATACGGCGTCCAGCCCTGCTTCGGTAGTGAATACGGAAATCTCTTTATACTTCATCAGCTTACTCCATTTCTGTTATCAACTGATATGATATTACATTTTGGCCTTGTTCGCAACCGCATTCGGTTGATTACTCAATGGCTGTATGGTAGAATTTGCTAAATAAAAGCATTGGAGGCAGAAGCTATGGAAATAGATTCCCTTGAAATAAGAAAAGTCGATAAGGATACGGAGCTTGCGGAAAAGCTGCTGGACTTCGTTGAAAACTTTTCGTGGGAAGAAGTAAAAGAACACACCGTAATGATGATAAAAAACTGGAGATTTACGGACTGGGAGGCTATGTTTGCCGCAATAGCGGACGGCACAATCGTTGGCATGGCATCGTTTATGAAAACGGACTATTATCCGCTGCCGGAAATATACCCGTGGATATCGACCATATTTGTTTCCGAAGAATACCGCGGGCACAGAATAAGCCAAAGGCTGATAGACTTTGCCAATGATTATGCCAAGGCGTGCGGCTTTGACGTGACGTATATACCTTCCGAGCATGTTGGGCTTTATGAAAAGTTTGGCTATAGCTACGTTAAGGACATTGTAAACTACGGAAACGGAGCGGACAGGCTGTATTTTAAGCGAATATAATAATATAATGTAATAGACAAAATAAAACCTCCGCATGATTTATGATATGCGGAGGTTTTGTGCTTTTGGTTTACTTATTTATTGCCGCCGAAAAGACGGGTGAAGAAATTGCCTACGGAGGCGAAGAAGCTCTTTATGCTTTCGCCTATCTTGCTTACGGTCTGGCCTATTTTTCCGGCGTTATCGACCGTTTTGGCTATGCCTACAAGCTTATCCTTCAGCTCGTCCGTATTCAGCTTTTCAAGGCTGCGGCAAAGGGACACGAGCTGGTTCTTCTGCGAATCGTTAAGGGAAACGTTATAGGTTTCGCAAAGCTTATCTATTTCGGCCTTAACTTCTTCGTCGGTCATGGTCTGGGTCTGGTCAAGTATCTCTTTAAGCCCGTTTACAAGCTGCGTAGCCTCTTCGCTGCCTATGTATTCGGCCAGATTGCCCGTGGTTATCAGCTCTTCAACGCCGACTGCCTTGGCGATCTCATTAAGGCTTGAGCCGGTTATGTCCTCATACGCCTTATATATGCCCGTGAGTGCAGCCGTGCCGGATACGTCAAACGGCGCGGTGACTATCACCTTTGCATCGGTTATGCCGGCGGTGGTCAGCGCATTGATATACATTTCGGAAGTGCACCAGTTGATATGCTTTGTGGTTATCTGCAATCCGCTGCCGGGCTCGCCAATCACTATATATGTGCAGGAAAGCGCAACCTTACCTATTTTCTTTTCGGGCGCTATGTCTTCAAGATAGGCTCGCTCATCGGCGTTGGTAACGGTTATTTCTATCGCATCGCCGGGTTCAATGCCAAAGTCCGCATAAACCTTGGTGCGCTCTTCCGCGTCAAGGTCTGCGCCTATGGTAACGCGCGCGTCGCCCTGTTCCATGGCCGTTGCGCCAGCGGGCAGCATGCAAAGCAGCATGCATACCGCCATAGCTAATGATAATATTTTCTTTTTCATAAACAAGTCCTCCTTTAGGTTCCCGCATGGGAGCTAACGAGTTAGATTATACCACATTTTTTATTGAGACGTATTAACAGGATGTGAAATTTGGCAATGCTAAAGCCCCAATTTTTGCCATAATATGGCGCTTTGGCGCATAAAAATGCCCGCCGCGGGCTTTTCGCCTGAGACGGGCATAGTTTTGGTTGTTCAGACAGCTTTACGCCTTCTTGGCATAATGCTTGCGGGTAAGTATGTAGATAGGCAGACCGATAAGGGTCACGGCTATGCTGCCCAGGGAGAGCAGGGTGGCCTTGGTGCCGCTGAGGAACAGCTGACTTACCATAACATACAGACCGCTGACGATGGCCAGTATGGGGATAACGGGGTAAAGGGGAACCTTGTACTTGCGGTCAAGGTTCGGCTGCTTGCGGCGCAGAGTCATTACGCACGCGAAGGTCAGAGTGTAGAATATCCAGCAGGAGAACACCGCCAAGTCGGTCAGCATATCAAACTGCTGAGTGATGGAATACAGGCAGCCCAGGAAACCGACCAGTATGATGGAGTTGGTGGGAACGGAGTTCTTGTTCAGCTTGGCAAAAGCGACGCTGAAGGGGATGGACTGAGTTTCGCCAAGGTAGTAGGCAACGCGGGAGCCGGAAAGCAGGAAGCCGTTTGCCGCACCTATAACGGAAATTATGATACCAACCTTTACCAGCGTGCCGCCGACAGGCCCGAATATTCTCATGGCAACTTCGGCCGCGGGGGACTGATAGTTCATCAGTTCATCGGCGGGGATGACCCACAGATAAGCCATATTGATTATGAAGTAAACGGCCATTATGATGGACACGCCGCCAACGATAGCGCGGGGCAGGTCGCGGCCGGGATTCTTCATTTCGCCGGCGATAGCGCCAACGTTGGTCCAGCCTTCAAATGCGAACAGAACCGCTATAAGCGTCTGGCCAAGTACTGCGCCGGTGCTCAGCTGCGCGCCGGTGGCGGGATCGTTACCGACCATGGGGGTGAATATGGGGTGTCCGCCTTCGCCGAGTATGAAGCCGAAGATCATCAGCAGTACCAGCGGGATAAGCTTGCAGATGGTGGAAACTATCTGCACGCCGGAAGCGGTCTTATTGCCAAGGGTGTTGATGGCAACAAGAATGATTATAACGGCCATGCCTATGGGCAGCGCGTACTGGGAACCGACATATTCGGCCAGCTCCTGACCAACACGCACGCCGTAACCGGCAAGGAAGGCAGGGTAGAATATGATTACCTGCATCCAACCGGCAAGGAAGCCGATCTTATCGTTGTAAACTTCGCCAAGATAGGAGACCATGCCACCGGTCTTGGGGATTAGCACTGCGACCTCGGCAAACGTGAGCGCGCCGAGAATGCTTGCTACGCCGCCGATTATCCATGAGAGCATACCCATACCGGGTGCGCCGCCGGTGGCCTGATAGATGGCGTAAGGCTTAAAGAATACGCCGGCACCTATGACGCAGCCGACAACGATAGACATTGCGGACATTACGCCAAGGTTCTTTTTGAGTCCTTGCTTTTCCATTATTAAAAACCTCTCTGTCTTTTTTTACAATCGAGATTGTTATTTTTTGCGCAATTCTATGCGCCTTTATGAATATAGAACAAAGTTAACAAAATGTCAATGGTATTGTCACTATTATTCGTACAAATGATGATAATATGTCAAAATCATATGCCTCCTTATGTTTATGTATATATGCTTAACACCGTGATATATTCATAATTATATGATATAATTAAAAACTTAAGAAGTGTAAGAAAGGGCGGTAAAGCGGCAATGTATGCAAAAGTAATGGTGGACGTTGCGCACAGCAATGTGGACAGGCTGTTTTCATATGAAGTACCGAATGATCTGGCCGTGACCGCCGGGCAAAGGGTGCTTATACCGTTTGGCGGGAACAACCGCAGCATAGAAGGCTTTGTGCTTGAATTGAGCGAAAATGCGCCCGAGAATATCGGCACTATAAAGCGTGTAGTCCGCGCTATGGAGCCATATCCCGCGCTTACAGCCGAGCAGATAGAGCTTGCCAAGTGGATAAGCAAAAGCTACCATTGCCTGCTTGTTGAGGCGCTACGGCTTATGATACCGGCGCAGCTGAGGGGCGGCAGGGTTAAAGAAAAGACCGAGCGCATAGTGCGCATAAACGCGGACATAGACCCCCATCAGGCGCTTGATTCGCTGAAAAACAGCAGCGGGGTATCCCGTGCGCCTAAACAGAGCGAGGTGCTGGAGCTTTTATGCCGGATGAACACCGCCGTAAGCGTTGCGGACATCAATGCGTTCATACCAAACGCAACGGCGGCTGTAAACGCATTGATAAAGAAGGGGATACTAACGGACGATGATTATGTTGTCTATCGCGATCCGTTCGCAAGCGTAAATATAGCGCCGAGCAAGCCGCTTGAGCTTACGGCAGATCAGCGCAGCGCGCTTGAAGCAATAAATAAAAGCATAGACGGCCGAGCAGGTACAAGCCTTCTGTTCGGCGTTACGGGCAGCGGAAAGACGGAAGTTTATATGCAGGCCATAAGCCATGCCCTGTCATTGGGCGGGCAGGCTATAGTGCTTGTGCCGGAAATATCGCTCACGCCGCAGGCAATGCAGCGCTTCCGCAGCCGCTTTGGGGAGCGCGTTGCCGTGCTGCACAGCCGACTGTCCTATGGCGAACGGTATGACGAATGGCGCAGGATACGCCTTGGTATGGTGGATGTTGTAATAGGCGCGCGCAGCGCCGTGTTCGCCCCGCTTGAAAGGGTAAAGTTGATTGTAATAGATGAAGAACATGAGCAAAGCTACCATAGCGACCATACACCGCGTTATGGCGCGGCGGAGGTGGCGCAGAAGCGCGCGGAACTGAGCGGCGCGGCAGTTGTGCTGGGCAGCGCAACGCCGTCAGTAGGCACGTTCAGGCGGGCGCTCAGCGGGCGGTATTCGCTTATAGAACTGCCTAACCGCGTGAACAACGCCCCTTTGCCAAGGGTGAAAATAGTGGATATGCGCGCGGAGTTTTTGAAGGGAAACAGCAGCGTGTTCAGCGAAGCGCTGCATGGCGAACTGAAGCGCTGCTTTGACGCGGGGGAGCAGGCGATTTTGTTTATGAACCGCCGGGGGTATTCAACGTTTGTATCCTGCCGCGGGTGTGGATATACGCTCAAATGTCCCGATTGCGACGTGTCCATGACATATCATAAATACGAAAACGTTATGAAATGCCATTACTGCGGCCGCACGGCAAGAATACCGGCAAAATGCCCGCAGTGCGGCAAGCCGTATCTTAAATACTTCGGCGTTGGTACGCAGCAGGTGGAGGAGCAGCTTAAGGAGCAGTTCCCCGGCGTTACCGCGCTCAGGATGGATTACGACACTACGCAGGGCAAGGACGCGCATTATAAAATACTTGATAGGTTTATGCGCGGCGAAGCGCAGGCGCTGATAGGCACGCAGATGATAGCCAAGGGGCTGGATATACCCAACGTTACAACGGTCGGCGTAATTGCGGCGGATACAATGCTGCATGTGCCGGATTACAGGAGCGCGGAGCGTACGTTCCAGCTGCTTACGCAGGTGGCGGGGAGCGGGAGGGCAGCGTTATCGTGCAAAGCTACACGCCTGAGCACGCCGTTATAGAGCTTGCGGCCAATCAGGATTACCGTGGCTTTTATGATTATGAGATAGCATCGCGCCGGGCGGGGCTGTTTCCGCCGTTCTCGCTGTTTATAAGAATAGTGTTTACGGGAGAGAACGAGGCCGCAATAGATAACATGAACGAGCGCTTTGCGGCGGAAATGAAGCAGCGCATATATACCGCGCTTGATGCTCAGGGCGCAAGCCGGCAGGAGCTGCTTTTCATGGTGGCGTCGCCCGCGCCGATGAAAAAACGGCAGGGGCTGTTCCGGTACGAAACGCTGATGAAGCTGGTGCGCACAAAGCATACCGCGGCGGTTATAGACGCAATATATGCCTTGTGCGACGAACGCCGGCGCGGCGAGATGGGAAACGTGGAGATAAATCCGGCGGATATGTTCTGAGTATTGATTCTTGGGGCTTTTGCGGGTTATAATATTTTGATGCAATTATGGAGGAGAATATATGGCTAAAAGACGAATCATGACCGGCGATGCAGAATGTTTGTACAAGGTTTGCCGGAAGGTGGATAATTTTGACAAGCGTTTGGCCGTTTTGCTTGACGATATGGCGGAAACTATGTACGACGCCGAAGGCGTTGGCCTTGCCGCGCCGCAGGTCGGCATACTTAAGCGCGCCGTGGTTATAGACTGCGGCGACGGCCTTGTGGAACTCATAAACCCGGAAATATTGGAAACAAGCGGTGAGCAGGGCGGATATGAAGGCTGCCTGTCCTTCCCGGGCGAAAGCGGCTATGTTGTCAGGCCCAACCATGTGCGCGTTCGCGCAATGAACCGCTTTGGTGAAGAATGCGAATATGAAGGGGAGGGCCTTTTTGCCCGCGCCATACTGCACGAGACGGATCATCTTAACGGCCTTGTATATAAGCGCCTTGTTACCGAAGCGCCCGAAGGATACGATGAAAACGAGGAAGATGAATGAAAATAGCTTTTTTAGGCACGCCTGATTTTGCGCTGCCTTCGCTGAAAATGCTGCATGAGCGCGGGGACGACGTGGTCGTGTTCACACAGCCGGACAAGCCCGTTGGGCGCAAGGCGGTAATGACCCCGCCGCCGGTAAAAAAGGCCGCGTTAGAATACGGCATGAAGGTTTATCAGTTCGATAAGATAAAAAGCGAAGAAGGTGTTGCCGCGCTGAAGACTGAAGCGCCCGAACTTATGGTAACGGCAGCCTTTGGGCAGATACTCAGCCGCGAAAATCTTGCCGTGCCTAAGTACGGCTGCATAAATGTGCACGGCAGTCTGCTGCCCAAATACCGCGGAGCCGCGCCGATACAGTGGGCTGTGATAAACGGCGAAAAGATAACCGGCGTTACCACCATGCTTACGGATATTGGGCTGGATACGGGCGACATTTTGCTGAAGAAAGAAACTGAAATAGGCGCAAACGAGACGGCCGGAGAATTATTCGGCCGATTGGCCGAAATGGGCGCGGAGCTGCTGAAGGAAACCATAGAAGCGCTCGAGCGCGGCGAGCTGAAGCCGATAAAGCAGAACGAGGCGGAGGCAACCAAGTGCGGCATGATAAAAAAGGAATACGGGCATATAGATTTTTCGCGCGGCAAGGAGGCTGTGCATAATCTGGTGCGCGGCATGAATCCGTGGCCTTGCGCATATGCAATGCTTGAGGGCGAAGCGGTGAAGATATGGAAAACGCGCCATAGCGACGCGGAGCCGAGCCGCGGAGAGCCGGGACTTATACTGCGCGCGGACAGATTTAACGGCATACTTGTGGACTGCGGGGACGGCGTGATAGAAATACTTGAACTTCAGTTCCCCGGTGCCAAGCGCATGGATGCGGCAAGCGCGGTGCTCGGGCACAAGATGGGCTTTAAGGTGTTTGAGTGAGCACGCGGCGCGTTGCGCTGAATGCGCTTTCAGACATAATCGATAACGGCGCGTATGCCAATCTGTGCCTTAAGCGGGCGGAGCAGGGGCTGGGCGAGCGGGATGCGAAATGGGTTTCCGCCGCGGTGTACTGTACGTTGGATCATCTTATGATGATAGACGGGATAATCGCTTTCCACGCTAAAGGCAAACTGGATAAAACCATACGAAACATACTGCGCCTTGGCGTTTGCCAGGCAAAATATATGAACGTGCCGGACAGCGCCGCCTGCAACGAATCCGTGCGCCTTGCCAAGGAAGTGGGCAAGGGCGCGCTTTCGGGTTATGTTAATGGCGTTATGCGCTCCGTTTGCAGGGATACCGAGCTGCCGCCGCTTCCAGATGAACCGGTTGAGCGGCTGAGCGTTGAATATAGCTGGCCAAAGTGGCTGGCTGATGAGCTTGTTGCCGATTACGGCATAGCCGAAGCCGAAGGTATAATGGCGCAGCAGACGCATGATTTCTGCATACGGGCGCAGTGGCCCTATAACGCGGATGAACTTGCCTGCGCGCTCAATGATAGAGAAATAGGCTTTAGGCGCGGCAAAATAGACCCAAACGCATTTTGCCTTGAAAACGGCTTTAATGTTGAAAAGGAACCGCTGTTTACGGAAGGTAAAATAACCGTGCAGAGTGAAAGCGCTATGCTTGTCTGCCGCGCTATTGAGCCGAAGGCTGGAATGAGAATACTGGACGCATGCTGCGCGCCAGGCGGAAAAACGGCATACATGGCGTCGCTTGCGGAAAACGGATGCAGCATTACGGGATTTGAACTGCATGAGCACCGGCGTGAACTTACGCTGAATACGCTCAAAAGGCTGAATGTCGAAAACGCCGAAATAGTGCAAAAGGATGCATCGGTATACGATGATGCGTACTGCGGCGCGTTTGACGCGGTACTTGTCGATGCGCCGTGCTCCGGTCTCGGTGTGCGTGGTAAGCCCGATGTTCGCTACGCCAAAACGAGCGGAATGATAGACGCGCTTAGCGAATTGCAGCTGAAAATACTCAATACATGCGCGCGCTATGTTAAAATCGGCGGCACGCTTGTGTATTCAACGTGCACCGTATCAAGGCGCGAAAATATTGGCGTATGGGAGCAGTTTCTTGTCGAAAATTGCAACTATGCTCCGGGCAATATGGAAAATATATTGCCCCATGATATGCAAAGCCGCGCAGAGGGCGGGCGGATACAGCTGCTGCCGCAGCATGACGGAACGGAAGGCTTTTTTATAGCCAAATTTATACGCAGGAGATAATGATGACGGGGCTTGTTTCAATGGACACGGCGGAGCTTGAAGCGCTGCTGAAAGAATGGGGCGAACCGCGCTTCCGCGCGAAGCAGGTTTTTTCATGGCTCAGCCGCGGCGTAAAGCCCGAAAACATGACCAATCTGCCGAAAACGTTAAGGAACAGGCTGAGCGAGCTTGCGTTTGACGGGGCGGAAATATACGATAAGTTCATATCTCAAAAGGACGGTACCATAAAATACCTGTTTTCGCTAAGCGATGGAAACATTGTTGAAGGCGTGCTTATGCGCTATCATTACGGCAATACGCTTTGCATATCAACACAGGTTGGCTGCCGCATGGGCTGCGCGTTTTGCGCATCCACGCTTGAAGGCTGCATAAGGAACCTTACCCCTGGCGAGATGCTTTCGTTTGTTGCGCTTGCCAATGCCGATGTTCCCGCGGAGGAAGGCAGAGACAGAAGTGTAACGAACATAGTGCTTATGGGCAGCGGCGAACCGCTTGATAATTACGATAATACGGTCAAATTCCTAAAGCTTGTTTCCTCACCTGACGGCATGGGCATAAGCCCAAGGAATATTTCGCTTTCAAGCTGCGGCCTTGTGCCAAGGATAGATACTTTGCCGCAGGATGCGCCGCACGTTACGCTTTCTGTATCGCTCCATGCGCCCAATGATGAAATACGCAATAAACTGATGCCTATAAATAAGGCATATCCGATCGCCGAGGTACTTGCTGCGGCAAGGCGATATGCTCAAACAACGGGTCGGCGTGTTGTGTTTGAATACGCGCTGGTAAAAGGGCTTAACGATTCGCAGGCGAATGCCAACGAATTGGCGGCCCGCCTTAGGGGGATGACATGCCATGTGAATCTTATTCCGCTTAACCCCGTAAAGGAGCGCAACCTTTTAGGCACCAGTCGAAAGGAAGCGGAAGTGTTCAGAAAATGGCTTGAGGATAGAGGAATATCCGCAACCGTAAGGCGTGAAATGGGAACCGATATAGACGGCGCCTGCGGTCAGCTTAGGCGGCGCGTGCTTATGCAAAGGGAGGAGCAACAATGAAATATGCTGCAAAGACCATTACCGGTATAAGAAAGCAAAATCAGGACGCCGTTTTTATACCCGAAAGGGGCATGATAGCCATCGCTGCCGTTGCGGACGGGATGGGCGGCCATAATGCGGGCGATATTGCAAGCGCGCTTGCAATAAAAACGCTGGTGGAGAATATGCATAAAAACGCGCCCGGAACTATTCGGGAGCGGCTTATAAACGCGGTGAACATGGCCAATTCAGCCGTGTATGAACTATCCTTCAGCGATGAAGGATACCGCGGCATGGGCACAACGCTTGTGGCTGCGGTGCTGGAAGAAAAGCGTTTTATCGCGGCAAATGTTGGCGACAGCAGGCTCTATCATTATGATGGGCTGCATCTTAAGCAAATAACTGAAGATCATTCGTATGTTGCCCAGCTTGCGGCGCTTGGCTATATCACGCGGGATGAAGCCGCGCGCCATCCTCAGCGCAATATTATAACCCGCGCTGTAGGCACACGTCCGATTGAGCGGGTGGATGTGTTTGAATGCGCATGGGAAAAGGGAGATAAGCTGCTCATATGCACGGATGGGCTTTACGGTGAACTGAGTGAAGATGAACTGGCGGACGCACTCGGCCGGCCAGCTGAAGAATTGCAAACAGCGTGCGATGCGCTTGTCGAACGCGCGCTGAAAGCCGGCAGTCGGGACAATATAAGCGCCGTAATAATATATAACGATGGGGAGAATGCCGAATGATAGGAAGAGTAATTTCCGGAAGGTATATGGTAGAATCCCTTATAGGCTCCGGCGGAATGGCGAACGTGTATAAAGCGCATGACAACATGCTCAACCGCACGGTCGCGCTTAAAGTATTAAAGGAAGAACACCGCGGGGACATGGAGTTCGTGCGCCGCTTTGAGCGCGAAGCGCGCGCCGTGCTCAGCCTTTCGCATGAAAATATTGTCCGCTCCTATGCCGTTGGCGAGGATGGGGATATAAGCTATATAGTGCTGGAATACGTTGAAGGCAGCACATTGAAAGAATTGATAAAGAGCGACGGGCCAATGTCTCCCAAGGTTGCCGTAAATATAATGTGTCAGGTGCTAGATGCGCTATCCCATGCGCACCAGAAGGGAATAATACACCGCGACGTTAAGCCTCAGAACGTTATAATCACTCCGCGCGGCAGGGCGAAGCTGACCGATTTTGGCATAGCGAGGGACGTTGCTGCCACCACGCGCACGTTCACCGGATCAAACGTCGTTATGGGGTCGGTGCATTATATTTCTCCGGAGCAGGCAAGGGGAGAGGATGTCACCGCCGCATCGGACATTTATTCGTGCGCAATAATGCTTTATGAAATGCTTACAGGGCAGGTGCCGTTCGGTGGGGATAACTCCGTGGCTATTGCTCTTAAACATTTGCAGGAGGATATAACGCCGCCGTCGGAACTCAATCCAAGGGTTCCGCGCGCGCTGAGCGACGTTGTGGTGAAGGCCGCCGGCAAGGAACCGAGCCAGCGCTATCCTTCCGCAAGGCAGATGAAGTACGATCTTCTTAGGGCGCTGCGCGAGCCGCACGGCAAGTTTGCCCGCATATATAACCATGATGAGCACGGCAAACACCGCATGAATCACGGCGTGATGAATATTGTGGTTATGCTCATTGTAGTGCTTGGGCTTTTCACGGCGCTGTTTTTCATTGCAAGATCAGTACGTGAAGACAAGGGCTTCACGGCAGCCACGGAATACATAATTCCTACCGTTACCAACAAAAAGCTTGAGGAAGCCATAGGCATAGCGCAGCTTAGAGGCTTTGAAATATCGGTTGACGAATATAAGCCGAGCGATATAGACGAAGGCACCGTGCTGGAGCAGTCCCCTGCCGCGGGAACAAACGCCAAGCAGGGCGATACGATAAGCGTTACCGTAAGCTCCGGCAGCGATTATGTTACCGTTCCGGAGCTTACGGGAAGGACGCTGCAGGATGCTACGGATCTTGTGTGGGGCATGGATCTCCAGCTTGGCGTTCCGCAGTATGTTACGAGCGATCTGCCGTATGGTCAAATAGTCCGGCAGGAGCCCGTTGCGGGCACAAGCACGTTCGCCGGGGATAAAATAGAAATATGGATAAGCGGTACGCCCGGCAAAGCTACACAGATGCCAAACGTTATGGAGCTTGATCTCAGCAAAGCGATAGCGCTGCTCAGGGAAGAAGGCTTCAAGCAAATACGCATACGCACCGTGCAGCCGGACAGCCAGATAGCAGCCGAAGAATCTGTCGTTGCGCAGAATCCGTCCCCGAACATATCTGTTGCGGCGGATGCGGCGGTGGAATTGAGCGTTTGCCGGTCTCAGCTTGGCAATTACGCTGCGGATGTTGCCTTTAATTTGGATATTGCGGCAGGACCCGGCGTCGTAACAGTAACAGCAAAGCTTGAAGATGGGCTTGAGCTGGTGATATATGAAACCACGCTGCCCGTAGGTTCGCAGCAGAGTGTTTCATTCACCGCGTATTTGCAAAAGGCCGGCCAATACGAATGCACCGTATATGTGGATGGCGTGGTCGTAAGGAGCGGGCAGATAGGCTTTGAATACAGGAGATAATGCATGGCTGATACAGGGCTGATACTAAAGGGCGTAGGCGGCTTCTATACCGTGCTTAGCGATAATGGCACGGAAATAGTATGCCGCGCACGCGGAAGGTTCAGGAAGGACGGTATAACGCCCGTGGTGGGCGATAGGGTTGAATATATTGAGGACGGCGAAGGCCGCTCGGTCAGTAAGATACTGCCGCGGCGCAATATATTTATTCGCCCTGCCGTGGCCAATTTGGATAAGCTTATAATAGTCGCCTCGCTTTCCGCGCCGAAGCCTGACCTTATGCTAATGGACAAGCTTATTATTCGCTGCGAAAAGCATAATGTTGAGCCGGTGATAGTGCTGAACAAATGCGATCAGGCTGATGCGGACGCGGCGGAGGATATCCGCGCGCAGTACGCGCCGGCGGGATATACCATCATTACCGCATCGGCCGCCAAAGGGGACGGCGTGGACGCTATAAAAGCTGAGATAGCGGGGAACATATGCTGCTTTGCCGGGCAAAGCGCCGTGGGCAAATCCTCGCTTATAAACGCAATTGTGCCGGAGCTTGCGCTTGAAACGGGCGGGCTGTCCAGAAAAACGGACAGAGGACGGCACACAACGCGCCATGCGCAGCTTTGGCATGTATGCGGCGGGGCGGTGCTGGATACGCCCGGGTTCAGCTTGCTTGAAGCGGACGAGATGGAGCCGAAGGAGCTTTGCGAATGGCGCGGCAAACGCATAGGCTGCCGCTTTGGCGAATGTTTGCACCGCAGCGAGCCGGACTGCGCCGTTAAACCGCTTATAGGCACTGCGCTGTCGCCGGAGCGATATGAAAGATATCTTATAATACTTGATGAATTGATAGAAAAGAGGAAACACAAATATGACTAAGATCGCCCCCAGCCTGCTCTCTGCCGATTTTGCGAACATGGGAGAAGCCACAAGAAAGCTTGGCGAATGGAATGCAGACCTTGTGCATTTCGACGTAATGGACGGCACGTTCGTGCCCACGATAACGTTTGGGCCGGCCATGTGCGCCGCCATACGCCCGTATACAGAGCTGCCTATAGATGTGCATATAATGGTGGAGCATCCGGAAACATATATAGACCAGTTTGCCAAGGCGGGCGCAGACTATCTTACGTTCCATGCAGAGGCCGATGCACATGCGCACAGAACGCTTCAGGCAATACGCCGCGCGGGCATGAAGGCCGGCGTTGCAATTAATCCCGGCACGCCTGTTGAGATGGTGCAGTATCTTTTGTCCATATGTGATTTGGTGCTGGTTATGAGTGTTAATCCGGGCGCTGGCGGGCAGAGCTTTATTGCGGAAGTACTGCCGAAAATAGAGTGGCTTAAAAAGCAGCGTGAAGCACACGGCTATACATATGAGATAGAGATAGACGGCGGCATAAATGCGGACACTGCGAAGCTTGCTGCCAAGGCGGGCGCGGACATACTGGGATCCGGAA
>ENA-OROD01001133-OROD01001133.1-human-gut-metagenome-genome-assembly--contig:-NODE-1133-length-22465-cov-11.334360_pt1 | contig 22465 bp, 12 predicted proteins | sample MGYA00242123_ERZ509038 | MGnify/ENA primary metagenome ERZ509038 (study PRJEB26280, sample SAMEA2338719) | human gut metagenome | biome: human gut; feature: human-associated habitat; material: faeces... | reverse complement strand
TCACATGCCTTTCACGCATGCATTCACGGGTTCGAATCCCGTACGAATCACCATTAGAGTACATTAGTCTTGATACTTTAAATAAAAGGTGTCAAGACTGTTTTTTTATGTTTTTTATATGTAATAGGAAAGCTATAAATTTATTGGGTGAACATGGATGGACCCTCAACAAGTTTATATAATGCAAAAAATATGCTAGCAAATGTTACTATATAGTGATGTTGATAGCTTTTTTATTTTTTTCTACATTATCGAAAAAATTGAAAACGTTATCATAAAAAAACAAAATGCAATATTTGAAAAATTTTTAAATTCGTGATAAAATATATTAGTAAATAAGGTTATAAATAATTGAAAGCAAATTTATAACTTTAACAGGAGGAATTAATGAAAAATATCGATTTAACAAAATATGGAATTAATGGCGTTAAAGAAATAGTCTATAATCCATCTTATGAAATGCTTTTTGAAGAAGAAACTAAACCAACTCTTGAAGGCTACGAAAAAGGACAAGTTAGTGAATTAGGTGCTGTTAATGTAATGACAGGTATCTACACTGGTCGTTCTCCTAAGGACAAATATATTGTTGTTGATGAAAACTCTAAAGACACTGTATGGTGGACTTCAGATGAATATAAAAATGATAACCATCCTGCAACAGAAGCTACTTGGGCAGAAGTTAAAAAACTTGCATTAAAAGAATTATCTAATAAACGTTTATTTGTTGTTGATGCTTTCTGTGGTGCAAACAAAGATACTCGTATGGCTGTACGTTTTATCGTTGAAGTTGCATGGCAAGCACACTTTATTAGAAACATGTTTATTAAACCTACTGAAGAAGAACTTGCAAACTTTGAACCAGACTTCATCGTTTACAATGCTTCTAAAGCAAGAGTAGAAAATTATAAAGAATTAGGATTAAATTCTGAAACTTGCGTAATGTTCAATATTACAAGCCGTGAACAAGTAATTATCAATACATGGTATGGTGGAGAAATGAAGAAAGGTATGTTCTCAATGATGAACTACTATTTACCACTAAAAGGTATCGCTTCAATGCATTGCTCTGCTAATACTGATATGGAAGGCAAAAACACTGCTATTTTCTTTGGTCTTTCAGGAACTGGTAAAACTACATTATCTACTGATCCTAAACGTTTACTAATCGGTGATGATGAACACGGATGGGATGACAATGGTGTATTCAACTTTGAAGGTGGATGCTATGCAAAGGTTATCAACCTTGATAAAGAATCTGAACCAGATATCTACAATGCAATTAAACGTAATGCATTACTTGAAAATGTAACACTTGATGCAAATGGAAAAATTGATTTTGCTGATAAGAGCGTAACAGAAAATACTCGTGTATCATATCCAATTGATCACATTAAAAATATCGTTCGCCCTATTTCATCAGCTCCTGCAGCAAAGAACGTAATCTTCTTATCTGCAGATGCATTTGGAGTTCTTCCTCCAGTATCAATTTTAACACCTGAACAAACTCAATATTACTTCTTATCAGGTTTCACTGCAAAATTAGCAGGTACTGAACGTGGTATTACTGAACCTACTCCAACATTCTCTGCATGCTTCGGACAAGCATTCCTTGAATTACATCCTACTAAATATGCAGAAGAATTAGTTAAGAAGATGAAGATGAGTGGTGCTAAAGCATACCTTGTTAACACTGGATGGAATGGTACAGGTAAACGTATTTCAATCCGTGATACACGTGGTATCATTGATGCTATCTTAAATGGTGATATTTTGAATGCTCCAACTAAGATGATTCCTCACTTCAACTTTGAAGTACCTACAGCTCTTCCAGGAGTTGATTCTAAGATTTTAGATCCTCGTGATACTTATGCAGATGCAAGTGTATGGGAAGAAAAAGCTAAAGATTTAGCAAGTAGATTCGTTAAGAACTTTGCTAAATATGAAGTTAACCCAGCTGGTAAAGCTTTAGTAAAAGCAGGACCTACTCTAGATAAATAGTCTTTATAAAGTAGTTATCATTGATAACTACTTTTTTTCACAATCTTGAAAACGTGTTCACGTAAAAGCCAAGAAATTTTAGTTTACAAATTTACAAAAAAATATTAAAATATCTTGTAAATTTCAAGTGAGGTTAATATGAATAAAATAAAAAAACTTTTTGAACAAGTAGATCTTACTAAAGGTACTATTTGGAAAGTAATAATATGGTTTTCAATACCCATTCTAATAAGTTATTTATTTCAACAAATATATAGCATTGCCGATGCCTCAATCTGTGGAAAATATTTAAATGTTAATCAAGTAGCGGGAGTAAATAATACAAGCAATATTGTTTTCATTGTATTACAATTTGCTTTTGGTTGTACAGCTGGTTTTTCAGTAGTTACTTCAAATAAAGTTGGACAAAAAGATGAAGAAGGAGTAAAAAAATCCTTTGCAATTCAAATAAAACTATCATTATATATAAGCGTTTTATTAACCATTATTGCTTGTTTGATGGCTAAACCAATGTTATCAATGATTGGTTTAACTGAATCTAACAATTTAGTACAAAATGAAATATTCTCATCAGCATATACTTATGTAATGATTATTTTCATTGGAACAACAGCGCAAATGTTTTATAATTTAATTTGTTCTTTTTTAAGAAGTATTGGTGATTCTTTTGTACCATTAATATTTTTGATACTGTCAACTATTCTAAATATTATTTTGGACTTAATATTTATTGCAATCTTTAAATGGGGTGTAGTTGGTGCTGCAGTTGCAACAGTAATAGCTCAAGTGATTTCCGCAATAGGTTGTTTTATTTATACGTACCTTAGATATCCAAATTATAGATTGAAGAAAGAACATTTTAAAACTGATTTTAGATTTACTTTAAACCACTTAAAATTAGGAATTCCTTTAGCACTTCAATTTTCCATTTTAGCAATAGGATTAATAGTAATGCAAGCAGTTATTATTAAATTTGATACTACCCTAGATAATGAAGTTATTAGATCATATGCCCAAAATGGATTTGGTGCAGCATCTAAATTAAATAGTTTTCTAATGTGTCCATTCAATGCTTTAGGTACCGCAATGTTATCATATTGTGGACAAAACTATGGTGCTGCTAAAACAGAAAGAATAAAGGAAGGGGTTGCGCAAGCTCTATTAATTTCGTTTATCGAATATATTGTATTTGGTGGAATCGGTTTATTACTAACAATTAATGGTTTTTATATGCAAATATTTTATTCTGCTGAAAAGATAAATGAAATGACAATATATTATGGTAATACTTATTTATATTGTGATTTATCATTATACTTCATTCTTGGAACGCTATTTGTTTTTAGAAATTCATTGCAAGGTATAGGTAAATCTTTATATCCATTGCTTGCGGGGATAGCTGAATTAATTGCTAGAACAGCAATTTGTTTAATTTTACCACCAATATTAAATAACGGACCAATTTCGGTAGATGCTAACAATAAAGCAATTTTTGGATTAACTTTTGCTGATCCGTTAGCTTGGAGTTTTGCTGTGATTATTCTTACAATAGGAATAGTAAAATACATTTGTAAAAATGATAAAAAAGTAAAAAATATAAATTAATAAATAATATATTTTGAATTTTTTTCAAATATATGCTATAATAATGTTAAGTAGACTATGAAAGGAAAATAAAATGAACGATAAACATCTTAAAAATAAAAAATTATTTAAAATACTAGGAATAAGTTTTTCAATAATTGGTTTAGTATGTGTAATTATTGGTATGGTAAGTTTCTTCAAAGGATTCAACAATATGGAAGCTCCTAAATTATTCTATTTTTGCTTTATAGGTATTCCTTTTTTAGGAATTGGTACTAATTTATTCACATTAGGTTTTAAAGGTGAAATTTTAAAATATAACAAAAATGAGAGTGTACCAGTAATTAATGAAGCAAGTGGTGAGTTAAAACCCGCAATCAAAAATGTGGTTGATGCCGTAAAAGATGGCTCTGGAAATAATACAAACTCTATTGTATGTAGTTGTGGAACTAGTAATGATAAAAACAGCAAATACTGTAAAAATTGTGGTAAGCCATTATATACTGTATGCCCTAATTGTGGTGCTAATTGTCCAATAGATAGTAAGTATTGTAATAACTGTGGAAGCAAGCTTTAATGATTAAAAAAGTGGTTTTGAAACCACTTTTTTATTATTGGGTATTATTCTAAAATAAATTAATGTTAAGTTTGCATAAAAGACCAAATTATGATAAAATAATATAAATTGTTTATCAATTTGGAGGATTTATGACAGAAATTAAGAAACAGTATGGCATTTGGACTGGCATTGCGATGGTTGTAGGTATCGTCATTGGTTCAGGTGTTTTTTTAAAAGCAGGAGGAGTACTAAAACTTGCAGGAGGGAATTTAAAACTATCAATTTTGGCCTGGTTTATTGGTGGTTTAATTATGATAACATCAAGTTTTTGTTTTGCAGTATTTGCAACAAAAGTAACAAAATATAATGGGGTTGTTGATTATGTTGAAGTAGCTAGTAATGAAAAAATAGGATATAGCTTAGCTTGGATGATCACTTCATTCTATTATCCAATTGTTGCCTCAATTGTTGCATTATTTGCGGGATCTTATTTTTTTAAGATGATTGGCTTAAATATCGGCCTAACTGATTGGCAAAACTTTTTATTTGCATTTGGAATTATTACTTTGGTTGTTATAATGAACTACTTATCACCAATTATTGCTTCAAGATTTCAGATTTCCGCAACCGTAGTTAAATTAATACCGATTTTATTAATTGCTATAGGTGGCTTATTTGCATCTTTAATAGTAGGTAATGACTATGGTATTATTAATGCATTTAAAAATAATGCAGAGGGATATGAATTGAATTTTGGAGAAGCTGTTAAAAAAACTGCCTTTGCATATGAAGGATGGGTTTGCGCAACTGCCATTAATGCAGAGTTAAAAGATAGCAAGAAAAACTTACCCAAGGCATTAGTTGGTGGTACGATTGCAATTTTAGTTTTTTATATTGTTTATTATGTTTCACTTTCCGCAATCCTAGGTAATGAAGCAAATATAATTCAAGATGAAAAGGCACCAATTGTGGCTTTCCAAAAAATGTTTGGAACAATCGGTGGTTCAATCTTTACTTTCTTTATTATGATTTCATGCCTTGGAACTGTTAATGGTGTTACAATGGGATGTTGCCGCGGTATGTATACGATGTCTTGTCGTGGCCAGGGTATAGCTCCAGAAAAATTCTCTAAAATTGGTAAAAACAAAAATATTTCATTTCTTTCTTGTATATATGGATATGGATGTATCCTACTAATGTTATTAGTATGGTATCTTGCAATGCACAACGTTTGGATATTTGGTCACCTAGGAAGTATGGACGAAATAATTTGTGCCATAATATATGCAATTTACATTACTATGTATATTTTTATAATGAAAAACTTCAAGGAATTAAATGTTGTTAAAAGATTTATTTTACCAGGTCTAGCTATAATTGGTTCTTTATTCTTCACCATTTGTGGAACTGGTTTATATCAATTGATAACAACAGGAAAAACCAATAGCTTGATTGACTTTTTAGTTTTCTTGGTTCTTTTTATTATATTAATGTTACCATCATTATTTTTCTATCATAAAGATGGTAAAAAAGAGAGTATTGATGATTAAAAACTTAAGATAAAATTCTTAAGTTTTTTTGTTTTTGAAATGATATTTTATTTATAAATAAATAGACAAAAATTGGAAAATAAGTTATAATAAATAAAGATGAGGCAAAAATTATGCATTTTATAAAACATTTTATCACAATTACAAAACATCGTCATAAAGTATTAGTGTATTGCTTTAGATGTGGTCTATATCGCCAAGGATTAGTTCATGATTTATCAAAATATAGTTTTACGGAATTTATTCCGGGTGCTAAGTATTGTACAGGAAGCAGAAGCCCAATATATTTTGAAAGACAAGATAAAGGCTATAGCCTTGCTTGGCTTCACCACAAAGGTAGAAATAAACATCATCCTGAATATTGGATTGACATGAATAAAGATACAAGAATATATGAACCTATTATTATGCCTGATCGATATATTGCGGAAAGTTTTTGTGACCGATTAGCAGCTAGTAAAACCTATAATAAGGAAAAATTCCAACCTATTATGATTAAGGAATATTTTGAACGTGAAAGAAATACACTACCTATGCATAGCGTCACACGTGAAAAACTTTCAATGTTAATTGATATGTATATAGAAAAAGGTGAAAAAGCAACCTTTAAATTTATTAAAAAGAATATGCGAAATAATAGGAAGAAGGAAAATAATGGAAAATAAGAAATTACTTCTAGGAGTAATATTGTTTGGTTGGACAGTGTTAACAATTCTTATTTTAACATTTGCAATGCCGGTTTCTAAAAAAATTCAAAGGAAAATAATTGCGGCAGTACGAAAAAAACGTAATATTGAAATTGTTAAATTGGAAGATGTCAATGTTAATTTACGTGAAATGTATTTATCTAATCAAAGATATGTGGTAAAGTATGATGTTTACCCTAGTGATGCCAAAGAGTTAGATTTAGAGTTTGTTGCTCTTGATAAAAATATTAAAGTAGAAAAAACCGATAAAAATGGAATGATATATATTGAAGCACTTGATAAAAACACAATGCTTTATACTAGTACATTTACGATTGTTTCTAAAAATCATAATTTCAAAAAAATTGTTGAAGTTAATTTTGGTAGGAAATATCCGGATGGCATTGAATTTAATTTCATCAATAAATTTAATGAATTATCAAATCAATTAACCACAAATGTTAATATTCCCTTCTTCACGACTTATAACATTCTTGGTGAATCTAGTGAAAATCAAGTAGAAATAGATTATGATGATTCTTACTTGAAAAAAATTAGCAACAATGAATATTTACCAATAAAAGAAGGTAAAACCACCATTGTCGCAACAACCATAAATGGCAAAACATCTGCTATTGATGTTGATATTTTGGAGAATGATTCCAGTGTTGAATATATCAACGCTATAAAATTAATAGATTTAGGAAACAAATGTGAAGTAAACAGCGAAAGCGAATTTGTTGTTGGGTCCACTTATGGTATTGAATTATACCAAGATGATAAAAAGGTTGTAACAAATTATAGAATTGAATCAGAAAATCCCCAAAAAGTTAGAGTTAATAGATATGACCAAATTAATTTTGCTTCACCAGGGATTACTAAAATAAAAGTTACTTTGCCAAATGGTTTTGAGTATATACAAGAACTAAAAACTAAAAATCATTTAGAATTACCACGCATTGCAGAACCACAATTAAACGAAAACAATACATTAGAATTATTAAATGGAAATGAAGTTAATTTTACTTTTAATTTTCCAGGGGATTCTACTTACCATAAATATAGTTTAGATTATGATCGTTCAATGCTTTATATAGCTTTTGATAAAGCTGGTAATGTTGCAAGAATAACTCCTCTAAAAGTAGGAAATACCAAAATTACCCTTAAAATAAATGATGGTTACGAACAATTAGTTGGAGATTATGAAGTAGTAGTATTGGATAACCCCTATGATTTAAGAAAAGAAAAAAATAAAATAAGTGTTTTTGTTAATAAATTTGGACACATGATATTCTTTATTATTGAAGCAACACTATCAATCTTTTTTCTAAAGTGTTTTAAAGTAAACAATTTTGTATTGCGCTATATCTTATTTATCGTAATTCATCTTAGTATAGGCTTGTTTCTAGCAAGCATTACTGAGTATATTCAAACCTTTATGCCAAATAGAAGAGGTTGCATAGAAGATGCTACTTTAGACATGATATTCTATATGGCAACATCGATTATAATTTTAATAACAATAGAAATAATAAAATTTATAAAGTATAAAAAAGGAGTAGCCTATGAACATAACTAAATTTGAAAAAGTATCATTAAGTGCTTTTAAAAACGCTTGTAATGATTTAGGATTTAACTTAAATAATATTGAAGAAATTTATCAAAACATTCAACTTCCTAAAAGAGCTACAAAAGGGTCTGCCGGATATGATTTTTATTTACCGTTTGCAATTAATTTGAAAAAAGGAGATACAATCATTATTCCAACTGGAATGAGATGTAAAATGAATCAAGATTTAGTTTTACAAATATATCCTAGAAGCAGTTTAGGATTTAAATATCAACTTACCCTAGATAATACCGTAGGCATTATTGATAGCGATTATTATTATGCTTTAAATGAAGGCCACATAATGATTAAAATTACTAACCACAGCATTCAAAATAAAACTTTAGAATTAGAACATGGTAAAGCTTTTGCACAAGGGGTTTTTGTTAAATTTTATAAAACTATTGATGATGAAGCTGAACTAACTAGAAGTGGTGGAATGGGTAGTACTAATCTATAAATTGTTGTATGTAAATTTGAAAAAGTTTACATACATTTTTTTAAGTAATTTTCGACAATTCTTTTGTAAAGTATGCTATAATTAAAAAATCAAAAAAGAGGAGAAAGCGAAGATGGAAAACCAAAATAACAACTTGTCTAATGCCCATAAATGGTCCAAAAGTTACGCTCCTAAAGGAGAAAAAAGAGGTAAATATATTAAAAAGCCTCATATTATCAAGTGGTATATTAAAAAGTATTGGTACAAATATCTATTAATAACTTTATTAACCCTTGGAATAATATATTGTGATGTAGAAAAACCCGTAATTATTGGCCAAGCCGTGGACTTAATTGGTCTTGGTGAAATAACGGTTGAATCATTATTAGCAATTATCATTACGATTGCGGTTATTGTGATAATGAAATTTATTGTAAGTGTTAGTAGAGGCATTTTATTAGGTAATTTGTTCCATCGCTTGTACTATCATATTAAGATACAATTTATGCAAAATATTCTTTGCCAAGATGCAGAATTTTTTACTGAATATCATCCCGGTGATTTGATGACCAGAGCTACATCTGATACTTTCTCAATGGCAAACTTATCAACTCATTTGATATTCGGATTAATAACTTTGATATTAACCATTGTAATGTCAGCTGTTTCAATGATTAAATATAATTTATTACTTACAATATTTTCAATTATACCCCTACCCCTTATATTTATTGTCGTTGTAACAATGCGTCCGAAAATTAGCGCAAATTGGCGTCTAGTACGTACTAAAAATAGTACTATGAGTAATCTTGCAATGGAAAGTGTACAACATGTAAAATTAATCAGAGCATTTGTAAATGAAAAACAAGATTATGAAAGGTTAACTAAATCAGCAGTTGATTGTTACAATACTGAAAAAAAATCAGTATTAATGCAATCTACATTTGGGCCAACCTTTAGATTCTGTACTAACATCAGTCAATTAGTAGCTTATGGATATGGTGCTTATTTAATAATAAATCAACAAATGACAGTTGGTGATTTAATTTCATTTAGCTTATTATTAGCTCAATTCTCAGGACCAATGATGCAACTTGGTAATCAAGTAGCCCAATTTGCACAAAGTGCGATATGCGTAGAGCGTGTGATGGAAGTATTAAATGCTAAACCCGAAATTATCGATAAAGATGACGCAAAGGATTTAGAAAAATTTGAAACTATTGAATTTAAAAATTATCACTTTACATATCCGGGTGATGATATTGAAATATTAAAAGGCATAGATTTAACGATTAAAACAGGTAAATCAGTAGGCATAGTTGGAAAAACCGGATCAGGAAAATCAACTTTGGTTAAACAATTACTTAGAAGATATCCAATCAATGATACCAATAAAATGTTAATAAATGAAGAACCAATTGATTACTATACTAAAGAATCAATAAGAAAAATGGTAGCTTACGTTCCTCAAGAACATGAACTTTTCGCACGAAGTATTGAAGATAATATTCTAATGGGAAAAGGTGAAGATTCCAACATTGATTTAAATTATGCAATTAAAATGGCTGATTTCGAAAAAGATTTAGATTTTATTGAAAATGGCTTATCAACAATTGTTGGTGAATATGGAGTGACTCTATCAGGTGGGCAAAAACAAAGGTTATCAATTGCTAGAGCTTTAATTAAAGATGCACCAATTTTAATTTTAGATGATTCGCTAAGCGCTGTAGATGGTACAACTGAGGCAAATATTATCGCTAATTTAAAAGAAATAAGAAATCAAAAAACCAACATAATAGTTGCTCATCGCCTTACTGCTGTTGAAGCATGTGATGAAATCATCGTTTTATCAGATGGTAAAATTAGTGAACGTGGTACACATAATGAACTAATGGCTAAAAAGGGATGGTACTACGAACAATATGTGATTCAAGAAATGGGGGCTAGTGAAGATGAAAAGTAAGACTAGAACTCAAAACAAATATGTAAATTATACAGCTGAAGTAGTATTAAAAAGAGTATTAAAGTATGTTTGGAAAAGCAAATTTATGATTATTTGCTCATTACTATTCTTAATAGCTTATACTTTTTTAGAACTATATCAACCTAAATTAATTAATAAAATGTTAGATGATCACTTACTTGGTGTTCAAACTACCTGGGAAAAAATTGATACAGCTGGTGTGATTTATCAAGGTAATAACTATCAAAAGATTGTAATTGATAAAAATACCGATATAAGTGATAAAGAAATTATTTCAATAGTTTATTATGAAAAAAAATATTATGCATTAGATGGGAATGTAACAACAACTGCCATTATAAATATTGATAATGATTCAAATATTGCAACATTAACCAATAATACAACCACATTTGCTAAACAATTAACAAGTGAAGAACTTAAAGCTTTTTATAACCCAAGTATTAAGCCAATTGTTAAATTATTAATTATTTATGGATCACTTACTTTGGTAATAATTTTCTTTAGATTTTTCCAACACGTTTTCTTCTTGTTTGCTTCAATGCGTTTAACATTAGATATTAGAAAAGATGCTTTTGATAAACTAAATCGCCTTCCAATGAAATATTTTGTAAATGAACCAAGCGGTAAAATAGTAACCAAAATAACTAGTGACTCAGAAGGCGTAAGAGGATTATACCAAGTAATGTTTTCAATAATGACTGCCGCAATATCTTTAATAATGGTTTATATTGCCCTATTTAAGGTTAATGCTAAATTATCTTTATTAACTTTACTTGCTACACCTTTTATTTTACTTTGGATGACGGTATATCGTAAAGCTAATAACAAGTATCATCATCGCATTAGAGAAATGAACTCTGTAATAAATGCGGCGATGGCACAATATGTTGATGGTATGGAAATTATTCAACAGTTCAATAAAGAAGATGCTATGACTACTGAATACGATAATTTATTAATAACTAATTATGGTAATAAGATGAAAGCCCTAAAGATTAATTCTTTATTTGGTGGAGAATTATTATTACTAATTCAAAATGCATTGTTAGCTTTAGTCGTATATTACTTTGGTTTAAATTTCTTAAATGAAGAAAGTGCAATTACTGCAGGCGCATTATATTTATACGTAACTTATATTAATAAAGTGTTTGATCCAATAAGAGAAATATTTGCGGACTTAAATGCTTTAGAAGATGCCTTTGTAGCTTCAAGTAGGATATTTGATTTATTAGACCAAGAAGAAGATAAGTATTTAGGATTTAATGAAAGACCGGTATTTGAAGGTGATGTAAAATTTGAACATGTTACTTTTGCTTATGATGAAAAACCAGTTTTAAAAGATATAAATATGCACGTTAAAAAAGGTCAATTCATTGGTTTAGTTGGTCATACAGGTTCTGGAAAATCTACATTAATGATACTTCTACAACGTTTTTATGACTTACAAGAAGGCGTTATTAAAATAGATGATATTGATTTTATGAATTATACAAAGCAAGAAGTAAGAAGTAACATTGGTTATGTATTACAAGAACCTGCTCTTTTTTCAGGAACGATTAAATCTAATATCACTCTTGGGATTGAGGCTACAGATGAAGAAGTTGAAAAAGTATTGAAACTAATTGGTGCTGAAAAATTTGTAAATGATTATCCAAAGGGAATAAATACGGAACTTGCATATCTTGGAGGAAATCTTTCAACTGGTGAAAAGCAATTAATATCTTTCGCAAGAATTTTATTAAGAAATCCGTCTATTTTAATTCTTGATGAGGCCACCGCAAACATTGATACGGAAACTGAAATTATGATTCAGAATGCTTTAAAGGTCACCGCAGTAGGTAGAACAACCTTTGTCGTTGCTCATCGCTTATCAACAATAAGAAATGCTGATAACATATTTGTTTTAGATGACGGTGAAATTGTTGAACAAGGAACGCATGAGGAGTTATACAATAAAAATGGCAAATATCGCAAGATGTATGAAGCCCAATACAATCAAAACAAATAGATTTACCAAATTTACCACATTATTTCAAATAATGTGGTATAATATATTAGATTTAATAAGAGGTGTATTATGACTGATTTAGAACAATTAGCAGAACTTATTTTTCCTGATGTAACTGAAACTATTGAAGATTTGGAAAAAAGATATCCTAAAAGAAACTTACCTGAAGGGGCAATCGTTGCAAGATTTGCGCCATCACCAACAGGATTCTTACACACAGGAAGTTTATTCGCAACCCTAATTGCTTGGAAATTTCCTAATCAAACAAATGGTGTGTTCTTTACAAGACTAGAAGATACCGATACAAAAAGAGAAATTGAAGGTTCTGGTGAAGAACTTTTAAGACAATTAAAGGCTTTTGGTATTGTACCAGATGAAGGTTATATGGGAACTTATGAAAAAGGAAATTATGGACCATATAAACAAAGTGATCGCGAAATGATTTACCGAACAGTAATCAAAGAATTTGTAAAACGTGATCTTGCTTACCCTTGCTTTTGTTCAAGTGAAGAATTAAATGAACTTCGTGCATACCAAGAAAAAAATAAATTAAATCCAGGCTATTATGGTGAATTTGCAAAATGTTCAAAACTTACACCTAAAGAAGCAATGGAAAAAATCAATAATGGTGAACCTTACGTAATCCGTTTTAGATCTAAGGGTAATTACCAAAATCGTATTCAAATTACTGATTTAATAAGAGGTAACCTAGAACTTGCACAAAATGATCAACATATTGTCATCCTAAAAAGTGATGGCCTTCCAACATATCACTTCGCACATTTAGTAGATGATCATTTTATGAGAACTACTCATGTAACAAGAGGTGAAGAGTGGTTACCTAGTTTACCAATTCACTATGAATTGTTTGATGCGGCTGGATGGGAAAGACCTAATTATGCTCACTTACCAGTAATTATGAAATTAGATAATGGTAGTAGACGTAAGCTTTCTAAACGTAAAGATCCTGAAGCTTCAGTATCATTCTTCTTAGAAAACGGTTACCCTGTAGAAGGAATTTTAGAATATTTAATCACAATTGCAAACTCTAATTTTGAAGAATGGCGTTTACAAAACATGAATGCAGATATCTTTAGTTTCCAACTTTCATTTGATAAGATGACTCTTGATGGGGCATTATTTGATCTTGCTAAAGTAGAAAACATCTGTAAAGAACGTCTATCAAGATTAAATAAAGATGAATTTACTAAAAAGGCATATGATTATGCTACAAAATATGATGAAAATCTAAAAGCATTAATTGAACGTGATGAAAACTATTTCAAATCAATTATTAATATTGAAAGAGAAAAAGAAAATCCTCGTAAAGATTATGTAACATACAAAGATATTTACCCAATTATAAATTTTTTCTATACAGATTTATACAACCAATTATTAGAAACTGTAGAGTTACCTTTTAATTTTGAAAGATTTACAAAAGAACAAATTATAAATGTATTAACAAACTTTAAAAATAACATGGGTCTTGAATATGATGAAGAAGGTTGGTTTGAAAATCTAAAGAAAACAACAACTGTTTGTGGTTTCTGTCCTAATGTAAAAGAATACAAAAAGAACAAAGAAGCTTACCCAGGACATGTTGGTGATGTATCAGAAATGATTCGAATTGCTATCTCAACTAGAAAAAATACACCTAATCCATATTATGTATTAAAGATATTAGGTGAAAAAGAAGTAGCAAGAAGAATAGATGAAGTAATAAAAAAAATAAGTTAGGATTTTAATCCTAACTAAATGGTCAGCTGGTGAAGCGGTCTAACACATCGCCCTCTCAAGGCGACATTCGCGGGTTCGAACCCCGTGCTGACTACCATTAAAGTCGGTCAAAAAGTCTTTTGTAGACTTTTAAAAAATAAGCTATTTTCACAATAATTCATAGTTTTCTATGATGAAGAGCTGAAAATAGCTCTTTTTTTATTTAAAAAGTGTAGAGCTGTACGGGGAGTTGAACCTTCGTTTTTTACGGCTAGACTGGGGGAGTTGAACTAATTTCAAATTTTAGGAACAAGGGGATTTGAATATTATTATCATTGCCAACTTTTAAGCAGATTTTAGGGCCTTTGTCAGTTCTTTATCAAAAGTAGGAGTAAATATAGGTAAAAGCATATTGAAGAGAACGTTGACGATATATTAACGCTTTCATAATTTTTAATTTTTTTATTTAAAATATTGAATTAGCTAAAATAATTTGATATAATACAAGTGTGGCTAAAAAACTATCCTTTGAGTGCTTGGGAAACATCCATAGGAATAAAGTCTATTTGATTATTGTGGATTGTAAAAGCTCTCTAAGATGGAGGGCTTTTTATGCACACATGAATAATATGAAAACGATTTTGGGGAGGTATTGATGAAATCACAATTAAAATTGAAATTATTTATAAGGTTAGGTAAATTAATCTTTATTTTTAATCCCATCATTTAATTAATTAAATGATGTAAACGAAGAATTAATTATGAAAGGAAAAATATAACAATGAATAACATTAATAATAATCAACAGTTAACATGGATTGGAACGGAAGATGAATTCAATAATTTATCTGAGTATAGCAATGAAACTTTATATTTTATAACAGAAGGAGAAGAAGATGGGCAATAATTTAACAATAAATGATAAAAATATTGCAAAGGTAATTACAGTATTAAAATATGTAAACATCAGTTTTAGTGAAACTGCTGATAGTACAAAACAAATACCAGGAACAAGCCTAGAAACACCATTTATTGATGTATTAAGTATAGGAACGGATGATGATTATAAATTTTATAAACTTTTATATGGTTGGAGTCATTTAGGAGTTGATGCTCCCCTTTTGGTACCAAATGTAGATACTACTTACGAGGCAAATTGGTGTAGTATAAAAGCAACTAATAGTAATATTACTTTAACAGTAGATGAATATAATCACCAATTTCAAAGTCCAAGTTTTTATATAATTTCGGATGAACCATTATATTTTAGAGGAGAAACATACGATAATGTTGTAAAGAAAAATGTTAAAATTGATAGTGTAGTATTACTTGATTCAAATAATAAATACAAAATGACTGTCAATACGTATATAAATGGTGTAGTTCTAGTTGCAGGAACACCAAAAAATTTTGTAGTGAAACTATTAATCTATAAGGATTATTCTTGTAGTAAATATATAGGATCGATTAACATAAATGTAACAATGATAAAACCGTCAGGGCCAGGAGAATAAAAATATGAGTAATTTTCAAAAAATTGAATAAAAATTAAATGAATTAAAAAGTCAGTTTCCACATGATGAATATATAGAAAAAAGAGCGAGAAAAAATACAAATTTAAAAATTATTGGAATAACAGGAAGTAATGGAAAAACTACAACAGCATTAATAGTTCATGAGTATTTGAAAAGTATCGGCTTAAAGAGTGTATTATTTGCAAGTTGTGGTATTGATTTAGAAATCAGCAATTATGATAAAAATAGTGAAGTTGACATACCAATATTTAATGAAACATCATTAATTAACGCTATAGATGGAGCTATTAAAGAAAGAGCAGATTATTTGATATTAGAAATAAATGAAAGAACCATTGAAAAAGGGTATATAGAAGGAATTCCATTTAGTATTAGAGCTCTAACAAACATAGTACCAAAGCATAATACATTATCTTATACCGAAGAAGAATATGTAAATATTAAAAAATCATTTTTTAAAGTTGATGATGAAGATGACTGTACATGTATCTATACTCTAACAGAAAAAGAATTATTAGAAGATTTAATTAGACAAAATAATAAGCCATATAAGGTAGTATCATCAGAGTATGTAGCAAGAGTAAAAGGTGTAGAAGAAGCAAAAATAGATTATATGTTACACCAAGGAACAAAAGAATTTGATAGTCTTGAAGGATTAAATTTTAATATAAAGACTAAAACAAAAGATGTAGAATGTCATACAAATCTAATAATGCCATTTAATGCTTTAAACATAACTTTAGCATATGCGATTTTGGATAGCCTTGGAGAGATGGAAGATTCAAAGTTCAATCAACTTCTTGAAGAGATTAAAATACCAGGTAGGGATGAAGTAATAAGATATAACAAGCGAACAATAATTATATCAGTAACTTGTACACCGCATTTAGAGATTTTAAAAAAGTATAAAGAAAGTAATAAAATTAATAATATAATATTAATTACAGGATCATTTGGGAATGGATTTAATAGTTGGCTAAGTGAATATAAAGATGAAAACTTTAAAAACTATGTAAATGAATCAATGAGATGGGCATATAGTTATTTTATAAAAAATGCCGATAAAATTTATATTACCACTAACGATTACGCTAGTTCAAATGTAAGTGAACTATTAAGTAGTCAAGAAAATGAAATCAAAGGGAAAATCGCTTATGAAGTTATAGAAAATAGAAAAGCAGCAATTAAAAAAGCGATTGAAGAATCAAAAGAAGGTGACGTAATATTTATTAGTGGCAGAGGAAATAGAAAAGTTTTCTGTAATAATACAAAGACAGTAGAAATGTATCTAGATAAAGAAATCGTGAATAAAGAAATAAGGGAGAAGAAAAATGCCAATTAGATACAACAATTTGTCATCCAATCCAAGTGTTCTAATAGTCCGTAAAAAAATCGTTAAATCAGAAGAAAAATGTACATACTTATGTATAAAGGCTACATTTGGAGAAATAGAAAGTAATTATACATTTGGTAGAACTAGTTTTAAAGTAGTATTAAGTGATATGACAAACGATGCATATCTAGGATTATTTCATCTTTCTACAAATTATTTAACTTACATAAATGAAAATACGATTGGTAATTATATAGATGAACAACTTTCAAATTTTGCAATATCTAAAAAAGACGAAACCTATGAAGTAGATGTAGATATTAGTAGTCTTGTTAGTAAATATAAAAATAGTAATGGTTTTACGCTTAGCTTTGCCATTAGATGTTATTCAGAAGGTAGTATAGAAATTAACATAGAAAACGTCACTAATAAGGAAGTATTAATAGGTGAGGTATATAATAATAAAAATGAAAGTTATCTTCATGAAACAATTAGTCAAGATTTAGGATTTGTAGGTAGTGGTAAGGTTGATCTTTATACTCAGGGTTTATTTTTTAATTTTCTAGATATTACAACTAGTGGGAAAAATCCTGTCAGCTTAAAGGCTAGTTATAATGGAAAAATCAAAGGAGCATTTGGTCAAAATGGAACTTCTGACTACGAATACAAGATAAAAAGAACAAATGACTACATAGAGCTAATAAATTATTTAAACGATTCTTATATATATTTAAAAATGACGAAAGAAGAAGCCAAAGAAAAATATCATTTAGAAATTGATAGTAATGATGATTTATATGTAAATATAAGTGATTATAGCTATATATTAAATAATGGTGAAAATTTCTCATTAATAAAAAAGAACGTATCGACCTTAGAATTTGAATGCCCAAATATTGTAAATAATGTTATAAAGGAACTATATTTATTAAAAATAATATTAGATAAATATACGATAACTTACATAAGAAATGGAAGTTATCGAGTTACTTCAATTATCGGTAATGATGAAGATAAAATAACAATAACGTACGATAATTATGCTAATATTAAAACAATAAATTATGATAATAGAAGATATATAAAATTCACATATAAATCTATTTCAAATTATAAATTACTTTCAAAAGTGGAATATTGTGATAACAATAATCCAACAGAAGAAGAAACAATTCAAAATGTTGCATGCTTTGAATATGATAATTCACAAAAATTAGTTATGTCATATGATGAAAAGACAAATATAGGTTGTAAATATGAATACACTAATTCAAAAATTACAAAAGTATCAACAATATTAAAAGATACTGAAGAATATTCTGAATTTACTGAAATTAGTACAAACGATGGTGTCGTAACGTTAAAAAATAATTTAGATAAATATACATATTATTATTTTGATGAAAAAGGAAGATGTTATTTAAAAGTTGACGACGAAGGTAATACTGTGTCAACAATTTATGATGAATCTACTATTGGTGCTAATGCTATTGTTGTTAGTGAAACTAATCCTCAAATTAATGATAATAATATTCTTCTTAATGGTGATTTTGAAGGAGAATTAATTGACCAAAGTTTTAGTTGGGTTTTTCAATCTTTACGTATAAAGAAAATAAAAAATGATAGTATAGGCTACAATGGAAAAAACTCTCTTATGATAAATAATGATACTGAAGAGCCATTTAGTGTTTATCAAACAATAAATAATGCCTATAAATATAAAAATAAAAAATTATTTTTAAAAGGATACGTAAGAGGAGAGGGAAACGTAAATGTAAATGTAAAAATTGATGGTAATGATAACATAGTAAACTTTGATGTTAAGAATATTTGGGAAGAAGTTGCTATCAATGATATAGATGTTTCAGACAGTGTTTCAACAATTAAGGTAGTAATCACATTAGAAAGTAATACTAAAGTCAGATTATCTAATTTTTCTTTATGTGTAGGTGGAGAAAATCAAAGATATAATTATATACAAAATGGAAAATTTGTAGATAATATTGACAAATGGAATACTAATAATTTTGATGGAAAAGACCTTATTACTCCTATATCAAATAGCGAAATATTGAATAAAATATTTACTACAGGTTTAAAGATAACTGGTAATTTAAATAAAATAAAGGAAATAAAACAGGAGATAAAATTATCAGGTGGTGCAGGAGAAGAACTACTATTTTCATTTTTTAAAAAGGCAAATTTAACACTTAATGATATATGCTATGCTTATATGGAAATTAGTTATACAATACTTGGAAACAAAACATATAGTTTTAAGATTGGTACTAATGTTAAAGAATATGAAAAAGTTATACAAAGTATTATAACTGAAAGTTCTTATAATAAGGTAACGGTCGGTGTGAAATATTTAGGAAAATCTGATCTTATATTAACTGACTTTGGATTATTTAAAGAAGAATTTGGAAACTATTATTCTTTCACTGAAAACCAAGCATTAACGGAAATAGCAAGTGGTGCTAATAATTTAGATATAGAATATAGCAAAAAAGATAAAGTAAAAAGAATAACTAGTGAAACAGGGGAAGTCTATGAATATACCTATGATGATTTAGGAAATATCACATTAATAACGGACTCTTCAGGCAATAGTTTTAGTTTTGAATATGATGAAAATTATTATTTAAAGAAAAACAAAATTACAACTATAAATGGCAAGACATTAGAAAAAGAATTAATAAATGATTCAAAAGGAAACATTATTAAACAAATAGATTATGATGGTAATATTACCATGTATGAATATGATGATAAAAATAGAATAAAAATATTAAATCATCCAAATGGTGAAGTTGAACATTATAAATATGATAATAGAGATAATATAGTAAAGAAGAGTTACGATGTTGAAACAACTATTATTAATCATGAATTTAGTTATGACGATATAAATAATATGAAGTCATTAAATGCATGTGGAGAAATAGAATATAAACTTGACCCATATGATTCATGGCAAAATTTCGAACAAGTTAAGTTAAATAATAAAGTTCTGAATAAATTTAATTATTATAAAAGATATAATTTTTATACAGGTCAACTATTAAGTAAAGAGTATACAAATGGTACACATTACTATTTTAGTTATGATGAACTTTTGAGATTGAAAAAAGTTGAATATGAAGCATCAGATAATTCCAAAATAACTATAGCAACCTATGAATACGACAAGTATAATAAATTAATTAAAAAAGGTGATATAGCTGGTGTTACATATTATTCATATAATGCTAATGGCTTATTAATTAAGGAAGAATTAGTAAGTGAAACAACAAATAAATGCATAATAACGGAATACGATAATTTGGAAAATATCCAACAAAAATCAATAAATATAGATGGTAAAATCTTAAATTATAATTATGTTTATGATTATGAATATAATGAATATCAAAGTGGAGGATACTTTTCAAGATTAGAGAATAGTTTTAATGAAGATATTATATTTGAAGAACCGACACTTAAATATGGAGAAGAACCTATTCTTAATACTATTGAAATAGTAAAAGATGTTGATTTAAACAGAAATATATTGAGATTTACAAAAGATACTTCGACACTTTCATATTCTTTAGATGGTATAAACGCTAAGAGAATAGAAAAAACAGCAGGGAGTTCTTTGTTTAATAAAGAAGAATGGAATGATTCATTTGCAAAAAGAAAAGAGATAATAATGTGGATTAGGGTGAATAACCTTTCTTCTAATACAAATGAAATCAACATATTATCATTTGGAAACGAAACAGAAGAACTTGCAAGCCTAAAAATAAAAAATACTGGTGAAGTTAAATTTTCTTGTAACGGGAAAATTATAGACAATATGAATATTAAACCAAAAGAGTGGAATCTAATAGGTATATCTTTAGAAAGAATTGATGATAGCAAAATTAATTTTAGTTATTTTGTTAATGAATATTTATATGAAACTCCAATAGAAACAGAAATATTAACAAAAGCAAACAGATTATCATTTGGTTCTTATCAAAAGAGCACTGTAACAAATGAAGATTTAATTGGTGGTGACTCTTTAGAAATGACATTTGACATTCTTTATGTGGGAATTGGAGAATATCAACATACAAAGGAAAGTTATAAAGGAATTTATAATGAAGGATATAAATATTTATTTACAAAAACTGTAAATAAACAGAGCGGAGTAATATATTATAATCATAGTGCTTATGAAGGAGTAGATGTAATTCCATTAAATGGTAGCCTTACATCTATTAAAGGGTTAAAACCACTTGAATATACATATGGAGATTCATCATTTAAAATAGATAAAACAAAATTATTTAAATTAGATAAAATGCAATCAAACGTTGACAATACTTATACATCAAGACATACTTACGCAAGTTATAATGAAGAAATAGGTATAAGTGGTAAAAACAAATCAATGTTGAGTTATGATTTAGGATTAGAAAAAGAAGGCGTAATAAGCTTAAGATTCAAGTGTGATTATGTAGGTGGCTGGAGTTATGTTCCATCAAGAACAATATTAGCATGTCCTGATCCTGATAACGGTGCTCATAAATTATTGGCATATGTTGATAATGCATCTGGACAAATAAGTATATCTTTTGGTGGTAAAACATATTATACTGGATTAAATATTATTCCAGATACATGGCATCACTTTACTGTTTCTTGGACTACAACTAATCTAGTTGTTTATTTAGATGGCAATAACATTGAATATTTAGGTAATGAATATACTTATCCAGATTTAACTAATTGTAAAACATATATAGGTTGTAATTATTTAAATAATAAGCCATGTTTACAACTTCTAGGAAGTATAGAAATGCTGATTTATTCTAATAAATACATATACAATATTCATCCAAAATTAGTTACAGAAGGTCAATCAATAAGTATATTAACTGAATACGATGAAATAAAAAGGCCAATAGGAAAAGAAATAAACACTGGCACTACTAAGTTGAATCAAGAATTTGTTTATAATGATGATAACCAGATAGTCGAGCAAATGCCAAGTATGGAAATACTACCAACTGGCGAAAAAATAGTATATTCATATGATAGAAGTGGAAACATCACTCATAAAGTAAAAATAAAAAATGAAACTATAGAAGAAAGCATAAACTATCAATATGATATCAGCAATAGACTAATAAAAGAAAAATGTTATAATGGAAGTATTCTTAAATATAATTATGAATATAAATACAACTCATTAGGAGACATTTTAGAAAAAATAGAGTATAATATAAGTGATGAAATTATATCAAAAGAAATTTATAACTATTCAACAACAAATGGTAGTCAACTCTTAAGTATAAACAAAGTAAATACAAATAATGAAATAATAGAAACAAAAACAATAACTTATCTAGAAGAAGATCCGTTTAGGCCAAAAACATATAAAAATAACAATCTAACATGGAATGGTAAAAGATTAACCTCATATGGA
>ENA-OROD01001132-OROD01001132.1-human-gut-metagenome-genome-assembly--contig:-NODE-1132-length-22475-cov-3.570205_pt1 | contig 22475 bp, 23 predicted proteins | sample MGYA00242123_ERZ509038 | MGnify/ENA primary metagenome ERZ509038 (study PRJEB26280, sample SAMEA2338719) | human gut metagenome | biome: human gut; feature: human-associated habitat; material: faeces... | reverse complement strand
GTTCGGCAAAGCCAAATGAGAAAACTTCGTTTTCATTTGTCTCTGCACTCACCTTTCACTATCTTTGCAGGAGTTTGATATACCATTTGGAATATACCTATTTTATAAGATGAAAAAATATATTTTGGATTTGACGCTGACGGCTAATGAGCATTTACGGGCAGGATATGCGTTGTTGAAGCTTACGCATGAGCAACCTCTGCCGAAGATGTGTCCCGGCCAGTTTGCCGAGTTGAAGGTAGACGGTTCGGAAACGACCTTTTTACGGCGTCCTATTTCTGTCAATTACGTAGACGAAGAGAAAAATGAGGTTTGGTTTCTGATTCATGAAATAGGAGACGGAACCCGTAACTTAGGAGCTCTGGAAGTAGGAGACAAACTCAATGTGGTTATGCCCTTAGGGAACGGTTTTACGATGCCTTCGTCCGGTGATGAGAAAGTGCTGTTGGTAGGAGGCGGTGTCGGTACGGCTCCGTTGCTTTTCATGGGAAAAGAGATGGTGAAGCTTGGCTGCCGGCCTGCTTTCTTATTGGGCGGCCGTTCGGTGGGTGACTTGATGCAGTTGGACATGTTCAGGGCATTGGGTGATGTGTATATCACGACCGAGGACGCTTCCGAGGGAGAGAAAGGTTTTGTAACGCAGCATTCCGTGTGGCAACGTGAACATTTTGACCGTATAGCCACCTGCGGCCCCAAACCGATGATGATGGCCGTAGCGCGATATGCAAAGTCAAAAGGCATACCGTGCGAAGTTTCGTTGGAGAATATGATGGCTTGTGGAGTGGGTGCCTGCTTGTGTTGCGTGGAGAATACTACGGAAGGGCATTTGTGTGTGTGTAAAGAGGGACCCGTTTTCAATACGAATAGATTGTTATGGCAGATTTAAGTGTAAATATAGGGAAGTTACAACTGAAAAATCCCGTAATGACCGCTTCCGGCACTTTCGGGTACGGTCTTGAGTTCGCAGACTTTGTGAACTTGGAAGATATCGGCGGAATCATTGTGAAAGGTACGACATTGAAGCCTCGTGAAGGTAATCCTTATCCCCGCATGGCAGAGACGCCTCAAGGGATGTTGAACTGTGTGGGGCTGCAAAACAAGGGCGTGGATTATTTTTGTGAGCATATTTATCCCCAAATTAAAGACATCCGTACGAACATGATCGTGAATGTCTCCGGCTCGTGTTGCGAAGACTATGCGGAGTGTGCCGCACGCATTAACGAACTGGAGCGCATTCCGGCCATAGAACTGAACATATCCTGTCCTAACGTGAAGCAAGGGGGGATGGCTTTCGGCGTGACAGCCGAAGGGGCTTCGGCTGTGGTGAAAGCTGTGCGTAAGGCGTATGACAAGACTTTGATTGTCAAACTGTCTCCGAATGTGACGAATGTGGCAGACATAGCCCGTAGTGTGGAAGACGCCGGAGCGGATTCCGTGAGTCTTATCAATACGTTGATGGGAATGGCTATCGACATCGAAAAACGCCGCCCGGTATTGTCCATAGCCACCGGGGGGCTGAGTGGTCCGGCTGTGAAGCCCGTGGCTTTACGTATGGTATGGCAGGTAGCCCAAGCGGTGAAGATACCCGTAGTAGGTTTAGGGGGAATCATGAATGCGCGTGATGCCATAGAATTTCTTTTGGCGGGAGCTTCGGCCATAGAAATCGGAACGGCTAATTTCATAGATCCGGCTGTAACGGTAAAGGTAGCCCGAGGGATAGATGAATATCTGGAACGGCACGGTTGTCGCAGTGTACGTGAAATTATCGGTGCTTTAGGAGAGTAAATAGGATTTTCCCTATCTTCCCGTCGGGTTTTTCTTTGCATAATAAAGAGACTTATATGTATATTTGCATTATAAACATTTAAACAAGCATAATTATGAGATGGTTCAAATATTGCAAATTCCTTATGGTCTGCTGCTTGATAGCAGTGTTCAGCGGGTGCGAAGAAGACGATGATTACCGGGGATACATGCTTTCAGGGCGTTGGTTCGGTAATTTGGGAATGATGGTGGACGGTCAGCCTGCCATTGGTTCCGACTTGGAATTTATTCCTCAGGACTATGGAGGTTACACCCAAGGCTATGGTTACGAAACGGATTACTATTACGGCTGGCGGGGTCGGGTGGAAATTGTCGAGCATTACTTTACTTGGACGGTAAGAGACGGCATTATTTACCTGCGTTTCGATAATCCGGAACTTGATTGCAATATCCGCGATTACAGTTTGTCTCCCGATTATTTCGAGGGCTATATGGATGGGGTGTATTCGTCCACATGGTTTACGTTGCGTAACTATGAGCGTTATTGGAATGATTATGGATATTGGAGTGCAGGCTATTCTTACCGTAACGGTGCCGATGTCCGGAGTGACAGCGTACAAGTTTATAAGAAGATTCCGAAATGTGTGAGAACTGTAAATGTAGATTCTCTCATGCAAGTCAGCAAGTGATTTTAATTTGCTCGGAAAGCAAAGCGCAGAAGTTCGGGAAAGGACTTCTGCGCTTTTATTTTATTTCAAAGAGAAATGTGTGTTTCGTCCGTCTGTATGGTTCGGAACGTTTGTCTTATCCTTGCAATTTGGCCATGAATTTCTTGCGGTCTACTATAAAGCGAAGATGTTCTCCTTCTCCGATGGTTCCTGTTTCATCTTCTGCTACGACCTTGAAAGTCAGTTTACGCCCTTCAACTCCGGTTAGTACGGCCGTGGCCGTAATGGTCTTACCCAAAGCTGTAGGTTTGAGGTGAGAGGAACTGATATGTCCTCCTACGGTTGTCATACCTTCGTCCAAAGCCTCTTTTACAGCCAGCATGGCCGCATTCTCCATTAAGGCCATCATAACGGGCGTGGCCAGGACTTCCAAGTCTCCGCTACCTGCCTGGATAGCCAGATGTTTGTTTTCGACGGTGAGTGTACTGGTGTGTGTCAATCCTATTTCCATTTGTTTTTGCTGTTTGATAATGACAGGGCAAAAATACGAATTTAAAATAAAATCCGGAGTGTGTTTTTATAGAAAAGTGGAAGGACGGGAGGGATAAAACCGATTACAGGCGAATGAAGAACCTGTATCCTCATCCGCCTGTAACCCGTTTCTTTACTTTTAATCGAGATTTGCTTTTTCTACATTTTCTTTTTTAGTCGCACTTAGCAAGCCGTTCCGGTTTGGAAACCGCCCTTGCCGAATTGCATGGACGTGCTGGACATAAAGAAGTCCCGGTTTAACTTGGATTCTTTGTGCATACCCGCCAACATTACTACAGCGAAAAGTACCAAAAGTACTGCTGCCATAAGTATTACGGCAAACAGCATAATACCCATTGTCATCATAATCTTTTTACCTTTTTAATTAAACAATCTTTTTTACCTTTCAAAACCTCTACCTCAGAGAGTTCTTTTAATCTTAATAATAACCTTTTTTCTTCTTATGACACTGCAAAGTTATAACCAAAAAGGCCGAAGGTCAAGAGTTTGCCTCCTATATTTGAAGAATAAGAGGAAATAATTGACGTATATCAAGAAATTATATCCCGTTTGTTGCTTTATGGTTACAAAGACGACAGGAATGACAGTGATTGCTGACAAAATGGCATGAAAATAGGGAAAAACCGGTTTCAACGTACTTTATTGCGATGGTAATGAGGGCTGACGTAAAGGTTGAAAAACAGCATGGAAGCCACGCAAAGTATGCTGCCGAACAGATAGACGGCGTCGAAGGCATATTGTTGTGCGATGTAACCGCCCGTGGAAATGCCCAGACCGATACCTATATCCCATGAAGTCAGATAAGTACTGGTGGCGGTTCCCCGCTGGTTGTTAGGGGCGAGGTTGACATACAGTGTGTTGTAGGCCGGGAACATCACACCGAACCCGATGCCCAGCATGAAGGGTACGAGGTAGAATATGAAAGAACACCATGCTTCGCTGTAAGCAATGACCGTAGAGCAGCAGGAGAGCAGGAAGAATGCCGCAATGACTACATAAAAACCATACGAAATAGTCTGGGTGATGTATCCGCGGTCCACGAACTTTCCGGCAAAGATACGGCTGATGCCCATCCCCACGGCCATGAGGGTGAAAAAGAAACCGGTGGGTACCTGAAGTCCTATTTCGCGGGCATAAACGGCCACATAATTGGTTGTCGCCCCATAGGGAATGGAAAGCAGGAGCAAGGCGATGCCGGCGGGAATGCCTTTCAGCAGGATGAAGCGGTCGAGCGAAACCGGCGGACGTTTGACCGGAACCTTCCGCGGCGCTTTGACGGAAACGGCTGCCAGAAAACCAAGGACACAGGTAAGCAGTCCGATGCTGAAAATATGTTCATAGCTTAAATGGGAATCATGCAGGAACAGGCCCGTCATCGGTCCGATGCTCATGGCCACGTTGTTGGTGAGTCCGTAATATCCGAGGGCTTCTCCCCGGCGATTGGAAGGCGTGATGTCGATGACCAACGTGTTGCCGCCTACGGTAACCGTGCCGAATGCCACGCCGTGGACGGCACGCAAAAGGATGAATACGGCCAGCAGGCTTGTCAGGACATAACCGGCAAAAATGGCTGTAAACAGCAGATAGGCCATGATGTAGATGGGTTTGCGGGCAAATCCGTCGTACAGATATCCCATGAAGGGGCGCGTACACAAGGCCGATACGGTGTAGCAACTCAGGATGGTACCGACAGCCGCCTCTCCGCAAGAGAAAGTTTCTTTCAGATAGAAAGGCAAAACAGGAACAAGCAGCCAAAATCCGAAATAAAGCAGGAAATTGGCTGCAAGTATACAAATGAAGCTGCGTGTGACTAATCTGTCTCCCACGTGGCTTTAGTTGGCGGACTTGAACTCTTCCAGGAAACGGGTGTCGTTTTCAGAGAACATGCGCAAATCCTTCACCTGGTATTTCAGATTGGTGATACGTTCGATACCCATGCCGAAAGCATATCCTGTATAGACGCTGCTGTCTATGCCGTTGGCTTCGAGTACGGCCGGGTCTACCATGCCGCATCCGAGAATTTCCACCCATCCGGTATGCTTGCAGAAGGAACAACCCTCTCCGCCGCAGATGTTGCAACTGATGTCCATTTCGGCAGACGGTTCCGTGAAGGGGAAATAAGACGGACGGAGACGTATTTTCGTGTCTTTGCCGAACATTTCCTGTGCGAAGAGCAACAAGACTTGTTTTAAATCGGTGAATGAGACGTTTTTGTCGATATACAGTCCTTCTACTTGGTGGAAGAAACAGTGTGCACGGGCTGAAATAGCCTCATTGCGGTACACGCGTCCCGGACAAATCACGCGGATGGGAGGCTGCTGGCTTTCCATGACACGGGCCTGTACGGAGGACGTGTGCGAACGGAGCACGATGTCCGGACGAGCTTCTACGAAGAAGGTGTCTTGCATGTCCCGGGCAGGATGGTCGTCGGCGAAGTTCATCGACGAATACACGTGCCAGTCATCCTCGATTTCAGGTCCTTCGGCCAGTGTGAAACCGAGGCGCGAAAAGATATCCACAATCTCATTCTTCACGATGGTGAGCGGATGGCGCGTACCTAACGAGACGGGGTAAGCCGTGCGGGTCAGGTCCAATTCGTCGGTGCCGCAGTCTTGCGTGTCCACAGCCTCCTTCAAAGCCGCAATTTTTTCCTGGGCTTTGGCCTTCAGGTCGTTCAGTTTCATTCCCACCTCTTTCTTCATTTCGGCAGGGACATTTCTGAAGTCTGCCATCAGGGCGTTCAGACTTCCTTTCTTGCTCAAGTATTTGATGCGCAACGCTTCTACTTCTTCAAGATTTGAGGCTTTCAGTTTCTCGACTTCTTCCAGAAGTTCTTGGATTTTTGCTATCATAATCTTCTAAGATATTGTTCGCTTTAAAAAACTCTGCAAAGGTAATCATTTATCCCCAAAAACTTGCCGGTATTGAAAATAAAAGTGTACTTTTGCATGTTTTTTAAAGAGGATTTTATCCTGTGTTGGTATGAGAAAAAATTTTGTGTGGTGCGTGGTGTTGTCGGCTGTGCTGACGGCATGCGACCGAAAAAAGGCGGTCTCGGAAGTAGACTATGCAGACGACTCGGTTATCGACTCATTGTTTGATTCGCCAGATTCACTTATTTTCTCATCCGGGTCGTCGGACGAGGAATTGCCTAAAAGGGCTGATGAACTTTTTGATGATTTTATTTTTGAGTTTGCCCGTCTTAAAAAAGTCCAGCTCGAACGTGTCGAATTTCCATTGCTTTCGATTGTACGGGGAGATACGGCGTGGCTCACGGAGAAGCAGTGGAAATACGAATCGCTTTTCATGAACCAGGATTATTATACCGTGTTTTATAATGATGAAGAACAGATGGAACTGGAGAAACGTACGGATCTGAATCGGGTGGATGTAGAACAAATCCATTTGGAAAAACGGTTGGTCAAGACGTGTCGTTTCCAACGGCTGAAAGGGGAATGGCGGTTGACGCAGGAGAGCATACGTGATTTCACGACCGCCGAACCCTTGGATAAGTTCATGGATTTCTACAGGAGATTTGTGTCGGATGCCGCCTTTCAGCAAAGAAGCGTGTCGAATCCTTTGCGCTACGTCACGACAGACCCCGATGATGATTTCAATACGATAGAGGGCACGTTGGATCACGACCAGTGGGATGCCTTCAAACCTCAGTTGCCGGATGGGGTCATTACCAATATCCGTTACGGCCAGACGTATGACAATCCGGATGGTATGATTCTGGTGAAGGCCGGAATCTCTAATGGACTGATGGACATCCTCGACTTCAGGAAGAAAGACGGGGAGTGGAAACTGGTTTCGTACGAAAATTAAACCGCTTTATGGCAAGAATAGAATATAATTATCCGTTACTTTCTCATAACACATTCGGCATCGAAGCGTATGCAGACCGTTTTGTCGCATACGACAGCGTAGAAGACCTGCGGCAAGTCGTGCGCCGCCTGCGGGCGGACTGTCCCGACGTGCCGGTGTTGCATATCGGCGGAGGGAGCAACCTTTTGTTCCTGTCCGATTTCAAGGGCGTGGTGTTGCATTCCGCCATCGGTGGAATCGAGTGTGAGGAACAGCCGGACGGGATACGGCTTCGTGTGGGGGCGGCCGTCGTGTGGGACGATTTGGTGGCCTATTGCGTGGAGCATGGGTTCTACGGTCTGGAGAATCTTTCGTTCATACCGGGCGAAGTGGGAGCCTCTGCCGTGCAGAATATCGGTGCATACGGGGCGGAAGTCAAAGATGTGATTACGGCGGTGGAGACCGTCGGCTTACAAGACGGCGAAGTCCGGATGTTCGATGTTTCGGCATGCGGTTACGCTTATCGGAAAAGTATCTTTAAGGAAGAGTGGCGCGGACGTTACGCGGTGACGCACGTGCATTTCCGGTTGTCGGCCACGTTTCGCCCGAACCTGGATTATGGGGGGATACGTGAGGCTTTGAGTGCCGAGGGTATTCGTCCGGAGAAGGTCACGGCGCAGGATTTGCGCCGTGTGGTGATTGCCATACGCAAGGCCAAGCTTCCGGACCCGAAGGTACAGGGGAATGCCGGCAGTTTTTTCATGAATCCCGTGGTTTCGCGTGAAGTCTATGAGGCGATAAAAGGGGATTATCCCGACGTGCCCCATTATGAGGTGGACGCGGAACGGGTGAAGATACCGGCCGGATGGCTCATCGAGCGGTGCGGTTGGAAGGGGCGGTCGCTCGGACGGGCGGCGGTGCACGACCGGCAGGCATTGGTGTTGGTGAACAAGGGCGGCGCGACGGGGCGCGACATACTGGCGTTGTGCGAAGCCGTGCGTGCGGACGTGCTGTCCCGCTTCGGCATTTCCATCAGTCCGGAAGTAAACATTATAGGAGGATGCGCATGAAAATCACGTTTTTGGGTACGGGGACGAGTACGGGAGTGCCACAAATCGGTTGCTCGTGCAAGGTGTGCCGCAGTACGGACGCCCGTGACAAACGTTTGCGGACTTCCGTATTGGTGGAGACGGAGCAGACGAGAATCCTGTTGGACTGCGGCCCGGACTTCCGCCAACAAATCCTGCCGTTGGATTTCCGTCGTATAGACGCCGTGTTGCTTACCCACGAACATTACGACCATGTGGGAGGGATAGACGACCTGCGCCCTTTCGGCGTGTTCGGCGACGTGCAGCTTTATGCGTCGGAGCGTACGGGCGGGCAGTTGCGCCAAAGCCTGCCTTATTGTTTTGTGAAGCATAAATATCCCGGCGTGCCCCAGCTCCGGCTTCATGCCGTCCGTCCGCACGAAGCGTTCCGGGTGGGGGAATTGCAGGTCACTCCCATAGAAGTGATGCACGCCCGGCTGCCCATATTGGGCTACCGTGTGGGGCGCATGGCTTATATTACGGACATGAAAACGATAGCGGACAGCGAGTTGGATTACCTTCAAGGGTTGGATTTGCTCATCCTGAACGGTCTTCGTCACGAGCCTCATTATTCCCACCAGACGATAGAGGAGGCTTGTGCGTTTGCCCGCCGCTTATGTGTGCCGCGCACTTACCTCATCCACATGGGGCACCATATCGATTTGCATGCCGTGGAGGATGCCCGCCTGCTCGAAGGCGTACGGATGGCTTACGACGGCTTGGTGGTGGATGTGGAAGGGGAGTGATTAGCTACAGGATTTTATAAGAGGATATTTAAAGTCTGCCAAAATGGCAGACTTTTATTGTTCTTAGGTGCTAAAAAAACGGGAAAAAGGTTGTTCTGGAAAGAAAAAATGCTTCAAAATGAATTTTTATACGGTTTTTATGCTGTTTTCCGGCGTAAGTATCTCCGCTTTTCTGCGCCAAACGAAAAATCGTTCGGCTGAAAGCGATTTTTCGTTTGGCTGAGATTGATTTTCGGGGGCGCCTCAAATGGTATAAAAACGGGCTGTGACGGGAAGGAAAGCCTCGTTTTTCAATTTTGTTTTTTCTATTTGCTTCTTTTTTCCATACAAGATTTCTTTGCCCGAAGAAAGTGATTTTTGCTTTTTGCTGACCGTTTGTCTCTTGCCATAAGGATAGAGGCTTCGGTTTCGTGTCGGTTTGTCCGAGGGAAGTGTCGAATGCTTTCTTTATGTCAAAGTGTTCTTTCATGAGAATCCCGTATTTCCGTCCGGTGAGCCGAAAGGGCGGAAATACGGGATTCTTGTAAGGGGGGAGACTGCCATTTTGGCAGATTTTACGAAATGCCGTTCCGTCGGGAGTATATTTTGTCCGATGCGGTAGTTTTTCATCCGGCGGCCACCGTACGTGTTTTACGGAGGAAACGGCGGCAGAAGAGTGCCCCGGCCAACGTCAATGCCACAGGGAAAGCCATCCATATTCCGGCCGGTCCTCCATGGAATGTGAAGCCCAGCAGATAGCTCAACGGCAGGGAAATGACAATGTAGCACAGGAACGCGTAACGCATGAGCGGGCGTACGTCGGCAATGCCTCGTAGCGAATTGGCGAAATTGATTTGCAGACCGTCACCGAATTGATATAATACGAACGGGATGACCAGACTGACGACGATATGCCGTATGTTCGTGTCGTCGGTGAAGAAAGCGCAGATGTCGGTAATGAAAGTACTGATGGTAATGGCCAATGTCAGTCCGATAGCCAGAATCATCAGGTAACCGGTGAGGGAACTGCGGCGCACGTTCCTGATGTCGTTTACTCCGTGGAAATGGCTGACCCGTATGGCTAACGGCTGCCCCGATGCCATAATAAACCATGAAGCAGGTAGAACCGACGCTCGTCATGATTTGATGGGCGGCGAGGGGATCGGCACCAATCCAACCTTGCATTACGGCGCACAAAGAAAATGAGGCTGTCTCCATACCCATTTGCAGGCCGAGCGGCCGGCCCAGTTTATGCAGCATGCGGCGCATGTCGGTGGTTTCGCCTTTGGCTTGGAAGCCGGAGTGATATTTTTTATACTTTTCGTTCGAGATGAATATGCCGTAAATGACAACCAACATAAGGATGCGCGACAGGGTGGTAGAGATGCCGGCACCCAACAGTCCGAGTTGCGGGAAAGGGCCTATGCCGTAAATCAACAGGTAGTTTCCCACGATGTTGAACAGGTTGGCACTGATCATGATCCACATCGGCGTACGGGTGTTGCCGATGCTGTCGAAGAACTGTTTGAAGGCGTTGAAAAGGGATTGGATGGGTATGGAAAGCACGACGACGATGTAGTACGGCCGGATTTCGGGGAGAAGCTCTTCGGGCTGTCCCATGTGCCCCAAGAAAAAGTAGAGTATCCCCATCAGCAGGAACAGCACCATACCCAATGCGCCGTTGACTTGAAGTCCGGCTTTCAATGCCTTGCCGGCATTCTCGAATTCTCCCCGGGCGTGCATGGGGCCTATGACCGGAGTGATGGCGTAAGAATAACCCAAGGCAAAAATCAACACCAACACCATGATGTTGTTGACGAAGCCTGCGGCGGCCAAGGAGTGCGCACTGAAATGACCCACCATGATGGTGTCAGCCAGTCCTTGTATGATGGTACCTAACTGCCCTACAATGATGGGAATGCCTAATATGGCCAAGGCACGGATGTGCCTGCCGTACGTGATAGCCTGATTGGATGCTTGCATAAGTCGTGATTTTAGGCCGCAAAGTTACGATTTATCAGGCTTATGTGCAAACGATTCCTCTGTTCTGCTTCAGAAAGCTTTGCGGTAGAACCGTGTGCGTGGAGCGGTCCGGTAGTCCATCCACGAACAAGCGTGCCATCCGAGCAGCCGCATTTCGTACCAGAGGAAAGACAGGCGGTAGGGGCGTTCTCCCAATGCACGTGCCGAACGGTTGAACCATACGGTTTTGCATACGCAGAGGAGGACGAACAACAGGGATATGATAGCCGTGGCTGCCCATTGCTGCCGCCATACGCTCCATCCGAGGGACAGGGCCGTGGCGCAATAGAATAAAGGTACGACGGTTTGTTTCAAGTTGAACGTCAGGCGATAACGCCATGTTTTCTTGAAATGTCGCCGGGTTTCCATATAAAAAGTGCGCTTGAGCCTCCATTGTTTTCCGGACATCATGTTCTCACACTCCACTTTACAATCCGGATGGAGGGAGACGGCGGTATTTCCGATACGGCTGTGGCGATTGACCAGCAGTTCCGTCACTCCGCCGATAAGGTTGATGTCGTCGGCAAATCCTTTATGAGCCATGAACAGACTTTTGCGATAGGCTATATTGGCCGGGTTGCAACGGTAGGCCTTATGCCGAGTGACCCAAGGCAGGTATTGCATTTGGTGGAAGAGGTTGAAGAAAATGGCTTTACGGGAAAGCAGGCGCTTGTCCGGCATATAGTTGGCATATCCCAATACGATTTGTATGCCGTCGTGGAAATGTCCGGCCATAGTGGAAAGCCAATGAGGAGAACACGGACGGCTGTCCGGCTCGGTCAGCAGCAGCCCTTCGTATTGGGCGGCCTTGATACCGATGGTCAGCGACAGGCGTTTATGGCTGATATGGCGTGCACCGGACGGGGTGAAGGTATGATGCAGGTTGGCGTATTTCAGTTCCAGGGTTTTCAGTACGTCTTCCGTGTCGTCGGTCGATGCGTCATTCACCACGATAACTTCGAAACGCTCGTATTCCTGTTCCAGTATCCGGGGAAGGTTGCGGCGTAACGCGTCGGCTTGGTTGTGCGTGGCGATGACAACGGAAATGGCCTCTTTCGGACGGCTGTCCGAGGTTTGTGTTTCCGTTTCTTGCTGTCTTACCATGCGTGCCATCCATTTATAGGAACGGGTGGTACAGAAATGTGCTGCCCACGTCAGTGCGAAACCGGCGTAGGCAGCATTTTCCAGAAGGAAAGTTATGAGTGGGTACATTATACGAAATCTTCAGTAGTATATCCGGCCGGCAATTCGCGGCAGTTATATCTTGAAGCCATGATTTCACCGTAAGCCCCAGCCGAACGCAGAGCCAAAAGGTCGCCGCGATGGCAACGGTTGAGGTCGAATGCCTTGACAAATACATCGCTCGACTCGCAGATAGGGCCTACAACGTCGTAGGTTTCCTTGCGCTCGTCGCTGCTCAGGTTCTCAATGGAATGGAAAGCCTGATAGAGGGCAGGGCGGATGAGGTCTGTCATGCCTGCGTCCACGATGGCAAACTGCTTGTATGTGGCTTGTTTGACATAGAGTACACGTGTAATCAGGCTGCCACACTGTCCCACGACGGCCCGTCCCAGTTCGAAATGGAGCTGTTGATCCGGTCGCAGATTCAGATGCTTGCGGTAGGTTTGGAAATAGTCTGCAAAATGGGGAACCGGCACTTCGTTCGGATGTTGGTAGTCGATGCCCAATCCGCCACCCACGTTGATGTTCTTCACCGTAATGTGATGACGTTCCAACTGGGCTTGTAGTTCGTTGACGCGGTTGCACAATGCCACGAAATCTCCCATTTCAAGTATCTGTGAACCGATATGGAAATGCAGCCCGACGAACTCCACATGTTTTAATGATGCGGCGATTTCTATGACTTTCTCCATGTCGGCCATGGCTATGCCGAATTTGTTTTCGGCCAGTCCGGTCGTGATATTGGCATGGGTATGTGCTCCTACGTCCGGATTGATACGGAATGAGACGCGGGCGATTTTGTCTTTTTCGCCAGCCAACTGGTTGATGACTTCCAATTCCGGTATGCTTTCCACGTTGAAGTAGGCTATACCGGCATCCAGGCCTACATTGATTTCCCAGTCGCTTTTTCCTACGCCGGCAAACACGATTTTCTCCGCCGGGAATCCGGCGTCCAGACAGGCTTTGATTTCTCCGCCGCTTACGCAGTCGGCTCCGAATCCAGCCGCACTGATGATACGCAGCAGTTTGCGGTTGGCATTGGCTTTTACGGCATAATGTACATGATAATTATCGTTTTTGCCCGTTTCTGCCTTGATGGTATCCAGTGTTTTACGGAGCAATTCCGTGTCATAATAATAGAACGGTGTTCTTACCGTATTGAATTTTTCTATCGGAAATGAGCCTTTCATATCCTCATATTAATTGTTGAACAACGTGTCGCTGAGCGCCTGAAGTGCACTTTTCTTGTCTTCTTCGTTAATCAGGAATGAGATATTATGATTGCTTCCACCGTATGAAATCATTTGTACGGGGATGTCTTTCAACGCTTTTGCAGCCTGACTTTCAAAACCGACGTTGTCTCGTGAAAGGTCGCCTACTACACAGATGATACACATATTCTCTTTGACGGTCACCGTTCCGTATTTCATCAGGTCGGCCACGATGTCTTTCAGATACGACTTGTTGTCGATCGTAACAGACACGCCAACTTCCGAGGTGCTTACCATGTCGATGCTCGTTTTGTAGCTTTCGAAGATTTCGAACACTTTGCGTAAGAAACCATAGGCCAGCAACATACGGCTGGAGTGTACTTGTATGGAGATGATGTTGTCTTTGGCCGCAACGGCTTTGATTTTTCCTTCCTGAAACTCGTTGTTGATTATCGTTCCGGGAGCCGACGGGTCCATGGTGTTTAGCAGGCGGACGGGTACTCCGGCGAATTTAGCCGGTTGGATGCAGGTCGGATGCAGGATTTTGGCTCCGAAATAAGCCAATTCCGCCGCTTCTTCGAAATGAAGTTGACGTACGGGCTTCGTTTTGTCTACGATGCGCGGGTCGTTGTTGTGCATGCCGTCGATGTCCGTCCATATCTGGATTTCCTCACTCTTTATCGCCGCTCCGATGAGGCAGGCGGTATAGTCCGAACCGCCGCGTTGCAAGTTGTCCACCTCGCCGTATGCATTACGGCAGATGAAGCCTTGTGTGATGTAAATCTGGTATCCGGGGTTGGCCGCCAACAATTCGTTGATCTTCTCTTTGATGTAATTGAAATCCGGTTCGGAATTTTTGTCCGTACGCATAAAGTCGAGTGCCGACAACAGGATAGTCTTTACACCACATTCCTTTAAGTAATTCGTCACCATGTTGGTACTGATGACCTCTCCTTGGGCCAAGACGACCTTCTCTTCGAACGAAGTGAACAGGATTTTAGTGAAACTTCTCAAATAGTCGAACTCGTCTTTCAAAAAGTCTAATGTTTTCTGTTTGTATTCTTCCGTGGCATACAATTCATCTACGTGCTGGCGGTATTTTTGTTCCAACTGATTGATGACGTTGTTTGCACCTTCCGGATTCTTTTTATAAAGGTAATCGGATATTTCGACTAACGTATTCGTTGTACCGGACATGGCGGAAAGCACAATCATGTTGGGCGTACCGTCCTGCGTAATCAACCGACATACATCTTTCATCCTTTGTGCGGAACCCACAGATGTTCCGCCGAACTTCATTACTTTCATATCGAATATTGGGTTTTAGTTATTCTCATTTATATTTTCTTCAATGCTTTTCGATTCGATGGCGTCAGGAGCCAGCAGGGGAGTGTAGGCGTCTGTGCATTCCTGCAAACGTCCTTCTCCGCAACGATAGACTACGCCCGGAAATTCGGATATCAGTTCTTCGTTGTGCGTGCTCAGCACGACGGTGGTACCCGCTTTGCTGATGTCGTACAATATTGCGGCGGCCCGACGACCGTTCTCTTTGTCTAAATTTCCGGTCGCTTCGTCGGCCAGGATAATGTCCGGGCGGTTCAGGATGGCTCTTGCGATACACACGCATTGCTGTTCTCCACCCGACAACTGATAGGGCATTTGGTCGGCTTTGGCCGTCATGCCCACTTGTTCAAGCACTTCATGAATGCGCGTGTTCCGTTCCTTCTTCTTTTTCCATCCGGTCGCTTTGAGTACGAAATCCAGATTGGCCCGTACGGTACGGTCGTTGAGCAACTGGAAATCCTGAAATACGATACCCAGCCGTTTGCGTAGTGCCGGGATGTGCCTGCGTTTGATTTTGGTCATTTCGCGATCGAGCACACGCGCACTTCCCGTATGCACATCCAGTTCGCCATAGAACGTCTTCAGCAGGGAACTTTTACCGGTACCCACTTTACCGATCAGGTAAACGAATTCCCCGGCTTCCGCCTGGAAATTCACGCCTTTCAGAATGACATGTTCTTCTTGGGCGATATCCACATTTTGATATTCGATGCGCATATATGTTTCTTTTAGGAGATTAATGTTTTTTCCACCCCGGCTTGTGGCGTACCTGTAATTCTGCTGCCATCTGCTCTATACGTAATCCTTTGGAGGTAAGCAGGACGATGAGATGGTACAGCATGTCCGAACCTTCATAAATGAGGCGTTCGTCTGTGCCGTTAACGGCTTCTATGACAGCCTCCAAGGCTTCTTCGCCCACTTTCTGTGCCATACGGTTGATACCGTCCTTAAACAAACTCGTAGTGTATGACCCTTCGGGCATTTCCTTATGTCTGGTTTCGATAAAATCCTGTAACTCGCTAAGGAACGTCAAAGGATTGGCTTCATTTTTCTCTCCCCAGCAAGTGTCGGTACCGGTATGGCACACCGGGCCTTCGGGATGTACCCGAATGAGTAGCGTATCATGGTCGCAGTCGTTTTTGATGGAAACGACATGCAAAAAGTTTCCACTGGTCTCACCTTTGGTCCATAGCCGGTTTTTACTGCGGCTGAAGAATGTTACCTTTCCGGTTTCCAGCGTCTTGTCATAGGCTTCACGGTTCATGAATCCCAACATCAAGACGTTTTTAGTCTCGGCGTCCTGGATGACAGCCGGTACGAGGCCGTCCATCTTGTCGAAATCTATTTCCATATATATAATAGGTGTTTGATATGTCTTTTTTAAATTCTAACGTTAATGCCTTCCGACTTTAGCCACGTTTTCAGTTCCGGGATGGAAATCTCTCCGAAATGAAAGACGCTGGCAGCCAATGCGGCATCGCTTTTTCCTTCGATGAAAGTGTCCCGGAAATGCTCTTTGCTTCCGGCTCCTCCCGAGGCGATAACCGGAATGCTCAGCTCCTCGGCGAGACGTGAAAGAGCTTGGTTGGCGTAGCCGTTTTTCACTCCGTCATGGTCCATGGACGTAAACAGGATTTCACCGGCTCCCCGGTCGCATACTTCGCGTGCCCATTCGAACAGACCACGTTCTGTGCGTATGCGTCCGCCGTTCAGATAACAGAACCAACCTTCTTCGGTCTCTTTGGCATCAATGGCCACCACGCAGACTTGCGACCCGAAATGTCCCGTAATCTCATTGATAAGTCCGGGGTTACGCAAGGCTGCCGAGTTGACACTCACTTTGTCGGCTCCGGCATTCAGCAACCGTTCCACGTCGGCCAGTTCATTGATACCGCCGCCGACGGTGAAGGGGATGGATATTTCTCCTGCTACGCGCTGCACCATTTCCGTGAATGTCTTACGGCCCTCGTGGCTGGCCGTAATGTCCAAATATACCAATTCGTCCGCCCCCTGTTCGCTATAAGCCTTGCCCAGTTCCACCGGGTCTCCGGCTTGGCGCAGGTTCACGAAATTAGTTCCCTTTACCGTCTGTCCGTTCTTGACATCCAGACAGGGGATGATACGTTTTGCCAATGCCATACTTATCCTTTGTTTTCAGCCCATTCGGCTAATTCGTTTAATGAGATTCTGCCCTCGTAGATGGCTTTTCCGAACACTACGGCCGGGATGCCGGCTTCGTTCAGGCCGATGAGGTCTTGCAGGCAACTGACCCCTCCGCTCGCTATCAGTCCGCAGTCCGGAAACTCTGCCATGACTTTCCGGTAGAGGTCGGTGGAGGGGCCTTGCAGCATGCCGTCCTTGCTGATGTCCGTACAGAGCACATGCCGCACGCCTTCGTCCATGTAACGACGGAGGAAAGGAAGCAACTCCTGCGTGCTTTCCTCTTTCCAACCGTTGATGGAAATCAGTCCGTCTTTGACATCTGCGCCCAATATGATATGGTCTGACCCATATTGCCCGATCCATCCGAGGAACAATTCCGGACGGGTGGCTGCCACACTGCCTATCGTGACCAGTGCGGCACCGCTTTCGAAGGCGATGCGGAGGTCTTCGTCGGCCTTGATGCCGCCACCGAAGTCTATCGTCAAGCCGGTGGCCGAAGCCAGACGCTCCAGTACTTTGTGGTTGACGATATGCTTGGAGCGTGCCCCGTCGAGGTCCACGACGTGCAAACGTTTGAAGCCGTAACTTTCAAATTCCCGCGCCACGGCTACCGGGTCTTCGTTGTAGGTCTTCTGCGTGGCGTAATCTCCTTTGGTCAGCCGTACGCATTTGCCGTCTATCAGGTCTATGGCCGGTATCAGTTCGATCATACAGTCAAATCTAAAAAGTTTTTCAATATGCGTTCACCCACGCTTCCGCTTTTCTCCGGATGGAATTGCGTGGCGTAGAAATTGTCTTTATGCAAGGCGGCACTGAACGGCACGACATAATCGGTCACGGCTATGGTGTACGGGTTGACCGGCACGTAATAGCTGTGTACGAAATAAACGAATTCGTCCGTGCCGAAGCCCTTGAACAGCGGGCTGCTTGTACGTGCCAAGGTGTTCCATCCCATGTGGGGCACTTTGTTTTCGTGCTTTTCCGGACGGAACTTCAGGACTTCCGTGTCGAAAATGCCTAAACAGTCCGTATCGCTTTCTTCGGAATGGCTGCACATCAGTTGCTGGCCGATGCAGATGCCCAAAACGGGTTGCTTCAGGTCGCGTATCAGACGGTCCAATCCCCGCGAACGCAGGTAAGCCATCGTACTACCGGCTTCTCCTTGTCCCGGAAAAAGCACGCGGTCGGCTTTCGACAACCGCTCTGCGTCGTCGGTCAGTTCCGGCGTAATCCCCAACCGTTTCAGTGCGTTGACTACGGAATAGATGTTTCCTGCATTATACTTTACGATGGCTACATTCATCTTTTAATATGCTCTGTCTTTTTTTGATGTCTGCAAATATACTAATTTTAGTTGACAGATGGGATAAAGTAACATGAAAAAACGTATTTTGCTTACATTTCGTTGCTTTTTTGTGACGAACTGCATGCTACTTGTTCTTTTTCAGGAACAGATTATGCGTAATGACATCGGGCAGCTCTTCGGCATAATGCGTTACCATAATCATGGTCTTGTCTTTTCGTCGGCAAAAAGCCGAAATAATCTCACGCGTCAACTGACGATTACGGTCGTCCAATCCGTGCAACGGTTCATCCAAGATAAGCAACTCCGGGTCTTTGACGAACGCGCGGGCCAGCAGACAGAGCCGTTGCTCTCCGCTGGAGAGTTTCAGGAAAGTACGGTCTTTCAGTCCGGCGATACCGAAAATGTCCATCCACCATTCGCAGACGGCTCGCTGTTCCGGACGAGGATGTACGTAAAGCCCTACGGAGTCGTTCAGTCCGCTGGCTACGATGTCTATAGCCGGAAGGTCTTTCAGGTATGCGCGGTGCATTTCCGGGCTGACATAGCCGATATGCCGTTTGATGTCCCAAATGCTTTCTCCCGAACCTCGTTTCCGTCCGAACAGTTCGATGTCGCAGGCGTAGCTTTGCGGATTGTCGGCACATACCAGACTAAGGAGGGTGGATTTCCCGGCACCGTTTTCGCCGCCCAAAGCCCATTTCTCGTTTTGCTTCACCGTCCAGTCCAAGTCTTTCAGGATGGTGCGCTGTCCGTAACGGATGCTCACGTGGTTGAACCGCAGCATGCAATTCTCCGTGTCCGTAGTGGTCAGGCGGTTTTCTTTCTCCGGCAACGCCAGGATGCGGGCGGCTTTGTCTTCTTCGAGCACACGTACCGGGATGCGAGGGCGCTGTCCGACGTATTCCGTACGCGGTACTTTGGGCAGGATGTCCAGATGTCCCACCGGAATGACATGGGTGATGAACTCCGGAATATCATCAGTCTTCGACAGGACCAATATGACTTGCAGGTCCGTTTCGCGGATCAGCGTTTGGAGCAGTCCGGCCAGTTGCTCCCGCGTCAGTGCATCCAGTCCGATGAAAGGATTGTCCATAATCAGAAGCCTCGGGCCGGAAAGCAACGTTTTGGTGAGCTGGAACTTCCGTAACTCTCCGCTGGACAAGGTAATGATATATTTATCCAACAGGGTGGAGAGGTGGAACATCTCATAAAGTTTGTCTCGCAGCATCGTGCGCCGCTCGTGCATCTGTTGCTTTTCCTCTTCGTCCATGCCGTATCCCGTACTGTTTTCGGCTGCAGTGAAAGCCTCCTCCAACATTTGTCCGGCGGTCGGGGTCTTTTCGTCGATGTCGTGTTGGTTCCAGCGTTGTTGGTAGTAGTAACTGCCGTCGCTGTCTCCGTAAGAATCGCGGAAAGTGATATATTTGATATTTTCGCTGACTAATTTCAACGGTGAGGGGAAAAAGTCGTAACGGACTTCGTTCAACAGAAGCGGATAGCGTCCGGTGATGATGTCCACCAGTCGTGATTTACCGCTCCCGTTGGCTCCTACGATGGCCACCTGTTCCCCGGATACGATGGTCAGGTTTACCGGATGGTTCATGCGGTAAAGCGGATGACGAGGCACCCCGTTCGTGATTTCGATGATGTGTTGCATTGTGTTCGTGTTATATCTGTCCTTTCACCTTATCCGGATTTTTCCGGATGAAATCTTTCCAACTGTGGTAAGGCTGGGCCACGGCCGGCTTCCCCATCTGCAGGAAATGGCAGTAGGCGGCAGCCAGTCCGTCCGTGGCGTCCATATACGGCAGCATGTCTTCCTCGCGGATATGGAGCATACGGGTCAGCATGCCTGCCACTTGTTCTTTGCTGGCCTGCCCGTTTCCGGTGATGGCCATTTTGATTTTGAGCGGTGCATATTCGGTGATGGGGATGTCACGATGGATAGCCGCTGCGATAGCCACCCCCTGTGCGCGTCCCAATTTCAGCATGCTCTGTACGTTTTTGCCGAAGAAAGGCGCTTCGATGGCCATTTCGTCTGGAAGGTACGACTCGATGATGCCTGTCACCCTTTCGAATATCCGGCCGAGTTTCAGATACGGCCCGGCATATTTGCGCAGGTCGATGACGCCCATGGTTTCCATGACCGCCTTGTTTCCGGTCACACGCAGCACGCCATATCCCATGAGGTTCGTGCCTGGGTCTATGCCCAGGATTATCTTTTCGCTGTTTGGCTTGTCCGTCATGAATCAGTGTTCTTCGATGACTTCCATTAAAGTGGTGAACCCGGCGGCCTTATCTTTGAATACCTTTTGCATTTCCTGAAGGAGCGTTTCGCCGTGCTTGACATACCATTCATGCAGCCGTGCCGAACTTTCCACCTCGAATTGCAAGGAAAAGCATTCGGAATCCTCGTCGTGGTGGGACAAGATCTTGCATAACCGCGGTTTGTCCAAAAGGCCGGAAGCCAATGCCTGCGGGATATAGACTTGATGAATCCAGATGACAAAGTTCTGGGCATCGTCGAAAGTCACGTGATAAGTCGTATTGTAAACCAACATGTTTCCTAAGTTTTATTGAGTTTGCAAAGTTATAAATTTTATCGCTTATTCGTTGCTTCCGTGGCAGATTAAATGCAATGCCGCCGCGACAGGAGACGGAAAGGGGCGCATGGCGGCATTTCTGCCCCCGTGCGCCCCCTGCGTGCGGTATGCCGTGTGGCGTTATTTCCGGAGCACCTTACGTACGGAACCGTCGGAATAGCGGATGAGGTTCAGCCCTTTGAACGGTTCGGCGTGACGACGGCCTTGCAGGTCATAGTAGCCCGTGGGACGGGCTTCCTCCGCGGCTTTCCCGTCGGCTACCACCGGTTCCACGCCCGTGGCGGCTTCGGTGGTGAAGATTTCCTCCGTGCCGTACGCCGTGCCTTTGGTGGTCGTGGCAAAGGCGCGGTAGACGTATGTGGTGGAAGGTTGCAAGCCGGTCAGGTAGGCGGACATGGAGGTGCCGTCGGCCGTTGCCACGTTCCATTCCGCATCGTCCGTAGCACGTGCATTCCCTGCCACGGTACGGTATTCGAAGCCTTGCTCTTGGATGTCGTCGGAACCGGCCACCACATAGCCCCTGAGCATCGCCGTGGAGGGCGTGATGTCTTCCACGTCGTACGTCCTTACCGTGGGATCGAAATAGACATAGGCGTCTGCCGTGCCGAACGCGAGCCACTCTCCGTAGTAAGTCTTTCCCGATGCGGAGGTAAAATACGGGCGGTATTTATAATAGGTGGATGCGCTCAGTCCCTTTAACGCCCCGATGAGTTCGCCGTCGATGACGGGGCAGGGCGACATGGTGGAGGGGACGAGGTCCGGCGCGTCATATCTCCGCCACTCGAAGCCCGTCTGTGCCTCCGGGTCGTCAAGGTTGGTGGTGGCGGCGATGACGGCCACGGTGTTCGACGTGGCTTTGGCGGGCAGGGTGGTGAATTCGAGAGCCGGCTGTTCGATGGGGAAATCCATCTCGAATGTCTGGCCATTGTTCAGACGGACGCGGTAGTGGAACGTGGTGCTTATCCCCGTCGGCTCAAGCCCGTGCAGTTCGTAAGTATTGCCCGTTTGGCCGCCGTATGTTTCATTGGTAAATCCCTCTTCCACGATTTCTTCAATGGCATCGCCGAAATCGTTGGCGATGGCTATGCGGATGCTTGTTGGAGTGACATTCACATCTTTATGGGTGGCAATGTTTTGGAGCGTTATCTCTTTCGTGGTTATGGCTTCGCTCCAGTTGGTTACCAACGTGCAGATATAACCGTTTGCAGACCCGATTTCGAGGTCAATGGTATAACGCTTCCCTGCATTTAACCCTGTCAGTTCTATCGTATTGTTTTCTGTTGTTTCTTCGATTCCCCCGTAGTAAGGTTCTACTGACAACACCCTCTTAGCACCTTTGAATCCCCACGTGTCATCGACGAAAAAAGAAAGGGTGGAGTAGGTCGATTCCCAAACCGGTTCACTCCATAATCCCGTGCATCCTTCGAAAGCAAAATGTTCGATGCTTGTCATATTCTCGGGGATATTGATGGAGGTCAATCCAGTGCAATTCAGGAATGCATAGAATCCAATGCTTGCCATGCTCTCCGGGATAACGATGGAAGTCAGGCCCGTACAATTTGCGAACGCATAATCTCCGATGCTTGTCACTCCCTCGGGGATTGTGATGGATGCCAAGTTGCTGTAACCCTCTTCGCCGTCTTTTTTACAGAAGGCACCGCCACAGATGGCAGTCGTGCCTGCTTTTATTTCAAGAATGTCCCCCTTTGGCATGTAGCCTTTGTAACCGTAAAACAGTTTCCCTAAATAGATAACCCCGTCGTCTTGATTTGAATACCAAGCTGTATTGTGGAGTGCCCATGCTCCGATGGTTTTCACGCTCTTTGGGATTGTGATGGATTCCAGTCTTGAGCAACCGTAAAATGTTTCGCGTCCGATGCTTGTCACACTTTCGGGGATTGCGACGGAGGTCAACCCCGTACAGTAAGCGAACGCATAGTTATCTATGCTCGTCACACTTTCCGGAATTGTGATAGATTCCAGTTTCGAGCAATTCTTGTATTTACAACCGATTGTTACTCAATATCTTGTATGTAATAA
>ENA-OROD01001124-OROD01001124.1-human-gut-metagenome-genome-assembly--contig:-NODE-1124-length-22623-cov-5.130007_pt1 | contig 22623 bp, 17 predicted proteins | sample MGYA00242123_ERZ509038 | MGnify/ENA primary metagenome ERZ509038 (study PRJEB26280, sample SAMEA2338719) | human gut metagenome | biome: human gut; feature: human-associated habitat; material: faeces... | reverse complement strand
AAGATCCTGAACAGACGAAAGTACCCAAGACTGGATCTGAGCAATCCCTGCAAGATCACCATGAAGGAAGGCGGCCGGGTATTTGCCGGAAAAATGGATAATATCAGCGCAAATGGTTTTGCATTCCTGACAGGAGAAGCATTCTTTGCCGACCATAAGGGGGCAGAGCTGACCGTGGAGATCCAGGGATTTGATCTGAAAATGCATTCTTCCTTAGAAGGACGCGTGATCCGCTGCTCTGACAATGAGGGAATTTACATTGTAGGCTGTCAGATGCCGGAAGATAATGAAGAAATAAAGAAATATGTAGAGAATTGTATCAAAAAAGATGAGAGCACTTTCGGTTAAGAAAGTGATCAAACTGTAGACAAAATGATCCGAGAAATGTGAGTTTCTCGGATTATTTTACGCTTTTGAATTTTGATTTAAAACAAGTACTCTTCTTTGCTTATGCCATTTGCATTTCTCTTTTTTCTTACATTTTGAAAATTTATCAAATTTATACATGAAAGTATAAGTGCAAATTTCATTGTTGTCTGTCTTTGCCAAAGAACTTTTGTATAAAAATATTCGCATAACACTATTGTGCAAAGCAGTTTTGCAATGTCTGCATCAATGATACAGTACTTTATTTTAATACCTACAAACTTATCACAAATATTTTTAATTGTTCTGCGCCATACACTTTGCCCGAATTTATAGTAAAATCAATACTTCGTTCAGCTTTATCATATTGTATTGAAAAATCTGTTTGAAAAAATCAGTCTTTTTAAAAAGGCACATATTTTTTCGAAAATGTTGAGAAGAAATACAGGTAGGATGCTGATTGCAAAAGAGGATACCTGTATTTTGGGTTTATATTATTTTCTTTGATGAGATAATTCTTCAGGGAGAGTTTGTTGGTATACTCCCCAAGAACTTGCGGTTCCTGCACCAATTTGTGCAGTCAGTCCAGATAAGGAAGCTAAGATGTATAAAAATATAACATTAATGTTACGAAGCATAGATATAATTTTTTTCATTGTATACCCCTTCCTTAAATCGGTATGCTATAATTGTAATAAAAAAAAGATATCAGAAAAAACGTAAATAAGATGAAATGAGACGCAAAAAGATTATAAAGTATCGTAAATTGCACAATAAACCATTTTGCGCATACATTTTCGCATTTTGCTAGGAGCCTAAAATGGGATGGATGGTATTCGAAATAATAATAAATTTTTTAGAAATGTTAACTTCATGTTTTTTGGCAAAAAAAATGTTCCAGAATACTAATAAAGAAAAGAAAAATAATGTAATGTTCTTTGTCTTTGCTGTAGTTGGAACTGTTTTATTAACAATTAGAGAACATAATATTGTGGAAATTCCCGATTTTGTTCCATCTGTATTTATCTTTTTATTATATGCATGGCTCATATGCAAAGCTAAAATATGGACAGCAATTTTGTGGTCATTATTAAATTACTTGTTAATAGGTATTATTGCAATTACAAGTACTTCAATGTCAAGTATTATGTTTAGCATACCAATAGGAGAATTACGCGCTCGTACGGATGGTTGGGTTATGATTTGCGTTGTAAGTAGGCTATTGCAATTATTTTTTTCAGAATTGATTATTTTTGTAATTCAAAAAAACAAATGGCCAGAAAGAGAGGATAAAAAGGAATTAAGTTTAATTGTAATTTCTGCTGTTAGCATTGCTATATTAATGGCATTGTGGAATATTGAAATTAATTTGTCACAAGATTTTGTTTTATACACCAATATTTTTATATGTTTGCTAATATTAGTATTGAATTTTATTGTTTTGGTATTTAGAGAAATTTTGTTTAGAGAAAAATTTGATAATAAAAAATTGAAAGAGTACAATCAACTTATTAGAATGCAACTTCGAGGTCAAGGAGAAGTCGCAGAGATGTATAGTAATATTAGAAGTCTTAAACATGATATGAATAATCATTTACATACTATTTCTGGTTATATGCAGACGAACGAATATGAGAGGGCAGAGGAGTATATACAGAATATTATTGGTGAGATAAGTGCAATGAAATTATATCAGTCGGGTAATCCAACGATGGATGCATTGATTGGAAGTAAAACAACTTTAGCAAAAGCACAAAATATTCAAGTTGATATTGAGATGTCTGTCCCAAGAGAATTAAAAATGGCACCAGAAGATATGGTTATTTTATTAGGAAATTTATATGATAATGCAATTGATGCAAATTTAAAAATAAAAGAGTATGAAAAAAGGTATATTAATATACGAATTTTATATCATAATAGCAATTTGATTATATTTTTTGAAAATGCGACTTATGAAAAGGATAAAAGTACTTGGATTACTACTAAGAAGAATACATTTGCACATGGTTTTGGAATAAAGAATATTGATCGCATTGTCAATCAATATGATGGTTATTGTCAGCGAGAATTAAAAAATAATGTTTTTTTATGCCAGATTAGAATTCCGCAGGAATTGCTATAACCGTTTATGTGCTTACTGCGACTATTTGCGCAGAATGTATGTAAGGCTTGTATTTTGATGATATATTATAATTAAGGAATAAGACTATAGATAAAAATTTAAAGTTATACTATCTGAATATGCATTAAATTACAAAATAGAAAAATGAAGGGGTATGTGGTTTTAGCTTTTAAAAGCATCATACATGGTAATATATGCGCATTGCAATTTGCGAAGATAATAAAGAACATACAGAAATTTTGAAAAGTATGATTAATCACTGGGCAGAAAAGACAAAAGTAGAAGTCGATGTAGGATGCTTTCAGTCCGCAGAACAGTTTTTGTTTTTAATGAAAGATGATGCACATTATGATTTGGCGTTCTTAGATATTCAATTAGAGAAAATGTCAGGTATGCAGTTGGCACGGTTGATAAGAAAGGAAGATGAGGCCATGATTCTTGTATTTACTACTGGGGAAAAAGGGTATGCAATGCAAGGGTATGAAGTGTCTGCATTTAGATATCTTATTAAACCATTGAAAGAAAATGAAGTGATAATAACCTTGACAAAGGCCAATAAGTTAATAGAAAAAAGTAAACGAGATGTTGTGATAGTGCATCAGGGGAAAGAAGCACTGAGGGTATTTAAAAATGATATTATGTATGTTGAGGTGGATAATCATAATATTACTCTTTATATGAGTGAAAATAATGATATTCGTTTTGTTGCTAAAATGAAGGAGTGTGAAAAACTTTTTGAAGAACCCCAGTTTTGTAAGTGCCACCGCTCTTATATTGTTAATTTGCATTATGTAGGCAAAATATCTAGAGAGGGAGCGGAAATTGAGAATGGAAAAGTGATCCCAGTAAGCAGGGCACGGTGGGATAATTTGAATAAATGTTACTTAGCTTATTACACAATGCGATGAAAAGGAAAAAATTATGGAGAAATTTGTTCATTCTTGTGTTTCAAGAATGATAGAATGTAGAGTGATAGATAGAAAAGAAGAGGCAGTAATTATATATGGACTGGATTTGCTATTTTCATCGGTGTTAGCCATTACGGCTCTCTTATTGATAGGGGTAATGATTCATAAAGAAACATATACGGTAGGTTTACTAGTTACTTTTATATCATTGCAGAGTTTAGGAGGTGGATTTCACTGCAAAACACATTTGAAATGTTGGGTGGCTATGCTTTTAGGGTATTTGTTTGCGGTGTATATATTGGCTAAATTGCCTATATATATTCTTTGGAGTGGAGCAGTCTTGTGTTTTGTCTGTATTTTTAAGTTTGCCCCAGTAGAGAACGAGAAGGCTCCGTTTGGGCAAGCATTTAAGATGAAAATGAGGAAAAGTGTGATGATAGTGTATTTTATAGGGGTAGTTGCTTCTATGCTTTTATTGGTGAAGTATGATGAGATGGCAAACGCAATTTTGAATGGAATGACATTATCAGGAGGATCGATTTTATTTGCAAATATTTTCAAAATGAATAAAAAATAAACAGTAAGTTAGAGGATAATTATATAAAGTTTTTTGATGAGTTAGGGTGTTATTAACTTGTAATGAATGAAAAAGTTTGTCGAAAGGCAAACTTTTTCTATTTTTAGTAGGAAATTTATAAATCGTCAGGAAGGGATATAATGGAATCGATACAACTAATTGCATGATAAAAGAGCAAATGAGTGTATCAGGTAAATAACCGAGTGCCACCTGAAATCAGATGGCATTGTTAACTCTGTTTCTTCCGTTGTTTGCAGCAATCAGGAAGCGTTTCCGACCATGGCATAAGTTTCTTCAGTTCTTCTTCTGGAACATCATTCCGGGGATATTCTTTCAATTGTTCCATCAAGAACTTAAAATACTCAAAAGGATTCAGCCCATTGGCTTTCGCTGTTTCTGCAATAGAATACAGGATTGCACTTGCCTTTGCTCCTTTCTTGGAGTCTATGATGTGCCAGCTGTGTTTCCCCACGCAGAATTTTTTGATGCTGCGTTCCGCGTCATTATTATCCAGCGGAATAATCGCTGATTCCAGAAAGACTCGAAGATATTTTTCCTGGTTCACAGAATAGGTCAGTGCCTTCTTCAGGTCAGTTGAGGATATGACCTTATTGTTCAGGATATCTTTTACCCACGCAAAGAAAGCATCAACCAGTGGTTTTACTGATTGCTGTCTGTTATCAAGAATCTCCTGTGACGATTTGCCCTTGCTGAGATTGTCCGTATGGAAAATAACGGCAATTCTTTCCGCAGCCTCTCTGGCGATCTGCTGTGCCGGGGATAATGCAGCTCCTTTTTTTACTGTTTTCACGATTTCTGCATATTTTCGTTTACAGTGAACCCAGCAACCGGCAACTTTCAGGTCGTCATGCTTTCTATCCAGGGTGTGGTAGGAAGCATATCCATCTGAAACAAGGATTCCTTTGTATCCTTCAAGATATCTGTCTATCACTGCGGCTGATCTGGAACCATTATCATATTCATACAGATATATCTTTTGGGAATCCTGTATTCCTGGGGAATGATAGACCCACATGTAATCCTTGCTCTGCGGATCATTTGCATCTTTTTCTCCAGACATGGTAAAGGGCGTTTCATCGCAATGAATAAGAGGAGCTTTCTTTAATTCAGCCTTCATCATCTGATGAACACTGTCAAGGTAGTAATCACTTAACCGTATCATCCATCCGGCCATGACCTGACGGGATATGTTAAGTCCGTCATAACCATACCCTTCCGATATCCGGTTAAGAGGTACTGCATTGATATACTTTGCCGTAAAAATGGATGCGGCAAGAGAAGGCGTGAGAATGCTATGGTTCAGGAGTCGGCTTGGCGCTTTGCCTCTCATGATTCTGCTGCCATTTCCATTGCTGGCATACACGCCTATATGATGTTCTACCGCCTTGTAGGAAGGAGGAATCCGCTCCAGTTCTGTATAGATTTCATCTTCCAGTTGGTGCCATCCCCTTGGCATCTCACTGTTTAAGATATCTTCAGGAAGATAGTGGTTAACTACCTCAACCTCGATACCGGATAAATCAACAGCCCTCTTGCCCTTGGGACGTTTTCGGCGAAGGTGTTCCGGAACCACTTCTTCTAAAGAAGGTTCCTCCGCAAATCCATGATCGGTAATGGCTTCAATCTCATTAAAGACAGCAGGATCATCCATGTTGAAGGATAACTGGCCAGGCAGCTGAGAAAGCTTCTCAGAATGTTTGCCAAATCTTTGATTGATGAGGATTGCCATCTGCTGCTTTAAATCCTCAACCTGAGCAATCAGGTTGGCATTCTGTTCTTGAAGATTCTGCAGCATTTCGAAGGTCTGAAGATACAGCATTGAGATGGTTTCTTTCGAAAGCTTATTCAGTTCGTCGATTGAAATTCTCTTGTTTTCCATATCTTCATTATACCACAAGCAGTGCTGAAAGTCCGCATAAAATCGGCATTTCCTGAGATTTTTGATAACTTATTTAACTGTCAAGGTACCTAGATACAAACCGTTAATAGATGTCCGGTTTTATATCTTTTATCACTTTTTTCTGCTCAATGGAAAGACCTTCCATAAGCTATCGAAACTGCTGTTTTGTCAGCTTCCTGGCCTCGCTTTCATCCCGTGGCCACTGATACGAGCAGTCTCCAGTAAGGCGTTTATAACACAATAACCATCCATCTCCCTCAAAAATCAGGGCTTTGATACGGTCTTTTTTGCGACCGCAAAAGAGAAAGATACTGCCAGGTTCTGTAGGATCAAGTTCCATTTGCCCTCCAATAACTGCCAGCAGGCCATCAATACCAAGCCGCATATCCGTTCGGCCGGTTCGTAAGTATATGTGAGTAAAGCATTCAGCATCCTTAAGCATTGCGGGCAGCCCTCATGATTTTGGAGAGCATCTCCTCCGATATATCGCGGCCGACAGTAATACTGATTCCGTTAACGGAAAAGCCAAAGCTTTTCGCTTCTTCATCTGGAACCTCGATTTTGGGGATTGCATCATTATGCTTCGAACTTGGAACCAGCTCAACCAGAGCTTTTGTGGATACGGATGCAGGCAATAAATCATTGTTGTCAGGAAGAACTGAAGTTGCCCTCTCTTCCCGAATCTTTCGTAGCCAGTAAAAATAAGAATTGCGACTGAGCTGATTCTTTTCACAGTATTCATCAATCTTTAATCCGGATGCAAGCCGGTCTTCGATGATAGCAGTCCATTGCTGCATATGAAGTTGCTTCTTGATTGACTGAACATCAGGCATGGTAAAATCCTCCTTGGGTTGAAAAAGTGTAAAACGTTTTAAACTTTTTACATTATCTCAACTTTTGGCAGATTATGCCATTTGCGAGTTATTTACCTGATACCAAATGAGTGACTACACTACAATGTTGTTTATGAAGTTTTAATAATTTTTGTTGGGTTGCACTATATGACGTTAGAAAAATGATTTAAGATTTTACGGAATAAAAATTTCATAATTTTAATAGCGTTCCAGTAGTGTGGTTTTTTGCCGCAAATTTTTAGGACAAAAGGAGAAATACAATATTTTTCACAGAGCAGAGAAGTGCAACAACTGCTTTCAGAAGTCATATATCAATGATGTAAAAGATATAAATATTGATCCGGTGAACATCAACTGCAATTGTATGTGAAACTAGAGTGTTACTTTGGATATGTGCGTGAAGTGTAGAAACTGATGTGTAAAATGACAAAATGAAAAAAAGAGTAAATAATTATACATTTCACGCTAATTTGAATTTATGGGATCAAGTGAAAGGTATAATATAAGTACAAAAATGAGTTACAAAATTAATTAAGCTGACATTTTTGGCGTGTGGAAAATCTATTTGTCGTGATAATTATTATAAAAGGAAAATTTTACTTAGTAAGATTTAGTCAACGGCCTGCGTCAAGTCCTTGGAATTGATGCAGTAATGTTAGTTTTTAAGGTAGGGCAAGGAAGGGAGCAACAAACACTGTTAAATCGAAAGTGAAGTGATTGGAAATAGTTGATATGTTTTATAGCACTGTAGGTAATGCGAATGTGTCGGATAGGATAAGTTTGAAGAAATGGTGGAAAGGAAAAGGCTTTTTTATCTAAAACTATAAATATTATAAAGTAATAGATAACACAAGGAAAGTGTGGAACTTTTGGTAAAAGCAAAACAATCACTGCATAAATGACTAGATCGGAGAAATGAGAAGAGAAGTTGTAAATTATTTTTCTTTAATCGACTGCTTCGGGCATTGCTGCTATTTGTGATGAATACTATGATGAATTTACTTTAGAGATAGAGTATGAGGTGAAAAGTCGTATGCGCTAATAGTGCACATACTGTTTTACCAAGAGAATAGAAAGGAATAAAACTAAAACATGTATCAAACACAAAGATTAGTTGAAGACCATATTTCATTTCCGTTAGTTATTAATATAGAATTAACGGATATATGCCCATTGAACTGTTTATATTGTTATAAAAATTTAGATATGATGAAAAATATTGATTTTGTATTACTAAATAAGAATTTGGAGGAATATGCTCAGAATGGAGGAAGAAAGGTGATGCTAAGTGGGGGAGAACCGCTATTATATCCTCACTTGATAGATACGATAAAAACCTGTAAAAAACTAGGATTAATAACAGTAATATCAACTAGTGGTTATGGCCTTGATTCTGTAAAATTGAAAAAGCTGTTTTCTAATGGATTGGATACACTTTTTATTTCCTTAAATAGTAATATAAAGAAGATTAACGCTTTATCTAGAGATGGATATGAACATGCTGTGAGAGCTATGGAATTATGTAAAAAATTACAGTTTCCATATAGGTTGAATACTGTTGTTAGACATGACAATTTGAGTTACTTGGAAGAATTGATAAAGTTTGCTAAGGCACATGGTGCAGCAGGAATGGATTTGCTATCAAATAAGCCAAATAGTAATGGTGATGTTTCGTCATCATTAACCAAAGATGATATAAAAGAGCTTATATTGATATTGGGTAAAAACGAAGATTATTTAAGATTTCAAACGTGTTTCATTCCGCTGAAAACATATTTTAATAAATTTAGTAATAACAGAAATCTTAATAAAATTTTGAAAGGTTGTACGGCAGGAAGGTATTCTATGACCATTTTTAGTGATGGGATGTATGCACCGTGCCCACATAGTCAAGAAAAGGAAAGTTATAATTCTATTATGACATACTGGGAAAAGAGTAAAGTGTTATTAAGATATAGAAAAGGTTTTGGCTTTAATAATAAGAAGTGTTCTCATTGCACCTATCGGGAATATTGCGCTCCTTGTATAACTTTTCCCAATTATAATTATTGTTTATCGGCAGAGGATGGAGAAATAGAGAAGTGAAAGCATCGCAATTTAATCTAACATATAATTATGAAAAATATTATGTATTATTAAATACAAAAACAAAAAATGTGGTTCGATTTCCGCTGGAGCAAAGTACGTTGGTGGATGAAGTATTGGCGCAGAATAGTTTTCATTCTAATAGTCTGATAGAAGAAATGTTATTTGAGAAAGGTTTTTTAGTACACGATAATAGCAATGAACTGGATGATATATACAAGGAGTGCTATGAACTTGTTAATTCAGAAATTTTGTATTTAACAATTATGCCGACATATACTTGCAATTTAGCATGTGTTTATTGTTTTCAACACCATATATCGGATGCAATAATGGATCAAATAACAGAGAAAAATATTATTATGGCGGTCGAGAAAAATATAAACAAATATAAAGCATTGTATGTAGAGTGGTTTGGAGGAGAACCTTTGTTAGCGAAAAAGCAGGTAATAAATATGAATAAGAAATTTAAAGAAATCTGTAGATGTGCAAAGGTTCCTTATGCGTCCAGAATAACAACCAATGGATTTTTTTTAGATATTGACACATTTGAACAGATGTTTAAAAATAACTGTTTCGTATACTATATTTCAATAGATGGCGGAAAAGAATTGCATGATAAGCAAAGACCATGTAAAAGTGGACATGGAAGCTATGAAGTAATAATGAGAAATTTGAGTCAGATAAAAGATAAGGTTATATCAAGAAATTTCCGGATAGAAATAAGAGTAAATTGTTCTAGCCATATGTATTGTGAGTTTGAACATTTTTTATCGGATTTTGAAAAAAAATTTGGAAAAGATAAAAGATTTTTATTAATAATAGAAACCGTAAATGATTGGAGTGATAGAACAAAAGAAATGAGAAGAAGGGGCCAGCTATTAACTCATTCTAATATGAGTGAATTGGGAAAGATAGCACATAAATATAATATTAGTTTGGCCTCTATGGATAAACATTCTTTAAAAACACAGATGTGTCAAGCTGGAAAAAGAAATGCATATTCAATATTTTATGATGGAACAATACATAAATGTCAAATGGCATTGGAATCTGACGAATATCGCAGGTTGGATACAATAGGTAAAGTGACAGATAACGGAGAATTTGATATTGAAAGAGAAAAAGAGAGTATTTGGGTGAAGGATTTTTTTCCGAAATCATGTGAAAAATGCAGATTATTGCCTATGTGTTTGGGTAAAAAGTGTATATATCAAAAAGAAATTCAAGGATATGAATGTGAAGGTGTAGAAGAAAAATTTCTTGATATTTATATGGCGTATGATGCAAGTAAGTTAGAAAATATTCCATTGTTTTTTTTTGATAATTATTGTACCAAATGTCTTAAGGTAAATTTATAAAAAATATAGGCAATACATATTATACATACAAAAAAGAAGAAATATGCTAAGTGGAGAAAAAGATGATTAATAATGATGAACTTCAAATTAAAGAAGGTATTTTGTTGTGTATGGAAAATGTGGGAATAGATTCCAATTTAGTAATTGATGAAAAGGAGAAGAATGTACTTTCGTTAATGGATTCATTACAATATATTTCTTTTATAGCAGAAATTGAAAATTATTTAGAAGTGGTGTTGACAAATGATTTTTTGTCAGTAGACTCCTTTGAGTCCCTAAATGATTTTATTATTAAACTGGAATATTATGTTAAAGGCTGGAGAGAGTCTTTTCGTAATAAATTAAATATGAAAGAAGGTGAAGAGGATAAAACTTAAAAAACTGAGAAGAGTATTACGCGGAGCTCGCTTATATCAGGGTGAATCTTGCTGTAATATTTGGTAAACGAATGGAGAATGCTTAATGATTGTCATTAAGCATTCTTCGTATAATAAAGTGTAGATAATATTTTATGAGAAAAATATCATATGCCCTGATTAAGCAGAGAGGAACAAAAATATGAAGTTGCCTAGAGTTGCAATAATTGATAGTGGAATATCGTATAACCAAATAAAGGAATCATATAAGGTTGATGTTATAGGCGCTATTCAAAAGCCAATAGATAATTTAAATCATGGTAGTGTGATTTTTAATATAATTAAAAAATATTGTCCCAAGGTTTGTTTGCGTTGTATAAAGATTACAGATGATGTTGAAATTCAAGAAGAATACCTATGCGCAGCTTTGAAGTTATTATTAGAAGATTTAGATGTGGATATTATAAATATCAGCATGGGCATAGTTGTAGGTGAAAGACTGAACGAATTAGCAGAGTTATGCCTTCAGTTGCGAAGTAAAGGGATTATCATTATTTCGGCTTTTGATAATGATGGTGCCATGTCTTATCCGGCGGCATATCCATTTGTTATAGGAGTGGATACGGCGTCAAGATGTAGATTAATAAGTCAATATGAATATGTAGAGGACAATGTGGTTAATATAAGAGCTTTCTCGGGGGTACTTCATATTAAAGTTGATGATAAAGTTTTGAGTGTATCGGGTACAAGCTTCGCATGCGCAATAATGACCGCTAAAATAGCTAATTTGTTTTATGCAGGAATAATAGATTATGAAGAGTTGTTAAAACAGTTGGAAGAAAAAGCTACATATATTGTAACTTGTGATAATTTTGAGCCCATACAAGAAATGATAGATATAGAAAAAGCAATTATTTTTCCTATTAATAAGGAAATGAATGCTTTATTAGCGAATCAAGATTTATTACAATTTGAGGTAATAGGAATTTATGATCCTGTACAACTAGGGAATGTTGGAAGAAAACTTTCAGATATGTTACGAGGAGAACTTAAAAAAAATTTTACAGTTGAAAGTATTATGGATGTGAACTGGAAAAATGATTTTGATACAGTTGTATTAGGACATACAAGAGAAATTTCAGAAGCTCTAAATTTTGATTTTAAGGCTTTTATTATTCAACAGTGTGAAAAACATAATAAGAAACTATATTCATTTGATAACATAGATGTACATAGGAATCTTCAATTTTATATTCCGCGAGTTTTAGATATTAACGTTCCGAAAAATCGTTTTGGGAAATTATATCAAGTGCAATGTCCGGTTTTAGGTGTGTTTGGAACAAGTGCAAAACAAGGTAAATTTAGTTTGCAGTTAAAGTTAAGAAGATGCTTTTTGGATTCAAATTATCGTATAGTTCAAATTGGTACAGAGCCATCATCAATGCTCTTTGGAATGAGTGCTGTATATCCAATGGGATATGATGGCATAGTACCATCAGATTCGCGCGATGCGATTATTACATTAAATGATATGCTAAATGCAAATGTAGATCAAGATACGGATGTAGTTTTAGTAGGTTCACAATCGGGATCTAATGTATATTCTTGTCAAAATGTATCATTGTTTCCGTTGGAAACTTATAATTTTCTATTGGCTACTCAACCAGATGCCATCCTTTTGTGCGTGAATATTTACGATGATGATGAATATATTTATCGAACGATTATGACTCTGGAGAATATGATTAATACTTACGTTATTGCATTGATTATTTCGCCAATTTCCTACGAGAATATTAATTCTGGATTGTCGAGGAAGGTACGGATGGAAGAACCGGAAAAGTTAGAAAGTTTTAAAACACATTTAATTGAAATGTTTAAGAGAGAAGTGTTTATTTTCAAATTTGAAGATGATGCAAGGACTATATTTGAATATTGTATAAAAGTTCTAAGTGAGGGATATAAGAGAAGTGATTTATAATGTGGTTGTCTTATTGTTAACGAATAGATGTAATTTGCAATGTGCACATTGTTGCTTGGAATGTTCTCCGCAAAATAATGCGGAGCTAGATGATAAATTGATTGAGCGATTAATACATGATTTGGCATTCAACCCCAAAATAGAGATTATTGGGATTTCTGGTGGCGAGGCATTTCTTTACCCTGAAAAAGTGAAAAGAACTATTTATCTTATTAATCAAGCTGGAAAAAAGGCATCTGTGTATACCAATGGTTTTTGGTGTAATAATTTTGTAGATACTTATAACAAATTAAGAGAGTTGAAAGAACAGGGATTATCAATTGTCTTGACAAGTGTTGACACATATCATCAGGAAATAATTGCTAGTAGCAATATTAAAAATTTGTTAGACGCTTGTAATGAGCTAGATATTTCTACTAAGATCCACACTAGTGCAACATATTCTAATCTTGAAGATAATGATAAAATTCTTTCTTCTTTAGGAAAATCAAAGTTAAGGGCAAATATAGTAACGAGCGCAGTATTTCCGGTAGGTAGGGCAGCAAGAAGCATTAAAAAAGAAGATATTATAGCGATACAGAATTTAGAAAGATTAAGATGTACATATGATGGGCTGTGTAGTGTGGATTGGAATGGCAATGTGCTTTGGTGTTGTTCGTTGCATAATAAAAATATGATAATTGGAAATGTAAAAGACGAAAATATAAATGATATATTAAATAACATTAGGAAAAACAAAGTATTTATGTGTATATTGACAAAAGGTATTCCATATTTGGCTTCTATAATAGAAAAATGGAAATTAGGCCAATTAAATAAAAGCTATGTGAATGGATGTGAATTGTGTAATTCAATCTTTGAAAATAGTGAGTTGTTAAAAAAATTAGAAGAAATTATTTGAGGAGGATGCGTATGAAAAAAATGAAAATGCATATAGGATTATGCGATTACACATTTGGTGTAAAAGGAGTATGGTGTAGTCTATTTATAATATTTTTGTTATCCTTACTCATTGGTTTTTCAGGTGTATTAAATGCGGCATGCTTAAAATTATTAATAGATATTGCATCGGGTGAAAGTGAGATTGGTATTTGGACAGGTGCGTTGCTTTCAATTTCGGCAATTGCATTTAAGGCTGTTTTGGATTTACTAAGAGATATTTTAAATGTAAAAACTCAAAATAAGATAGCAGGCAAGGCAAAAAGGGATTTGTTAGAGCATATGGAGAAGATTCCATACTTGAAATTATCTCATTATCATAGTGGAGATTTATTGACTCGCCTTTCAGATGATACGGATATTTGTGCAAGGATGCTTCCAGAAACTTTGGGAGGTGCACTGGTAGGAGCGGCGAGTTGTTTAATTGCTTTAGTATATGGATTTCATTTGAACTGGAAGCTTTCTATTCTTTGTGTTGTGTTGTCACCGCTGGCAGTGATTTGGAGTAAATTGATTTTACCATATGTTCAAAAGTATGCTACATTAATGCGAGAAGAAGAAAGTGAAATTCGAGCATTTAGTCAGGAAGAAATTTTATATATTCCGGTGATCAAAAGTTTCTTTGCATATAGTTTATCAAAAGAACGGTTGGATAAAAAGTTTAAGAAATTATCGCAGGTGCGTGTGAAGATGACAATGGCCAGTTCGGCATTAAATAGTGGTGCTACAATAGTAGGCTTTTTTTCCTTTATTGGGGCAGCTGGATTTGGTGCATATTTGTCAATTAGTGGAGAGATTACAGTAGGAACAATTGTAGGCTTTATACAACTGCTTAATTACATAGTATGGCCCTTTACAGAGTTGATGCCCATTTTGAGTGAATTTCAGAAGGGAAAAGCAGCGCGTAAACGTATAAGAGAAATTGAGACCATTACAAGAGAGGAAGAAGAAATAGAGGGAAAACAACTTTTAAAAAATTTTATTGTTAAAGTATGTGATATGTCTTTTTCCTATGGAACAGAAGTGATTTTGCGGGACGTGAATATGGAGTTGGAAGAAAATCAGCTTGTGGGCGTAATGGGGCCTAGTGGTTGTGGGAAAAGCACGTTTATGCAGCTATTAATGGCTTTATTTCAACCGTCACATGGCAAAATTTTTATTACAAATGGGAGAGAGGATGTAACTGGAACCTCCATGAGGAAGTACATTTCCTATGTGCCTCAAGATCATTTGTTGATTAGCGGAACGATAGCAGAAAATATTGCTTATGGAAAAGACACGTTTGAGATGGAAGATGTGATTTTAGCGGCAAAGCGGGCAGAAATTCATGAATATATTTGTACTTTGCCAGAGAAATATAACACATGGGTGCGAGAGAGGGGGGGAAATTTTTCATTTGGCCAGGCGCAACGTATTGCTATTGCGCGTGCACTTTATAAAGATGCACCGATTTTGATTTTAGATGAACCAACTGCTTCCTTGGACTCTGAATCCAAGAAAAACATAATCAGAACACTACAGAAGGAGGCTAAACATAGATTGTGTATTATGGTATGCCATGACCAGACAGAGAACTGTTCAATATTTGATAGGATATTAAAATTTGAAAATGGAAAAATAAAGATGGAGGAAAACACTGAAAATATAGCGTTTTAGAATGGTATAAAGAGTTTAGAGAAAAGGGATATTAAATATAGAATGATGATTTTATGTATAACTTATAATTAATGAAGATTATGAAAAGAGGAATGCGAAATGGAGAAAAGGAAAAAACTAAAAAAATGTGTGTCTCCGTTAACGGGATATATGGAAGACGCATATCCTCTAACTGTGGCAATTACAAAAGAGAGTAGCTATGAATGGATATATAGTAATTATATTCAATTAATATTTCAAAATCCTATAAGATTTGACAATCAACCAATTAAGTTTTATAAATTATCATGGACTAGTGGACTTGTGTGGGATGCAGATTGCCCATTAATCAAATATGATACAGTTCCAAAGCAGATCATTGATAGTATTGGTATAGATATTATTGAGTATATTTGTACTGCAATTAATCAGGAATATTATGTAAAATTATATTTGGATGAATACTTTTTACCCTTTCGAAATTCTTATCAAAATGAACATTATCTTCATGAGAGCTTGTTTATAGGATATGATTTAAGTGAACAGGTGCTGTATGGATTAGCATATGTAACTGATAAAACAGGATACCATTTTAAAGAGTTTACGGTGGATATGGATGCTGTCAGACGGGCATATAAGATTCCTATTGAGGATAGTGTACAAAGAAGTAGGATAATGCTTATGTCATGTAATTGGGAAAAATTTTATGAGTTTGATATTGAAAGTGTGAAGGAGAGTATTTATGAATATATAAATTCGATTTCTACGGATAAGAAATATTCTCCTATAACTAACCCGAGAGATTATTCTTTTGGAATCAGCATATATGATAAATTATTGGATTTATTTGACAATGCAAGTCAATGTTTAGGAGTAATTCCTTTTCATATTATATTGGAACATAAGCAGTTGATGGTCGAACGTATAAAATATATGGTGGACAATAATTTTGTAGACGAATGTGATGAAATTTTAAGGGGATTTGAAAAACTAGTTTCGGAAGCTAATCTTTGTAAAGCATTATTTATGAAATATCAACGTATGCCCACTGACATAAACCGAAACAAGGTAAAAGAAAAAATATTAGAAACAAAGCAATTTGATATAGAAATGATGACAAATTTATATATGATGTTAAGTACTACACCTAAAAAAAATGAGCACGGGAAAATATCTTCACGTTGGGGATCGTGGAAAGATATTATGTATGGCCTTGATAAGAGGTTACAGGGGAGGTTTGACATAGCATTTGATTTACATATATTGAATAATAAGACAAGAGGATATATTCGGTTTACAAATGATAAATTAGTGTATGATTTTTGTGCGCCTATTATTATAAGTTTTAATGTGGAGAAACATCAATTTGGAGTAGGTGATAAAAATATAATTCAAGGGATAAGTTGTAATTCTAATAGTAACTATAAAATTAATTTTACAATTGATTTATTTGAAAAAAGGTATGCTATAGTTGTATATACTGAAAAGGAAAAGGGAGGAATTGAGGATATATGTTTTATGGAAGATATTAATTTTATTAATCAGATGATTATTATTCATGATAATTCATATTATTATTCAGTAGGGAATGTTGATTGTACCCAAAGATAAAGTGAGTTTTCAGCCAACTCGTTTATAGTTATGATAGAACCTAAATATGGGAATTTAAATTGCCTCGATAATGGTTTTAAGAAAAGAGCACTTTCGGTTAAGAAAGTGCTCCTTTTTCAATCTCAGTGATTTCCGTATTATACAGGATCAATGCCTCGCGGCAGTCATAGCATCCCATTTCATAGTACCCTTTGGAAAAGCGGTTCAGTCTTTCTATGGAAACTGAACGGTTGGCCTTCTTGGGCAGGTCTACAAATGTGATTTCATCTGTGCGGTATTCTTCGTCAAAGTCAGGATCTGACTCTTCCTCATAATAAGGATCAAAGAGCAGGACTCTGTCCTTTTCAATTCCGGTAAGCAGCACATAGTGCGCTACATCCAAAAATACATGCAGGATAACGGTTCCGCCGTTTAAAAGAGCGGTATAAAGCTTGCTGTCCGGAGCAATGACAACCTGCTCGCCGGTGAGAAACTCACTGTAAATAGGAAACTTTTTGGCACAGCCAAAATGATTCAGCCAGCTTGACATATAATTCATGGCGGCAGGAGAAGTCCCGTGCTTACACAGCTCTCCGCAATCGTTATAGCAATCCATGCAATAAAGCATGATAAATTTTACAAGGTCGGGGTAAATGGTTTCCCTGTCAAACAAAAAACGGATTCCATTTAAAAGACTGATCGGACCGCAGTCATATTCCGAGGTCTGATAATTCAGAGGATTTTTCATTGGTATTTCCAAACCTTTCCACTTTGTTTTTCCTGCAAAGTGATTGTAATATACCTCTATAAATAGGGTTTGTCAAGACTTTTGGGGGGTGGAAAAAAAGAGTAAAAAAGTGTTTGACATTTTAGGTGAAAGCGAATATAATATAAAATCATATAATTCCTAGTGGAAAAGTAGGGAAAGAAAAAGCGAAATGAGTAAATGGAGGAAAGTATTATGAGTAAAGTAAAAGAGAGCGCATTAGAACTGATTGGAAACACCCCTTTGGTAAAGATCAGCAGATATGCCAAAAAGGCAGGCGTAGAAAACGCAACTATTCTTGCAAAGCTTGAGTATTTTAATCCGGCAGGATCCGTGAAGGACAGAGTAGCATTATCTATGGTAGAGGAAGCAGAAAAAGCAGGCATTTTAAAGCCGGGAGCTACCATTATAGAGCCTACCTCCGGAAATACCGGAATTGGTCTTGCATCTGTAGCAGCCTCAAAGGGCTACAGAGCCATCCTGACACTTCCCGATACCATGAGCGTTGAGCGCAGAAATTTACTTGCAGCATATGGAGCAGAGCTTGTGCTGACAGAGGGAGCAAAGGGAATGAAGGGCGCCATTGCCAAGGCAGAGGAATTAAAGGACTCCATTCCGGGAGCCGTTATTCTGGGACAGTTTGATAATCCGGCCAATCCCAAGGTGCATAAAGAGACCACAGGCCCTGAGATCTGGGATCAGACGGATGGAAAAGTAGATATTTTTGTAGCAGGCGTAGGTACCGGTGGAACCATTACCGGTGTAGGAGAGTATTTAAAGTCCAAAAACCCCAATGTCAAGGTAGTGGCTGTGGAACCTGCAACAAGCCCTGTTCTTTCCAAGGGAACGGCAGGAGCGCATAAGATCCAGGGAATTGGCGCCGGATTTGTTCCTTCCGTATTAAATACGAAGATTTATGATGAAATTCTTCCTATTGAAAATGAAGATGCATTTACAGAAGGAAAGGCGTTTGCAGTAAGCGAGGGTGTTTTAGTTGGTATTTCTTCCGGAGCTGCTTTAAAGGCGGCGTCGATCCTTGCAAAGCGTCCTGAAAACGCAGGGAAAACCATTGTGGTTCTTTTGCCGGATTCCGGTGACAGATATCTGTCTACACCGTTGTTTGCAGACTAATCGCATCGGTTTGTATGTTGTTGTCCTGTCGCACTTGCGGCAGGACATTAGATTTATTGATAGAAAAAGAAGATTATAAAGAAAACTCTATAATAGGATATAAAAATAAAACTGCTAAGGATTTTACATATTCTATTGGAAAAGAAAGTACTAAAAAGGAGTAATACATGAAAAAGAAATGGCTTTCGTTCCTGCTGGCGCTGTTCCTGCTCTGTGCGCCGGGCTGCGTGGGGGAACCCGCCGTGGAGCCGCCCGAAAACACCGGCCCCGCCATTACGCAGGACGGGATCGTCGAAAAACAGTCGTCTCAGGAATTGCAATTCGTAACTTCAAACGCCCGCCTGAACAGTTTTATGAACGACTTTTTCGAGCGGCATGTAGGTGCGAACGGCAAAAAAGTCGTCGAGCTCGATGTAGGGCAGGGCGTCACTGCTTGGAAGGAGTGGGAAGCCATGTCGCTCATGTGGTTCGACAGCACCGAGACGGGCGGGCTGAACCGTGAAAGTCTCCCGAACGGCTATTCCAAGATCCTCTCCGATCTGCGCGGAATTCCCATCGACCGCTACGGGTATATCTGGTCTACCCTGACGGAGGACGACACGCCGGACAGCAACAACTCTTACACCAATTTCGACCAGGGCTGGCCGTTCCCCAGTTTCGAGCACTGCGGCGCCGTTTCGCACGGCTTCGGAAACAACTTCAATTCGGCGGACACCGCCTCGCAGACCGCGTGGCGCGTGGATAACGGTTCCGGCCGCGCTGCGAGCGGCAGCCTGCTCGTTTCCGCCAAAACGGGTGCGACCGAACTGAGCGTTTCGCTCGTCAATATCGCAGGGGGTTACGCGTTCTTCGCGCCCTTTATGGAGACCGAACTGAAGTACAGCGGCAACAGCGGAAAGGTGCTCGACGATTTGTATATCGAGTGGAAAACGGCGGACGGCAACGCTTATTCCGTCAGTTATTCGGAAGCGGGCACGCAGGAAAAGGACGTCAACGAAAACGGGCACTATTACTTCAACATGTCCGAGGTGGAAGGCTGGGGCAGAACGAACGACGTCTGCAAGACGGGCGGCAGGGACGCGGATAAGGACATTACCGAAGTTTCCCTCGTGTTCCGCGCGAAGAGCGGCGCCGTTCTCGACGGCGTGGAGATCCGCGTCGACTTTCTGCGGTCCGATTACGACGACCGCTGCCTGCAGAACAACGCGATCTTCATCAACTCCCTCGCGGAATATTACCGCTATACCGGCAGCGACGAAGTGCTCGCCGAACTCATCGGCAAAGCGCGCCGCGCCTATCAGTTCTATCTCACCTATTGCAACGGGACGAACGGACTGATCGATCAGGAGAATTTCGTCGGGCATGACGGCCTTCCCATTTCCGGGCACGGCATTTCCACGGGATACTTCGATATCCTCGCCCTGCCGTCCACCGATTTCTACTTCAACGTCTATTTTTATAAGGCGACGCAGGCGATGGAGTACCTTGAACGCATGGCGGACGCCGCAAAGCTGCAAAAAGAAACCGTATCGGTCGGCACGCCCGATCTGAAATCCTCCGTAACGTATGCGGAAACGGCGCAGACGCTTTCCGCCCGCCTCGGGCTCATTTCCGAGAAGGCGACGGAGGCGTTCTGGAACGAAGAAAAGGGGCGCTTTATCGAGGGCACCATCGACTGGGACGCTTCGGGGCATCTGAACGACAATTCCGCGCTGAGCGAACTGGGCAACATCGTCAAAAACGATGAGATCGATTACGGATTCCTCGCCTTCAATCTGGAAGCGGTCGCCTGCGGCATGGCTTCCGACGAACAGGCAAAGGCGATCATGGATTGGTGTACGGGCGTGCGCAACGTGGAAGGAGATACTGCCACGTCCGACGCGACGCTTGCCAAGAACACCATCTATTACTTTGAATGCGTTCCGCGCATCAGCACGAAGAGCAATTCCAACCAATATGCGTACGGGGGATGGGCGAGCAGTCTGATCGATTTCGGCAGACAGGTGCAGGACGGCGGTTCTGCCATGTGGGTAACCTATTACGACCTTGTTTCCCGGCAGCGCGTTTACGGCACGGACAATGCTTACGAGCGCATTTTCGAGATCGTCGATTGGTACGAGGATGTTACCAAAAAATATCTGAAAGAATATCCGGACGACGACAATCCCACGCAGTTTTACCGCAGCTATTACACCCGCAGCATTTCGCTGCAGGGCGGCGGGCAGTCCGGCGGGCTGGGCCTTGACTGCGAGTTTTTGGAAAACGCGATCGTTTACGCGGCGTTCCCCCAGATTACGCTCGGGCTCAACTCTACGCAGTATAAGACGCTCGACCTGGCACCTTCGCTCCCGTCTTCGCTGCTGTACTACAAGATGGAAAACCTCGCGTTCCACGGCGTGAAGTACGACGTGACCGCGGGCAGCGATTTCGTGCGGATGAGCAACGTGCGCGACAACGCCGTCGGCACCCTCCAGGGCAAACACGACGGGCTGTCCGTCTGCATCCGTCTGCCCGAACCCGACGGCAATTACAGCGTTCTGGTCGACGGGGCGGCTACCGACGATTACACCGTCGTAAACGGCGAGATCGTGCTCACTCTGCCGTTCGGTAATTTCTATGTCAAAGTACAGTAGGAGGCACAACATGAATAAGATTGGAAAATGGATCTTTTCCGTTCTGCTCGCGGCAATGTTTTTCGCGCTGTCCGCGTGCGGAGACGGGAAAACGCCCCCTATTATAGGCGGAGATGATTATACGCCCATCACCGACTTTTCGGACGGGCTCATCGACAAGGTCAGCCAGAGCACGCTCTATTTCAATTCCTCCAACGCGGAGTGGAACGCCTTTTTGAACGACTACTTTTCGCGCCACGTTGGCTATCCTACGAGTAACAAAGTCGTCAATCTCGACGTCGGCGACGGCGGCACCGCTTGGAAGGAGTGGGAAACAAAGTCCCTTATGTGGCACAACAGCACGCAGGGGCTGAACAGCGACCGCTACCAACTCGTGCGCGAATGGCTGAACCAGACTCCGGTCGATCGCTTCGGCTATGTCTGGAGCAGCCGCGACGATTCCGGAACCAGCTATTCGACCAGTTCCTACACCTCGTTCGACCAGGGCTGGCCCTTCCCGAGTATGGAGAGCATGGGAGGACGAGGCTACGGCTGGGGATCGAACCTGAACGATGCGCCGAATGTTTCCGGCTGGGCGACGCGCTGCACGGGGTTTGAAACGAACGGACAGTATTCCGTCCAGAACGGCGGCTACCGCCTCACGCCCGACGACGACAGCCGCGACGAACTGCGCTTTACGCTTACGGGCATACAGAAGGGCTATACGTATTACGCTCCGTTCGTGGAAACGCGCTTCCGCATTCTCGAAAACGAGAGCGACGTGATGGGGGACCTGTTCCTGGAATGGACGACTTCCGACGGGGCTACGCACTCTGTTTCATACGCGGAGGCGGGGACGCAAATAAAAGATTTCAATGACGGCAGTTTCAAAAGCAGCGTGCGGCTGTACTTCTGGATGGCGCCCGTCGAAGGCTGGGGCAGCTCGGACAACGTGTACGGAGACACTGCGCCTGCAGTCACGTCCATGAGCCTCGTTTTCAAACCTGCCGAGGGCAAACAGCTCAGCGGCATCGGCTTTTACATCGACTATTTCCGCACGGATTTCGACACCCGCTGTGCGCAGAACAATGCGATCTTTCTCGACAGCATCGCGGAGTATTACCGCTATACGGGCGACGACGCCTATCTCGCGCAGATGCTGGAGACCTGCCGCCGCGCGTTCCAGTTCTATCTGACCTACTGCAACGGCGCAGACGGGCTGATCGATCAGGATAACTTTGTCGGGCACGACGGCGTCCCGCTCGCGGGACACGGCATTTCGGCGGGGTATTTCGACATCGTTTCTCTGCCTTCGGTAGATTTTTACTTCAACGTCTATTACTATAAGGCAGTCGAAGCCATGCTCTATCTGGAGCGGATGGCAAAGGCCGCGGGAATCGCGCAGAGCACAGCCGC
>ENA-OROD01001110-OROD01001110.1-human-gut-metagenome-genome-assembly--contig:-NODE-1110-length-22845-cov-8.611847_pt1 | contig 22845 bp, 21 predicted proteins | sample MGYA00242123_ERZ509038 | MGnify/ENA primary metagenome ERZ509038 (study PRJEB26280, sample SAMEA2338719) | human gut metagenome | biome: human gut; feature: human-associated habitat; material: faeces... | reverse complement strand
GTTCCAGTGAACGCCGTCCGCCATGCCGCCCGTAACCTGCAAGCCTTTCATTCCCAGCAGACATCTTTGTGCGTGTGCCTGGTTGAAAGTCAGGCACAGCACAAAGAGGGATATAATACACAATATCCTTTTCATGTTCATTTGATTTTAAGTTCGTTAATCACTTTGGCTGCCACTACATCCGAATTTTCCACCCGGATAGTTTGGTGTCTGCCCCCGTTCTTTTCCACCAGTTCAATTACTAATATCTTATCGTCAGGGATAGTGAACTGTGGAACGGTGTACACGGTGCGGACGGTACTTTTACCACCGATAACCAGTATTTCGTTATAGCTCCGCACTGGGTCAATGACTGTTTCCTGAATAGCCGTTCTTTTGGCTACTTTCTTATCCACAATCTTGAATCGGATAAAATCGGTATCAAACGGCACGTTTGAACTGTTCTTTGTTTGTGTGTGTATGTAGAACAGCCCGTTATGCGAATAAATGCCCTTTACCAAGAACTGCACCCCGAACCGTTTGCATCCCAAATGCTTTATTTCCCGGTCATTGTTTTTGTAGATGGACTGCATAATCAGCTTTACCAAAAGCGGGCTTTCGTTACCCAGTTCACGGAAATAGATGTTCATCCGGGTATGGCTGAAATCCGTTGTGTCCTCATTCTCCAAGAAGTCTTTCATTTCGATGTTCAGCATTTCCGGTTCATGTGCGTATTTTGCATTGAAACTGTAAAAGCTACCATCCTCACAGATAACGGAAAAATTGGTTTCACCGGGAAAGCCCTCTGTTGTGGCTTTCACCCTGACAACATTTTCCGCCCCGTCCGCTTTTCCGGCAATAATGTAGTTACTGCCTAAGTCCACGTATTTAACGGCAGACGGAAAAATGATATGTACCGTTTTGGCGAACGTCACCTGTACGCCGTAAGGTGTCACCATTTGGCGGTAAGGCAGCTTTTTTGTAATACCCTGATACAAATCGTTACTTTGTGCTTTCATTGAAACCACGCCCAAGAGTAGGGCGAACATGATAATTAACTTTTTCATTTTGGATTGAAATTTTTATGGTTGATAAATAAATTACTGTTGTTTGGCGTAAAGCATCACCTGATAGTTCGCTTTCAGGTGTACTTTTACCGTTCTGAACTTCTTGGCAAGGTATTGTGACCCGCCCTGCATCAAGCCCCTTGTAATATCCATTGCGACCTGCTGCCCGGCACTTTGCGCAAAGGAAATGCTCGTTCCCAGTCCCGCACCGATATTCGCCATCGCTTCCTTTGCCGCTTCCTGTTCCAGTGACGAGGGAACGGAAAGCCCCTTTTGCCCGTCACTGTCGTAAACGGCAAGTTCCACCGGGATGATGTTACCCGCATATTCGAGCGAGGACACCAGTATGTCGAGCCGTTCCCCCTGCACTTTGGCACTTCCCGATACAAGGCTGTTTTTCGGGACAATCACGTTCCCCGCTTGCAACGGTTCTAACAGCCGGAGTTTAACGGTCTGCCCGTCCATAAGTGTTTGGTCGTTATGAATACACGCCCGGATAGTGTTCTTTCCCATCGAATAACCACTGCCGACCGCCGTATTAAACCCGTAATTGCGTGGCTTGCTGTATTCGGCGATAAATTCGGCGTTGCTCATAGGCTGCTGTAACCCTGAAACCGTCCTGTCCGATACCGATTTTACAGGTGTGGCGTTTACACTTCCCTGAACGGGTGCGGACGGTGCGACCTGTGCAATCTGTCCCGGCTGTGAACTTTGCCCGTTCTGTCCGTTCATATACTTTGCCGCCAGTTCGTAGGATTTTTCCATAAGAGCCACCTGTTCATCCATGCTGCCCGCCCTGTTTTCTTTGGCATCGAGCCGGGCAGTGAGTTCTTCCACCTGCCGTTTGAGTTCCTCTTTTTCCTTGTCCTCTTTCGGCGTTTCGTAGAAACTGCCTAACTGACGGTTCATGTCCCGGTAAGCTGCCGCCGAAGACTGGATAGAGGAACGGCTATTGTTCGGCGCACCCGCCCCGAAGTCTATTACATTGGTTTTCGGCTTTTCTGCCGGAGCATCATCTATCAGGTTCAAATCTTCCCCGTTCCCGTTTTCCTCTCCGAGCGAAAATGCAAAATCCTGTAAGGAGCGCATCTTGTCCGCCTGTTTGTTCTCCATTTGTTCCTGTTCGTAAGCGGTCTTTTTATCGCTGATTATCCCGTCCCCTTTGGGTTGCGGAATATCGGCGTTAAATCCGCCCACATTTTCCACCTTTGCTTCGTCCTTGTCGGACGGTGCAAAAATCAGGTACATAGACCCTAAGAAAACCAGTCCCATAAGTGGGTAAACCAGTAATTTCTTTCGCTGCTGTATCTGCTGCGGGGTAAGTTCCTTTTTTCCCTTTCCCTGTTTTTCAGGTTCTTGTCCCTTTGCCGTTTCCGGTGCGGGAACCTCATTCTTCACTTCTTTTTCTTCCATTGTCTGACTGATTAAAAATGTTCGTACTGTCTTTACCTTGTAGCTGCAACTGCCTGATGTGTTCTATCCGCAGGATTTCGCCGTCCTCTTTGCCTATCCGGTAAATGGATGATACCGTAAAGTAGATGGATAGCCCGCCGAAGAACAGGAGCATAAGCAGGATTACCGCCAGCCTGATTTCCGGTGTCATGCGCCCGCACAGGTAGCGGAGTTTTTCATCCGCCCAGTCCTGCACATGGGTAATCGCCTGATTGACCGGAGAGAGAATTTTCCGTATCATGGTTTACCGCTTTATGGTGTTCAAATCCTTGTTTTCCGTTATCTCGAAACTTTCCATCATAAAGCCGTGCGGGTTATTATCACTTCTTACGGCGTTCAATAACCGGCAACGGGTGACAAGGCTTCTTTCCGTCACGCTGCTTTCACGGATAATCATTTGCCGGGCATAGGTAGCCACCGCATACGGGTACACATCGAAATTGCAAGAAACACTGTCTATCCGTATGGTTTGGCTGATATTGCCCGAAATGATACGGTTGTAATATCCCTTTTCCGAGAGGTCACGGTAATAGTTAAATGCGCTCTTGTCGGCAAGGAACAGCGACCGTTTGATATTGCTTTCGATAGCGTTTTTATCCGGGGACAATGTAAAAAAGAGTTCGTGAAAACGCTTCACGTGTTCCCTTGCTTCAACCGGACGGTTTTGCGAGAGGTCTTGCGATAACGCAAGCATCAACGATTTGCCACTGTCCAGCACATAAATCTTTTGCCGTTGCGCTTCGGCAAACGTGTAGGAGTTCCAAACGGCATAACCCGTTATCAGGGTACACATGACGACAAACACGATACCGAAAAGACGTATCTGTTTGAAACTGGTTTCAATGTTCTTTAAACTTTTAAATTCCATCTTGTTTTTTATTTATTGGTTACTTTTTATTAGTTTACCGCCGACCCTGCCGCCAGCGTTCCCGGTTGCTGCTCCGGCTACCGCCCCGGCAGCACCGCCTACTTTATTGGCTGAATTATTAATATTCCGGCTCATGTTACCCATTCCGCCCGCCTGAATAATCCAGTTCGATACGGTGGGGATGGTGAAGTAACCGATGATACCGATTATCATAAAAATTATGTACACTGAATTGCTGCTATCGGGTACGAAATTGGGGTCTGATAGCTCCTGAATATCCTTTTGGAGCATAAGCACCTGTATTCGGGCAAGAATGGAACTGAACAGGTCTGAAACAGGCAGCCACAGGTAAACGGAAATGTACCTTGTTATCCATTGGGTCAGTGTCGCCTGAAAGCCATCATACACGCTGATGGCAAAGGCTATCGGCCCCAGTATGGCAAGGACAATCAAGAAAAAGGTTCGGATAGTATCTATCACAAGGGCTGCCGATTGAAAGAGCAGTTCCAAAAGTTCCCTGAACCAGTCCCGGACGGATTGCTTGATATTGTGGGCTGCCCTATCCATGTACATACCGCCCATTGTGGCAATATCTTTGGCAGACCACCCCAATTCGTCAATCTGTTTATCAAATGCTTCATCCGAAACAAGGTAAGCCGTTTCCGGATTGCGCACCATCGCTTCATATTCCAGTTTGTCCTTTTGCTCCCGGTAGGCGTTCATATCGAAAGTTTGCGTTTCGAGCATATTGTTGCACCCCTTAACTACTGGCGACATCACGCTGTTAATCGTACCCAGTACGAACGTGGGAAAGAACATAATACAGAAGCCAATCACAAAGGGACGGAGCAAAGGGTAAACGTCTATCGGTTCGGCACTGGCGAGCGACTGCCATACTTTGGCAGCCACATAAAATAATGCGCCCAGTCCCGCTATTCCTTTGGCTACCCCCGCCATGTTCCCGCATAAAGGCATCATGTCCGTGTACAGACTTCGTAAAATCTGATGCAGGTTATCAAATTCGATTGCTAATAACATATCTTTGATTTATTTGAAGTTACCAGTAACGTTCATCCGCCGAACCATACAAAGCCATTACCCGGTCGGTGTCCTTTTTCTTTTTCGCCCGCAGGTAGGAAACAGAAATATTCTTGCGGGTATAGTAACTCACCAAGTCCCGGTAGTTCCTGATAGCGTTATACGTCCGGTCGATAATATCCATGCGTTCCTTGTCCGACATGGAAAGCCCGTTGATGTTCACCACACTTTTCATTTCTTCCAGCACATCGGAACTTTCCTGCAACAGTTGGGTATAGCCGTAGGCAATCGCTGAAAGTTCGTCCGGTGTATAGTTTTCATCCGAAAGCATCTTCTGAAAACTGTTCACGTAGATGTCGGAAATCTCCCCGATAAGCAGGATGGATTTTTGCACCTTGCGGGCATCTTTCACAAGGTTATGCACGGATTTAAGCCTGTCATAGTATTCCTTACTCTGTTGGTAAATCTTTACTGTTTCTTGAAAATTCTTTATCATGTTCTGTGCGGTGGATGATGTCTGCACGATGTTCTTTGACGCATTGATAATCCCTTGCGCCAAATTGCCGGGGTCACTCACAACCCATTGTGCGTTTACCTTTGAGGCAAACAGGCTGCATACTACGAGCAGCATTATAATCTTTGTTCTCATACGCTTACTTCTTTATTGGTTGTTTACTCCGTTTGTATTCTCCGCCGGGTGAAAGCAGAATCCGGTCGTTCTCCTTGTCGTAGGTCAAAAGGACGGAAAGCCCCGTTTCGATGAACAGGTTTCCGTCCTGTTCTGAAATCTCATAGGTTTCCGTTTGGATAGTCCCCCGGTAAGTCTTTCGATAGGTTGTTACCCGATAATGTCCGTTTTCCTCAAAGAGAGAGAACGCCGGACGGTTCTTTATGCTTACCCAGTCGCCACGCATCGCCCTAAGACGGTCGGCGTTCGTTTCCTTACAGGAAGAAAGCCCCAGTAACAAGGTGCATAACAGCACCGGGAACAAGAATTTTAAATGTTTCATACTGATTGATTTTAAATTGTTGATTGATTATTTTTCGGGATTGCGCTTGCTTTCGGCAAGCCGTTTGATAGCCAGTTCAAGATTGCCGCCCAACTTTTCGGACAAGGCGAAAAGTTCCATCTTTTCCGTTTCTTCCGTTGTGAACGTGTAATATTCTTCCAAACTCACCTCGGTAGCATATACGGCTGACTGTGTACCGCCTAAGCCTATCCAAACTTCCTTGTATTTCCGGTTCGGATGATTGGCAAGGTTGATGGAAAGCACCTGTGAACGTTCCTTGTCGGTCAGCCCCAAAAGGTTCTGTATGCTGTCGAATTTATTAAGGTATTTCCGTTGGTCGAGCAGGATTTTACAATCCGAATTGTTTATAATACTCTCTTTTACAATGGGGGAGGAAATAATATCTTCCACTTCCTGTGTGACTACAATCGCTTCACCGAAATACTTCCTAACGGTTTTGTGTAGGCTAAGCACCCAGCGCCTTATCATATTCCTATGACAGGTTTCCAAATGCTCGCCCCCGAACCGGACTTACACCTCTCAGCGTATCCGGCTCTCCACTAATTTCAGTCTATCTTTCCGTCATGTATCTTCTTGTGACAACTCCTGCACACGGCAATCGTCTTGCGTTTGCGGGCAATCATGTGTCGTTCCCAGCTTTCCTTTCCCTGCAAGTTCTTTAGTTTCCTTACATGGTGCATAACAAGGTCGTCTGTCGCTCCACATAATTCACACTCACGGGCTTTCAGTCTTTCAACAAGACTTGTCCGCCCCGCAGTATAAATTGTTCGTGGCATAATGTCACATTCCGATTTATAGGTAGGCTTCTTTCGTTTGAAGCCACCGTCGTAAAAGTACCTTTCCTTTACCCCTGTTTTAGTCATGTGCTTTACGATAAACCTACCGTTCTTGCGATATTTCTTGTTTACTTTACGTGTGCGGCACTTATATTTGCCTGCAAACGTTTTGTACATGCTGTATTCCATGATGTAACTGAAATTGTTCAAGGCATGGGCACAGTTGTTGGCTATGGAGTAGTAATTATAGAAACCCACGATTTCTCGATTATAACTGTCAAGGATTTCAAGGTCATCATTAAATATCAGTCCCGATTTACATTTCGGTTTCCATATTTCCTTTCCGTTACGGTTCGCCATTTCCAAGACTCCCAAATCGAAAAGTTTCTTACGAACAGTTTCCGAACTGACATTCAGACAGACCCTTTTACCATAGGTTCTTCTCAATCTGCCTCGTTTATCCCGTCTTTGTTCATTGGATTTTCTTACAGAGATTTCATATCCGAGAAACTTGGCAGGTCTTTTCGTGTGAGTGACAAGTGTCTTTTCATCGGACAGTTCCAATGCCAGTTTATCAGCAAGGAAGTTTTTAATATCTTCCTTTATCTGTTGCGCATCTTGTTTACTTCCGATAATTCCCACGAGAAAATCATCTGCATATCTCGCATATTTCATTCTCCTGTAATCGGCATCCATTTCTTCGCCGTTGGGATATTTAGCCCGTCCTTGTTCTATTGCTTTCAGTTCAAGGATTAGCTTTGCCTTTTGCCTTTCGTCTTTTACGGACTTCAATCTTCGCACAATACGTTTTCTTGCATTGCCAAAGTCCAAACTTTCTCTACTGAATTTTCGTTTCTTCCCCTTATCGAATTTGACAATGTATTCCTTTATATACTTGTCCAGTTTGTCAAGGTAGATATTAGCCAGTATCGGGCTAATGATACCACCTTGCGGTGTGCCACTGTAAGTATTATAGAATTGCCATTCTTCAATATATCCCGCTTTCAAGAACTTGCGCATTAAACGTATAAAACGTTCATCCGTAATGCGCTCCTTGAGGGTATTTATCAGTACATCATGGTTTATGTTATCGAAGAAGCCTTTTATGTCTCCCTCTACAAACCATTTTGCACCATTAAACTCCTTTTGGATATGGGCTAATGCAGTATGGCAGCTTCGATTGGGACGGAAACCATGCGAGGTGTATTCAAAACTTCCCTCGTATATGGCTTCCAATACCATTCTTACTACTTCTTGTATCAGCTTGTCATTAAAAGTCGGTACGCCAAGAGGTCTTTTCTTACCGTTTTTCTTTGGTATGTACACTCTCTTTGACGGTTGGGGTTGGTACGTTTCATCTTTTAACGTATCAATTAACTTTTCAATTCGTTTCAGGCTCATGTTGTCAATGGTCTGACCGTCCGAACCTTTAGTCATGTTACCTTCTTTGGCATAAATGCGCTGATAGGCAACGTAGAACATTTCCTCATTGAACAAAATCCTGTAAAGACGTTCAAACTTATAGCTTGCATCCTTACTGTGTTCTGATAGACTGTTTAATACTCTTTCTGGACTTCTCATAATGTCTCTCACATTTTCCGTTAATTGTATTAATAATTAGCTGCTTCCCTTCGCCATGTACAAGGCGTTACCTTGCTCAAACTACTATGGAAGCTCCGTTACCACTCCGAATTTTCATAGGTCGAACCTAATAGCCTTTCGGCACTTCGGGATAGGTAATCCCCGTTTATCACATCGTAACTATTGGCATGATAGATTGTCGGATACGACTTCCGTCCTTTACTCGCTTATTGCGGTTGTGTCGTGATAAGTTCTTGCTACATTCATACCTGTACACTGAAGTAGTATCACGATATGGCGATTGATAGTTACCTTACGCCATAGCCTCAAGGGGGACCACTCGGACTATCGTTCAATCAATTCGGACTTTATCCTCATATCTATCTTTTCATCTCGCTATTCAGTCGCAGTTTGGTAACTAACTGACTTATAACTTTTCCGACATGCTACACTCCCTGCTCGGTTAAGTTTTCCCGAAAACAGATAAGTCGGCTGATGATAGGTTGTTTTCAAAGAACACTTTCCTAATCTCTTGCCAAAGAGATGTTTACGATGCAACCTTTACGGGCGCACATAAATATTTTATGTAGTCCGCCATGTTTGCCGATGCAATCGCTTTCCACGCTTCTTCAATTAATATTAATTTCCTGATACCCTTTAGTTTACGCATCTTATTAATGAACACTTCCATGATGATAATCGTAGTAATCGGAAATAAAATTTTGTGGTCTTTGATATTATCCAACTCAAAGACAATGAAGCGTTTATGTAGCAAATCAAGCTCCTTGTCGGAGTTCAGCAGATAGTCGTATTCGCCCCCTTTGTAGTAAGGTTCTAATACATTCAGGAAATTGTCTATATCAAAATCCTTTTCCCGGACGTTCTTTTCTTGCAGGTGCGTCCGGTAGTCGGTTTTCACATACTCGTAGAACGTATTGAAGCAGGGAGTAATTGAACTGTCCTTAGTAATCAGTTCGATATAGGAACTTACGGCGTTTGACAAAGCCACTTCTTCCGCCCGTGTGGGTGCTTCATCGTCCCTTTTCCACAGGGTCAGGATAAGCGTTTTGATACTCTCTTTCTTCTCAATATCAAATACCCCATCTTCCACATAGAAAGGATTGAACGCTATCGGGTTTTCAGTGGTATAGGTAAAGTAAATCCCATCTTCCCCGTGCGTTTTCCTATTTATCATTTCACACAGACCTAAATAACTGTTTCCGGTATCAACCAGCAGCACGTGTGCCCCTTGTTCGTAATACTGGCGCACCATGTGATTGGTAAAAAATGACTTGCCGCTACCACTCGGCCCAAGTATAAACTTGTTGCGATTGGTAATAATACCCCGCTTCATGGGTAAGTCTGAAATATCAATGTGCAACGGCTTTCCCGTTACCCTATCCACCATCTTGATACCAAAGGGGGAAAGTGAACTTTTGTAGTTCGTTTCTTCGGTGAACAGGCAAAGAGCCTGTTCGATAAAAGTGTAGAAACTTTCTTCCGCCGGGAAGTCCGCCTGATTTCCGGGTATTCCCGCCCAAAACAGGGTCGGCGTGTCGGTGGTGTTGTGGCGTGGCTTGCACTCCATAAGTGCGAGCTGTGACCCTACATCATTTTTAATGTGTTTCAGTTCGTCCCGGTCGTCACTCCACGCCATGATATTGCAATGGCAACGGACGGAGATAAGCCCCTGTGAATGTGCTTCATTCAAATATTCCTCAATCCAAGACTTGTTTATCTGATTGGCACGGCTGTATTTGGAAAGCGAGTGCATATTACGAGCCATCTTTTCAAACTGTTTCAGGTTCTCCGTATGGTCGTCAATGAAGATATACTGGTTATAGATATGGTTACAGGAAAGTAACACCCCAACCGGAGAAGCGAACGACAATCTGCAATCGCTCCGGTCAGTGGATAGCTTTTCATAGCGGGTATCTGTTCCCACCTTGCCCGGCATATCTTCCGCATCCGAAAGGGTATGCAGGCAAAGGATATGGTCGCCAATCTTCATTTCGTCAGCACCCAGTGAAATATCTTTAAGTGTGGTGGTGTCGGTCTGTGAGAGTGAAAAGTATTTTTCCACTATACCTGCCGTTTCCCTTGTTCCGGTGATTTCGTCCGAAGTCAGGCGGGTAAGGGTAATGAAACCGCTATCATTCATAATGCTTTCAAACTGCCCCACCGCTTCGAGGAACTTTGTAACCGTTTCCTTATCCTTTATTTCTTTGGGGACAAGGAAGCCCCGGCAAAGGGTGGAGAAATTACTCTGCATCCGGCTGCGTTCCTTTGTGGTTTTCGTCAGGAACAAATAGCAGGTATGGTTCAAGAACGGACGTTCATTGAAATGCCGTTCAAAGGAACGGGAAAGGAAACTCAAATCATCCTTTTGGATGTCGGGCGCATAGTTCTCTTTGATGAACCAGTCCTGTTTGTGTACGATGCTGTAATCGGGCAGCACCTTTACCGCCTTGTTCCAAGCGGAATGTATCGCTTCGTATTCGGCTGCCGTAACGGTGAACAGTTCGGGCAGTTCCACCCGGAACGCCACCGTTATGTCGGCATCTTTGGAAACGATGCAGCCGTTTTCCACCGTGAACAGTGGAAACTTGTTTTCCAGCGTGGTAGCTTTTAATATATTTCTCATTTCGATGCTTGTTTCTGATTTTTAGTGAATAATCGGGATATGGCTTTTCGGTTGATGATATGGAAAGGGTGGCTTTTGCGTGCGGACAATTTCATTAACCCGTGTGTCCCGTACTTTTCGTTTAACCGGAATGTGAGCCATACAAGCAGCGTTGCCGAAGTAACGCCGAAGATGATGCACACCCACTGGTTGATACCTACCATGTACATGATGATGAAAAGCACGAACAGGGCTAACAGCCCGCCCGCAAAAATGAAAAGATACTGGCTTTTCAACCCTTTAAACTCAACTGGCTTGCCTATCCCCCTGTTAATCGGATAGTCTGCCATAGTCCGTTCTTTAGAGGAAGAATGAACGTAGGATAGTGGCAGCGACTATCAGGAAGATACAAGCACCGAACCAGCTTGCGGCAGTTTTACTTGTGTCGGGGTCGCCCGAAGAAAACTTGCCATATACTTTCACGCCGCCAATCAAGCCCACCACCGCACCGATGGCGTAGATTAATTTTGTTGCCGGGTCGAAATAGGATGTTACCATGTTGGTAGCTTCCGTAATACCCTCCATGCCGTTACCTTGTGCAAAAGCGGAGGATGCAGCCAAAAGCACGACTGCCGAAAAGAGAACTTTCTTTTTCATTATAAATACATTGATTTTTAAATTGCCGGGCGGTTGGATAGTCCGCCCGGCAGAGTGATTAATAATTGAATTTTTGTGGTTGCGGGGAGTGTTCCCCGTTTTCGGAAAGGTCTGTTTAACCGTAATCTCTTTGTTTCATCATCTTATTATTTAAAGTTTACCATTAAAGAAAATCGTTCATGTCAAAATCTGCCATTTCATCATTTCCGGCAGCCGGGACAATGGCGAGCATGGGTATCTCATGCTTTTGTAAAAGTTCCGCCACCCGTGACCTGCCCCCGTTAATCTGCTCCACCAGCGAATGAAACAGGTTTGTTTCCGTCCGGCAGATGGTTTGTACCGCTTGCCGTTCTTCCGTTTCGGACGCTTGTTTAACCTGAATGACCTGAACCATTTGCCCCAGTTCTCCCAGCGTGACACCCTGTGCCATTTCCGGCTCACCGTCCCCCATGTAACAGGCGATTTCTTCCGCTTCGATTTCATCCGGTGAAACGTCCGTTTCTTCCGCATCTTTCGTTTCAAACTCCATTTCAAATTCGGTATCAATCGCTTGCGGAGCAGGTACTTCTTCCTTTGCTTCATCGCTTTGCGGGACAAATATAGAAGCATTATCAACCCCTTTTGAAAGGTGTCCTAAGATGTCCCCGTTTGTCCTCATTTGTCCCACCCAGTAACGGCTTGCACCTACAAGACCATCACCGTTTCCGGTTTTCACGGTCGGTTTGCTTTCCGATTGTTTCAGTTGCTTTTTCCCACCCGTGAACCATGTTCCCAAGCTATCCCGGTATCGCCATAAAAGGATGGCGTAATACAGGAGCGTTCCGATAATAAACCACTTCAACATATCAGAACGGCTTTTCAAATTTGCTTTCGTACAGTTCGTTTATCTCGTCCTGAAACTGGTCGAAATGCCGGAGCAGGATATTTTCTACATAGCTGCTGACGGTTGCCTTGCGCCCGCCGATAACGGTTACTATCTTCATCAACTTTTCGTGTGTGGTACGGCTGACGTATAACGGCTGGCGGTCGGTCAAGTCCACCCGCATGAAATAGGTTTCCCGGTAATCGCCCGGAGTGTTCTTTTTCCGGCGGACAGGTTCTTTCACCGCCTTTTCTTCCTTTGCCGTTTCCTGTTTGTCCGGCTTATCGGGTGTTTCCCTTTCGGTTTCCACCGCCGCCGATGGTGGTGTTTCCTGTTTCTTCACGGGCAAGCCCTGTGAAATAATCTCTTTCATAAAATCCTCGTCAATTTGCGGTTTCCCGCCGTTTTGCTTTGCCATATCGTTACAGTTTTATAAGGTATGCGATTTCGGTTATCAGTTCTTCCATGTTGCTGCCCTTTACCAGCCGTTTGTCTGCCGGGAACAGCGTAGAACGGAACACGGTTTTACGCTGTGCGTCCAGTTCCTTTTTAAACCTTTTGGTGTCCGGGATAAATACTTTCATCAGGGGTAGTTCCAGTTCCCCGATGGTCTGCTCATACAGGCTGTACAGGTCTGTCTTTTCCCGTCCATCTACCATGTTCCAAAACAGGTGCAGCCCTTTCAGGCGGCACGCTTCATTCTTTACCAGCAGTTTATGGATAGCCACCGCAAAGGAAAGGCTGCTTTCCAATACCACCCGGTCGGCGGCTATGGGAGTAAAAATATAATCCACTCCTGAAAGGGAATTGATAACGCCCTCACTGTTCACTGTTCCGGGCAGGTCGAAAAAGACCACATCATAATTCATCCCGGCAGACGCAAGAAATTCATCCGCCGTTTTTATCGCTTCGTCCGGTGAACTGCAAAGCACCGGGTACGCTTTCTTTCCCAATGCTTTGAACTGGCTGAAAGCAAGCTGTTTGTAATACTCATCACTGTTCACCTGTTCGGCATCCCGTTTGCGCATGGCGGAAATGGAATGTTGCGGGTAGTCGCAATCCACGACCGCCACGTTATACCCTTTGAGGTAATACAGGTAACTCGCCACCAAGACGGTGAACGTTGTTTTGCCGACCCCACCCTTTTGGGTGGAGAAAGCCACATACAAGGTTTCTTTCTTCATTGTCATTTTGAATTATTGTGATACATCTTTTATTTCATTCCATCCGTTCAGATTGACGGACAGTTTTCTTTCGTTCCATGTTGAAAGCTCGAAAGCCGGAATGATTGCTTCCTTTCTACAAAGACAGCCTGTTTTCTTTCTTGCTTTTTTGTTTTCATTCATTCCACAAAGACAGCTTGTTTTCTTTGCAGACAGTTTGCTTTCCCGATTGAATGACCGTTTCCTTTCAATCATTCCATCCGGTTTGCTTTCCTGCTTTCTTGAAAGATTGCAATCTTGAAATCTTGTTTTCAAGTTTTCAAAACCGTTTTCTTTCCGTCCGCTTTTCGTTACATATTTCCATCTATCCATATTGCTATCTTTCTTAAATCCGGGACAAATAAACATAGAAAAACAACCCATTTCGAGATGTGTCCTCAAATGTCCCCGTTTGTCCTCATTTGTCCTATAACCTGCTATTTCACAGCATTTTTAATACCCGTTACTTTGCAACCGAAAGGTATCGGTCAGGCTAACTAAGCCCCCGCCGCCGGGAGCGTTCCAATATCCGCTAACTCCAATCCATCGGTAGATGGATTTTTATTTGCACTGGCAAATAGCAAGGTGTGTTCAAAGCAGCTTGAAATTCTTTCAGCAGCTTTGAACGCCTTGCCCGGACGAAGCCGGGATAGGGTCACTCCGAAGTCGTAACCCTTTAAAAAAAATGTAGCATGAAACAGAAAAATGAAAATGCGCCCCGTCCGGGTGGCGCAGGACGCAAGCCCAAAGCAGACCCGGCAGTGTTCCGGTACTCTATCAGCTTCAATGCGATAGACCACGCCCGCTTTTTGGCATTGTTCGACCAGTCCGGTATGCGCACGAAAGCGCATTTTATTACTGCCCGCATCTTCGGCGAGCCGTTCAAGGTTATTAGAATAGACAAGGCGGCAGTAGAATATTATACCCGGCTGACCGCTTTATATTCCCAGTACAGAGGTATTGCCGTGAATTATAATCAGGTGGTAAAGGCTCTCCATACCAATTTTTCAGAGAAGAAAGCACTCGCATTTCTCTATAAACTGGAAAAGGCAACGATAGAACTTGCCGACCTGAACCGCCAAATTATTGAACTGACCCGTGAGTTTGAAACAAGATGGTTGCAAAGATAAGCGTAGGCAGTTCCCTGTTCGGTGCGCTTTCCTACAACCAAAACAAGGTGGATGAAGAGCAGGGAAAAGTACTTTTAAGCAACCGTATGTTTGAAAGTGAGGACGGAAATTTCAGCATCCGGCGTTGTATGGAATGTTTCGATATGCACCTGCCCGCAGACCTGAAAACGGAAAAACCGATTATCCATATCTCCCTGAACCCGCACCCGGACGATGTACTTTCCGACAGCCAGCTTGCGGATATTGCCAAAGAGTATATGGATAAATTGGGGTACGGCAACCAGCCGTATATGGTGTACAAGCACGAAGATATTGCAAGGCATCACATCCATATCGTTTCCATCCGGGTGGACGATACGGGCAAAAAGATAAACGACAAGTTCGAGCATGTACGCAGCAAGCAAATCACCCGTGAACTGGAACAGAAGTACGGGCTGCATCCGGCGGAGAAGAAACAGGCAGCCGACCGTCCCGAACTTAAAAAGGTGGACTACCGGGCAGGGGACGTAAAGCACCAGTTATCCAATACGGTGAAAGCCCTTGCCAGCAGTTACCGTTTCCAGAGTTTTACGGAATACAAAGCGTTGCTATCTATATATAATGTACAGACGGAGGAAGTGAAAGGGGAAGCGAACGGCAAACCCTATAACGGTATTGTCTATTCGGCGACCAATGACAAAGGAGAAAAGCAGGGAAACCCGTTCAAATCTTCCTCTTTGGGTAAGTCGGTAGGTTACGAAGCCATCCAGCGACACATCAAGAAATCCACAAAGGACATTCAGGACAAGAACCTGAAAGAGCGTACCCGCCGGACGGTCGCCGCAGTGATGAAATCCGCCCGTAACCGGGAACAGTTGGTTGCAGACTTGAAAGCGAAAGACATAGATGTACTTTTCCGGCAGAACGATACAGGCAGGATATACGGTGTAACATTCATCGACCATGAAAACCGTACCGTCCTGAACGGTTCTCGGTTGGGAAAGGACTTTTCCGCCAATGTGTTCAACGACCTGTTTTCCGGCTCCCGTACTTTGACGGGAAACAGCAAACAGGAAACGCAGGAATACGCACCGGAATATAACCCGACCGGACATATTTCAAATACAGGCAATGCCATTGCGGGACTGTTCAGCCTGTTATCCGGCGGGAACGATACGCCACCCGACAACAGCCAAGTTCCGCCCCCCAAGAAGAAAAAGAAGAAGAAACAAAGAAGAATTTAGTAATCCTAAAAATTTCAATTATGCAGAATGAAGATGATTTAAGAGGACTTGCAAAGGTCATGGACTTTATGCGGGCAATCAGTATTTTATTTGTAGTGATAAACATTTATTGGTTTTGTTACCAGTCGTTCCGGGAATGGGGTATCAATATCGGGGTAGTCGATAAAATCCTGCTGAACTTCCAGCGTACCGCCGGGCTGTTCTCCAATATCCTATATACCAAACTTTTTTCAGTGGTATTCCTTTCGCTTTCTTGTTTGGGAACAAAGGGAGTGAAAGAGGAAAAAATCACATGGAACAAGATTTATGTGTTCCTGACAATCGGTTTTATCCTGTTCTTCCTGAACTGGTGGTTATTGGTTTTACCGTTACCACTGGTGGCAAACACGACATTGTATATCTTTGCCATGACAGCCGGGTATCTTTCGTTATTGGCTGCCGGAGTATGGATTTCCCGCTTGCTCAAAAATAACCTGATGGATGATGTGTTTAATACCGAGAATGAAAGTTTTGCACAGGAAACACGCCTGATAGAAAACGAGTATTCTATCAACCTGCCGACCCGTTTCTACTACAAGAAGAAGTGGAACGATGGCTGGATAAACATTGTAAACCCGTTCAGGGCAAGCATGGTATTGGGTACGCCCGGTTCGGGAAAGTCGTATGCGATAGTCAATAACTACATAAAACAGCAAATTGAGAAAGGCTTTGCTGTTTATATTTACGACTACAAATTTCCTGACCTTTCAGAGATAGCTTACAATCACTTAATCAACCATTTAGATGGGTATAAGGTACAGCCTAAATTCTATATGATTAATTTTGACGACCCACGAAAAAGCCACCGATGCAACCCGATAAATCCGGCGTTTATGACGGACATATCGGACGCATACGAAGCCAGTTACACAATCATGTTAAATTTGAATCGCTCTTGGATAACCAAACAGGGCGATTTCTTTGTGGAAAGCCCGATTATCCTGCTGGCTTCCATCATTTGGTTTTTGAAAATCTATCAGGATGGCAAGTATTGTACGTTCCCGCACGCTATCGAGTTCCTGAACAAGAAATATGCCGATACGTTCACTATTTTAACCAGTTATCCCGAACTGGAAAACTACCTTTCACCGTTCATGGACGCATGGGAATCCAACGCCCAAGACCAGTTACAAGGGCAGCTTGCAAGTGCTAAAATCCCGCTTTCAAGGATGATTTCACCCGCCCTGTATTGGGTAATGACAGGGGACGATTTTTCACTGGATATAAACAACCCGGAAGAACCTAAGATTTTGGTAGTAGGCAATAATCCCGACCGTCAGAATATCTATTCCTGTGCTTTGGGATTGTATAATTCCCGTATCGTGAAGCTGATAAACAAGAAGCACCAACTGAAAAGTTCTGTAATCATTGATGAATTACCGACCATCTATTTTCGGGGATTGGATAACCTGATAGCAACGGCACGAAGCAACAAGGTAGCGGTCTGTTTGGGCTTTCAGGATTTCAGCCAGTTACGCCGGGATTATGGGGATAAGGAAAGCAAAGTTATCGAAAATACAGTGGGAAATATCTTTTCCGGTCAGGTGGTTTCTGAAACAGCTAAAACACTTTCAGACCGTTTCGGAAAGGTACTGCAAAAACGCCAAAGCATGACTATCAACCGGAATGATAAATCAACCTCTATCAGTACGCAGATGGATAGCCTGATACCGCCCAGTAAAATATCCAACTTAACGCAAGGTATGTTCGTGGGTGCGGTCAGTGACAATTTCGATGAACGGATAGAACAGAAAATATTCCATGCGGAAATTGTGGTGGATAACGAGCAAGTGAAGCGGGAAACTGCCAACTACAAGAAACTACCCCAAATTATAGATTTCAGGGACAAGGACGGGAACGACCGGATGCAAGAAGAAATACAGGCGAATTACAATCGGGTCAAGCAGGAAGTTCAGCAGATTGTCACGGACGAAATGGAACGGATAAAGAACGACCCTGAATTGCAACACTTGATTAAGACGGAAGAATAGAAATAGAATAGCGAGAATATATAACTTCTCGCTATTCTATTTCTATTCTTCTAACTAACTTATTTTTTTGTTTGAGTTCGGAGATTTCTAAATTCTACGGAATACTTTGTTGCCTGTTGGGGGTCAGCTTGAATAGATATATTTTCATCATTTTTATATTCGGCATTATCAGACCAGTTATAACTACCAGTTATAACAGTTTGGTTATCTATTACACAAAATTTGTGATGCATTTTCCCACCCCGTTCTGCACGTACTTTTACAAAATCAAACCCTTGTAAATCAACACCATATTTAGCGTTAATACCATCGTCAAAAATAACAATTTCAACTTTAACGCCTTGTTCCTGTTTTTCTTTTAACTTTTCTAATAGAGTTTTATTTGTAAACCAAGCCATAGCAAGTGATATGGATACTTGGGCATTCTCCAATTCTTTTATGATACTGTTTTGTATATCTTTGAAACGAGCATCATTTTTAGGTTCTTGTTTTTTTATAATTCTACTACCGAGTATAATATATTTATTATTAATTTTTTCGATATTAAATTTATCAGGAGAAATAATTTCATTGATTTCTTTTGCCAATTTTTCTGCTTTGTCAGAAGAATTGACGAGGTCTTCTAATAAAGTTTGTAGTTCCGGCTTTCCTGAAAGTTTACTTAACCTATCTTTTGTATATTCTGTGCGAGATGTGTTCATTTTATTATCGGATAATTTAGGTAATCCCCCCTTGTTAAAGTCATATACATCTCGAAAACCATAAGTATTAAAGAATTTAGTTAGTTCACTTCCTTTTTTATAATTGGTTAATTCACTATCGCCCGTAACTAAGGGAATAAGTGCGTTTATTGCATAGTTAGATAGTTCCATATTTTTATAAATATCTCAAAGTTAATAATATACTGTGCAAAAATACTAATCATTTTTATAAGTAGTGTATATTTCCAGTAAAAAAGTGCAGTTGAAACTGTTGAGACAAATAAGGACAAACGAGGACTAATAAAGCCACCCGTTCTCAAATCCTTAAATATACTCTATTTCATCCTTACTTTTACTTCCGAAATTTTTATTTACTCACTAAAATTCAAAACATTATGAATGTAAACACAGCCAACCAGTCCACCACTGACGAACAGATGATGGATATTCTTCTTGTACTGGATAAGGAGAAAAAGACAATCAGCGCAGTAAAAGGCGTGGATGAAAACGGAGAACTCCAAACCGTACCGCCGGAGAACAACAGCGAACTTCTGAAATTCGACCGTCACGGTGATTTCTTTTCCAACTTCTTTTCTAACATGATGAACCAGTTGAAGAACCCGACCCGTTTTAACTTCTTCAAAATCCCTAAGATTGAACTTCCCAAAATCGAGCCGATAATTAGGGATAACTTCAATCATCCGACACCTGAAAACGAAGCGGGCATAGAGCGTTACCGGGTAACACCTGAAACCGTGAAGCAGGAAGCGAAGAAAGAACAGCAGGAAACCCAGACCCAACAACCACAGCAACCAGCCAAAGAAGCGGGAACAACGGCGCAAGCACCGCAACAACCCGACAAAAGCAAGTATGTGATTGACCCGGATAAGGTGGACTGGGAAGCCTTGAAGAATTTTGGTCTATCCAAAGAACAGCTTGAAAAGGCAAAGGCTTTAGAACCCATGTTAAGGGGGTACAAGTCGCCCGGAGCGTTCACCATTGCGGGTAACTACAATTCAGCCATTATGAAACTGGACGCACGTTTATCTTTCCGGCACGACAAAGACGGAAATGTAGTTTTGGCGATACACGGCATCCGACAAAAGCCGGAACTTGAACGCCCGTTCTTCGGACATGAATTTTCCAAAGAAGATAAAGCCAATCTTCTTGAAACGGGAAACATGGGACGGATAGTAAACCTGAAAAACTATATCACGGGAGAAATGATACCCTCTTTCGTCAGCGTGGATAAGGTAACAAACGAACTGGTTTCCATGCGTGCAAGCAGCGTCCAAATACCGGATGAAATAAAGGGTGTCAAACTGAACAAGGAACAGCAGCAAGCCTTGCGAGAGGGAAAAGGCGTATTCCTCGAAGACATGATTTCCAACAAGAAAAAACCGTTTTCCGCTATCGTTCAGGTCAATGCCGACAAGAAAAGTTTGGAATTTATCTATCCCAATGCCAAACAGTCACAGGAGCAAGGGCAGACACGGACGCAGCAGAACAGCCTTGTCACCAGTGACGGTGTAACCATTCCCAAAAGCATTTCAGGAATAGAGCTATCCCGCCAGCAACAGCAGGATTTAGTCAATGACAAGACCATTTTTGTTTCGGGGCTGAAAGACCGGAGAGGGGTCGAATACGATGCTTATATTCAGGTGAACCATGATAAGAAGAAGTTAGGCTTTTACAGTGACAATCCCAGCTTTGACCGTTCCGCCGTAAAAGAGATTACTCCGGCAAGCAAGAACCGTACACAGGTAGTGGTTAATTCGGAGGGCAAGACCAACGAAGCCACCAAGAAAGTAAAAGAACCCTTGAAAAAGGGGCAGGACAAGCCCACTGAAAAACAAAAGACCAAGCAGGATAAAAAGGAGAAGCAGGAGCAAGCGGACAAACCCAAACAAAGCAGGGGGCGCAAAAGATGATAGCGGTATTAATCCTTATCCCGGTTGTCGGTTTCGCCCTGTTTACCCTTGTCTGTTTCAAAACAGACTGGGAAGCCATAGACGGGCAGTACCGACAATTTTATGTAGATAGCTACCACATCTACTATGACCGGAAAATCTTAAGACAAAAAGAAGTGGAACAATTAAAATCGAAATTAGAATGATTGCAGTAATCGGAGAAAAACCAAGCGTGGCAAGGGACATTGCCCGCATTTTAGGAGCGAATGAAAAACATGATGGCTACCTTTCAGGTAACGGGTATCTCGTTACGTGGGCTTTCGGACATCTTGTTGGTTTGGCAATGCCGGAAGCCTACGGCATACAGAGTTTCCGCCGGGAAAGCCTGCCTATCATCCCGGAGAATTTTCAACTTACACCCCGACAAATGAAAGCGGATAAGGGGTACAAGGCTGACCCCGGCGCATTAAAACAGCTAAAGGTAATCAAAGAGGTATTCAGCCAGTCGGACAAGATTATAGTCGCCACCGATGCAGGGAGAGAGGGAGAATTAATTTTTCGTTACATCTACCAGCATATCGGATGCAACAAGCCCTTTGTCCGTTTATGGATAAGCAGCCTTACGGACAAGGCAATCCGTGAGGGACTGCAAAACCTGAAAGCCGGCAGCCTGTATGATAACCTTTTCCTTTCGGCACAGGCACGCAGCGAAGCGGATTATTTAATTGGCATAAATGGTACACAGGCTTTAAGCGTGGCAGCCGAACAAGGCATTTTTTCTTTGGGACGGGTACAGTCGCCCACGTTGGCTATGATATGTACCCGCTTTTTGGAGAACAAGAACTTTGTCCCGCAAAAGTATTGGCAATTGAAATTGCAGGCAGCAAAAGACAATGTTGCCTTTGCTGCACTATCCACAGACAAATACGATACGCAACAAGTCGCCATCGACACGCTGCAAAAGATAAAGGAAGCGGAAACGGTACAGGTAAAAATCGTGGAACGTAAGGAAGTGAACCAAGAACCGCCCTTGCTCTATGATTTGACTTCACTTCAAAAAGAAGCGAATACGAAACTGAACTTTTCCGCAGACAAAACCTTATCCATCGCCCAAAAGTTATACGAGGGTAAACTAATCAGCTACCCCCGAACCGGAAGCCGTTATATCTCACAGGACGTGTTCGAGGAAATCCCGGAACGTCTTGTTAATTTGGAACAATACGCCCGTTTTGCCGGATATGCTGCCGGGATGAAAGGAAAAGCCTTAAATTCCCGTTCCGTGAACGATAGCAAGGTAACAGACCACCACGCCCTGATAGTAACGGAAAACCTGCCCGGTAAACTGGAAACAGACGAACAGGCAATCTATGAACTGATAGCCGGACGGATGTTGGAAGCCTTTTCTGAAAAATGCGTCAAAGACGTTACCAGTGTAATGCTGGAATGTGCAGGCTCACTTTTCACGGTCAAAGGGTCTGTAATCAAGTCCCCCGGATGGCGTGCCGTATTCGGCGAGAAAGAGGACGGAGAAGATAACGCCACTTTGCCAGCCATGCAGGACGGAGATAGTTTACCGCTTTCCGGCATTGAACTGTTGGAGAAACAGACCAAGCCCAAGCCGTTGCACACGGAAAGCAGTTTGCTTTCTTCAATGGAAACGGCAGGTAAGGAACTGGAAAACGCAGAACTGAAAGCCAGCATGAAAGATACGGGTATCGGCACGCCCGCAACACGGGCAGCCATCATCGAAACGCTGTTTTCCCGCCAGTATATCGTCCGGGAGAAAAAGAACCTTGTCCCGACCGAGAAAGGTCTTGCCGTTTACAACATCATCCGGGACAAGAAGATAGCAGACGTTGAAATGACGGGAGTGTGGGAAAACACGCTTGCCAAAATAGAAAGTGGGGAAATGAACCCCGACACGTTCCGTAAAGGTATCGAAGTGTACGTACGGCAAATCACGGCTGAACTTTTGGACGTTCAGCTTTCTTTCGCTTCGGGTAGTGGTTGTATCTGTCCGAAATGCAAGACCGGGCACATCCTTTTTTATCCGAAAGTCGCCAAATGTTCCAATGTGGATTGTTCCGTTACCATCTTCCGCAACAAGAGCGACAAGCAACTGACGGACAAACAGATTACCGAACTGGTGACTAATGGGAAAACCGGGCTAATCAAAGGCTTTAAAAGCAAGAACGGCAAAACCTTTGACGCTTCACTTGCCTTTGACGGGCAGTTTAATGTTACTTTTGTGTTCCCTGAAAAGAAAGGCAAACCGAAGAAATAGAATGAAAATCGTTATATTTGCCACAGAAAGTTTCATTATAGATAGATTTATAATTGAAATTTTTGTGGTTGAAGCACCCGGAGGGACACCGGGTGCTTTTTATAAATCTTCTCTACATCATCCTATAAATATACCATTCCCATCTTTTTTTATTTTTTTTTCGCACGTAACTATCTGATACGCAAAAATAGTTACCCCTTTGTAACTGTCTAACGGTTAAGTAACTTCTTTTTTTATACTAAGTATATTTATAACTTTGCCGTCGAAAAAGAAACTAAATAACAGTTGATATTCTACTGTTTTTGGTCATTGTTTACATAAATAAAAGGAGAAATAATTATGCATTACACAGGAACTATTTGGAGACCGCCTATGAGGCACACCCTTTTTTCGGACACAACTTTTGTGATTAGGGAAAATAGTTGATTGAT
>ENA-OROD01001104-OROD01001104.1-human-gut-metagenome-genome-assembly--contig:-NODE-1104-length-22955-cov-4.431441_pt1 | contig 22955 bp, 12 predicted proteins | sample MGYA00242123_ERZ509038 | MGnify/ENA primary metagenome ERZ509038 (study PRJEB26280, sample SAMEA2338719) | human gut metagenome | biome: human gut; feature: human-associated habitat; material: faeces... | reverse complement strand
AGCGAGAACAGCTACCGCGCGTCCCACGGCAACGTCGGCGTCCTGCCGCTTTGTAATCTGTCCTCTGATACCTTGGTATCTGACGAGCCTGACTCCGAAGGCTACTACACGATTCAGTGGAATCAGGCCCCGACTACGCCCCCCGGCATCACCGTACCGGACAGCGTAAAGAGCGGGAAAGACGCAGCGATCAGCTGGGCGGCGTCCACCGACCCGGAAAGCGACGACATCACCTACCAGCTGGACCGCTGGAGCAACAACACGAACGCATGGGCCACGATCTACACCGGCAGCAACACCAGCTTTACCGACACCGGCATCACCACGGCGATGGACAGCGTACAGTGGCGCGTCCGCGCGAAGGATAGCAAGGATGCGTACAGCACCTATACGACGAGCCAGGCCAAGACCGTAACGCACAACGCCGACCCGACCGTTTCCGGAGCCGACGCCAACCTGGGCGCGGTGACGTCGCCCCCATCCAGAGCCTACACCGTGGGCGATGTGGACAACGGCGACACCTTGACCATCGTGGAGGCGCTGGACGGCAGCGAGGTGCGCACCATTGCGGACGCGGAGCGCGGAAAGACCTACACCTTCGGCCTGACGGCCGCACAGTTTGCGGCGCTGGCTGCTGGTGAACACAGCATGACGATCACCGTCACCGACAGTGCGGGAAACAGCGCGACGCGCGTCGTGACCTTCTCCCGCAGCATCACGATGATCAGCGTGCAGCGCGACGCCATCGAAACGGACGCCATGGCCGAAAAGATCCTTATTTCCGCGCGCTTTTTGGGCGCAGAGAACAATCTGACCGTGGAGGCGTGCAACAACGCGAAGGACGCCACGCCGACGTGGGAGACCGTCACCCCTGGCCGCAAGCACCTGTTCACGAACAAGACGAAGACGGCAACGAAGTGGGCTGTGGGCGTCCGTGTGAAACTGACGAAGGCGAGCACCAGCGACACCATCGCGCTGTACGGCGTAAGCGGCTCTTACCTGTAAGGAGGGAAAAGCATGAATCTGACAGCAGCCAGAGAACTGAACAAGCAGGAAGAAGCGCAGCAGCAGCTGCATCTGTGGGCGGCGATTTTAGCCACCCACGACGCACTGATCGCGGGCGGTCTGACCGGCCTTCCTGCGGTCCATGTCGAACGCGCAAAGGCGGCGCTGCTTCGCGCCGGAGATAAGGACGCGGGCGACTACACAGACACGGAACTGCGCGCGATCACTGTCACAAGCGGCGCACGCGTCTGGTCTGAGATCGACGACGGCGACCCGATCTTCCGCAACGAAGCCGTAGTCGGCAGCAACGGCGACCTTTACATCACCACGCAGCAACACTACAAGCGCAGCGACCTTCTGCCCGGCAGTACGGCGGCCAGGACGCTGTTCCGCCTGCTTCGCACAGAGCCGGAGGACAGCACCGTGCTGGACTTCGTGTGGGGCGAGTTAGTCCCCTATGGCGTGAAGCGCAGGGACCCGCAGGACGGCAAGGTCTACACACCGATCCACGAGCAGGGCGTCACGCTCTACGAGCCGCATTATCCGCATCTGGTGCCGTCCGAATACAAGCTGGTCGAGGACAGCAGCGGCGGAGACGGCGGCGACGATACCGTGCCGCGCTGGGCTGATCTGGAGGACGGCCACACCTTCAACGTCGGTGACAGATTCAGCGACTACGGCAAGACCTACGAAGTGCTTCGACAATTCTTCAAAGCAGACAGCTACCGCCCGCCCGCTCTGATCGGGGACTTCTACCAGCTGGCGGAGTAAGGAGGAAAGCATGAACATTAAAGGCATCGACGTGTCTGTATGGCAGGGCAAGATCGACTGGAAGAAAGTCAAGGCGAGCGGCATTGTGTTCGCCATGATCCGCGTCGGCTATGGCAGCAGCCAGGGCAACGACTGCAAAATGGACACCTATTTCAAGGCCAACGTGGAGGGCGCACTGGCCGCGGGCGTAGAGGTGGGCATCTACTTCTATAGCTACGCAAAAAGCGCCCAGGCGGCCGCCAGAGAGGCGGCGTGGGTAGTGGAGCAGATCGCCCCGTATAAGGGCCGCATCCTGTACCCCGTCGCCTACGATCTGGAGGATAGCAAACAGGCAGGGCTGGGGCGCGATGTGCTGACCGCTATGGTGACGGCCTTCTGCACGACCATCGAAGCTGCGGGCTATTATGCGTCGTTCTACTGCAACACCAACTGGTGCAAGAACATGCTGAACATGGACGACCTGAAAGGCTTCGATCTGTGGCTGGCGCAGTGGGCTAGCCAGCCGACGACGGCCTACAGCTTCGGCATGTGGCAGCGCAGCAGCTCTGGCAGTGTGGCGGGCATCAACGGGCGCGTCGATCTGGACGTCGCGTACAAGGACTATGCGGCCATTATCAAGCGCGCAGGACTGAACGGGTACAAGGAGACCGCACAGCCTGAAAAGGAGCCGGAGAAGCCCGCCCAGCCCACGGAAGCGCCTGATGTGAACGACACCCGCAAGAAGATCGTCCAGAAGGCCATCGGCGAGCTGGGCGTGTGCGAGCCGACCGGCGACGACAAGTATATCCGGTGGTACAACACGGAGGTCCTGAAAACATGGAGCCTGCCGCTTGATGCGGCGTGGTGCGCTATGTGGGTAAGTTACGTCACCAACTATCTGGCAGGCATCGCCCGCGACATTGTGAAGCCCTACTGCGGATGCAGCACCGGCATGGCCTTCTTTAAGGCGCAGGGCGTCTTCCATCCTTCGGCGGCCTGCGGCGGCACATACACCCCGCTGCCTGCTGACATCGTCTTCTTCAAGGATAAGAAATCCACCGCAGAAAGCACCCACACGGGCCTGGTGGAGTATGCGAAAGACGGTGTTCTGCACACCATCGAAGGCAATACCAGCAACGCCGTGAAGCGCCGCCAGTACGATCTGAACGACACCTACATTGTGGGCTATGCGGCCCCTGACTACGGAAAGGAGAACATCGACAGCATGACCAAGGCCGAACTGAAACAGCTGATCCGCGAAGTGATCGCAGAAGACAACCCCACCTATGCGGACCTGAAAGACGTGCCCGCCTACTGGCAGGAGCAGGCGAAGGCGCTGCTGGACGCCGGAGCCGTCAACGGCGGCACCCCTGCGGACGTCAACCCCACTGATCTGAATCTGCGCCACGAGACGCTGAAAGCTGTGATTATTGCGTCGCTTTACCACGACGCAAACACCCCCGAAAAGTGATCATAAAATCCCGCCATTCAGGCGGTAAAATTAAGGAGGAAAAACACCATGAAAAACACCACCAAAAAGGCCCTGAAAGCGATGCTCATTTTGACCATGCTGGTGACGCTCTGTGTGGCGCTTGCAGCGTGCGCACAGACCACCGAAACGGGCGCTACCGACCCCATCGTTCTGGAGCTGGTGAACGTCGGCCTGGACATTCTGGCGAAGGCTGCCATCGCGGCCATCGGCCTGGCAGGCGCGTGGGCGACCGCCAAGATCGGCCAGAACAACAAGCTGGCCAACATCAAGGCTGCCATCGGCCAGGTGACGCAGGCGGCGCAGACAACGGTCGGCGAATTACAGCAGACCACCGTCGAAGCGATGAAGGCGGCGGCAGCTGATGGCAAGCTGACCGAGGACCAGATCAGGACACTGAAAGCCGATCTTTTGCGCATGACCAGAGAGAAGCTGGCGGAGCCTACCGTGCAGCTGCTGGAGGCGGCGAAGCTGGACATTAACGCCATGATCCAGGGCGCTGCCGAGGACCTGATCAATCAGATGCACACGACGCAGCAGCTGATCGCTGGGGAACTGATCGTGGAATAAGGCGACAAGAAGGGCGACCGCAAAACGCGGCCGCCCTTCGCTTTTTATGCAGAATGTTATGCAGGCGTTATATTTGACACGGAACGCGCGCGGTTTGCCAGCGAGCGCGCGCCGCTACAAAAAGGAGGAAAACTAATGAATGTAAGAAAACGCGGACTTGCGCTTCTCATGTGCATCTGCATGATCTTCACGCTCCTGCCGTTCTCGGCATTTGCGGACGGAGAGGAGACATACAAGACGCACAGCGAGACAAACGGCGTTGTCATGGACAAGACCGTTAAGCATGTCTCCGGCGACAGGTATAAGGTCACGCTTGAGCAGTACGTCAGCGGCAGCGTTACCCCGGGCACGACGACTCCGATCGATGCCGTCCTCGTCCTCGACGTATCCGGCTCTATGGATAAGGGGTTTGGCAAGGGAGACGCTGCTTATGTCGAAGAATACAATCCTGAAAAAAATTCAAATTATACTTATTACATCAAGGATGCAAATGGACGCTACACTGGAGTAAGCTGGTGCTCCAAATGCAAAGAATTTACCGACGGCTGTACGTGGTTCTTTGGTCATTTTGCGGGAAATAAGTACACTCCCAAGACCTCTGCCGAAGATACAACTCCTGGCCGTGTGCAGTTCTTTAGCAGCAATACAAAAATTACCGCTCTTAAATCGGCCGTCAACGGCTTCATTGATGCAATAGCGACAGGCAATCCCGATAGTAAAATTGCTATCGTAAAGTTTGCCGGCGATAAAAAAGACACGGTCGGTAATGAAACATACAAAGAAAGCGGCTATACCTACAACTACACTCAGATAGTACAGGGTCTGACAAAAGTCGATTCAGACGGCGCAGTGGCACTGAAAAGTTCAGTAAACGCGCTCACAGCCGGCGGCGCAACCTCGGCTGACTACGGTCTTGAAAAAGCAAAGACAGTATTTGACACTGCTGACAATGCATCGACCGACCGTAATCGTGTTGTCATTATGTTCACAGATGGTGAACCGAATCACGACAACGGCTTTGATGGAAGTGTAGCAAATGCTGCAATAGCTAATGCAAAAACTCTCAAGAGTAAGTCATACGGCGCATCTGTATATACCATTGGTATTTTCAGCGGAGCACAGGTAGGGACATCGCTTCCCAATGGCAGCACCGATTCAAATCGCTACATGCACCTTGTCTCGTCCAACTATCCTGAAGCAATCAGCATGAGTGAACCCGGCACAGACGGAGACGTAAAGAATGGCTACTACAAAGTTGCAAGCGATGCAGAATCTCTCGGCAGCGTATTTACCAAGCTTGGCGAAGCCATCGGCAAGCCCAGCATTACCCTTGGCAGTAACGCCGTCCTGACGGATAATATCGCGTCTAACTTCAATGTTCCCGAAGATGCCAAAGACGTTAAAGTCTACACCGCAGACTATGACGGCACGAAATTTAGCGAGAGAACCCCCTTCACCGGCGCAACTGTCAATGTTGCAAATGGTGCAGTCACCGTAAGCGGCTTTGACTACAGCGCAAACTACGTATCCGAAACCAAACATCCCGGCACAGATAATGACTACGGCAAGAAGCTCATTGTAGAGTTCGATATCACCGTAGATCGCACTAAGACCTATGGCGGCACTCAGCCTGCAAACGCAGGTGCAAACATCAAGCTTGGTGATGATATCGTCGCTTTTGTAGAGAACCCCAAAGTGCCCGTAGCTATTACAAACGGCTTTAAAGCAAACTACAGTGACAGTAAATCCTATGATGGCACAGGCTTTGATGTCAAAGCTGCATTTAAAGAAATGCTTAAGTTGTTTGGTCTAACGACTGCCAACAATATGAACCAGTATGTTGATATCGCCTATGAGGTGAAAATCGGTGATGCAGTCGTCGGTATTTACACCGTCAAAGCTGGTGATAATACCGGAACTTGGAATACCGATGATTTGGTAATGACCGATTCGGCTGTAGGTGATTATATCTACAATGTCACCTGCAAAGTGACCGACAAAAATAATGGTAGCGCAACATACAAAAACGGCGAGAGTGACGGCATCGGCACCATGACGCTCAGAATTATCGCAAAAGAAGGACTCACCGTATCCGGCACCGATTACACCGGCAAATATGACGGCGATTCCCACGGTGTAGCCGCAACGGCAAATGTTGCAGGTGCTACCATAGAATATAGCATCGATGGCGGAAAGACATGGATGACCGACTTTCCCACAATAAAGAACGTCGGCGAAATTAATGTCACCGTTAAGGCGTCGATGGCAAACTACAGTGACGCGACGGCAGACTACACCCTGAAAGTCACTCCGCGCCCCGTTACCATCACCTCAGGCAGCGCAACCAAGATGTATAATGGTACTCCGCTTACAAAGCATGAGGTAACGTATGGTGGAGATAAATTTGTTGATGGCGAAGGTGTTGACATTACTTACACCGGCAGCCAGACCGATGTCGGCAACAGTAAGAATACTTTCACCTTCGAGTTTAAAGACGGCACTGCGGAAGAAAATTACGACATTACAACTGATTATGGTACGTTAGAAGTCACCAATTCCGACAAACTGACTGTAACTGCGACCGGTTATGATGGCAAATATGACGGCCAGACGCATAACGGCAATGTAACTGCAACAGAAGGTGCGACACTCAGCTACAGCACCGACAATGGCGCAACGTGGACAGCCACCGAACCCACAATAAAGAACGTCGGCGAAATTAAAGTCATAGTTAAGGCGTCGATGGCAAACTACAGTGACGCGACGGCAGAGTACACCCTGAAAGTCACTAAGCGCACCGTCACCCTCACATCCGAAACTGCAAGCAAGCCCTACGACGGCGATCCGCTTACACGTCCTGAGGTGACAATCGGAGGCATGGGCTTTGTTCCGGGCGAAGTTACGGATATCAAGGCAACCGGCAGCGTAACAAACGTTTCCGATAGCCCTGTAACAAATACAATTGTATATGCTCCTACAGATAAGTTCGTACCAGGTAACTACGATATCACCAAGGTCGAAGGCACCCTGACCATCAATCCGCGCTCCGTTATTATCACCTCCGGCAGCGCAAGCAAGACCTATGACGGCACTCCGCTTACAAACGATGAGATCAAGATAACCGGCGACGGATTTGTTGACGGCGAAGCAACAGCCATAGCAACCGGCAGCCAGACCGATGTCGGCCACTCGGATAATACGATTGAGATAATAAAGAAAGACGGCTTTGACGCAAATAACTACGCTATTGAACTCAAAGAGGGCACCCTTACTGTTGAGAAGCGCCCCTATCGTCCGAATCCCCCGATAACCGACAAGATCACGGTCGAGATCACCGGCAACAGCGACAGCGTCGTGTATGACGGCACCGAGCACAGCGTCAAGGACTACACCGTAAAGATCAGCGACTCGCGCTACACCGAGAAGGACTTCACCTTCAGCGGCAAGGCGCTCGCAAGCGGCGTCAATGCCGGAGCCTACGAGATGGGCCTCAAGGCCGATCAGTTCAAGAACACCAACGCGCGCTTCACGAATGTTGAGTTCATCATCAAGGCAGACGGCGTTCTGACGATCACGCAGCGTCCTCTGACCATCACCGCCGGCAGCGCCGAGGGCATAGCCCCCGTGACCTGCGATAAGTACACCGTCGAAGGTCTCGCGACCGGCGACAAGGTCGATTCCGTCAAGATCACCGGCATACAGAGCGAGCCGGGCGAGTCCCCGAACGTAGCGTCCGACGCGGTCATCAAGAACGCAAAGGGCGAGGATGTCACCGCAAACTACAAGATCACCTATGTTGACGGCGTTCTCAAGGCCATCGAGGTCCTCAATAAGGAGATCCACTTCAACTACGTCATCGGCTACACCGACGGCACCATCCGCCCGAATAACAACATCAGCCGCGCAGAGGTCGCAACTATCTTCTTCCGCCTGCTGACCGACGAGGCACGCGAGCAGTACACGACGACCGCAGGCAACTTCACCGACGTTAAGGCCGGCATGTGGTGCAACCGCGCGATAGCAACGCTTACGAACATGGGCATCATCAAGGGCTACACCGACGGCAGCTTCCAGCCGAACAAGAGCATCACCCGTGCAGAGCTTGCAACGATCATAGCGCGCTTTGCAAAGCTTGATGTCAACACCAAGACCTTCAGCGACATCAACGGCCACTGGGCACAGAAGAACATCGAGCTTGCCGCAGGCAACGGCTGGATAAACGGCTATGAAGACGGCACCTTCCGTCCGAACAACAACATCACCCGTGCAGAGACCTTCGCAATGATAAACCGCGTCCTCGATCGCCAGACCGAGAGCGTATCCGACCTCCTGCCGACGTCCGAGATGAACATGTGGAGCGATAACCTGAACGAAAACGCATGGTACTACAAGGACGTACAGGAAGCGACAAACTATCATAAGTGCGACCGCGTGGGCGACAGCGTCTACGAGAAGTGGACCGAAAAGGTTCCCGATATCGACTGGGCGTCTTACCAGATCTGATCGCAAAAACCAAAACCTATCACAAGGCAGCTTGTCTGCCTTGTGATTTTTTTATGTGCGTGGTATAATACCATCGGTTAACAAGGGCAAACACGCCTGACAGCGTGCCTTTTCGGCGCTTTTTGCCCTTGTTAACCGATGGTAAAATGATAATGCTATGCGGAGGCTGCCCGATTTGGATAAATTCGTTTTGAAATCTTCATATTCGCCGATGGGCGATCAGCCGGAGGCCATAGACACGCTTGTGCGCGGCATCGAAAACGGACTCGATGAGCAGGTGCTGCTCGGCGTCACTGGCTCGGGCAAGACCTTCACCATGGCGAGCGTTATCGAAAAGCTAAACCGCCCGACGCTCGTTCTGGCGCACAATAAGACCCTTGCGGCGCAGCTGTGCTCGGAGTTTCGCGAGTTTTTCCCGGATAACGCCGTGGAGTATTTCGTCTCGTACTATGACTATTATCAGCCCGAGGCGTATATTCCGCACACGGATACCTTCATTGAAAAGGACAGCGCCATAAACGATGAGATCGAGCGCCTGCGCCACAGTGCAACGTCGAGCCTTTTTGAGCGGCGCGACGTCATAGTCGTTGCATCCGTCTCGTGCATCTACGGTCTCGGCGACCCGATCGACTATAAAAACATGGTCATATCCCTGCGCCCGGGACAGACGCGCAATTTTGACGAGCTTCTGCGCAAGCTCATCGAGATACGCTATGAGCGCAATGACATTGCATTTGAGCGAAACATGTTCCGCGTCCGCGGCGACACGGTCGAGATATTCCCGGCTTATGCGACGGATAAGGCCATCCGCGTCGAGTTTTTCGGCGATGAGGTGGACAGAATAAGCGAGGTGAACGTCGTGACCGGCGCGCCCGTACGCTATCTGAACCACGCTGCAATATACCCGGCCAGCCACTATGTCGTAAGCCGCGATAAGATGGCGCGCGCTATCGACGATATCCGCGCCGAGTGCGCAGCGAGAGTGAAATACTTTCAGGATAACGGCAAGCTGCTTGAAGCGCAGCGCATATCGCAGCGCACAAATTACGATATCGAGATGATGCAGGAGTTGGGCTATTGCTCGGGCATCGAGAACTATTCGCGCATAATCTCAAACCGCCCGGCAGGCTCTGCGCCAATGACGCTGCTCGATTACTTTCCGAAGGATTTCCTGCTGTTCGTGGACGAAAGCCACGTCACGCTGCCGCAGGTCAGGGCGATGTACCGCGGCGACCACGCGCGCAAGGAGTCACTGGTTGAATACGGCTTCCGTCTGCCGTCGGCTTATGATAACCGACCGCTCAAATTCGAGGAATTTCAGGAGCGCATAAATCAGGCCGTGTATGTCTCCGCAACGCCCGGCGATTACGAGCGCGAAAGGGCAGGGCAGATAGCCGAGCAGATAATCCGCCCGACCGGCCTGCTCGACCCCGAGATATCCGTTCGGCCGATAGAAGGGCAGATCGACGATCTTATAAGCGAGATAAATATACGCATCGAAAAGGGCCAGCGCACTCTGGTAACGACGCTCACAAAGAAAATGGCTGAGGATCTTACCGAATACCTCGGAGCCGCCGGCATAAAGTGCAGGTACATGCACCACGATATCGGCGCGATAGAGCGTATGGAGATAATCCGCAGCCTGCGCCTCGGCGATTTTGACGTGCTTGTCGGCATAAACCTCCTGCGCGAGGGACTTGACCTCCCGGAGGTGAGCCTTGTTGCAATTCTCGATGCCGATAAGGAGGGCTTTCTTCGAAGCGAAACGAGTCTTATCCAGACCATCGGCCGCGCGGCACGCAACGCCGAGGGCACGGTGATCATGTATGCCGATACCGTGACGAGGTCGATGCGTCTTGCAATCGACGAAACCGAGCGCCGCCGCGCAAAGCAGGCGGCATATAACGCAGAGCACGGCATCGTGCCGAAAACGATAGTAAAAAGCGTTCGCGAGCTTATCGAGATATCCAGCGAGAGCGAGAAAACTCTGCGCCGTGCCGACGGAGTGAAGCTCACAAAGTCCGAGCGCAAGGAGCTTATCGAAAAGCTCGAAAAGGAAATGAAAGCCGCGGCAAAAATGCTTGAATTCGAGCTTGCGGCTCAGCTTAGAGACGAGATCGTCCGCCTGCGCGGCGAGGTGAAATGATGAAACTTCTTATACTTGACGGAAACAGCATAGTAAACCGCGCGTTTTACGGCATACGCGCGCTCACGGCGCCCGACGGAACGCCCACAAACGGCGTGTACGGCTTCCTTGCCATACTACGCAAGCTGCTTGACGATGAAAAGCCCGAGGCCGTGTGTGTTGCATTTGACCTCAAAGCGCCGACGTTCCGGCACCTGAGATACGCCGGATATAAGGCTCAGCGCAAGGGCATGCCCGAGGAGCTTGCCGTTCAGATGCCGATACTCAAGCAGGTGCTTGACGCAATGGGCATTCTTCGCCTTGAGCTTGAGGGCTACGAGGCCGATGATCTGCTCGGTACGGTCGCTGCGCGGTGCAGCGCCGCCGGCTGGGACTGCCGCATCGTCACCGGCGATAAGGACAGCTTCCAGCTTATAAGTGAAACGACGCATGTCTGCCATGTCAAAAGCCGTATGGGGCAGACAACGACGACCGAGTATACTCCAAAGCTGTTTTTTGACGAGTACGGCTTTGAGCCAAAGCACATTATCGATCTCAAGGCTCTGATGGGCGACAGCTCGGATAACATTCCCGGCGTGCCCGGCGTGGGCGAAAAAACGGCTATGGGTCTTGTTCAGAAGTATAAGGATATCGAGACCATTTATGCCGGGCTTGACACCATAGATGTCAAAGAGAGTATGCGCAAAAAACTGCGCGAGGGCAGGGAGAGCGCCTTTTTGTCCTATGAGCTTGCAACGATACACACCGATGCGCCGATAGAGTTTGCACCCGATGACGCAAAGTGGAACGAGGACTATAAGCCTGAGTTGTACGATGTGCTCAAAAAGCTCGGATTTAATAAATTCATCGAAAAATGGGGCGTGAGCGAAAGTGCCGAGAGCGCGCAGAAGGCTGTGATTGAGCGAATTGAATATGTTGAATATGCCTCGTTTGACGAGATAATGCAGGCTGTTCAGAGTGCCGACGAGATCGCCGTAACGGCGGATGAAAGCTTTGACAGTATTGAGATATGCGACGGGAGGGCAGTGTACATTGCACGTTGGAGCAGCCTCGGAGACGACTATTCAAGGCTTCTGAGCCTTGTGTTTTCCGACGATGTGAAAAAGACTGCGCACAATGTCAAAAACCTGATGACGCAGCTCATTGCCGAAAAGCTGCCGCTTGACGGCTTTGTATACGATACGGCGCTTGCAGGCTACCTGCTTGACGCAACTGCCGGAGATTACAGCCTCGGCAGGCTCAGCATGGGCTATTGCGGCACGGAGCTTGACGGAGCGGAGGCTGTGTACAGACTGCGCCCTGTGACCGAGAAAAAGCTTGAGCAGCTCGGCATGACAAAGCTCTTCTACGAGATAGAAATGCCGCTGTGCCGCGTTTTGGCCGATATGCAGGAGCAGGGCTTTATGATAGATAAGGCGGCTCTCGTGAGCTTTGGCGAAAGCCTGACCGGCACGATCGCGCAGCTTGAAAGCGCCATTTACGAGCACGCCGGGTGCGAGTTTAACATCAATTCGCCCAAGCAGCTCGGCGAGGTACTTTTCGATAAGCTCTTGCTCCCGGCCGGCAAAAAAACGAAAACCGGCTGGAGCACAAATGCCGACGTTCTTGAAAAGCTGCGCGGCAAGCACCCGATAGTGAACATGGTTCTCGATTACCGCATGCTCACAAAGCTCAAGAGCACATATGCCGACGGGCTTTTGAAGCTCATCGATCCGGACGGCAGGATAAGAACCAAGTTCCAGATGACCGTCACCGCGACCGGCCGACTGTCGAGCACCGACCCTAATCTTCAGAACATACCCATACGCAAGGAGCTCGGCAGCCATATCCGCGAGATGTTCATTGCATCTAAGGGAAATGTCCTTGTCGATGCCGACTACAGTCAGATAGAGCTGAGGCTGCTTGCGCATATATCCGGCGATGAGCATATGCGCGCGGCGTTTTTAAGCGGCGAAGATATACACACAGTTACGGCCTCGCAGGTGTTCAATACGCCGATCGATGAGGTAACGCCCTTGCAGCGCAGCCGCGCAAAGGCCGTAAACTTCGGCATAGTCTACGGCATATCACCGTGGTCGCTTGCGCAGGATATCGGCGTAACGCAGGGTGAGGCAAAGGCGTACATGGATGCGTATTTAAATAAATACGACGGTGTGCGCGACTATATGAAGTCCATCGTCGAAAAGGCAAAGCAGGACGGATATGTCACGACGATCTATTCGCGCCGCCGCGATCTGCCGGAGCTTAAATCGTCGAATTTCAACACAAGATCGTTTGGCGAGCGCGTTGCGCTGAATATGCCCATCCAGGGCACTGCGGCGGATATTATAAAGCTTGCAATGGTGAATGTGTATAACAGGCTCAAAGCCGAGGGACTAAAGGCAAGGCTCATTTTGCAGGTGCATGACGAGCTTATCTGCGAATGCCCCGAGTCCGAGGCGCAGACGGTTGCAGACATTCTGCGCGAGGAGATGAGCGGAGCTGCCAAGCTCAGCGTACCGCTCACGGTCGATGCGAAAATAGGCCACAGCTGGGCGGAGGCACACTGATGCTGACTTATGAACAAGCCGGGGACGTTCTCGACGATCTTGTTGACGAGCTGCCCGAGGAAATATTCAAAAACTTAAACGGCGGCGTCAGCTTCGTTGAGGACGCCGTGCGCAGCGACGACGGAAGATACACGCTCGGCATGTATTTCCGCGATAAAATGGGGCGGCATATCGAGTTGTATTACGGTTCGTTTACAGAGCTTTACGGAGACATGGATGATGAGACCTTCCGCCGTCGTTTAAGGAGCACGCTCCACCATGAGCTTACGCACCATATCGAAAGCCAGGCCGGCGACCGCAGCCTTGAGCGCTGGGACGAGCGCCAGTCCGAGCTTTACGGTTTTGGCGGTATTGACGTAAAAAGCATACTGTTTGTGTGCGATGATAACAGCATGTCGCTTGTTGCAGAAGCGGTATTTAACTCGTCAAAGGGCGATTACTGCCCGGAGATCATGGCATATTCGGCCGGGATCAACGTTAAGGACGAAATAAATCCGCGTGTGAAAAAATGCTGCGAAGCGCTCGATATAAGGCTGCCGCACGGCTATCCTGTGCCGGTAACGCGCGAGCTTATCGAACGATGCGATGTCGTGCTGTGCATGACGGCGCTTCAGGCGCAGAAGCTGTCGGACGAATATCAGGATATGGACGAGCGCATTATGTGCCTTGCCGATGAGGATATCTATCCGCCGACGCTTCCAATAGGCTGGAAAAAATGTGTTCTGCGCATTGAGGATGAAGCTCTTGCCGTCATAGACGAGCTGCGCGAGGAGGACATGTAATGGTGCGCATTGTCGATACAAGAGCCGAGCACATTGACGATATCCTGCGCATCGAGCAGCAGTGCTTTTCACTGCCGTGGACTCGCGAGCAGCTTACAGCTCAAATGACGGATTCCATGCATGTTTTTCTTGCTGCCGAGGCCGAAAACGGCAGGGCAGTTGGCTATGTCGGGCTTATGTACGTCCTTGACGAGGGGTATATATCAAACGTCGCCGTGTCGCAGGACAGGCGGCGCGAGGGGATAGCCGATATGCTGCTTGACGAGCTTCGTGCACGAGCCGAGGCTAAGAAGCTAAGCTTTCTGACGCTCGAGGTGCGCCTTGGCAATGTGCCGGCGCAGAGCTTATATAAAAAACACGGCTACATCGAGGTCGGCCGGCGAAAGGGATACTACAGCCTGCCGAAGGAGGACGCCGTTTTGATGACTTGTTTTCTAAGTGAGGAAGAGAAATGAAAATACTTGCCTTTGAATCATCCTGCGACGAGACCGCCGTCGCCGTCGTTGAAAACGGCAGAAATGTGCTTACGGATCAGATATTCTCGCAGGCCGACCTGCACGCCATTTATGGCGGTGTTGTGCCGGAGATAGCGTCGAGAAGCCACGTCGAGGTCATATCGCGCCTTGCCGAGCGCGCCGTACAGGCAGCCGGAATAGAAAAAAGCGATATCGACGCCGTTGCGGCAACGTACGCTCCCGGCCTTATCGGAACGGTGCTCGTAGGCCTCAACTTTGCTAAGGCAGCTGCCATGAGCCTCGGCGTTCCGCTTATCCCCGTGCACCATATAAAGGGGCACGTTGCGGCAAACTACATAGCATATCCCGAGCTTGAGCCGCCGTTTTTGTGCCTTGCGATATCAGGCGGCAATACGCTTATAATCGACGTGCGGAGCTATACAGATCTAAATGTCATCGGCGCAACGCGCGACGATGCGGCAGGCGAGTGCTTTGATAAAACCGCACGCGTGCTCGGACTGCCGTATCCCGGCGGCAAGCCCATTGACGATCTCTCTCAAGGCGGCGACGATAAAAAATATCATCTGCCGCGCACGCATATTGAGGGGCATCCATATGAAATGAGCTTCTCCGGCCTTAAAACTGCCGTGATAAATATCGTGCACAATGCCGAGCAAAAGGGCGAGGAACTGGACAGAGCCTCGCTTGCGGCATCTTTCACGGCCGCCGTGAGCGATGCTCTTGTGCCTCGCACAATGATGGCTACCAAGGAGCTCGGGTATAAAAAAATAGCCATTGCCGGCGGCGTGGCGGCAAATTCGCGCATCCGTGCCGATTTCAAGGCTGCCGCCGAGAAAAACGGCTGCGAGCTGTTCGTTCCGCCGTTGAAGCTTTGCGGCGATAATGCGGCAATGATAGGCTGTCAGGGTTACTATGAGTATCTCGCCGGGAATACTGCCGGCTGGGCTCTCAATGCCTACGCGAATATGGAACTGTAGGGAGAGAACGTATGGGCGTACATGACGGACACAGGGAGCGGATGAAAAGCCGCTTTGTTGAGGCCGGCCTTGATGGCTTTAACGATCATAACGCACTTGAGATGCTGCTTTTCTACGCCGTTCCGCGCAAGGACACAAATGAGCTTGCGCATAGGCTTTTAAAGCAGTTCGGCTCGCTCGCATCCGTTTTTGAAGCAAAGCACGAGGAGCTTATGCGTGTTGACGGGATAGGAGAAAACGCCGCGACGCTCATAAAGCTCATTCCCGAGGTCAGCCGCCGCTATCTGCTTACAAAAAGTCTGCCGACAAAGGTCATCCGCCGCAGCGAGGATGCCGGCGCATATTTTGTCGCCAAGTTCATGTACGAGGTAAATGAGATATGCTATGCGCTGCTTTTAAACTCATCCAACGGTATAATAGCCTGCAAGGAGATAAGCCGAGGCGTTGTGAACGCAACCGAGGTCGGCATAAGAATGCTTGTTGAGGCGGCCATTAAAAGCAACGCTGCCGCCGTTATAATTGCCCATAACCACCCCGGTGCGCTGCCGCTTCCGTCGAAGGAGGATGAGTACTGCACCCGGCTTGTGAAGAAAGCTTTGGAGCTTGTCGATATAAAATTACTTGACCATATTATCGTCGGTGGCAAAGAGTTTCAATCTCTTAACAAAAATGGACTTATGTAAACGAAATGATGTTTTCAAAATGTAACAAAATTCGACTTCAGGACTCTACATAATTTTACATATCGGCGCTAAATACTGAAATTCAATGATTTTTCAGTGTTGGAAACTCTGTTGAAAATGTTGATAACTATTTGCAAAATAATTTTTTGAAATAATTATGTAAACGCTTTGCGACTGTTTTGTAGCATTGAAAAAGTGCTGAAATTCTTATATTTTTTATAAACATAAATTGTCAGCATAATGGCTTACAAATTTGAGCAATAACGAGCAGTTATAACTTTTTTTGTTTGACTTTATCGCCGCCATGTGCTAAAATGCGAAATGTCCTTTGCTGGTGTGGCTCAATGGTAGAGCATCTCACTCGTAATGAGAAGGTTGTGAGTTCGATTCTCACCACCAGCTCCAGGGAAAAAGATCACCGGGAAAAGTATTTGACTTTTCCCGGTGATCTTTTTATTGCAGCAAACTGCCGCAGACTTTTTTCAGTCATTTTCGGTGCGGATAAGGTTGCTGACATACGGACGCTTTCCGGACAGTACCTCGTCATAGAAATTCTGTTTCCGGTCGATATATGCAATGCTGTCCTCAAGCTCCTTGATCGTCTGGCGCAGCCGCTCCTGCTTTTTAGCCGGCATTTCCTTTCGTGGGATAATGGTCGATTCTCCGGCAAGGCAAAGCTCGAGATATTCCTTTCATATCCTCCGTGATTATAATTGCAATGAGGAGACAACAATGATTTTATTAGGGCGTAAGCTTAGATCAGCATCATAAGCGTTCCGCCGACTATGAGCACAAGGCCGACGGCCGCTTTCTTTGACAGCCGCTCCTTGAAAACAAGCGCCGAGAAGCCGATCGAAACAAGGATGCTCAGCTTGTCGATGGGAACGACTACGCTTGCAAGGCCGTCCTGAAGCGCTTTATAGTAGCACAGCCACGAGCCGCCGGTAGCGTTCGTGGTGCCAGCGGGCGATCTCGTAGGCGGTCTGCAGCAGCGGCTGCTCGTTGAAGTTTTCCAGCTGGTGCAGCATCTCGGCCCCCAGCATACTGTGGGTCTTGACGACCTCGTATTCTTCCGGGGTCAGCTTGCCGGGTTTGTTGAGGATCTTTTCGTCAATGCCGATCTTGCCGAGGATAGAGGTCAGCGACGCAAACACTGCCGACAGAACGGCATACAGCAGCCAACTCTTTTTCTCCTGCTTCTGCTCGGTATCAGCCTTCTTTTCGATCATCATGAACGTGCCGATGCCGATGAGGACAACAGCCGCCGCTTTAAGCCACGAGATCGGCTCGCCGAGGAAGATCAGCGCCAGAATTATGGTTAGTATCGTTGAGGACTTGTCTATCGGCACGACCTTGTTCACATCGCCGAGCTGCAGCGCCCTGAAATAGCAAAGCCACGATGCGCCGGTCGCAATGCCGGACAGGATGAGGAATATCCACGTTTTTGCGTCCAGCCCGGTGATGGTCGGAGCCGAGCCGACTATCCAAACCATCAGCCACGAGAAAATAAGTACAACTATGGTTCGTATTGCAGTTGCGGCGTCGGAATCGGTCTTTTTGATCCCACATTTTGCGAGAACCGACGTCAGACCGGCAAAGAGAGCCGAGCCGAACGCGAAAAGTATCCACATAATGTTCGCCTTACTTTCTATATATCATGAGATCATTATAACACAGCCGCCGTCATTACGGCAGCGTATTATAAATTTTACATTATACATGTAAAAACACGGTGCATCCTGAAAGCTGCACCGTGTAATCTGTTTTTGCTTCGTATCTCAATCGACTACAAAGTAGCGATAGAGGAAAGTTACGATCTGCGCGCGTATGCACTTGTCATTCGGAGAAAATGTTTTTGCCGTGGTGCCTTTTGTCACGCCGACTTCGACCGCCCAGTCTACTGCATCTGCATAAAATGCATGCTTCGGGACATCTGTAAAACCGGCCGATTTATCGGCTTGAGGATACATATCCCAGCGCCAGAGAAATGTAACGACCTGGGCCCGGGTGACGGTCGCTCCCGGCTGGAAGTGATCGGCGGTGACACCGGTGGTGATGCCTTCCTGGGAGGCCCACAGAACGGCTTTGTAGTAAAAACTGCCCTTTGGAACATCGACGAATTGGCAGACGGTCGATGCGGGCTCGGGGCATCCGGCTGCCCTCCACAGGAAGGTGACGACCTGAGCACGGGTGCAGCTTGCATACGGACTGAAAGTCGTTTCTGTAGTTCCGTTAGTTATGCCTTCATTGACTGCCCACAAAACAGCATCATAGTAGTATGCCCCCTCCGAAACATCGGTAAAGTTGTTTGTGTACGGTTCATCCGGGCCATCCGGCAGGTCGGGATTTTCGCTGTCGCTGTCGGGGGCATATATGTTCCCACTGCCATCTTTTGCATAATAGTCATCGTATTCATCCATGGGTATGAAAACCGTGCTGCTTTCGCCGTCAGATATCGGGAGAGAAGCAAAGTCAACGGTGCGGACAGGCTCAAGCTCGGATGCGTCGTAAGTGTAGATCTCTGCACCGACGTTGGCTGCATCTGATCCGGAAACCGTGAAGCTGTATCCCGAACCCTCGGGCAAAGTGGCGATGAGCCCGATATCTGTCATCTCGAGTGATACCTCTCCGCTGACGCAGGTACCGTTTGCATAGCTGCCGGCGGACTGGCCTTTTGTGTTCCAGAAATCGACCTTGATGTCACAGGTTTTAAGCTGCTTGTTCGCAGGCGGATACACCAGGACGGTGCGTGCGTGATAGCTGCTGTAGAAATCGTCCTCGCTCTGCAAATTGTCAACTTCCAGATGCGCAAGATAGTGCTCTGGATAGTGGGCAAGTCCGAGCATGTTGAGATTCAGAAGAGCATCGGGGATCAGCGTATAATTTAACAGTGCACAACTGAGCACTTTCTTGAGTGCGCTGTTTGAGAGCACGCACCTTAAAGTGTCGCTCTTTTCAAAAGGAGAGCCGGGAGGGGTACCGAGCTCGCTTCCGGTGAAGTCCATTATATCCTGCTGGACATCTGTGTAGAGAACTTTTCCGAATGCGGAGCTGCCGCCGGGACCGTTTGTGAAGGCTACCTCGCAGAACCTATCCAAAAATGTGCGCTGAGAGGGTTTGATTTCTTGGGTAAACATTCCGGAGATCTCCTCAAATTTATCCCACAGCTTGTCGTTTTTATCGTAGGGAAGCGACAGCGTTGTTCCGTACCGCGTAAAGCCCCATGCCGTGGGAGCAACGCGCGGCACCAAGTCCACAGGACTTACTATGTTGAAAATGTTAGGGTCAAAAAACGTTTCTGCCGAGTCGCGGGATGCGCCTGCCGGAGTTGCAAATGTGTAGACGTATATATCCACGACGTTGGGCTTTATCCCGCCGATCGTCGCATTGTTCAGCGCACGTCCCAGGAGATTGGCAACGGCAGCGCCGCGGCTGAAGCCTACTGCCCAGATCTTCAGGTCACCCTTGATCTCGTGGCTCTGAACATAGTCACTAAGACCGCTCAGAACGTCGTTGGCAGCAGTCTGGAAGCCGTAATGGTTGCGGCTGAGCTTTTCCTCGCTGTTGTACACGTTGAAGTTGCTTGCCCATTCGCCGCCGTAGCCGCCGCCGCGGATAGGGACGGCGATCAGGGTGTCCGTGCCGCCGTCTTTGTTGGCGATATACTTCATTGCCAGCGTGTAGGCGACCTTGTCCGATGTATCATCAAGCGGCACATCATAATTAACGTATTGAATCGAGCTGAAATTCAGCTTGTTCAGCAGCTCCCGAACATTTTCGGTTCTGGAAATCGCCGTGCCGACGCCTTCGCCGCGCCATGTGGTGTTAGCATTTGTCGAGAAGGTCGTCATTTCAAGGCACAGTGAAGCCTTTGCAAGATCGGCACTGTAGCCGTAGCCGTCATCTTGAGCGTAGAAGTAATCGTCGGTGTAATTAAACTGCCAAGACCGTTTGTGGCCTATATTGCCCTCGAAATTGAAGTCAACGGTAATGGACTCGTTATCTCCCGGCTTTGGATCTGTCGGCGGAGTCTCGGAGGGGACGTTGGAAAGATCCCAATCTTTGAGAATGCTTGCGCGGCTTTCAAGAGTGTAGAGCTTGCTCTCGGCATCGGGCTTACCCTTGAGAACAGCATTGCCGTTGTAAGTATAGTTTACTGCAAGATCGTCCGCGACTCTGTTATTAATGCTTTGACCGCCGGAATTGCGAACACTGCTCGCGCTGCTGAGCGTGAAGAAATCATATGCGCTTCGGGAAGTGCTTGCGCATTCAACATTGACCTTTTCGAGGGCATTGGCGGAGTTTTTTGAGTCTTCGTCGCTGATGCCTGCCAAACGCGCATAACCGGGCGTCTGAATATTGACCGAGCCCATCACAAGGCAGCTGTCAATATCGGCAAAGCGACTGTTGTCGCCTATGCCGGCAACGCTGATATCGCTGTCTTTATTCGTGCCGGTGTATTTAAGGTCGATGTCAAGGTCGGCGATGCAGTTTCTTACTGAGCCTTTTCCTCTCGCAATACCGCATGTTATGAATCCTATGTTGAGCTTATCAAAACTGCGCCGTACTGTCATGCTGACATTGCAGTTTTCAATAAGGCCAGTGTCATCACCGTATGAGTTGTAATAAGCAATGCCGCAAATGCCGCTGTCAGTGCCCAAAACATCGTTATCTTCATCGGTGCTTATTACGGTAACATTAAGATTCTTGATGGTGCCTAAGTTTTTCTCAATGAGCGTGCTTTTGAGATTATATATAGTGTGGCCGTTGCCGTTAACAACTCCGCCTTTAGGCAAAGTGCCGCAGGCTGCGTTGTTAAGCGTGTCGTATGCAATGTTCTCTGCGCTTGCGTCGATATCGTTCATCAGCAGGTAATAGCCGCTGCCGATGTTCTCCTTCAGGTCTGCTAAAGTGTAGATCGGCACATAGCCATCGGGAATATCCGACGCGGCAAAGGCAGATGCCGGCAGCAGCGCGAGCGCCATCACAAGCGCCAAAAAACCGGCAAGAAGTCGTCTTTTCACAGGCTCGCCTCCTTAAAAGCGGTAAAACTCGGTCTGGTCGCTGTCGGGACGGTAAACAGAAACAAAGCTTCCGTCGGAGCTTGAATATGCGTAAACCTCCGATGCGTCAACGCCGGCGAGTCTTATAAGCTCTTCGCCGTCAAGGCCGAGAACGACTGCGTCGCCGTTATCGTCGGTAACGGAGAGAACAAGCTCATTGCCGGCAATGCTTCCGCCGCCAAGCTCGGAAATTATCTTGTTCATTTCCGGCAGCACAACGGTGAAATACGGATCCTCCGAGGTCTGAGTCCAGCTTAATATCTTGCGCTCTTCCTTGAGTGTGCCGTCAAGGCCGTAGATTTGAGCATAAAGATCAAATGTCTTAGGCTCGCCGTCCGGGAAATACACGGTGTCGGCAGACACCTCGTTGCCGTCTGCGTCCTTCCAGATAAAGCGTACAAGACCGTTTGCACACAGAACTACCTCCGCACCCTCTTCGCCTTGAATGACCTGCCCTGTTACGACATTTATCGCGTAGTAGCGAGTGCCGTAGCCTTTTGCAAGCCACGATGCCACAAACCAGCCGTTTGTGCCGCTGCCGTCAAGAATGCCGAGATCGTAATCGAGAGTGTATATTAGCTTGCCGCTGGTTACGGCCGGAGTACCTGTTGCGGCAACTCCCGGACCTGTGGGCTGCTGCGTAGGCTCGGCTGTCGGCTGCAAAGTTTCGGCGGCGCCGACGTCGGGCTTATCGTTTGCGCCGCCGCATGCGCCGAGTATCATAAGCAATGCAAGCAGCATGCTGATAACAGAAACTTTTCTCTTCATGGTCATATCCTCCGTGATTTACATGTTTATATTAAATTCAATTTCAATATCGTTTACAGAGAGCCTGCCGAGCCCGGCTTTGCCGACGGTTTTGACGTAGCAGCCGCCGGAGCCGCCCTTGAGGGATATTATCTCGGGGCCTATAAGCTCAAGCGCGCCGCTGCATTTTAAAACAACAGGCTCCTGCCAATACGGAGCGAGGCTGCCGTATTCGTCAAGCGCGCGTATGCGAACCTCGGCAGCATCGTATGTGTTACCCTCGGAAAGCTCTGTTTTGCTCGGAACTGCTTCAAAATGGACTTTCTGACCCGGCGAGCGAGTCACTCTTTTTATTACCTCGCCGTCTCTTATCGCGTCAAAGCGCCACTTCGTGGCCTCGCCGCCCCAGTTGCCGACGTATTTTCCGTAAAGCTCAACGCCGTCGGAAAACTTAAAGCCCTTTGTTAGCATAAGCCGCGCAAACTTTGCAAGAATTTTCGGAGGAAGTGCGCTCGGACCGGATTTGGCAACGGCAAGCAGGCATTCTTTAACAGTGGCGGCCGTCTTTTCGTCAAAGCCCTCCTGCGTTATAAGCAGCTCGCCGATAAAGTCGTCAATTATGACCGGTGGATGGGGGAGAGCGGGATATTCATCTTTTCCGGGGAAAAACTCGCGGACGAAAACTCCGTCCTTATAAAGCTTCATGCTGTCGGCGTTGGTGAAAACATATACCTTGCCGATATCGCCTGCCGGGTGCTCGCCGATATCCATGGACGAGGAGACAACGCAGCAGGGAACGTTGTCGCTCTGGCTTGCGTAAACCGCGGCCGCGAGCTTCGGATTGCGGAACATGTCCATAACGCCGTGGTAGCATATCCCGTCGCCGCTGCCGAAGTCCTGATGCGTGTTGTAGTCAAACATGCACCACGGGAATATGCCGCATATATCGTCGGCGGCGTACATCGCGTCGAGCACCTTCGCGTGCCTGAGCGCGTGGCTGAGTCTGTGCCGCTCATCGTCAAAGGGCTTTGTCGGGAACATGTGCCCGTTGCACTCGGAAACGAAATACGGCCTGTGCTTCTTGCTCGTCACGTTCTTTTTCGCTTTCAGACCGGCATTGTCGCCGGTGTGCGAAAAGTCGTTGTATGCGTAAACATCCTCAAGCAGCCGGCTTTTTTCAAGGTACCTGACGCCGCTCGTCTGGCGGCCGGAGTC
>ENA-OROD01001100-OROD01001100.1-human-gut-metagenome-genome-assembly--contig:-NODE-1100-length-22989-cov-9.658934_pt1 | contig 22989 bp, 18 predicted proteins | sample MGYA00242123_ERZ509038 | MGnify/ENA primary metagenome ERZ509038 (study PRJEB26280, sample SAMEA2338719) | human gut metagenome | biome: human gut; feature: human-associated habitat; material: faeces... | reverse complement strand
CCGCCAAGATCCGGCGCGGCGACGATCTGCGTTGAGCCGCTGATCTCACCGCCGGCCTGTCCGCTGTGGTCAACGCCCACGCCTACGCCCGCGCCGGCCCAGATGTCGCTGCTGAAGCCGCTGCTGCTGTGTTCGTGATCCGCGCCGGCAGCAGCGCCTTTGCCGCCGCCGATTTCGGTAGTCGAGCTGTGCGCGCCGCTTCCGGTAATGGTAGAATCGATGTTGGCGTTCACACGCACATTGTTCAGCTCGTTGGCGGCGTTGTCCACGTAGCCGGACATACTGTTGAGCCGCGCGGTGATGTCGCTTGAACTGCCGTCGGCGTGGTCGGCCGCCCTGTTTACCAGTGCGCTCAGCTCATCGAGCTGGGTCTGGAGCGTTTGCAGCAGGCTTTCGGAAACCTCCATGCGGACGTAGGGTTCCATCTGCCCCACGATGCCGCCGACATCCTTGCGTCCGCAGACTGCGCCCTCATTGCGGCAGGCGTACACCTGCCCGCAGCTGCGCCCTGCGACGCCGCCGATGTTGTAGCCGATGTGCTGGTAGCCAACTGCGGCGGCGTTGACGCATTCGCCGACAATGCCCGAGGAATAGCCTGCGATGCCGCCGGTATCGGTGGCGATGTTCGCTGTGTTGAGCTGCGAAAGCTTGCTGACGTCGAGCGAGAAACTCAGGTCAAGGTCGTCAAGGTCAATGGAGGGATCTGTGCTTTCCACATTGATATAGGCGTCGTTGCGGCAGGAAAGGAGCGAGCCGAGGCTGCAGCCCGCCACGCCGCCGGTCATGTTCTCGCCAAGGACCGCGCCGGACGCGCTGCACGAGCGGACGATGCCTGAGACGGCGTTCTCGCCGGTGATGCCGCCAACGCTGCGCTTGCCGGACACAGTGCCGCTGAAGGAACAGTTTTCGATCAGACCGCGGTTTTCGCCGGCAATGCCGCCAACGTTCATGCTGTCGCCCGCTGGCGTGACGCTGCCCTCTGCGTTCAGCCCTGTAATGGAGCCGCCTTCCTGCAGCACGCCGAAAAGACCTGCGGGAGAAAGACTCTCCGTGATGGAAAACGCGCGGATGGTGTGGCCGTTGCCGCAGAATGTGCCGCCGAACGTTGGAACAGGCAGATAGTCCGCGTCCTCAAGCGTGAGGTCCGCATCCAGAATGAAGGTCCTGCCGCGCGACCAGGAGTCGAGCGTGCAGGAGCGGGCGAAGGAGGCAAAGTCCTCCGCGTTGGCAATGTGGATCGCGCCGTCCGCGCTGTCTGCGGAGGCGGGAGTGACGGGGACGAGCGGAACAAGAAGCAGCAGCGCCAGCAGCAGCGCGGCAAGACGGGCCGGGAGCCTCTTTTCACGCTTCATCGTCTTCCTCCTCCTTTCCTTCGCTGACAGAGCCGGAGATCACATTCAGGTCAACGTCGCCCTCCACGGTGGCGTGGATCATGCCGCGCACCGTGCCGTTAATGGTGCCGCGCACCATGCCGTTGACCACGGTTTTGCCGTGGGTACTCTTGTGATCCACGATGGACGGCACGGAGAAGGACGTTTTATCAATGATGCCGCTGCCGATAAGCAGGATCTGCGGCAGCGCGAACATGACCATGAAGATGGAGATGACCGTGCCGCGGCCAAGGCTCGCGCCGATGCAGGCGATGACTGCTTCAGAGGTCATGCTGCCGATCAGAAAGCCGCAGATCGACATGATCGCGCCCGAGGTGATGATCGTTGGAAAAGCGAAGTTCAGCGTTTCAATGATGGCGTCGCGGTGCGGCATTTTTGATTTGAGTTCCTGATAGCGGCTGGCAATGACGATGGCGTAATCGATGTTTGCGCCCATCTGGATGGAGCTGACGATCAGGTATCCCAGGAAGAAAACATATTTTCCCGTGAGCGTGGGGATGGAGAAGTTGAGCCAGATGCAGCCCTGAATGACAAGGATCAGCAGCACCGGCATACCGGCGGAGTTGAACGTGAAGAGCAGAACTACCATGACGATGAGAATGGAGACGATGCTTACAACCTTGTTGTCCACGGCGAAGGACCTTTCAAAGTCATACTCGTTTGTAGACTGCCCGGCAAGGTAGACCTTCCCGTCCGGGTAGTATTTCTGTGCGATCTCCAGGATCCTGTCGGTGAAGGCATAGGTCTCATCGCCGCTTTCGGGCAGCGTGAGGTAGATGAGCATACGGTCGTAGTCCGTGCCGGAGAGCTGCGCCTTGGCGCTCTTCATCTGCGTCTGCGCGTCCTTGAGCGTCTGCGTCTGGTCGGCGCTGAGCATGACAAGGCCGGAATCCACCTGATCGCAGACGAACAGGAACATATCGATGAGCGGGACCTTGTAGGACGAGAGGTTGCCGGCAAGCTGCCCGTACTCGGACTGCTGGGCGGCATAGGCGGCGTAAACTACCTGCGCCGCCTCATAGTCGAGGCCCGCAAGCTCGGCGAACTGGCGCGGAGTGAGCTTGTCGGCAAGCATATAGCCGTCGAGCGCCTCAATGTTGGAAAGTCCCATGGTGGAATCCACCTCGTCATACTGCTCCAGCTCGTTCAGAATGGCGGCTTCCGTGTCGTAATCGCCGGTGGGGACGATGAGCGCGAGCATATTGCTGGAGGTGAAGGTGTTCTCGATCATCTGCTCGGCGATCTGCGTATCGTTGAGCTTGGGCGTGGTGAGCGGGCCATAGCCGTAGGCGTAGGGGCAGTTGGACGAGAGGCGGTAGCCGATGACGGCAAGGACGATAAACAGGATGGGGACGATGTGCCGCGTGGCATAGTCGAGCTTGCCGACAAAGGGGATCTTGGGGACGAAGCTCTTATGCTGCGTGCGGTCGATGAGCGGGCCAAACAGCATCAGCAGGCCGGGCATAACCACAAACGCGGAGAGCAGCGCAAAGAGGATGGACTTGATCAGGCACATCGCCATATCCGGGCCGAGCTTGAACTGCATGAACATCATGGCGATCAGGCCGCCGATGGTCGTCAGGCTGCTTGCACCGATCTCGGGAATGGATTTGCTCAGCGAAATGACGACCGCCTCGCGCAGCGGGAGCAGCCGGTGTTCCTCCTTGAAGCGGTTGCAGAAGATGATGGCATAGTCGATGGACAGCGCCAGCTGCAAAATGCTCGTGACCGAGTTTGAGATAAACGAGATCCTGCCCATGAGAAAGTTCGTTCCCTGGTTGAGGATCAGCGCAACGACAAAGGTGAGGATCAGCACCGGCACCTCGCCGTAAGTTTCCGATGTGAAGAGCAGCACGACAACGATGACGACCGCCACATAGATCATGATGATGCTGATCTCGTGGTCGATGGTCTCCTGCTGGGTGTTGCCAAGGTCGGTTTTTATGTAAAGATCGTAGGGCATCAGCAGCTCTTTCACGGCACTGAGCGAGTCAAGGCAGGCGTCGTCGTCTTCGCTGTAAGCGAAGGTGACGGAGAAGAGCGCGGAAAGGTCGTTGTAGTGGGCGGGCGTTTCGTCGTAGTCAACGCTCTGCACGCCCTTAACGGCTTTGATCTTCGGCTCGAGCGCGGCAGCCTGATCCGGCGTGATGTTTGCCACCATGATCTCCGCTGTGCCGTAGGTGACGAACTGCTCGTCCATAATGTTGAGTCCCTGCTTGGTCTCGGAATTGTCCGGCAGATAAAAGGTAAGGTCGCTTTCCACCTCGACCCAGCTGCGGGAGAAGAAGGAAAAAACCAGCAGGATGATCGTAAGCAGGAAGATGAGGTTGCGCTTGTCTACGATGAAGGCGGCGACCTTTTCCATAAAGGAACTGCTGTTCTTTTCGGCGTTACTCATGGCGCGCGGCGCTGCCTCCTTCCGGAATGCGAGAGGCGAGGTTTTTTACGCGCTCCAGTCCATCGCGGATGGGGGCGGGCGGCTCCGGAAGGATCTGCACGATATCGCTGAGCGTGCAGTCGAGCCGGCGGCAGATGCGCACAAGGACCTCAAGCGAGACGAATTCGTTTTTGGAGAGCTTGGCCAGCGTATTCGAACTGATGCCGACCTCGCGGGCAAACTCTGTTTTGTTCCAGCCCCTGTCGATGAGGAGCTTGAAGAGATTGTTATAGCAAATGTGCATGGCGGCGCCTCCTGATAAGCTTGCTTTCATTATAGGCAAAGCTGCGCAAAAAGCAAGCAAATATTTGTAAACGCAGATATTTTGCGGAAAAATGCCAAAGCTGCGCAGGCGCCGCAGCTTTGGCATTGTGGGTTTTTATTGCGCGCGCCATCTGGCGCGCTGCACGGTAACAAGGTGGAATACGGTGGATACGAGCAGAATGGCGGCGGCGATGCTGCCGGCAACGCCGGCGGTTTCCATCCCCTTGTGCAGCGCCTGCTGCATACTGCCGCCCAGCGCCATCGCCATTGTGTAATAGATGCCGGCGCCCGGCAGCAGCGGCACAATGGAAATGACAAGGTAGGAGGTGACGGGATACTTACGCGCACGCGCCATGCTTTCCGCATAGACGGCGGCAACGGCCGCTGCAAAGAAATTCATGGCGAAGATATCGCAGCCGAGCGAATGGCAGAAGAGATAAACGAGCCAGGTGAGCGTTCCGCCGGCGGCGCACAGAAGGCTGCCCCAATCATGCACATTGAACAGAATGAAAAAGCCGGTGCAGGCGATATAGACGGCAATGCCCTGCACCCAGAAGGAGTAGGACACGGCGTCCACCGTTTCGATCAGGCCGTAGACCGGCTCGGTGACGTGCCAGGCAGCGGCGGTTCCCATGGCGATGGCGAGCGCGGAGAGCAGCACCTGCACAATGCGGTTGATACCGGAATTGGTGTCGCCGTAAATGATGTCGCGCATGGAGTTGGTGATGAGCAGTCCCGGAACGAGGATCATCAAAGAGCCGATGATCGCGGCATCGGCATTGTCAAGCAGGCGAAGCCCTGCGGCGGTGTAAACGCCCAGCGCCATGAGGAAGGCTGCGGCAATGGTGCTGAAAAACGGATTGACCTCCAGCCGGTCCGCCTGCCGCGTGACAAAGCCGATGACCAGCCCGAAAAGACCCGCCCACAGGCAGTCAGGCAGCGTGCCGCCGAAGACGGGGCAGAAGCCGGCCGCCGCGCAGAAATTGCCGAGGTAATAGACGGGGACAGAGTAGCTGCGGCGGGCGGCCAGCGTTTCCTTCAGCCACTGCGCGGCGGTTCCTGCATCGGGCGTTTCGGCGCAGATGCGGCGGGAGAGCGCGTTGAGCCGCTCGACCGCTTCCAGATCGTTGCCGTGGAAGCCGATGCGCTTCATGATCATCAGGGGCTTGCCGTTGGCAGCCTCCAGGCTGACCATCACGCAGTTGGGAATGGCGAAGACCTGGCAGTCGATGCCGTAAGCGATCAGCACGCGCCGCATGGTTTCTTCAATGCGGAAGGTCTCCGCGCCGCTGCGGGCCAGCTCATAGCCGATGCGCGCGGCAAGGTCGGTAAGAAGGTAATAGTCCATTGGATTCGGATCGCCTCCCGGAGCGTTCAGACTTCTTCGCGCCGCGCGGCCAATGCAAGCGCGGCGCAGCATTCGGGCGTGGCCGCGCAGCGCCTTTCATAGATGCTGCCCATAAGAGGCCTCCTGATGCGGGCTGCGGCGGCACGTTTCTGCCGCAAGGCAGTATAGCACGGTTTCTCCGGCAGTTCAACACTGCAAAAGCGGGCAGACTGCACGAGAAAAGAAAAAATACCGCAGCGTACTGCGGTATTTTTGACCAAAGATATCATTCCGACAGCAGGATGCGGTCGTTGTCCAGCGCATGGCCCGCGCCCGCGCGGAAGCGCTCAATCAGGTCGTCCACGCGCATACCCGCACGCTCCGCGCCGGAAACGTCCAGAACGATACGCCCGTCGGACATCATCAGCGTGCGGTTGCCGAGCGCGAGCGCCTGCGTCATATTGTGCGTGACCATCAGGCAGGTGATGCGGCTCTCCGCCACCACGCGGCGCGTGAGCTCCAGTACCTTTTCCGCCGTTGCGGGGTCAAGCGCGGCGGTGTGTTCATCGAGCAGCAGCAGCTGCGGCGGCACCATGGTCGCCATCAGCAGCGTGAGCGCCTGGCGCTGGCCGCCGGAGAGCAGCCCCACAGGATTGCTCATGCGGTCCTCCAGCCCCATGTCGAGCTGCCTCAGCTGCCCGGCAAAGAACTCCCTGTCTTTCTTGCTGATGCGGCTGAACGGATTGCCGTGCGCGGCGCGCAGATATGCAAGCGCAAGGTTCTCCTCGATGGTCATGCTCGGCGCGGTGCCGCGCAGCGGGTCCTGAAAAAGCCGCCCGATGCGGCGGGAGCGTTCATGCTCCGGCATGAAGGTGATGTCCTTGCCGGCGAGCGAAATGCTGCCCTCGTCCACATAAAAGCTGCCCGCAATGGCGTTGAACAGCGTTGATTTGCCTGCGCCGTTCGAGCCGACGATGGTAACGAAATCGCCCCCGTCAAGGTGCAGCGAAAGGCTGCTGAGCGCCTTTTTTTCGTTCACGGTGCCGGGGTTGAAGGTTTTGGAAATGTTTTTAACGTCCAGCATTTTACCGGCCCTCCTTTGTTCCTGCCGCCATTTTGCGCTTCTGGAACGCCGCCCATTTCCGGATGCCCGGCGCGGCGATCGCCAGCGCCACGATCACGGCGGTAAGCAGCTTGAGACACTCCACCGGCACGATCTTGGTGTAGAAAATGACGGCGTAGAGAAAGCGGTAGACGACGGAGCCGAGAATGACGGCGGCCACGCACTTGCGGACCGTCCGGCGGCCGAGCAGCGTTTCGCCGATGATGAGGCACGCAAGGCCAATGACGACGATGCCCGTGCCGGAGTTGATATCCACGGTTTTCTGATATTGGCCGACCATCGCGCCGGAGAGCGCCGTGAGCATATTGGCAAGGCAGAGGCCTACCGTGACGGTGAACGCGGGATTGAGCGAGGAGGCGCGCACCATGTCGGGGTTATCGCCGGTGGCGCGGATGGAAAGCCCCAGCCGCGTGCCGAGAAACAGCAGCAGCAACCCGCCGGACACGACCGTAACGGCGGCCGCAAGCAGCAGCTCATACCAGTCGCCGCCGATCCCTGCATCGCGCAGCATCGTGAAGATCGTTCTGCTGCCAAGCAGGCTCTGGTTGGACTTCCAGCCCATCGCCATCAGATTCACGGTGTAAAGGCCGGTGTTGGTCACGATGCCGGCAAGAATGCTCGGCACGCCGAGCTTCGTCTGCAAAAACGCGGTGACAAAGCCCGCACACGCGCCCGCAAGCATCGCGGCGAAGACTGCAAGGACGGGATGTCCCGCAGCCGTTACCGTGACGGATACCGCAGCGCCGAGGACAAAGCAGCCGTCGGTGGTGAGATCGGCGATATCAAGGATGCGGTAGCTGAGGAACAGCGCCATTGCGACCAGCGCATAGAGGAAGCCCAACTCAAGGGCGGTCTGCGTGATGAGGAGCATGAAAAAGCTCTCCTTTCAAGGCCTGCCCCGGCCGTGCGGCCGGGGCGGAGGGTTCTCGTTTTCCGGGAAATACAGCGGGGCGGAGGCTCAGTCCTTGGTGGTCGTGACCTCAACAACGGTACCCATGCTGTCAAAGCAGGAGTACTCGGCCTGCTTGCCGATCAGCGCGGCGGTGTCGGTATTGACGGTGATGATGCCGCCGTCCATCAGGTAGTAGTTCTCCATGCCGCTCATACCCTCGGTAATGGCCTGATAGGCGAGGTCGGCGGTCCTGACGCCGAGGTCGGTATAGTTCACACCGCAGGTGGCGTAGGCGCCGTTGCGGACAAAGGAATCAGCACCGGCGTAGTGGGGGATACCGTTCTTGGCGAGATCCTCGTAAATGGCAAGCTCGGCGGCCATGACGACGTTGTCGGTCGGGGTGAAGACGGCGTCTACGCCGTCGGCGATCAGCGCGGAAGCGGCGGCGACGACCTCATCGTTCGTGTTCGCGGTCTGCTCGACGTATTCGATGCCCTTCGCGTCAAGATAGGCCTTCGCGTCGGCGATGGGCTTGGCGGAGTTGGGTTCAGAGAGGGAGTAGAGCAGGCCGACCTTGGCGACGTCCGGGTTCTGGGCGAACATCATGTCCATGATGAAATCGGTGTTCAGCGCGTCGCTCGTGCCGGTCACATAGTCGATGCCCGTCAGACTCGCGGCCTCGGGATCGGAGACGGCGGCGTAAACAACGGGGGTTCTGGTGTCTTCGGCAGAGAGAGCGGCGATCTGCGCGGCGGTGGTCGCAATGGGGATGATGGCGTCCGCCTGGTCGGCAATCGCCTGATCGGACAGCTGCTTTAAGATGGTCTGGTCGTTCTGACCGGAGGTGATGTCGTACTCGATGGTCACATTATTGTCGGCAACGATCTTGTCAAGCTCGGCGGCCACAGCGTTTGCAATCTCATCGAGAGAGGCGTGGTCAAGCTGCTTGATGATGGCGACCTTGTAGGTCTTGGCGCTTTCATCGCCGTTCGGCTGAGCATCATTGCCGCTGTCGCCGCTCTTGCTGCCGCACGCGGCCAGAGACAGCGTCATCGCACCGGCGAGGACGAGGGTGAGAAGCTTCTTCATCGTGTTGTTTTTCATTTTTTGTTCCTCCAAATATATTTGATCTTGGGCGGCAGATGAGGTCCTGGTTTGCCGGAACAGGAGGAATATAAAGAAAAAAGACCTTCATCCCATACACATGGGACAAAAGTCATCAAACTTCTGCGATACCACCCAAATTGACGTATAAAACGCCCGCTCGCTTACGCGCACCATCATACGCGCCCCGATGGATAACGGGTGGGATACCCGTCGGTTCCTACTTGGCTTCCGCCGTTTGGTCCGCCCTCCGGAGTCCATTCGCCGGCCGTCTGCCGCCCCGATCACACCGCCCGGGACTCTCTTTGCGCTTATCTGCGCCGGCTACTTCTCTCTGTCATAGGTTTGAAGCTCTTCACTTGTTGGTTTGCATTATACGCATCCGCGCGTCGTTTGTCAAGCGCGCCGCGCGAAAAATGCGGAATTTTATTCGTGGAAGATTTGTGGAAAATGCACATCACGGAAAGACGGGAGCCACAGCGGCGGCTCCCGTTACGGTTCATTCCAGCAGAAACCGCGCGATATTCTCCATGGCGGCGGCCGCTTTTTTAATGGGGAACATCTGAAAGACGTGCCACATCCCTTCGCTGACCTCAAAGCGGCAGGGAACGCCCGCGCGCTGCATCGCAAGATAAAGACGCTCGGCGTCGGAATACAGGATCTCGTGATCGCCGACTTGAATGAGTGTGGGCGGAAAACCTGCAAGATCGGCGAAAAGCGGCGATAGATCGCCCGAGCGGTAATCCTTCCCGGCAGCGTAAGCTGTACGAACGGCTTCGATGTAGTCCGGCGTGAGCATCGGGTCGATCTCCGCACGGGTGCGGTACGATTCTCCCGACATCGTCATATCCGTCCACGGGGACATCAGCACGAGCGCGCCGGGCAGGCGGCGCGCGGATTCCCTGAGCCTCCTGCATAGCACCAGCGCAAGATTGCCGCCGGCGCTGTCACCGGCAAGCACGATATCGCGCGCGCCGTAGCCAAGCAGCATCAGGTGATCCCAGGCGCGCAGCGCGTCTTCAATGGCGGCGGGATAGGGGGCTTCGGGCGCCAGCCGGTATTCAAAGCTCAGCACATCGTAGCCCGTCGCGTGCGCGAGCTTGGACGACAGCACGCGCGAATAGCCGAGGTTGCCGCTTGTGTAGCCGCCGCCGTGGCAGTAGAGGATGGCATGGCGGTTGCCGTGGGGCGCTTTGCGCCGCGTCCAGGCGGCGTTCATGCCGGAAAGCAGGAATTCTTCGTATTCCATGCCGGCCATAGGCGCGGCCAGCCGGCCGAGAACCTCCTGGCTGCGGCGCTGGCGCTCCAGCTCTTCTCCGGTCATCGCTTCGGGCGCACCGGCGCTGTGCAGCGTCTTGAGCGCGCGCATCAGCGGGTCGAGATGGGGGCTTTCCGCCCCCTCCTTTTTCTTTTTCAGCGGAATGGGAAGCTTCGTTTCCATGGCGGCTCCTTATATGCGTTTTTTCGATCATACCATATCTGTGTAAAAAAGAAAAGAAAAAGCTGCGATCTTCTTGTAGTGTCCCCCGCTTTGTGCTACAATGTGTGACCTGAAAGAGACCGGAAACGCGAGGGGAGGGGAAACACGATGGCAAAGCCGGACAGCAAATGGTATAAGCTTGACAGCGCAGGCATCCTTTACTCCGCGCTGCAAAAGGAGGAGTATTCCGCCATCTACCGCTTTTCTGTGCGGATGGACGCCCCAGTGCAGCCGCAGGCGCTGCAGCGGGCCATTGACCGCTGTATGCCGCGCTTCCCAACGTTTGCCGTGCGCATCCGCAAGGGGGCGTTCTGGTATTATCTGGAACCGAACGCCGCGCCGGGGCCGTTTCTGAAGGAGGATGTGTCCGATCCCTGCCAGCCGGTGCGGTTCCGCGAGGATAACGGCTGGCTCGTGCGCTTTTATTATTACCGCGACCGCATCTCTATCGAAGTCTTCCACGCGCTTTCCGATGGCGGTGGGGCGATGGTGTTTTTCCGCGCGCTGCTGGCTGAGTATCTGCGCCAGACGGGCGTTTCCGTGCCGGCTGGAAACGGCGTTCTCGACCTGGACGAGCCGCCGCGCCCGGAGGAGATGGAAGACGCCTACGCCCGCTATGCGGGCCGCCGCGCGCTCGGCCTGCGGCGGATGCCGAAGACCTATCAGAACATTGGCACAGGCGAACCATTTTACACGTTCCATGTGACGATGGGCTTCATACCGCTCCCGCGCCTGCGGGAGGAGGCAAAAAAATACGGCGCGTCGATCACAGAGTATCTCTCCGCTGTGCTGATCCACGTCATTCTGGAAAAGCAGAAGCGGGAGAAGCCGTATCGTGAGCGTCCCGTGGCGCTGGCGGTGCCGATCAACCTGCGCGGCTGGTTTCCCAGCGAAACGCTGCGCAACTTCATTACCACTGTGCGCCCGTTCATCGATCCGGCGATGGGTGATTACACCTTCGCAGAGATCGTTTCGCAGGTGCGGCATTTTATGAAGCTGCATATCAACCGCCAGGAATTGCAGGCGGCGTTCACGGGAAACGTCCGCTTTACGGAAAACTTTGCCCTGCGGCTCATTCCTGTGGCGCTGAAAAACCCTGTCATGGCGCTGAATTACCGCCTGTTCGGCGTGCGGCCGTATTCCTGCACTTATACGAATCCGGGCGCGTTCACCGTGCCGCCGGAAATGGCGGCGCATATTTGCGGTGCGGAGGTCATTCTGGGGCAGGCGACCGTGCCGCGCTGCCACTGCGCGTCCATCAGCTATGGCGATACGATGGAGATCACCTTTGCCGGCACGCAGGCGGAGACGGACACCGAGCGCGATTTTTTCCGCTTTCTTGTGCGCGCGGGCATCCCTGTACGCGTGGAGAGCAACCGCTGAGAGACCGAAAGAAGGAATTTGATGTCATACTGTGTCAACTGCGGCGTAGAGCTTTCGCCCGGCGCGGCGCACTGTCCGCTCTGCGGAACGCCCGCGTGGAAGCCCGATCCGGCCGCGCCAAGCTTTTTCCCCACCAAGCCCGCCGAGGTGCCGCCTGCTTCGCGCCGCGCCGCCGCGGCGCTGCTGACGGCGATGCTTGCGTCGGTATCGCTCTGCTGCGGGCTGCTGAATCTCATTCTCGCGACCGCGCACCCCTGGTCGCTCTATGTTGCGGGCGCGGCAGTGATGCTGTGGATCTGGTTCGTGCTGCCGATGTTCGCGCGGCGCATCCCCATCTTTTTTCGCCTGACGGCAGATGTTGCCGCCGTGGGCGTTTACGTCTTCCTCATTTCCATTGATTTGAACGGCGGCGCGTGGTTCCGTGATCTGGCCCTGCCGATCCTCGGTTGGGCGTGCGTGCTGGTGTTCCTTTTGAGCTTTCTGCTGCGCGGGGGACGGCGCTCGCGCCTGTCCGCCATTGCCATGTGCATCGGCACGGCGGGCCTGCTGGCGCTGGGCGTCGAGTTCTGTCTTGACCGGTATTTTCATGAGGCATGGCAGCCGAGCTGGTCGCTTGTGGTGATGGTCGTCTGCATCGGCCTCATCATCCCGCTGCGCATCGTGCGCCGCGTCCCGTCGCTGCGCGAGGAGGCGCGCAGGCGCTTCAATATGTGAAAAAACGTCTCTGAAACGGAAAACCCGCCCCGGCGAAAAACGCCGGGGCGGGACTTTTTGTAAAAGCGTCAGCTGTTTGCCATTCTCTCGCGCAGGCGTGCGATGTTTCTCAGCGGGGCGTCGATGGCTTCGCCCTGCATTTCGTTCCAGTCGGTGCGCATGAGTTCGATGACCTTTTCATAGCAGGCGATGGCTCTTTCATAGTCGCCGCGGATCTCGCAGATCTGCGCAATGGCCTCGTCAGGGTCGATAAAGCGCGGGGATGGCATGAGCGACATCGTCTTCTCATAATCCGCGATGGCCTCGTCGTAATATCCGAGTTTGGCGAGTTCGCTCGCGCGCATGATGTAGACCTCCCATGTGTCGGGATAGCTTGCACACATGGTCTTCCACTGGGCGAGTGCGTCATCAATGCGCCCCTCCTGCATGAAGATACAGCCGAGATAGAAGTCGTCGTTGTACGTCGGCTTCAGGCGGTGCATCTGATCCAAGACCTCGCGCGCCTCCGCGCAGCGGCGGTCGGCGATGAGAAGGTCCAAAAGCCACAGATGCGCGCTGTGATTGTCCGGATGTGCGGCAAGAAAATTCTTGTAGAAGTCGATCGTGCGGTAGTGATTCGTTGCGTTCTAGTCAAGAAATGCGCCGTTTTCGGCGTCAAAAATAGCGTTGTGCGCCTCCTTGCAGTCGGGATTCAGCTCGAGCGATTGGCGGGCGAGGGGTGAGGCGAGGTCATTATATTCCCGTGCGCGCTTGCAGTAAAGCTGCGCAAGCAGCAGCGTCGCGCGCGGTCTCGTTTCGTCCTCGCGGCACTTTTCCTGCAAAAAGCGTTCCTCTTCGTCAAATTCCTGCTGCATGAGGAATCTCTTGTCCCAGAGCATGTTGTCGATGCGGACAAAGCGGCTCTCGTCTGTGAGGGAAAAAAGCGAATCAATGCTCGTCCCCAATGCGACGGACAGCGTGGGCAGAAGCTGGATATCGGGCAGGGAACTGCCGATCTCCCACTTGCTTACGGCCTGCGCACTCACATGGAGGGCTTTTGCCAGCTGTTCCTGCGTCATGCTTTTGGATAGGCGCAGCGCTTTGATTTTGCTGCCAATGTCGATATTCATAAAGGCAAAACTCCGTTTCCTGTAAAGTGAGGACGTCCTTGATGTGCTCAGTATAGCCCATTGCGGTTGAGCGCGCAATGGAGGGAAAGTTTCGCACGCTCAAACGGCGGTTGAGCGGCAAAAAGGACGGAAAGCAGTGCTTTCCGTCCTTTTCTTACATATCCGGCAGGCTCAGTCGCCCACGCCGGGGTTGAGGACCTTGCCGATGTTCCACAGGTGCGCGACCTGCTGCGCGGCGGCCAAACGCTCCTCGGGCGTTTCGTAGCTCGCGTGCGCGGTCTGCGCGCCGCAGTCGAGACAGGTGACATAAACGCACCAGCCCTGCTCATCCTCGATCGTGCCGGTGCCGCGGCAATAGGGGCAGTCCTGCAGGTCGATCTCATAAATGGCGTCCATAGTCTATCTTCCTTTCTTCGTCCGGCGCTGTCGCCGCACGTACATTTCGGCTACATAGTATAGCAGAGAATGTGAGCCTTGACAAGAAAAAATCACAGCGTCTGTTCGGTGGGGGGGAGGGGGAGCTGATATTTTTCCGCATAGGAGTGGAAGGTGCTCTGGAAGTCGCTGTCCGCGGCCTTGGCCTCGCGGAGCGTTTCGTGCAGGTTGAGGTTGTGGTGGCTTGCGTCGATGATGCAGCCGGCGATGTTGGAGCAGTGGTCGGAGGTGCGCTCCAAGTCCGTGAGCAGGTCTGAGAGGACAAAGCCCGCCTCGATGCTGCACTGGCCCTGCTGCATTCTTAGAATGTGGCGCGTGCGCATCTGCTCTTTGAGCGTGTCGATGACCTGCTCGAGAGGCTCCACCTGCGAGGCGATGTCGTTGTCGCGGCGCTCAAAGGCCTTGAGCGCGAGCGAGAGGATCTCGCGGATAGCGGAGGTGATGGTGATGAGCTCATTTTTCGCATTGGCGGAAAAGGTGAGGTTTTTGCGCGTCATCTCCTCGGCGGAGGAGAGAATGTTGACGGCGTGGTCGGAGATGCGCTCAAAGTCGCCGATGGTCTTCAAAAGCTCGGTCGATTCCTCGCTCTCGGCGCGGCCCAGCTTCTGCGCGCTGAGCTTGACAAGATAGGTGCCGAGGATGTCCTCATAGTGGTCGCAGCGCTCCTCGTCGTCGCGGATGCTCTGGGCGAGCTCGGGCGTGTTGGACGAGAGCGCGGTGAGGGAGTTGTTCAGTGCGCGGACGGCGCTTTCAGCCATCTCGCAGGCGACGGCGCGGCTCTGGCGCAGGGCGAGCGACGGCGTGGCGAGCAGACGCTCGTCCAGCTCCACGGTCTGCTGGGCGCTGCTTTTGCCGTCCGGCACAAGGCGGACGGCCAGCTTTTCCAGCTGACCTCCCAGCGGGAGCAGCATGGCGGTGCAGAGAATATTGAATACCGAATGCGCCACGGCAATGCCCGACATGGTGGCGGATTCCTCCAGCAGCGCGGGAGCGAACACGGCGCGCACAAGGCAGAAGACCATCAGCAGCACGGCGACGCCGATCACATTGAACATCAGGTGGACGACGGCGGCGCGGCGGGCGTTTTTATTGGTGCCAATGGAGGAGAGCATGGCGGTCACGGTCGTGCCGATGTTCTGGCCCATGATGATCGGGATGGCTGCGGCATAGCTGACTGCGCCAGTGGTGGCGAGCGCCTGCAGGATGCCGACGGACGCGGAGCTGGACTGGATGATGCCGGTCAGCACTGCGCCGGCCAGCACGCCGAGAATGGGATTCGTAAACGCGAGGAAAAGCTGCGTAAAGGCGGGAACGTCCTTCAGCCCGGCCACCGCGCCGCTCATGGTTTCCATGCCGAACATCAGCGTTGCAAAGCCGAGCAGGATGATGCCGGTATCCTTTTTCCGGTTGTCCCTGCAGAACATGAAATAGATGATGCCGACAAGCGCCAGCACCGGCGTAAAGGAGCTTGGCTTCAAGAGCTTTATCCACACGCTGCTGCCGTCGATGCCGCCAAGGCTCAGGAGCCAGGCGGTCACGGTCGTGCCGACATTCGCGCCCATGATGACGTTGATCGCCTGCCGCAGCGTCATCAGTCCGGAGTTGACAAAGCCGACCACCATCACGGTGGTTGCAGAGGAGCTCTGGATGATGGCGGTGACGCCAAGACCTGTGAGAAAGCCGGCCAGCGGCTTCCCGGTCATCTGGTCGAGCAGCGAGCGGAGCCTGCTGCCCGCGCGGCGCTCCAGCGCCTGTCCCATCAGCGTCATGCCGAAAAGAAACAGGCACAGCCCGCCCAGCATGGTGAGTGCGTTGAAAAGATCCATAACCTCATCGTTCCTTTACTGTCATTTTTTCATTCATTGCCAAAGTAGAGCATAACGGAGGAGTGTCAAATCCGTTACCATGGATTTGTAAAATCCATGTAAAATCCGGAGCGGCGTTTTTCCTCTTTTGGCGCACCGCGTGCGTAAAACCGGAAAAACCGCAAAGACTAAGCGCGACGTCCGCCGCAGCCTGACGGCGGAAGCGCGAATATCGGTTTTCGGAGGAATGACATGAAGAAGGATTTTATCGACACCAATGGATTTACCAAACGGGAGCTGCTGGATATCATCGAGCTGTCGCTCGCTATCAAAAAGGCGATCAAAGCGGGCTACTATCCGCCGCTGATGCGCAACATGACGCTCGGCATGATCTTTCAGCAGTCCAGCACGCGCACGCGCGTCTCATTCGAGACGGCGATGAGCCAGCTGGGCGGCCACGCGCAATATCTGGGACCTGGCATGATCCAGCTTGGCGGGCATGAGACCATCGGCGATACGGGCAAGGTGCTGTCCCGGCTGGTGGACGTTGTGATGGCGCGTGTCATCGAACACAAGACCATTGAAGAGCTGGCGAAAAGCTGCACCATCCCCGTGATCAACGGAATGTCGGATTATAACCATCCCACGCAGGAGATTGGCGATCTGTGTACCATCGTTGAAAACCTGCCGCAGGGGAAAAGACTTGAGGACTGCAAGGTGGTCTTTGTGGGCGATGCAACGCAGGTGTGTGCGTCGCTTGGGTTTATCACAACGAAGCTCGGGATGCACTTTGTGCAGTACGGCCCGCAGGGCCACCAGCTCAACGACGGGCATAAGAAGATCCTGGCGGAAAACTGCGTGCTTTCCGGCGGAACTTATCTGGTTACCGACGATCGCGAGAGCGTGCGCGGCGCAGACTTCATCTATACGGACGTGTGGTACGGCCTCTACGAAAACGAGATGCCGAAGGAGGAGCGCGTGCGCGTGTTCCATGACTATCAGGTCAACCGCGAGCTGATGCAGCTCGGGAACCTCGGCTGCAAGTTCATGCACTGCCTGCCAGCGACGCGCGGCGAGGATGTGACCGACGAGGTCGCGGACAGCGACGCCTCCCTCTGCTGGGAGGAGGCAGGCAACCGCCTGACGGCGATGCGCGGCCTTCTCGTCTACTTCACGCGCTGCCGGCATGAGCCGAGCGGCCTTCAGATCGCGGCGGCGAAGGAGGAACTCGACCGGGTACTCTGCGATAAGCTTGGCTGCGAGGAGGCTTACTGCGGCGTTTCAACGATCGAGAAGAGCTGATCGTATGGAGAAGAAACAATTTCATCTGGCAGATGTGATTCTGTCGGTCATCTGCGTGGTGTTTGTGGCGGAAGCGGCCGCGCCGGTCGCATCCATCGGCAACAGCCAGTATTTCTGGTGGATCTTCATGATCCTTGCGTTTCTGCTGCCCTACGGGCTGATCGCCGCCGAGCTTGGAACGGCGTATCCCGGCGACGGCGGACTGTATGACTGGATCCATGCGGCGTATCCCGGCGGCAAATGGGCGGCACGCGCCTCGTGGTATTATTGGATCAATTTTCCGCTGTGGATGGCGTCGCTCGCGGTAGTGTGTCCGGAGCTGATCGGCTTTATCACCGGCTGGCGGGCGGGGCCGCTTGCCTCGCTGTTGATCGAGCTGGCGTTCATCTGGATCGTTACGCTCATTGCGTGCTATCCCGTGTGCGACAGCATCCTTATTCTCAACGTGAGCGCGGTCATCAAGATCCTGCTGGCGCTGCTGGTCGGCGCGCTGGGCGTATGGTACGTTGCGAAGAACGGCTTTGTCAACGATATGTCGGCGCGGACGTTCCTGCCGTCGTTCGACCTGACGAGCCTTTCGTATATCTCGGTCATCATTTTCAATTTTCTTGGCTTTGAGGTCGTCTGCACGTATGCCGGCAGCATGAGCGACCCCAAAAAGCAGATCCCGCAGTCCATTGTGACGGGCGGCGTCGTCATTGCAGCCATCTACCTCTTTTCGGCCTTCGGCATCGGTGCGGCCGTGCCGGTGCGGGAGATCAGCGTGGATTCGGGGCTGATCGATGCGGTGTCGCTCATCCTTGGGCGCAGCGGCGGCGTGCTGGTAGGGACCGTGGCGCTGCTGTTTCTGATTACGCTGTTCGGCAACATGATCTCGTGGTCGATGGGCGTAAATTCCACGGCGGCGTTCGCGGCGGACAATGGCGATATGCCGCGTGCGTTTGCCGTGCGCTGGAAGAAGAACGATATGCCGGTGGGCGCGGCGCTCGCATCGGGCGCCGTTGCCTCGGCGGTGTGCGTGCTTGGCGTGGCGATCGAGGCGCTTTCGCCGGATTCCTCGCTGTTCTGGAGCTTTTTCGCGCTGAATCTCGTGATGCTGCTTTTAAGCTATCTTCCCGTGTTCCCGGCGTTTCTGAAGCTGCGCCGCACGGACGCGCAAACGCCGCGCCCGTTCCGCGTTCCCGGATCGCCGGCGATGCTCCGCTGTATCGCCTATGTCCCCATGGCGCTCATTATGGTTTCCATTATTTTCACGGCGGTGCCGTTGTCGTTTGACGAAGAAACGCTTGCGGCGTTTCTTCCCATCACGGCCGGCTCGCTCATCAGCGTTGCGGTCGGGGAGATCCTGATCGCCGCGCGCGGCCGCCGCCGCGCATAGCGCGGAACACAGAACAAGGAGGAACGAACATGGCAAAACGGATCAACGGCACAACGCCGAAGCAGGACGGGTATCGGATGCCCGCCGAATTTGAACCTCAGCAGGGCGTATGGATGCTCTGGCCCGAGCGCAACGACAACTGGCGCGGCGGCGGAAAGCCCGCCCAGCAGGCGTTTGCCGAGGTGGCGAAGGCCATTGCGCGGTTTGAAAAGGTCACGGTCGGCGCGTCTGTACGCCAGTATCAGAACGCGCGCGCCAGACTCCCGGGAGACATCCGCGTGGTGGAGCTGGAGAGCGACGACGCCTGGGTGCGCGACTGCGGGCCGACGTTCGTTGTGAACGACAGGGGCGGCCTGCGCGCGGTGGACTGGGAATTCAACGCCTGGGGCGGGCTTTACGACGGACTTTATTTCCCGTGGGACAAGGACGATCAGATCGCGCGCAAGATCTGCGAGATCGAAAACGTGGATTCCTACCGCACGGAGGGATTTGTCCTCGAGGGCGGCTCGATCCATGTGGACGGCGAGGGGACGGTGCTGACAACGGAGATGTGCCTGCTCTCCGAGGGCCGCAACCCCGGCAAGTCAAAAGAAGAGATTGAAACAATGCTGTGCGAATACCTGGGCTGCGAGAAGGTGCTGTGGATCAAAGACGGCATAGACCCCAACGAAACGAACGGACACATTGACGACGTGGCCTGCTTTATCGCACCCGGCGAGGTCGCGTGCATCTGGACGGAGGACGAGAGCCATCCCTTCTACGCGCAGGCGCAGGCGGCGTACCGCTTTCTGACCGATGCGGTCGATGCAAAGGGAAGAAAGCTCAAGGTCCACAAGCTGTGCCTGACAAAGGAGCCGTGCCTGCTGGAGGGAGCGGAGACGATCGACGCCGTGGAGGGAACGATTCCCCGCGAAAACGGCGAGGTGAGCATCGCTTCGTATATGAATTTTCTGATCGTCAACGGCGCGGTCATACTGCCGCAGTACGGCGATGCGAACGACAGGCTTGCCGCCGATCAGGTGCGGCAGATGTTTCCGGACCGCGAGGTCGTACCTGTACTGACGCGCGAGGTCGCCTTCGGCGGCGGCAATATCCACTGCATCACCCAACAGCAGCCCGCCCTGCGCGGATAACGGAGCTTGTGTATAAAGGCGCCCACAGATCGTGCTGCGGGCGCCTTTATAATATATTTATACATATTGACGCGCCGTTAATGGATATAAAAACCGGATTTCGTTGGCTTTCATCGTAGAAAATGCGGAAACGGTATGCATGCGCAATATTCGGCAATCTTTGCGCGTTTGCCGGATTAGGCTGAAGTGGAACACGGCGCGCGGAGCAACGGTGTGTGTGGGCGCTTTTGCTGCTGGGACTCGGCATTGCGATGATCTTTCTGCAGAACGGCCTTGGCGGAGGCATTATGGCGCTGTGCGGCAAAAGCCCGCTTTACGGCATCGGCTGGAGGGCATAGAGCTGGCGTCTCCGCCCCACAGCTTTTCCCTGTAAGTGCGACCAGAATAATCTGTTTCCTCTTTTAGAAGCGCTGTGCTATCATAACACCGGAGAAGACGGCGGACGCCGCTGCTCCGGGAGGGAACTTTATGATAGCGATTGGACTCTTCTGCGCGGCGCTGCTTGGATGTGTGGTGCTGCGGGTGAATATCCTCTGCGCGCTTGTGGCGGGGCTGTTCATTTTTTCGCTTTATGGAAAGAAGCAGGGGTTTTCCTGGCGGGCGATCGGCGGAATGATCGTTACGGGAATCAAGACGTCTGCCAGCGTCGTCCTTGTTTTTCCGCTCATCGGAATGCTGACGGCATTCTGGCGCGCCTGCGGCACGCTGCCGCTCATCATCTGCTGCGCGGTGGATATGATCCGGCCGGAGATCCTGCTTCTGATGACCTTTCTGCTCAACTGCGCCGTTTCCGTACTGACCGGCACGGCATTCGGCACGGCGGCAACGATGGGGACCATCTGCGTCAGCGTAGGCGTTTCCATGGGCATGGATCCGGTGCTGCTGGGCGGCGCGATGCTTTCGGGCGTTTACTTCGGCGACCGCTGTTCGCCGGTTTCCACAAGCGCTCTGCTTGTGAGCGAGCTGACGGAGACCAACATCTATGACAATATCCGCCGGATGCTGAAAACGGCGCTTGTGCCGTTCCTGCTGAGCTGCGCCGCCTATGCGGCGCTGGGGATGGCGCGCGGCGCGGACACGGGGACGCAGGAACTGTGGACGCTCTACGGGCGCGAGATGACGCTGCACTGGGCGATGTGCCTGCCGGCGGTGCTTATCCTGGCGCTGTCGCTGCTGCGCGTGAACGTCAAGCACGCGATGTCGGCAAGCATCCTGGCTGCAATGCTGCTGTGCGTCTTTCTGCGCCGCCTTGAAGCGGCGGAGCTGCTGCGTATCGCCGTGTTCGGTTATACTGCGGCGGATGCAGAGGTCGGCGCGATGCTCAATGGAGGCGGGATGCTGTCCATGCTGCGCATGGCGTGCATCGTGGCGATCTCATCGTCATATTCCGGCATTTTCCGGAAAACTGGACTGCTGGAGCATATCTGCGGGCGGATCGCGGCGCTGAGCGAGCGGACCTCGCCGTATATGGCCATGCTGGTCACCGCTGCCTTTGCGGGGCTTGTAGCCTGCAACCAGACGCTTACAATCATTCTGACGCACCAGCTCTGCGCGCGGACGCAGAGCGACAGCCGCGAAACGGCGATCGACCTGGAAAACAGCGCCGTGGTCATTGCGCCGCTCGTGCCGTGGTCCATCGCGGGCGCAACGCCGCTTTCCTCCGTCGGCGCGCCGACGGCGAGTATTGCACTGGCATGCTATCTATATCTCCTGCCGCTTTGCGAGCTTGTGCGGCACGCGGCGGCGCGGAGAAGGGAAAAGAAACGGACCGTACAGCGATAAGAAAGAAGGAATGATACCATGGATGCAACGAAATTACTGCAAGAGAGCATGGCGCACAGGGACGCGATCCTCTCAGACCGACGGACGATCCACCGCGCGCCGGAGGTGGGAGCGGAACTGCCGCAGACAGTGCGATTTGTCGAGCAGCGCCTGCGCGAGATGGGCTATGCGCCGCGCAGACTTGGCGGCGGCGTGGTCGCGGAGATCACGGGAAAAGACACGGGGCGCTGCGTGCTGCTGCGCGCGGACATGGACGCGCTCAAGGTGGCGGAGAAGACCGACCTTGCCTTCCGCTCGGAAAACGGAAATATGCACGCCTGCGGGCACGATATGCACGCGGCCATGCTGCTGGGCGCGGCGGAACTTCTGCGCGCGCACCAATCGGAGCTGAACGGCACGGTGAAGCTCGTCTTCCAGCCCGACGAGGAGGGCTTTACGGGTGCGAAGGCCATGCTCAAAGCGGGCGTTCTGGATGCGCCGAAGCCGGGCGCGGCGCTGGCGCTGCATGTGAACTCCGGCACGCCGTCGGGCCTTGTGCTGTGCGGCAAGGGAACGTTTATGGCAGGCTGCACGCTGTTTCGCATCACGGTTTCCGGCGTCGGCTGCCATGGGGCAATGCCGGAGACGGGCGTTGACCCGATCAACATCTCAGCGCACATCTACCTTGCTCTTCAGGAGATCACGGCGCGCGAGCTGAACGCAAAGACGCCCGCCATCGTGACCCTGGGCCGCTTCAGCGCGGGGCAGGCGCCCAACATCATCCCGCAGGAGGCGGTGATGGAGGGGACCATCCGCACGTTTGACCGCGATGTGACGGCGCAGATCCTGCGCCGCATCGAAGAGATCGCGGAGGCGACGGCAAAGGCCTTCCGCGGCAGCGTGGTCGTTGAGGAGCTTGCAAGCGCGCCGCCGCTTCAAAATGACGCGGCGCTCACCGAGCGGATGGCGCAGTGCGCGGAGGCGCTCTTCGGCGAAAAAAGCGTCTATCGCCTGAGCGAGGGCGGCATGGGCTCGGAGGACTTTGCCTCCTACACCTACGAGCTGCCGTGCGCGTATCTGCTGCTGGGCGCGGGCACGGCGCAGGAGGACGCGCGCTACGGAAAGCCCATGCACAACGAGAGCGTCGTTTTCAACGAGGACATCCTGCCGCGCGGCAGCGCGCTGCTCGCCTGCGGCGCGATGCGGTATCTTGCGGACGAGACGTAACAGGATCGCTTCGTGCCGCCGGGGGCTCTCCCGCGTCGGCGCGGAGGGAGGGCGGCGTGTTAGAGATTTGAAAAAAACCGGAAATAGGCCTTGCAAACTCCTTTTCGCGTGCTATGATGAGGGCGAAAGAAGGCGTGCAGGGCACGCAAGCGAAAAGAGTGATCGAAAATGTTGGATTTTTTGAAGCAGGAGGGGTTCAGCGCTGAGCTTCTCGATGGCATTCGGGCGTTCCGCGCGCAGTATCCGACGCCGCCGGCGCTGCAAGACCGCGTGCCGAAGCCGCGCTATCATTATTACGGTAAGGACGTGTGGGAGGCGGCGGTCGCCGCCATTTTGTGCGGAGAGAACCTGCTGCTCGCGGGCAGCAAGGCGACGGGCAAGAACGTGCTGGCGGAAAACCTCGCGCAGGCTTTCGCGCGCCCCGCGTGGGATGTGTCGTTCCATGTCAACATGGACGCGGCGAGCCTCATCGGCATGGACACCTTTGAAGGCGGCGAGGTCCGCTTCCGTCCGGGGCCGGTGTACCTTTGCGCGAAGAATGGCGGCTTCGGTGTGCTCGACGAGATCAACATGGCCAAAAACGAGGCGCTGGCCGTGCTGCATGCGACGCTCGACTTCCGCCGCGCCATCGACGTTCCCGGCTACGAGCGCGTGGAGGTCGATCCCGCCGCGCGCTTCATCGGCACGATGAACTACGGTTACGCCGGCACGCGCGAGCTGAACG
>ENA-OROD01001098-OROD01001098.1-human-gut-metagenome-genome-assembly--contig:-NODE-1098-length-23021-cov-8.269355_pt1 | contig 23021 bp, 20 predicted proteins | sample MGYA00242123_ERZ509038 | MGnify/ENA primary metagenome ERZ509038 (study PRJEB26280, sample SAMEA2338719) | human gut metagenome | biome: human gut; feature: human-associated habitat; material: faeces... | reverse complement strand
CGCCGATGCCGATGATGAGCTTGAAGCTCCCGCCAGCGGTGACGGATTCGGTGAGTATCCCGCAGAGCTTCTTGCCGCCGAATTGCAGGTCGTTCGGCCATTTTATGTCCGCGCCCAGCCCGCAGACCTTCTTGAGCGCGCGCCGCACTGCGACGGCGGCGGTGGGTGTCAGCGTCAGGCAGGCGCGCATGTCCGCAGCGGGGGCGAGCAGCATCGAGAGATATACGCCGCCCGACGGGGAAGCGAAGCTCCTGCCGAGCCTGCCGCGGCCGCCTGTCTGCCGCCCTGCGGCAATGACGGTGCCCGGCTCGGCGTAGGCCGCCATGGCCTTGAGCCGTGTATTTGTGGAATCAAGTTCGGCCTCGAACAATACCGGAGCGCCGCGCTCTGGGAAAAGAGAAATCATTTTCCGCCCTCCGTCAGCTTCAGGAAATCCATGACGGCATGGCTGCCGCCTGCAAGTATCGTCGGCTTTGAGCCGTCAAACGGCAGCTCCGCGCCGCGGATATCCTGGCATACGCCGCCCGCCTCACGGACAAGCAGCGCGCCCGCCGCATAGTCCCAGAGGGACACCTGCATCTCAAAATACAGCCCCGCGCGCCCCGCGGCGACGCTGCACAGATCAAGCTCCGCGGAGCCTTCGCGGCGCAGGTCAAGACCCGCGTTAAAGGCGATGCGCGCGAGACGGAAGGTCTCGTCCGCAAGCTCCGTGGAATACGGGGAGGTGCCGTAGCAGACCACGCTGTCGCTCAGCGGCGCGTCGCTGACATGCAGCCGGCGGCCGTTAAGATATGCGCCCTCGCCCTTCACGGCGGTGAACATCTCATCGACATAGGGATTGTACACCGCGGCGGCGCGCAGCTCACCTGCGCTCATGTATGCGACGGAGATGCAGCTGTGATTGAAGCCGCGTGCGAAGTTCATCGTCCCGTCGATGGGGTCGATAATAAACAGATGCCTTGCATGGAGATCGTCATGCTCCTTCTGCTCCTCGCAGAAAAAGCGCGCCTCCGGCACGGATTCGCTCAGCACCTGCATGAGATATTCCTGCACACGCTTGTCATATTCGGTCACAATATCGCGCTGCCCGCTTTTGCTCTCGGCGATTATATCGTGGGCGTGCATCATGATCTCGGCGGCGCTGCGCTCGGCCGAGACTATTTTTTCAATAACATTTTCGGCGTAAACTCTGTTCATGTGTGATCCTCCTCGGTGGTGAACCGTATTATAACACAGTTCCGAAAAAAATAAAACTGCCTGCAGGGCTTTTTTGACCCTGCAGGCAGAAACGAAAAGGGACGCAAAAGATCAGGCAGGAAGATACTCAGAAATGATGCCCATGAGCTTCTTGTCCTTGGGCAGACCGAACATGACGAGGCTCTCGCATTTGTCCATGTTGTCGTTCATATGCTCGCCGAGAAGAGCATCCTCGCGCCACAGCTCAGGCTTGAGGTTGACGGCATCTTCACCGCAGAGAAGAGTGAGGCGGCCGGCTTCGTCGGTCTTGAGAGCGGCGGTCTTGATCAGGCCGTACTCGACGGTGTGCGCGGTGTCGCGCAGAACGATAAGGCGCTTGTTGGTGAAGGCATAGGTGGTCTTTCTCAGCTTCTTGGGCGCGGTGACGCAGTTGAGCGGAGCAAGGAACGCAAGCACAAGGATAACAGCGATCACCAGCGGGTATATCTGAGCACGGTTCACGTTCGCGCCGATTATGTAGCCTATTATGAGAGCTGCCGCGATCACAATACCGGCAACAAGCTTTCTGATAAAGCGTTTCTTGTAAACGCCCTCCAGCGGCTCAGAGTCCTCAGGCTTTCCGACCCAGAGAACCTTCTCGTCCGGATCAATAGCTCTTTGCAACAGTTCATCGTATTCCATAAATATCCTCCTCTTTCTTGCAGGGTAATACGGTAATTTGCATATTTATTATAACAGTTAAGACGCTAATTGTGTGCAAAGGAGGGGCGTAAAGACGTTAACGCGGCGTTAACTTCACGTTAAGGCCGCGTTAAGACGTATATGCTTCTTGATAAGAGTGTTTAATTTTCCTCAACAACACTTGCCAGCAGCTTGCCGGCCATTGCTTTCGCGCCGAGGACCCACACCAGATCGCCGTTCTGGATCTGCATGTTGACATCAGGCTGCACTATGGGGAGGCGGCTGCGCTGGAGGCCGAGGACCATGCAGTCGTAGTTGTCGCGTATGCCGCTGTCGCGCACGGTCTTGCCTGCGAGCTCGGAGCCTTTGTCAACGGATATCGCATAGGAGTACAGTGCCTCCGGCTCCGAATCCTCCGCCGCGATGAACTCGCGCAGCGTGGGCAGCTCCGCAGGCTCGGCGATCCCGAGGTCAAGGCAGAGATTGCGCAGCTCCGCAGATTCGCCGAGGATGTACACCGTGTCGCCGCTGTGCAGCGCGGCGTCGCCGGAGGGGATGCTGATGTGCCGCTTGCCGCGGACGATCTTTATCACGTTCACGCCGAAGCGCTTGCCCCAGCCCAGCTCCTTGAGCGTGCCGCCGTGCTGCTCATACTGGAAGCTCAGCACATGCAGCCGCTGGTCGAGCCATTCGACCGCGTCGTCGGAGCCGAGCCGCTGAAGCTGGCGCTCGTTGAAATTCGCGAGGAAGCGCGCCTCCACGGAGAGGTAAGCCGAGGCGAACCAGCCGGAGCGGTATATCAGCAGCACCGCCGCGAGGATCAGCGGCAGCAGCCACAGACCTCCGACACCGGTGACGGTGTTTGCGGGGATGAACGCGATGATAACGATGATGAGCACGCGTATGGCGGTCAGCGCCATCAGCGGCAGACGGAAGTTGCGGTTCTTGACCCACAGCGTTGTAAACTGCGGGGACTTCATGTCGAGCATCGGGCGGATGAATATCGCCATGCCGATGTAGACCACTGCGAGGCATATGAGCTTTTCAAGCCACGGCTCAAGCCCCAGCTTGCCGAGCAGCGGCAGCAGCACGAGACTGCCGATGAGCGCGATGCCGAGCATCACAACGCCGTAGAAGGCCGTCACCTTGACGTAGCGCCCCAGATATGCCGACCAGTCGCCGTTCTTTTCCTTGCTCGACTGCTCCTCGTCGGTGTATCGGGCGAGCTTCTCCGTAAGCCTTGAGGGGAGGACTTTTTCAAGCCACTCGTAAAGCTTGTCGGAGCCTTTTATGAACGACGGCGTCGTCAGCGTCGTGATTATGGAGACGGAGACGATTATCGGGTAGATGTAATCCGCAATGACACCGAGGGACAGGCCGAGAGACGCGATGATGAACGCGAATTCACCTATCTGCGCCAGCGAGCAGCCGCAGTGCACGGCGTTTTTCAGCGTCTGGCCGGAGAGGAGCACGCCCAGCGAGGAGAATATCAGCTTGCCGACGAGCGTGACCAGAGTGATTATCAGGATCGGGACTATGTATTTGACGATCATCGCCGGATCGAGCATCATGCCGACCGAGAGGAAGAATACCGAGCCGAACAGATCCTTGACGCCGGAGGTCAGGTGCTCCACCCGCTCGGCGTGCACCGTGCCCGCGAGCAGCGAGCCCGCCATGAAAGCGCCCAGCGCCGAAGAAAAGCCCAGCGCGTTCGCGAGCAGCACCATGCCGAAGCAGATGCCGAGGGAGCTGACGAGCAGCGTCTCGTCGTTCATCAGCGGCGTGGCCTTGTTCATCAGCGTTGGCAGCAGGTAGATGCCGAGGATGAGCCACAGCGCTAGATACAGCACCAGCAGCGCGAGCTTCATCGCCAGCGCGCCGCCGGAAATGCTCTGGCTGACGGAGAGCGTCGAGAGGATTATCATCATAAAAATGCCCGCGATGTCCTCGATGACCAGCGTACCGAACACAAGCTGGGCGAAGCCCTGATTGCGCACGCCAAGCTCGTCGAAGGCCTTGATGATTATCGTCGTCGAGCTCATCGAGAGCATACCGCCGAGGAACACGCTGTCCATGATGCCCCAGCCGAGCAGCTGCCCGACGCCGAAGCCGATGAGCAGCATACCGCCGACCTCTGTGAGCGCGGTGATTATAGCCGTGCCGCCGACCTGCGCCAGCTTGTGGAGGTTGAATTCCAGACCGAGGCCGAACATGAGCACTATAACGCCAATCTCGCTCCAGGTGCTGATGGACGCGCTGTCCGCAACGGTGAAGAAAAACGGCATATACGGGCCTATGAGGAAGCCCGCGACTATGTAGCCAAGGACAAGCGGCTGCTTTATTTTTTTGAATATGACAGTGACGACTCCGGCCGTCAGCAGCATTATTGCAAGGTCAGATATCAGTTCCGGCAAATGCATCTATATGGTGTTCCTCCTGCGATTATTCAGTTCCCTCTATCATTCTATAACCTACGCCGACCTCGGTGAATATATACTGCGGCTCGGCGGGGTTCGCTTCTATCTTGCGGCGGATGTTCGCCATGTTGACGCGGAGTATCTGGTTGTTGCCCTTGCTCTGCGGCCCCCAAAGCTCACGCATGATGAAATCATAGGTCAGCACCTTGCCGGCGCATTTGCCGAGGAGCGCCACGATCTTGAATTCGTTCTGGGTCAGGTGCGCGTTCTCGCCGTTTATGAGCACCTGATGCTTGTCATAGTCGATGGTAAGCCCGCCGGCGACGAATTTGCCGGAGCTGGCGAGACTCTCGTTCGCAAGGCCGGAGCGGGTGTGCCGGATGGCGACGCGGATACGCGCGAGCAGCTCCGCCGCGCCGAATGGCTTGGTTATGTAGTCGTCCGCTCCCTTGTCCAGCGCCTCCACCTTGTCGCGCTCGTAGGTGCGCGCGGAGACGACGACTATCGGGATCTGCGTCCACTGGCGGACGGCGCTTATGATGTTCATGCCGTCCATGTCGGGCAGACCGAGGTCGAGGACTATCAGGTCAGGGCAGTGCGAGCTTATCATGGAGAACGCTTCGGCGCCGGTATGCGCCAGAATGACGTCATAGCCGTTTGCAGTCAGGATCGCGCGTATGAAGCCGGAGATACCCTTTTCATCTTCTACTACTAATACTTTATCTTTAATATTCATTCTTTTCGTCTCCTAACTGTAAAGAAAATGTAAATTCCGCGCCGCCGTCCGGCAGGTTCTGCGCCCAGATCTTCCCCCCGTGCGCCACGGCGATCGTTTTGCAGACCATCAGGCCGATGCCCATGTTTCTTGTCTTGTCTATCTTGTCGCCGCCCAGCTGAAGCGAGCCGTCAAACAGGTGGTCAAGCTCACTCGGCGGAATGCCGTGTCCGTTGTCACGAACAGATATCTCGGCGAAATTGTCTTTCTTTGCCGTGCTGATGGTGATGCGGCTGGTTCCCCCGCCGTGCTGCACGGCGTTGTCCATCAGGTTCATCAGAAGCTGCTCGACGAGCATCGCATCCATCGGGACGAAGAACAGGTCGTCCGGCACCGTGACCGACACGGTGATGTCCGGATTCTTTTTCTTGAACTTGACGACCACTTCGCTCAGGACCTCTTCGAGCACCTCGTCCTCCTTCTTTATAGCGCCCGGCTTGTCGCCGCTGATGCGCGTGATGGACAGCAGGTTCTCGACCATGCGGTACAGCCAGTCGGCGTCCTTCCTCGCGTCGGACAGAAGCCCCAGCCGCTGGGCGTTGCTCAGCGAGTCGCCGCTGTCGAGCACGGCGGATATCGCGCCGCTTATAGAGGTGAGCGGGGTGCGCAGGTCGTGCGATATCGCGCGGAGAAGGTTGGCGCGCATTTTTTCCTGCTCGGCCTCGAATTTGATGCGGTTCTGCTCCTTGACACGGGCGGCCAGCGTAGACACCGCGAAGCCGACCGCGAGCATGGTCACGAAGGTCAGCGGGTAGCCGTAGATCGTGAAGTTCAGCTCCGCGTACGGATATGTAAAAGCCCAGTTGACGGCGATAACGCTTGTGACGGCGGCGAGGAAGCCGTAGAAATATCCGTCGGTCATCAGCGCGATTATCAGCACCATCAGCACGAATATCATCGGCACATGGACGTCTGACGTGCTGACCTTCTGAAGCAGCGCACACAGCGCCGAGGCAAGCCCCATCGCCACAAAATATATCAGCCAGCCCTTGGCCGACATGGGGAAATATTTTTTTAAAAACCTCATTTTTCAGACATGCCCCCCCAGTCGCAATAATAACGCAATAATATTATAGCATACAGGATGTTAAGCTGGCGTTAAGAAATTAACGCCAATGCGGTAACATTGACGTTAAAATAATATTTCTGTTAAGTTTTATTTACCCCTGCGCCGTCCGGAACGGGGTGCGCCGTTTGCGTCGGGGGAGGAGAAGCGCTGCGTCGGCTCGTGATCCACGGGGTAGCAGTGCTCGCGGTAATACTGCTCGCGCTCCGCGCGGCGGCGCTGCTCGGCGAGCCTGCGCTCGCGCAGATGCTTCTGCCGCAGACGGCGGTAGCGCATGACGAGGCTGATGTAGCCCACGGCAAACAGCACGATGACGATTATCAGAACTTTCACCCATGTCTTGCCGAAGGTCTCGTTGAGGCGAGACTTGAGGTATTCGCCCTTGGCCATGCTGACGGGGGAGCTGTTGACGAGCTTCACTGTGCCGTAGCTCACGCCTTCGATGACTATCTCTGCCTCGCCGAGCACCGTCCCCGCGTCGATCGGGGCGACGAGCTTGTCCTCATATACGCTCGTCCGCAGCTCTACCGCTTCAAGATCGGTGTCGTTCGGCAGCAGCAGTTCCACGTCGTTCTGCGGCCGGAGCATGACGCTTCCGCCGTCCTCGGCCATGCTGACGTTGACACTCATCACGCTCTTCTCGGAGCTGACCGCGGTCTGATACGAGAAGTTGCCGAAAGCCCAGTCATAGGCTGTTATGGAGTTTATGAAGTTATAATACTTCTCAGTTCCGTCGAGCAGCGGGCCGCTGCAGCCCATGATGACTGCCATGACGTGCACGCCGTCCTTCTCGGCGGTGGATATCAGGCAGTAGCCCGCGTCGCGGGTGTAGCCGGTCTTGACGCCGGCGGCGTACTGGTAGAGATACTCGCTGCCGTATATGCTGTCGCCGCAGATCAGAGCGTTGGAGTTTGCGAGATTGCGCTCCGCGCTGGAGTTCGTGGCGGGCACCTGATAGGTCTTGGTGTTGCAGATGTCCATGAATGTCTGGTGCTTGACGGCCTCGCGGGTCAGCAGATATAAGTCGTAAGCGGTGGTGTAGTGCTGGGCGTCGGTCAAGCCGTTGGTGTTGGCAAAATGCGTGTTCACGCAGCCAAGCTCCGCCGCGCGCTGGTTCATGTGCTCCACAAAGGCCGAAACGCTGCCGTCAACACAGGCGGCGATGATGTTGCAGGCCTCATTCGCGCTTGCGAGCATCGCACAGTACAGCAGGTCGATATACCGCATCTGCTCGCCGGGCTGGATGTTGGCGGTGCTGCTGGTCTCGTCCATGCCCGCGCGGCAGTCGGCCTGCGCGGTGACAAGCTCGTCCGCGGTGTGGCTGCCGTTTTCAAGCGCCTCCACCGCGAGCAGCACGGTCATGATTTTCGTCAGGCTCGCGGGGGATGCCTTCTCGTCCATATTCTTGGAATAGAGTATGCGTCCGGAGTCAAGGTCGGCGATCACGGCGCGCTGCGCGCCGATATCCGGATCGTCTACTGCGAACGCGCAGGGAGCCAGCAGGGTGAAAGCCATGCACAGCAGCAAAATTAGAGGAAAAAGTCTGAATTTTTTCATTTTGTTCTCCCGTTTTCCGCGGAATGTGATATAGTGTATACAGTAAATATCCATTATGGTATTATAAAGTTTGCGGACTGGAAAAGCAATAGAAAAGAGTATTTACTTTTTCTTAAATTATAGATTAAGGAGAAGCTGATATAATGAACGGGAAAAGAGCGGTCACTTTGTCTCTGGCGATCACGCTTGCTTTCTCCGCCGTGCTGCTTGCGGTCAGGCTCACGCCGCCGCGGGAGACGGAGATACGCGCCCGTCATGCGTCCGAGGAAGCTGTGATGACCGGCGGCAATGCCGAGACCGCGGAGCGGGAGCTTCTGCCTGGCGAAAAGCTGAATATAAACTCCGCAGATGAGGCCGAGCTTACTCTGCTGCCGGGCATAGGAGACACGCTCGCCGCCGCGATTGTGCAGTACAGGCAGGAAAACGGCGATTTCGCCGCGGTTGAGGATATAATGAACGTGAGCGGCATCGGCGAAAAACGCTTTGAGAACATCCGTGACTATATTACGATTGAGGACTGATACATGAAAATTCTTGTTGTTGATGATGAAAAGCTGCTTGTGAAGGGCATCAAGTTCAATCTTGAAAACGAGGGCTACACCGTGGATGCCTGCTATGACGGCGAGAGTGCCGTGAACATGGCGCGCACGGGAGAATATGACCTCATCATACTCGACCTCATGATGCCGAAGAAGGACGGGCTTGAAGCCTGTCAGGAGATCCGCGGCTTTTCCACCGTCCCAATCATCATGCTCACCGCCCGCAGCGAGGACGCGGATATGCTGATGGGCTTCGAGTCCGGCGCGGACGACTATGTCACCAAGCCCTTTAACATTCTCGCACTAAAGGCGCGCGTGCGCGCGCTGCTCCGCCGCGCGTCCATGTCCGCCGCGCAGGAACCGGCGAAGACCTCCGTCCTCACCCGCGGACACATAAGTGTTGACACGGAGCGCCGGAGCGCGTATAAAAACGGTGTGGCCATCGAGCTTACGATGAAGGAGTTTGACCTGATAGAGTTCCTGATGAAAAATCCCGGGCGGGTGTACAGCCGCGAGAATCTGCTCGACCTCGTCTGGGGCTACGATTATCAGGGCGACACGCGCACCGTGGACGTGCACATCCGTCGCCTGCGCGAAAAGCTGGAGCTTGACCCCGCGCATCCGGAGTACATCGTCACGAAGTGGGGCGTCGGATATTACTTCGCCGACTGAGGACAGCTTATGCACAGCCTGAGAGTTCAGATCTTCTCTTTCATTGCGGCGATATTGCTGATATTGCTGCTGCTGCTGAATACCTATCCGATGACGTCCTCAAGAGACATGGTCTTTGAAGAGAAGCACAGCGCCATGTCCAGCCAGGCGACGGTCATCGCCTCGTCGCTTTCGGGGCTTGACCGGCTGACAAAGGAGAGCGTCGCGGAGGTGCTGCGTATTCTCGATATCGGCGGCTATGCCCGCACGGTAGTCACTGATGCGGATGGGCTCGTCCTGTATGACGACGGGGGCACCGTCGATGAGGACACCGACATTGAAGAGCTGCTCCTCGCGCTCACCGGAAAATGCGTCTTCCGCTCGCTGTTTACCGGCGAAGCCTTCGCCAGCAGCTACGCGATGCCCGTTTACGGGCAGGGTGCGGCCATGGGCGCGCTGTACATCTATGAATACGACGCGGAGCGGGCGGAGATAATCGTCAGCATCCAGTCCCGCATCCGGACGATATCGCTCGCTATCTGCTCCGGCGCGCTGCTTGTGACGGGACTGTTCACAACGCTGCTGCTGCGCCGCATGCGCGAGCTTGTGCGCTCAATAAAGATAGTTGCGAGCGGGGATTACAGCCACCGGCTCGTTACCCGCGGGCGCGACGAGATAACCGACCTCGGCGAGGAATTCAACCTCCTGACTGAAAGGCTCGACACCACGGAGAAACAGCGCCGCCGCTTTGTGTCCGACGCATCGCACGAGCTGAAAACGCCGCTGGCGTCGATACGCCTGCTGTCGGACAGCATCGTCCAGAACGAAAACATCGATCCGGAGACCGTGCGCGAATTCGTCACCGATATCGGCAACGAGGCCGAGCGCCTCCAGCGCACGACGGAAAAGCTGCTCGACCTGTCGCGTCTTGATGACGGGGTGCAGGTGGTGCCGGAGCCGGTGGACGTCAAGCAGGTCGCGGTCGATGCGCTCGTGCTGCTGCGCCCGCTCGCCGCGGAGAAGAATGTGCGCCTGCGCTGCGATCTCGCCGACGGCTGCGTCGTCATGGCGACGACGGACGACATGTTCCACATCATCTTTAACCTTGTTGAAAATGCCGTGAAATACAACGTCCCCGAGGGCAGCGTCACCATGACCCTGAGCCAGACCGACGAAACCGTCAGCTTCGAGGTCGCGGATACGGGCATTGGCATCCCGGAAGAGGACAGGCTAAACGTATTCTCGCGTTTTTACAGAGTGGACAAAGCCCGCTCCCGCGAAGCCGGGGGCAGCGGCCTTGGATTAAGTATTGTACACGACGCGGTGGTGCTGCATGGCGGCACCATCACTGTCGGACAAAATAAACCGCGTGGAACGAAATTCACAGTGAGCTTTCCGCGCCCGACACCAGAGGAGACAGGTATATGAACAACATCAAAAAAATTCAGGAAAAGCTGATCGAAAAAAATCTTGACGCCGTGCTCGTTACCGACGAGAAGAACCAGCGCTACGCCACCGGCTTCCCGTTCACCGACGGCGCCGTGATTGTCGCGCGCTCCGCCGCGTGGCTCATCACGGACTCCCGCTATATCGAGGCCGCGACCAACACCGCCGCCTGCTGCTGCAATGTGCAGATGTTCGACCGCGAGCACAGCCGCCTCTCGCTGATCCAGGCCGCACTCAAGGAAGCGGGCGTGGAGCGTCTCGGCGCCGAGGAGGAGAAGCTGAGCCATGCCGAGTATCTCGGCTATGAGAAGGCGCTGGGAATGGAGCTTCTGCCCGCGCAGGCGATATTCTCCGAGCTGCGCGCCTCCAAGTCCGAGGAGGAGATCGGCTATCTGCGCGAGGCGCAGGCCATCAGCGAAAAGGCGCTGGCGGAAGTGCTGCGCATCATCAAGCCCGGCATGACCGAGCGTCAGGTCGCGGCGGAGCTGGTGTACCACATGCTGCTCAACGGCAGCGAGGGCAACTCCTTCGACCCCATCGTCATCACCGGCAAAAAGACCAGCATGCCGCATGGCGTCCCCGGCGACGAGGTCATCCACGAGGGCGACTTCGTGACCATGGACTTCGGCTGCCTCAAGCACGGCTACTGCTCCGACATGACCCGCACCGTCGCCATCGGCTACGCTACCGACGAGATGAAGAATATCTACAACATCGTCCTCGAAGCGCAGCTTGCCGGTATCGCCGCCGCCCGCGCCGGCATCCCCGGCTATGAGATCGACGCCGCCGCGCGCAACGTCATCACCAAGGCCGGCTACGGCCAGTACTTCGGCCACGGCTTCGGGCACTCCCTCGGCCTTGATATCCACGAGCTGCCCGGCGCAAACCTCTCCGGCAAGGCCATCATGCCCGTCGGCTGCGCGGTCAGCGCGGAGCCGGGAATCTACATCCCCGGCAAGTTCGGTGTGCGCATCGAGGACGTCATGATCCTGCACGAAAACGGCGCAGAGGTCATCACCAAGGCTCCGAAACAGCTCACCATCCTCTGATTTTTGCAAAATGACTGGAAAATCGAGAAAATCTACTTGCCAAAATCGCATATATATATTAGAATATCTAAGTTAATAGATTTTTCTAAAAATTCTTTGGGAGGTCCCTTTATATGATTACAGCAGGCGATTTCAGAAACGGCGTTACCTTTGAGATGGACGGTCAGGTCATGCAGGTCGTTGAGTTCCAGCATGTCAAGCCCGGCAAGGGCGCGGCCTTCGTCCGTACCAAGATGAAGAACGTCATCACCGGCGCCGTCACCGAAACTTCTTTCAACCCCACCGCAAAGTTCGAGAGCGCTTCCATCGACCGTATGGACATGGAATACAGCTACAACGACGGCAACCTTTACTACTTCATGAACCCCGAGACCTACGAGCTGGAGCCGGTCGACGAGTCCGTCCTGGGCGACAACTTCAAATTCGTCAAGGAGAACATGGTCTGCTCCATCTACTCCTACAAGGGCAAGGTATTCAACGTTGTTCCCCCCATCAACGTCGTGCTTGAGGTCGCGGAGACCGATCCGGGCTTTGCCGGCAACACCGCCACCAACGCCACCAAGCCCGCCACTCTCGAGACCGGAGCCGTCATCAAGGTTCCTCTCTTCATCGAGCCGGGTGAGAAGATCATCGTCGATACCCGTACCGGCGAGTACGCATCCAGAGCATAATTCATCAAAAATTCAGGGGAGACAAGCGTCTCCCCTGTTTTAGACCTGATTAAAGGAGGTTTTCACATGACTGTTGTTGAAAAAGCCGCATACCTCAAGGGGCTGGCCGAGGGACTCGGCGTTACGCCGGATTCCAAGGAGGGCAAGCTGTGGGCGGCGCTGAATGATCTGCTGTCCGACATGGCGCACGAGATCGAGGATCTTCAGGAAAGCAATCTTGATCTGGCCGATATCATCGACGATATGGGCGAGGATCTGAGCTATCTGGAGGAGCTGACCTGCGATCTGGACACTCCTGACGATGTGTGTGATGCCGACTATGACGAAGATTACGATGAGGACGCCGACGAGGATCCCGACGAAGACGAGGAGCTGGAGTATGACGGCGTCATCTACGACGTGACCTGCCCCGCCTGCGGCGAGGAGATCAGCTTCGACGAAGAGACGCTCGACAAGGGCTACATCCTTTGCCCTGAGTGCGGCGAGAAGCTTGAGTTCGACATCGGCGGCGAGGACGACGAGGATAAGGACGAGTAAGTTCTTACAATAAAAAAGCTATTAAAGCTATTAAAAAGGCGTGACTTTTAAAGTCACGCCTTTTTGTTGTCTTGCGCTTTACTCTTTATTTGCTGTGGACGTACTCGTTCATCGGGTGGACCATGTACTCGTTGTACGGGAACTGGTCGGTCGTAACATAACCGGCGGGCGCATCGATAAGCTGCGGGATGCGGTTGACTAGCGTCGCGCAGGTCAGCTCGACGGTCGCGGGCTGGTTGACAATGCAGGTCGTCTCCGGCTCGCCGTGGAGCGTCCAGACGTTGCGGTCGATCTCTTCGGGATTGTAGATCTTGCCGACGCACTCGGTGACGAGGGTGATGCCCTCCTCGGTCTCGGTGGTGACGATGGCGCGCATACCGGTCGCATCGCCCGCCTTGACGACCATGCCGAGAGTCTCGGACTTCAGATCCTCCTTGTCAACGCAGGGGATGCACTTCTGCGTCTGGGAGGTGATGTGCAGACCCATCTTGCTGCACAGCCAGCCGTTCTGATTCCACATGTAGGACGGGACATATTTGCCGCTCTCGACAAGCTCCTTCATCTCGTCGGACGGGGTCTCGTTATAGCAGCCGATGGTCTTGTTGAACTCGTCGATGGTCAGACCCGCGCCGTGGCCTTCGGCCAGAGCTACGCCGTAGTCCTCGACGTTATACCAGCTGCTGCCCTCGATCTTGGTGATCTTATGGGATGAGCCGGCGAGATTCGTGACCAGAGTGCCCCAATAGAGGTCGCAGTAGCCGACGCCTGTGAGGGTGCAGTTGCCTTCCTTGGCGAGCTTGTCAAGCTTTGCGGTGAGAGCGGGGGAGGAGTTCCAGGGATAGAGCGCCTCTTCGCAGGTGGTGATGGCGTTCACGCCGTGCTTGGCGCAGATGGTGAAGATGTCCTCAAGCTCGGCTACGGTGCTGCGGGTGGCTATAATGCACACGTCGGGCTTGAGCTCGCCGATGCGTGCGTCGGCGGTCGCAGAGTCTTCTACCTTGACGCCGACGGTCGGGAAGCCGTTGCCGATGATCTCGGCGACATCCTTGCCGATATGGTTCTTGTTGCGGCAGAATGCGCCGACCAGCTCACCGTCATGCTCGATCACATAGCGCATGAGATAGCGGCTCATCTTGCCTGCTCCGTACTGTACTGCTCTGACTTTGCGTTCCATAATGATAGCCTCCTTCAGAATTAAACCGGTTATTATTTTAACAATACCTTATGCCGTCATTATAGCTCCTGCAGTTACGACAAGTCAAGCACTTTGTCAAGAAAAATTCCGGCAGCGCGCAGCTGCCGGAAAAAATTTATTCTTCATCCTGAAGCGCGTCGTAGCCTTCTTCGCCGGTACGGATCTTTACGACGTTCTCCACATCGTAAACGAATATCTTGCCATCGCCGTAATGGCCGGTGTATAGTACGCGCTTTGCCGTTTCTATAACGCTGCGCACCGGAATCTTGCTGACTACGATATCGACCTGCACCTTCGGCAGCAGGTTGGATTCCAGCTTGACGCCGCGGTAATATTCAGGTTGTCCACCCTGTATGCCGCAGCCGAGTACATGCGACACGGTCATGCCCGTAATACCGAGCGCCGACATAGCGCTCTTCAGCGCGTCAAACTTCGAGTCTTTGCAGATTATCTCGACCTTTGTAAACTTGGGTGTGCCGTCCGGAACGGTGCGTACTGCCTTAACGGGAATCGCTTCGGCCGCCGGAAGGTCGCCGGTAACGACGGTAACGCCCTCTTCGGGGGCATATGCCGCGTATTTGCTCACCGACGGAGCAAAATCGGGGTAGGCACTGGGCAGACCGTGTTCCGTTATGTCAAGACCGAGCAGCTCTTCTTCTGACGTTACACGCAGCCCGTTGAACTTCCTGATAAGTGCAAACACCGCGCACATCAGTACTGCCGAGTATGCCGCGACGGATACAAAGCCGATGAACTGTATACCCAGGAGCTTTGCGGAGCCGGTGTAGAGAAGGCCGTCAAGTCCGGCGGGGGCGGCGGGATTTGCGAGAAGGCCGACCGCAATAGTGCCCCATATGCCGTTGGCGCAGTGTACGCCTACGGCGCCGACAGGGTCGTCGATGTGCAGCCCAATGTCGAGCCATTCAACTACGACGACAACGAGTATGCCTGAAACGATGCCGACGATGGCCGCGCCCAGTGCGTCGAATGCGTCACAGCCGGCGGTCACGGCGACAAGCCCTGCAAGAGATGCATTCAGGCACATGGAAACATCGGGTTTACCGTTTTTTATCCACGTATAAAGCATCGTTGTCACGGTTGCGACCGAGGGGGCGATAGTCGTCGTGAGGAATATGGACGCAAGCTCGGATGCGCTTGTCGCCGCAGCGCCGTTGAAGCCGTACCAGCCGAGCCAGAGAATGAACACGCCAAGCGCGCCAAGGGTTATCGAGTGGCCGGGGATGGCGTTGACCTTGATGACCTTTCCGCTCTCGTCGCGGACATATTTACCGAGCCGAGGTCCGAGGAATATCGCGCCGACCAGCGCCGCGATGCCGCCGACCATGTGTATCGCGCAGGAGCCGGCAAAGTCGTGGAATCCGAGCTGGCTGAGCCAGCCGCCGCCCCATATCCAGTGCGCTTCTATCGGGTAGACAAACAGCGAGATGACAGCCGAATATATGCAGTAGGCGGAAAATTTCGTGCGCTCAGCCATAGCGCCGGAAACTATTGTTGCGGCGGTTGCGCAGAAAACAAGGTTGAATACGAATACGGACGCGCCGGTGAAACTGCCGTCTGTGGGGGAGGCTATAAATGCTTTGAAGGATGACCACATATCCATGTTGGGCAGCCCGACAAGCCCGCGCAGGCAGTCCTGCCCCATCATCAGCGAGTATCCAAGCAGGGAAAACACTATTGTTCCGATGCAGAAATCCATCAGATTTTTCATAATTATGTTGCCTGCATTTTTTGCGCGCGTGAAGCCCGTTTCGACCATCGCAAAGCCTGCCTGCATCCAGAACACCAAAGCCGCGCCGATCAAATACCAGAATTCCACTGTCATAAAATCATCTCCTGTTTCTCTCTGAAATGCAAAAAAAGGCGACGACGTCTGAAAGATATCAGACGTCGTTGCCTTTTTATGACGTGGATTTTATACCGGTCGGCGCGCGTTGTCAACGATTTTTACACCAAAATCATAAAATCGTCAAAAGCACATATAATGTGCCGGATTCAGCGCAAACTTTATGCGCTTTTAACACTATGCTTTTTGAGCAGCGCAAAAGCGATGACGCAGATGATGACCGACAGCAGCGAACCCGCGGCGGTGGCAAGTCCCATGGGGAAGAGCGTGTCAGGGAAGAGCTTCGAGGTCAGGTACACGCCCGGTATGCGCACGAGCGCGATCGCAGAGATGTTGTGGATGAACGATATCTCGGAGCGGCCGCAGGCGCAGAAATACCCGCTGAAGCAGAAGTGTATTCCGGCGAAGAGCGCGTCCCAGATGTAGCCGCGCAGATACTGCCCGCCGAGCGTGATGACAATCACGTCCGGCGTGAACAGGCCGACTGCCTGTTCGGAGATGAACTGCGTCAGCAGAGCGATAATGATGCCGAAGCTCACAGCGATGATCACCGCGTAGCGCAGCGTCTGCTCGGCGCGCGCCTGCTTCCCCGCGCCGATGTTCTGTGCGCAGAGCGCCGACACCGTTGACAGCATCGACGACGGCACGAGGAACACGAAGCTGATGATCTTTTCCACGATGCCGACTGCCGCCGCGGCGTCAAGCCCGCGCCGGTTGGCGATGACGGTGATGACGATGAAAGCTATCTGGATCAGCCCGTCCTGCGCCGCCACGGGGACGCCGATGCGCAGCAGCCGCCCCATCGTGTCGCGCTGGGGATGGAGGTCGCGGCGTTCAAGGCTGATGCCGGACTTCCTGCGCAGTATCACAACTAGCGAGAACACAACGCTTATCGCCTGCGACAGCGTGGTGCCGAGCGCCGCGCCCGCGGAGCCAAGTCCCATGGCACCGATGAATATGTAGTCAAGCGCGATGTTCGCGGCGCAGGCCACGGCGATGAATATCATCGGACTTTTCGAGTCGCCGAGGCCGCGGAAAATGGAGCTTATGATGTTGTATGCCGTGATGAACGGGATACCGATGAAGCAGATCGTGAGATACGCCCGCGTCCCGTCGGCGGCCTCCGCCGGCGTAGACATCACGGAGACGATGGGTCTGACAAGCGCCAGAAGCAGCGCCGTGATGACGACGGACAGCAGCATGAACAGCGTAACGGTATTGCCGATGGCGGCCGAGGCATGCTTCTTGTTCCCCGCGCCGACGGCCTGACCTATGCACACGGTCGAGCCCATTGCGAGGCCGACGATCATGACCGTCAGCATGTGCATGACCTGACTGCCGATGGACACGGCGGTCGTGCTGGCGACGCCTTCAAACTGGCCGATTATGAAGAGGTCGGCCAGACCGTAGAGCGTCTGAAGGAAGTATGAGAGCAGATATGGCAGCGAGAAATAGGCTATGTTTTTCAGTACGCTGCCGTTTGTAAGATTCTTTTCCAATAAGTTCACCTGATCGCTTAGAATATAAATCCGCCGCCGAGGACGTAGTCGCCGTCATAAAGCACGGCAGACTGCCCTACGGCGGGGGCGCGCACCGGCTCGTCGCAAATTATGCGCACGCCGTCTCCTTCAGGGTATACGGTGCAGGGAGGCATCTCCCATTTCGTGTGCCGCACGCGGACGTTCGCGCGGAACGACTCGGCGGGGCGGTCGATGAGCCAGTTGAAGTCTCTGGCACGGACTTCGGTTTTGAACATATCCTCCCACAGCGCAAGCTCGATAGTGTTATCCGCAGCGCTGATGCGGGAGATGTAGACCTTGCGCCCGTCGATAAGCCCAGGGCGGCGCTGGCCTACGGTGTAGCGGTGTATGCCCTCGTGCCGCCCTACGACCTCGCCGCGGAAGATGAAATCTCCCGCCGGCGGCAGCTCCGCTCGGCGCGATATCCAGCCGATATAGTCCTTGTCGGGGATGAAGCATATCTCCATGCTGTCCGGCTTGTGCGCGACCGGCAGGCCGAATTCCTCGGCCAGCGCGCGCACCTGCTTTTTCTCGAAGCCGCCGAGCGGGAACACCGTGCGGCGCACCTGCTCGCGGCTTAAGCGGCAGAGCATGTAGCTCTGATCATTGGCGGGCATGCCTTTCATGAGCCTGCCGTTTTCCGTGCGGGCGTAGTGTCCGGTGGCTACAAGCTCCGCGCCGACGCGGTCGGCCTCGGCGAGCAGATTTTTGAACTTTGTGCTGGGGTTGCAGATTATGCAGGGGTTCGGCGTTTCGCCGCGCAGATACGCCTCCGTGAACGGACGGCATACATTGCGCTCAAGCTCGGCCTTGACGTCCAGCACCGTCAGCGGCACGCCGATGAACTCCGCCGTGTCTATCGCGTATTGCCGCGCGGCCTCGTCGGCGTTGTCCATATACAGGCCGTACACCTCATGTCCGGCCTTTTTCAGAAGCATGGTGGATACAGTGGAGTCCACTCCGCCGGAAAAGCCGAGAACGATCTTGCTCATCTTCCGCCCTCCATGTAGATCATCAGCACCGAAATGTCGGCCGGGGACACGCCGGAAATGCGGCTCGCCTGCCCAAAATTCTCAGGCCGGATCTTTTTCAGCTTCTCGCGCGCCTCCAGCCGCAGGCCGTTTATCGCGTCGTAGTCGATGTCGGCGGGCAGGGGGCGGCTCTCCATCCGCGTGAATTCCTCGACCTGCTTGAGCTGTCGCTTGATGTAGCCCTCGTATTTGAGGCTTATCTCCGCCTGCTCCGTCACTGCGCGCGGAAGCTCCGGACGCTCGGGGTCAAATTCCGCGAGGTCGCGGTAGCTTATCTGCGGGCGGCGGATGAGATCAGCAAGCGAGCTGCCGGTGGATATCTCAGCCGTGCCGCGCGCCGTGAGCAGCGCGTTTATCCCGTCGCTCGGGGCGATATGCGTCTTTTCAAGGCGGCGCAGCTCCGCGTCCACGGCGGCGTATTTGTCGAGAACGCGCCGGTACTGCTCCTCGGAGACAAGCCCGATACGCAGGCCGATGCCGGAAAGGCGCTTGTCCGCGTTGTCCTGCCGGTGCAGCAGGCGGTACTCGCTGCGCGAGGTCATCATGCGGTACGGCTCGTTGGTGCCCTTGGTAACAAGGTCGTCTATGAGCGTTCCGATATACCCGTCCGAGCGGCGCAGTATCATCGGCTCTTCGCCCTTTAGCTTCAAAGCGGCATTCACGCCGGCAACAAAGCCCTGCACGGCGGCCTCCTCGTAGCCGGATGAGCCGTTAAACTGCCCGGCACCGTATAGCCCCGAGACCTTTTTCGTCTCAAGCGTCGGATACAGCTCCGTGGGATCGACGCAGTCGTACTCGATGGCGTAGGCGCAGCGCGTCATTTCCGCGTTTTCAAGCCCGGCTATCGTGTGCAGCATTTCTATCTGAACATCCTCGGGCAGAGATGAGGACAGCCCCTGAATGTACAGCTCATGTGTGCCCAGTCCCATCGGCTCGATAAAAAGCTGATGTCTTGGCTTATCACGGAAGGTCATGATCTTCGTCTCGATGCTCGGACAGTATCTGGGACCGATGCCCTCGATAACGCCCGAATATATCGGACTGCGGTCTATGTTATCGAGAATGATCCTGTGCGTTTTTTCGTTTGTGTATGTAAGGTAGCACACCGCGCGGTTTTCAGGCGGCGTTGTCGTTTCAAAGGAAAAGCCCTCCGGCTCGTCGTCTCCCGGCTGAAGCTCCATTTTTGAAAAATCAACGCTGTGAGCATTAACTCTTGGCGGAGTGCCGGTCTTAAATCTACGCATGGAAAGCCCCAATGCCTCAAGACATGGGGTAAGCCCCTTCGCGGCCGCAAGCCCATCGGGACCTGAGGAGCGGATAACGTCACCGACGATCGTTCTGCCGTCGAGATACGTTCCGCAGGCAACGATCGCAGCACGGCAGGAATACACCGCGCCCGTGTGTGTTTTAACGGCGCTCACAGCGCCGTTTTCCGTGCGTATCTCGACTACCTCGGCCTGCTTGACGCGCAGTTTTTCTTGATCTTCAAGCGTGAGCTTCATGACCTCCTGGTATCTGCGCCTGTCGGCCTGCGCGCGCAGCGAGTGCACGGCCGGCCCTTTGCCGCGGTTGAGCATGCGGTATTGTATGCAGGCTTTGTCAGCCGCCTTTGCCATTTCGCCGCCGAGTGCGTCAAGCTCACGCACAAGGTGCCCCTTGCCGGTGCCGCCGATGGCCGGGTTGCACGGCATGTTGCCGATGCTGTCAAGATTTATTGCAAAGCATATCGTGTCAAGCCCCATGCGTGCGGCCGCAAGCGCGGCTTCAATGCCGGCATGCCCTGCGCCGATGACGGCTATGTCGCATTTTCCTGCATAAAATTCAGTCAATTTCATTCACCTTTATATCGTACATAATTAAAAGCGTGCCGTTTTTGACACTTATCTCGGCTTCGCGGGAGGCAAAGCTGTTGCTCACGCCAAGAGGAAAGTCGGAGCTTATCTCGGCATCGTCAAGCTCGTATTTAAGCCCCTTTATCGAAACGCCCTCTGCTTTGCCGTCAAAGCAGAATACCGCAACGTCACCCTCGCCCTCGATGCGCAGCGAGGAATTTTTTATGGCTGTCCAGACGTAATTTTCGCCGAAGAGCCAGCCGCGCGCGCCGTGGCTTAAAAGAAACAGAAGCGCCTGCATGTTCGCAATGGTGTGATCCGGGCGCTTGCCGCCGAGGCCGCCGTAAATGTAAAAGCGCCTGTAGCCCTTTTCAAGTCCGAGCTTGAGGGCGAACATCGTGTCCGTATCGTCTTTTTCTACGGGAAGCTGCAAAACGTTTGGATGCTTCGGTGCTTTGCCGAGCGAGTCAAAATCGCCGAGAACAAGGTCGGGGATGATGCAGTTTTCGGTGCAGTATTCAAAGCCTGCGTCGGCTGCAATGACATAGTCGCTGTCGTCCGGCGCTTCGCGCAGTCCGAAAAAATCGCCTGCGCCGATTATATAGCATTCATGTCCGTTCATGGTAAATCTCCGATAATGAATTTTGCATTTATAATAGGTTATAATATCATATATTGCGTCAAATTTAAAGCCCGGTTATAAGCGAATGTAAACAAACTGTGAAAACGCTTGCGATATCGAACAACGTGTTGTATCTTTATTGCATGCCGAGGGAAAGCCCGGCGATCAAAATAAATTAAAATTAAGGTGAGTGAGAAAATGAAAAGACTACTATCCGCTATTATCGCGGCAGCGCTTATGCTGACTATGCTTTCGGCCTGCTCTTCAAACTCGAACGCGAATCTCACAAGTGATAATCTTGCCAAAATTATAAACGAAAACGGCAACGAAATGACCGGGTCCAATCCTGCGATCGCACTCGACAGCGAGGATGAAAACCTCAGCAATCTGTTTGAGTGGAACCAGTGGGACAAGGCCAACTTTGAGACGGGCGCGTTCTCCTTTTCGCTTATGAACGTTCAGGCCTATACGATAGCGATCGTTAAGCCTGCCGACGGCAAGAAGGATGCGGTGCTTAAATATTTCAGCGATTATCAGGCGCTGCAGGAGAGCAATTTCAACATGTATCTTGAGGATCAGTACGAGATCGCAAAATCTGCCGTGACGGAAGAAGTCAACGGATATATCGTCTTTGTCATGGCTGAAAATGCCGACAGCATAGCGGCAAATATAAAGGCAAAGCTTTAATGAACGACCCCGGTGATACGCACCTGTATCATCGGGGTATTTTCATGGGCAAAATGGTTTGACTTGCATTTGCAGCCGTGATATTATGTAAATCAGCAAATACTTAATTGGAGGTGCAGCATGGCAGATAAAGTCGTGTTTGACCCACAGAAGCTGCAAAGCGGCAGCCTTGTTGACTGCCAGGAGCAGCAGCTTCTGGAGCTTGCAAAAAAGCTGTGCCGTATTGCCGCGGAGGAATGCGGCGAAAACGGCTTCAAGGGCGGTATTCGCCCGGGGAATATATATGTCGCCGAGGATGGGCGAGTCAAGGTCGGCAAAGCCGGTAAGGCAGGCGAGAACGGCTGGACGAAGCTTGAGCTTGAATATATGGCTCCCGAGGTGTTCTGGAACGGCGAGGAGAGCGCAGCGGCGGATGTTTATGCCATAGCGCTTATCATGTATGCAGGACTCAACGGCGGCAAGCTTCCGTTTGCCGAGGACGCAGAGCCGAGCGCCGAGAAGCGTGCGCATGCGCTCAGACGAAGAATGAGCGGCGACAGCTTCCCGATGCCGGAGGGAGTGCCCGATAAGCTGCTTGCGATACTTAAGCGTGCTTTGGCGTTTGAGCCTGCAAAGCGTTATGAAAACTCATACGAAATGCTCAAGGCGCTGTGGGAATACTGCGGAGATGAGCCGGAGGAAATAAAACCTGCGTCAAAAGCTCCCGAGCTTCCCGAGAAGCCTCAGCCTGAGTCTGAGCAGCCGAAACCCGAACCTAAACCGGAGCCGAAGAAACAACCGAGACCGGAGCCTAAAAAAAACCCGGCAAAAGAGGGAGAGGCCAAGGCCGCACCTGTACCAAAACCGCAGGAGCCGCCTAAAAAAGACGAGGCAGAGCCTGCTTTGCCGAAGCAGACGCGAAACATTCATGAAAAGCGCGCGGCGAAGCGGTCGGCAGTTACGCTTGCTGTGATAACTCTGCTGCTCGTCGGCGTAGGATTTGGGCGCAGCAGCATAAGCTTTGATGTAACTCCGCCTGCTGTGCAGACGCAGGCACCGGAGCCGACGGCTCAGCCCACAACGCTGCCGAGTGCTGCACCCACCGAGACTCCCGAGCCGAGCAAGGCTCCTGCCGAGGTGCAGTATATGCTCTATTCCGAGGATGTCAGCTGGGATGAGGCCGAGCGCCGCTGCACAGAGCTTGGCGGCCATCTTGCGACGATAAAGGATGCCTCCGACTATGAAAAGCTCTGCCAGCTGCTTGCCGACAGCAATGCTCAATATGTCTGGATCGGTGCATATCGCGGCGATGACGGTCAGATCAAATGGCTCGACGGGAAAGAGCACGATTTCTACGCCTGGGCTCAGGGGGAGCCGTCCATGACCGACTCTTATGACGGCGCGGCCGAAAACTACATCATGCTCGTTAAGCAGACCGACGGCACATGGCTTTATAACGACAGCCGCCCGGATCCCATGGCGCAGTATTCGCGCTTCTACAGCGGAAAAATCGCATACATATGCCAGATAGGATAACAAAAAGCTCCCCGGTGGGGAGCTTTTTAAATGCTGAAAAATTGAAAAGGAGCAGCTTTTGCTGCTCCTTAAATTTATGTTATGTTGCTTAATTTGATTAACCGAAGAAGTCTGTGATCTGAGCGTACAGAACGAAGGCCATGCCGATCGGGGTGATGAACTTGTAGCA
>ENA-OROD01001092-OROD01001092.1-human-gut-metagenome-genome-assembly--contig:-NODE-1092-length-23104-cov-5.296108_pt1 | contig 23104 bp, 29 predicted proteins | sample MGYA00242123_ERZ509038 | MGnify/ENA primary metagenome ERZ509038 (study PRJEB26280, sample SAMEA2338719) | human gut metagenome | biome: human gut; feature: human-associated habitat; material: faeces... | reverse complement strand
CGACACATTAAGTTTCTTAAGGTTGGGAAAAAATTTTTCACGAAATTCTATTTCCAAAGGCTGAATTAACGAGCCCGGAAAGAATTTCTCGCCCGCATATTTGTTTTTATCCTCCCTTATGCCGACGTTGCTGTTGCTTATGTCCAACTCTTCCAGGCTCGGCGGGAGCATTAAGCTGTAACTACTAAAGCTACGCAAATCGTTATGCGAAAGGTCGAGGCACTTTATGTTGTATTGCTTCAACATCGGTATTTTATCCAAACCCAAGTGCGACAAGTCGCATTTTTCTATTACCGTGTATTTCGGAACGTATGAGTACAGTTCTTCAAGGCTCGTAACAAGTTCAACAGTGTCGATTTTCGGTTTTGCGACCGCGGAATCTTCCTGAACTTTACCGACAGTTGTATTCTTGTTGCCGCACGCAACAATTAATGCCCAACAAACTACCGCCGCCAAAAGCGGAACGGAAAAGATTTTAAAATTCGTTTTCATGGCCTTTGTTCTTTTTAATTAGTACTTCCTTACATTCAAGTCTTTGCGCTTGATAACAATCCCAAAGATATGCAATTTTTAATAAACAGAAAACCATTATGCCGCTTATTTTTATATCACACCGTACCCTTTTAGCCAATATAACTTTAATACCGGGGAAAAAGTCACATGTACAACAAAAGGCTGTCCTTTCGCTTGGCGCGGACACCCGGCCCGGTTGCGATGAATAAATATTACTACATCGGAAAAACGGGGTAGGACTTTTTTGAAAAAGCAAGGGAGAAAATTAAAAATACAAGGCACTAATTTCAAAATATGTCAGACATATTTTTTGCCAAAAAAAGGAAGCCTGTATTTCAATCAGTTACAAAGGCCCGTTTTTCGCCCGGTTTTGAATAAAATCCGGTAACGTTCCGCATGATTATGCAACACAAAACTTGCCGTATTGTACTCTGGCTGATATTAAAGCCACCAGAACGGCGAAGTCTCCAAGTCCCTGTCCCCGCACCACAATGTCTGGATTGCTTTCATTGGCTGAATTTACTGTGCGTTTTACTGCTGTTATTGCTCTTCGGGCAATAGCAACTTACCCGAATTATTAATGTTCACTATCTTAAAGTTGGCTTTGTCCTGCAATACCTTTACAGGAATTTTTTTAATCTCCTTGTCGTACCAAGGCCATTGGTAAGAAACCTCGTACCAGTGACTCCCTAAAGGGATTACTTTCAACGTTGGAATCGTCAGGTATGTTAAGTTATTCGCTGCCAATATGGGGTCGTACAAATCATTTTGCTGAACTTGTTTCACCCTCTTGAATAATTTACGGGAGAAAGCGGTCTTGCAAATATTATCGCACATTTGGATGCCATAGCACGCGGCATTCAGATAAGCGGCATAAAAGCCGTAAAGAAACAATGCCGGCTCCTTAAGTGAATCGGGCAGACTTTCGTCAACATGTCCGGGAGCTTCTTCTTGCGTAGGCCGGAGCTGCGCCTTTACCTCGCGGGTATTTGTTACCGCAAGGGCAAACACTACTGCCATTAATAAAAGATGTTTTTTCATAAACCTATCAGTTTTCACGGTTTCTCGGGCAAAAGAGGCCCGGCTTTTTCTCTAATATTCACTATCACAAAACGGTCTTTACCTTGCACTACCTTTACCGGTATTTTTATAACCTCCCTGTCATTGAAAGGCCACTGGTACGAAGCTTCGTACCAGCCGTCTTTCAATGGAACTACTTTCACAGTCGGGATTGTAAGATATGAAATGTTGTTGGCTTGCAAAATGATGTCGTAATCCCATTTTTCCTTATACATTTTCCACATCTTTTTAGACAATACCGCTTTCAGAAAATCGTCGCGCTGTTCGTCGCAATAGCACGTTATGTTCAGATAAGCCGAGTAAAAGCCGTAAAGAAACAAAGCCGGGGCTTTTAGCGAGTCGGGCAGGCTTTCGTCAACATGCCCTGGAGCTTCTTCCTGATTAGGTATAAACTGCGTTCTTGCCTCGCTAACATCAAATGCCACAAAAGCAAGCGCCATTGCAAACAAAATAAAACAACGTTTCATAATCGTTTTCGATTTGAACGACGATACAATTTGAACACTGTTCCCGGCTTCCTGAATACAGAACCGCCGCACATGCCCGCGGCTTGAGGTCTGAATTATCATGCTTCGTGTCCGAACATTGCTGCGTGTCCGTAATAGTCCCTTCAACTGCGTCAATCGCGATAACGTCTCGGGATTTTATTATATAGTGCATCATATATTATTGACAATAAATCCAATCTCTCAAAAATAGTATATATAATGATTTGAAATTCAGTGTGTTGAAAATTTTATAGTTTTAATTGAGGAACAAATAAGAAACAAAATTGCTAATTAAAGGCATTTCCCGATTTTTTGTTTTCACTCTGTTTCTTTCCTTGCACTTACTTATAATCGGGACTTCTTGAACCAGCTTCCTACCAGAATTTTTTTCCTCGTCCGACGGTTGTATTTGAACTTCCAAGAACCATTGCAGCCAAAAGAAAAGCAAGCCTTCTTTAATTCATACAAAGATAAGGAAAAACTTATAGGCAGGCAAATTTGTCTGCCTAAATATAGTTTACTTTGATTTAGCATATATATAGGCTAATGGACTAAACTAAACCTTTTCCCGAACTTCGTAAAACACTCTGGTCCCATTGTGCAGCCAAAAGAAAAAAAGATTCCACGGCATATTTTTCTTTTCGCTGTAACTCCCTTTTTATAAACCATCAACCTTTTACACGAGATCTTCTCTTCCCTGTATTCGCACATCCGCTTTCGGGCTGTCTGATATGAATTGTGTCGCAAAGGTACTTGACATGTCTTTCTTGTATGCAAGGTCACAGCCTGACGGTTCACGACAAAATCTCCACGCTCCGCTTTGCGGAGGTAGTATTTGGTTGTGAAACCCTGCATAAAGAGCCATGTCACCTTTTGAAGCGACATAATTAAATCAAGCCCGAAAGTAGCTGATGCTACAAGAGGGAAAAAAGAAAACTCAAAATTTAAGATTATGGCGAACTATGCAACAAACATTTTTCACGCAAGTACGGAAAACAAGCAAGACCTCGATAAAATAGAGGCATTTCTGGACGATAATTTCAACGGTTTTGTCAATCGGTATGGCGACACTGTAGATGCAGAATTTTCTTCCCGTTGGGAATACCCAGAAAAAGAAATCGACGAACTGGTAGCTTCTTTGGAAGCCAAAGATAAAATCTATATCCGCATACTGACATACGAGTTAGAGGACGAATACGTGAGCTTTCGGATATTCTCGCAAGGCAAGTGGGACATTAAGCTGTAACCTAAAAACGCATTCACTATGTACGAATACGAAGAAGACAGCGATATTATCGGTTTGTCTTGCACACTGCTCAATCCATACAAAGGTTACACGGAAGGTACAATCGTGGGCAACTATGGTAACACCATAGTTGTCCGCCTTGAAAGCGGCAAGGAAATTTCAGAATACCGTGATGAAGTGATTATCCATGATTAAACGATAGCAAACGTATGACACAGATAGCAACAAAATTCGTCAAATGGGATATTCCCGAACTGGCGACATTACAGGACAGCAAGGTTTACAAATTGCGGGTACACCTGAACAACGGAGGCAAGTTAAACCGGGAAGAAAAGAACTGGATTACCCGTAACGTGTGGGAAAGCATCTATTTCAAACGTGGAATTGCCTTGAGCGGTTATCATTTTGATTTTTCCGACGTTCTCAAACGGTATTTCGTCAAACAGCACGGAAGCATTCACGAGTATTATGCGATTGACAAAACAGCGTTACGCTCGATACTGTACGGCAGAATCGAGGATATTGTAGAAGTAAACAGTTAAACAACAAGGATATGGGAGAATACAAATTTTATCAAGACCGTAAGGTTACAAGTTGGGAACGGGATTATTTCAGTGTAAAAGCAAATAGTTACGAAGAAGCCGAGGCAATCGTCCGCTCATGGAACTGTGAGGACGTGTCGAACATCATTGACAACCGTCTTTGCTATGAAGAGTGGCAAGCATTGACCGATACATCGGAATCTATGCTCCTCGAAGAAAACGACGGCAACCCGACAATAGAGATTTTCAACGAAGACGGAGAATCAATAATGACCAATGTACCTAAAACACCTCAATCAAACCAATAGAACCATGAACGTAACAATCGAACACGTCTTTTGCCGCTATAGCGATGAAGCGGAAGAAATCTATTTCCGAATCATGAACACGATTCTTTTTGCAACTGACGAAACCGAACTTCGTGCAAGTATGGAACGTTTGAAGAACGAGACCTCACTCGATGAGTATTTTATATTCGGATACGGAGCACACCATATCTGGATAAACCAACGGCGACCGAGTGATAAAAACAGAATTTTCAAAAATCGGATTATGGTAGCCCATTTCTGACGGGAACGGGCAAGAGACCTCCGATGTACTTTTGCGGGCTAAACCGGAACTGCCAGTTTCAGCCCGTTTCTTTTTCTCTCGGCAGACATGCCGGCGCAATACCTTTTTTATCCTCATAATTAAAATTCTTATACAACCCGGAGGCCCATTTATATTTTCTTTTCGCTGCAACCCTTTTATATAAGCTATCGAACCTTTTGCAAGAGACCTTCTTTTCCCTGTGTTCGCACGTCGCTTTCGGGCTGCCTGATATGAATTGTGTCGCAAAGGTACTTGTCATGTCATTCTTGTATGCAAGGTCAAAGACTGACGGTTCACGACAAAATCTCCACCCTTCGCTCCGCACGGGTAGTATTTAATCGTGAAACCTTGCATAAAGAGCCATGACACCTTTCGAGGCGACATAATTAAATCAGGCCCGAAAGTAGCTGGTGCTACAAGAGGGAAAAAAGAAAACTCAAAATTTTATAGATTATGGCAAACGATGTAACAAATTCAAATGGACGAGTAACGGCAGACGAAGTAATACACAAGGATTCGGTTTTCAGATACCAACTGTTAGACCGCTTACGGTCAGATTGCGAGTATTACCTTAATTACGGTAACAGACACCCGAAATCCTTATGGGCTGGCGACGAAAAATTGCAAATTGAATTTATGATAAAACTGCATGAGAGTTTCAAAGAGGACGAAAAACCAGAATGGCTTACGATGGATGAGATTTTAGAATACAGCAAGAAAATGATAGCTCAAGAAGAATAAAATTACAACTAAGGAACAGACTAAAAATGTGATTTTATGGCATGGTTAGCAGTAAATAAAGACGGAACAGAATGGATAATGCCCGGAAAGCCCGTTCGAGGCTGGTGCGGGCATTGGGAGTACTCGGAAAAAGTGTACGTCGAGAGCGAGCAAGGGTACGTATCAATCGAGATAGAACTCCCCAAGGGGTCTGTTTACAAACTACTCGGTAAGGAGCTGACATGGGATGATGAACCGGTGGAATTGCAGACCGAAACAGAAAAGAGGTAAAAGCAAGCGGGCTGAACGTAGCATCGGTTTCAGCCCGCTTATACCGGCTAAACAGGTACACACCGGCGGGAATCCCTTTTTTATCTCCGTAACAGACATCCATACCGTTTCCTTCGGAAATAACCTTTTATACCTTTTGGCAGGCTATATCCTTTTGTAGAAAACGTCCGTTCGTGCGAAGGCGGTTCCTCCGCTTTGTTTCAAGACAGACTTCAGCCCTTTTTCCTTTTCCTCTTCTTTCCCTCATTTCTCTTGCCGGATAGAGACAGCGACATCAATACGCTGCATACATCTTTTGTCGGCTCTTCGTTTGGGCCCCCTTTCCACTATGCAGCGTACATGGTTGTATAAACGGTATATCGTTCTTGCCGCTTCAACCCCAAACAACCGATACGCTTTCTTGCCAGATGTTCTTCCCGCCCACCTGCCGGAACGGGAGCGGTCTTGTGTCAGTGGACGGACAGGTCTTTCATGTCTCCGAATCCGCTGCGGATTGTTTCGCCTCGACTTTTTCGCGACCGCTTTCTATTTGAAGTCGCCATATCGTTTTTCGTTGCAAAGTTAGTATGCAGACGGGCGCGACCTGGTGGTCTTGACCAATGGCGTATCGCACAAATCTTCCTTTATCGGGCCTGCGGTTTGGGGCTTCGCCTCCAAAATAAAGAGTATTTATGCGCTATCCTTGGTGCAGCCCTTTACTGCACCTACTTTTTATGCACCGTAAAACTGATTTATTAACTTCAAAAAGCAATCGCAATGAAAAAGATCGAGAACAATTTCGCAGTAACCGGATTCGTGGCAAAAGATGCCGAAGTCCGTCAGTTCACCACCACAAGTGTCGCACGTTTCCCGCTGGCAGTAGCCCGTCAGGAGAAGAACGGCGAAGAAACCAAGCGCATATCCGCTTTCATGAACATTGAAGCGTGGCGCAAGAACGAGAATACCGGGTCGTTCGACCAGCTCACCAAGGGCACGCTGCTTACCGTGGAGGGCTACTTCAAGCCCGAAGAGTGGACCGACAAAGACGGCGTGCTGCACAACCGCATCGTAACGGTCGCCGTCAAGTTCTATCCCGCTGTCGAGAAAGAGGAGGAAGCTCCTGCGGAACCGGTAAAGAAGCAGGAAAAAGGCAAGAAGTAATTCCTGCCTTATCCGGACAAAGCGGCTTGAAAGCCGCTTTTGTTTTACTCGTTACCGTTCCGGAACGTCCACACTTTTATACTCCTTCATACTCCACACGAAGAGTCCGCCGCCGTCCATTGATTTTCCCGTGCAAAGTTAAGGCGGTCGGGAATCGGCAAGGCGCGGCTTCATTTGTCGTTAACAACCATCAACTCGCAAGCTCGTCAATACTTGTTCAACACAAATGAAATCGTCCACGGGACTATCCGCTTCCTCCTTGCCTTATTTCCCTTCTGTCCGCCTTGTGGCCCGCACGTAAATCAAATCCCGCCGGACGAGGGAAACCCTCCGAAAGCAGGGATAAAAACGAAAGTCAAACTTAAAATTCAAAATGTATGAAACAGATGATTTGGTCAAGCTATGACCTGTTGGACGAAACGGCAAAAGAAGAATATCAAAATTCCCAGCGGGAAATATTGGACGATGACAGTTACGAGGTCAGCGATGAAGAATGGGCAGAAGAAGTATATTGCCGGCTGGACGACGAACGAAGCAATCTGAATAAAGAAGTGGACGGCATTATTGTCGTGTTCGGCAACTTGGGATTATGGAACGGCCGGAGACAAGGCTATCAAATATTGGGCAGCACCATTGCCGATATTTTGAAATCCCAGTGCGACGATGCAGAATGGTACGGCGACGGCTACAACATTCGCGGACGGATGGACCATCATGACGGTACGAACTATACCTTATACCGTATCGCCAAAGGCCGTGACGAAGCGGAACGTATCGCCGATAAGATTTACAACCGTGAAATCGACGAAGAAGGCTTCCGCCGGAGAACACGTTCCCTCTATCCGTATGTAGCCGCCGTGTACGGCTGGAAAACAAGGCAGCGCAAGCCGGACAAGGCCGCATAAAAATGCTGCCCGCAAAATACCGCAACGCACCCGCCAGAGGTGGTTGCGGTATCCTTTATTGAATGACTGAAATACAGAACCATCACCTTTTATAATCAGCTTCGTTCCTTTTTTATCTCATGTTTTTTGTGAAACCGGGAATGGACGAATATTTTGAACTGACGGACGAAGGTTACGAGTGGGTCTCCTAAACATTCGGTACAGATAATGACCGGTACGGGTTCGGGATACATTGGCAATGGATGTGTCCTGAATCCTTTTGCCGGAATTACCCTTTTATATCTTCATGACTCTTTCCCTTTTATCGAAGCGTATTCCGTACCCCATTGTACTCCGGCTAACCAACCGGAAAGCAATCCTCTTATAACACCTTAGCTTCCCCATTTTACTCCTTACAGCCGTTCCCCAGACACACTCCATGCCGAAAGCCCGCTTATTTTTTCTGCAAAGTTCGATTGCCGGCTGCCAGTCCCGGCAAGGACCGCTGGCGCTTGCAACCGGAAAATCTTCCTCTCCGACTTCGTTGGAGAGCGTATTTCCCGTTGCCTCCTTGTCTGGACTGACCGTCAATCCTGTGGCAGAAAAATAACCAGCCTCTCGGTACGAGATTGTACCAAAGGGAAAAACAAAAAATAGTTCAAACTTAAAATTTAAAGCGTATGACATTTAGAGAATTTATGCGAGAAAACGGTTACGAGTTACAGACAACTTTTTGGGAGGACTTCTCAATAGCGGACCGATTCGGTCTGTCAGCTATACAAGACACTTTCAAACGTGCTTTCGAGGAATGGAAAAATAACTATAAATACCTCACGGAACTGATATTGGTACTCAATCATAAAATCTGGCAGTATTATGAAACGAAACCGGAATTTGCGACACTTTACAATACCCTTTGGGAACAGGCAGGTCAATATGCGGTAGAGAACCTGAAAGATGACGAGTTAAGTTATTATTACGAGGTGACGGATTAAGCAAGGGAACACAAAGAGTCGGCTTTCATCGGCGGCTCTTTGTGCCACTTCCTTTTTTATAGCATACGGCAAAACAAATACCGCAACCGTCCGCAAAAGACAGTCGCGGTATCGTGTTATCCTGTATAACCATTGTCAACGGTCTCCCGACACACTATGAAGAAAACCGTTTATACTTTCTTTATTTTCCCTCTTTTACCGCATCTAAGAATGTCTTTGCAGGCTTGAACGCAGGAACAGAGTGAGCCGGAATCACGATGGTCGTATTCTTTGAAATGTTACGAGCCTTTTTCTCTGCCCTTTGTTTGATGATGAAACTTCCGAATCCTCGCAGGAACACCTCGTTCCCGGCAATCATCGACTCCCTGACACTCTCCATGAATGCCTCTACTACAGTTGTCGCTACCGACTTTTCTATTCCGGTCTCCTGTGCGATCCGGGCAATAATATCTGCTTTTGTCAGACTGTTTTATTATAAAATCCGTTGCAAAGATAATAACATATCTCTTTGTCGTCTGGATTGCCAGCCTGATAATGTTACGGAAAACGATAATCCACCTTTATCTCACGGTGTTCCTTCGGCACGAACCAGACAATCGGAAAGCCGCCGATAAAAGGAGAGAAACATAAAAAACATACAAATCCGTATCCTGTAGTCAAGGCAGGCAAACACCCGATCACCATTTATCGGTCATGATGGTAATCACTCTTGCTGAAACCACCGAATATAGCTTTCAGAATCTTTCCGATAACATAGAAAACCACTATAAAAACGATAAGTTCTCCCATATTCTATACTACTTAAAGTTAATATAAAGATACTAAAAATCAACGAGAACAGAAAACATATAGCCCTGATTCTCAAAAAAATCCATTTCAATCCGGCTAATACGAAAGCTCATTGCCCATCTTTCGGCTTACGCTTGCCCAACGGTCCTTTGAATTTTCCCCTATTGAGCTTTACCCCGTGCCGGTTGAGCACACTGAACACCGAACTCCGGCTGTTGTACCCGCTTACCGCCATGATGTCCTCGAAAGAATGACCGTTGACATACATATCAACGATGGTATTCTCCCGGTCGGCCTTATCCATCGCCTTCATCGTTTTTCTCGGGACCTTCGCTTTCTGTTGCAGATTCATGACATGTGCGGACGAATACCGCAATACCGCCACCTCTTCGGGTAGCGCCCCGAACATATCCAGTACATCGGCTGCCGTCGTTTCGGGGAACAGTTTTCCCCGCGAGTCGATCCGGTCATGGATGGAAATGATACGCACCACTTTGATTCGGCACAACTCAATAAACGCGGACAATTCGCGCGACCCACGGAGAGCGTTGCTGAATTTGGCCACGACAATCTCGTCACCTCTTTCGAGATTCGCTACAAGCTGTTTCCATCTGGGGCGCAGAGCCTCGTTTTCGACAAGTTCCTCTATCACTTGTACACAACCGTATTTCTGCATCCACTCTTTATCAGCCTCGAATCCGTCGTAACGATCCGCCTTGAATATGTAACCTACTTTTGCCATATCATTGTGCACTTCTATAAGAATAAGTACAAATATAAGAGTTTTATTTTAAACTAAACCATACTTTGAACGAAAATGATATGAAGGGCTTTCTGTGTCCTTCGTTTCTTTCACTTATTTTCATTGAAAATCAAACTATTAAGTGCAATGTTAAAAATGGTTTATAAAACGATTTTCGGCGCTTGTCATCTTGAAAAGAATACTTAGATTTGTGCTGTAAAATACAAAATGAACTATGAATTGTAAAAATCAATACTTAAAAATTGTACTATCGATTGCTGGACTTTCTGCCGTTCCGATTGCCATTTTCACACTTACATCGTGCGACGGTTCGAACGTCAAATCACTGGTTGAAGCCCAACCTACTCCAGCCGGTCTGTATCGGGAGTATCTGTCCGAAACACGCGGGCAAAAAGAACTTTCCTTTGAGGATTTGACCGCGTATATCGGGAAGTGGCAGACCTTGAAAGATTCCGTGACCGCAACCATGCGCCGGGACACGACCTATCGGGCACATTCCGACATACGTGAAGAGTGCATTCTGCTGCGCGATTCCGTCCGTGCGGAACTTTCTCGGCTGGCGATGTCGAAACCTCGCACCTATAAAGAAGTGCTGATTCTGAAAGAACGTTTCTCTTCCTATACCGGAGACGTGGAACTGCATCGTTCCGCCGAAGAAATCCGTCCGTTTTTCGCAGAATTGGATAAACGTCCGGCCTGTCGGGGTAACAAGGAGCAAATTCTGTCAGCATATCGTAACGTGCTTGCCGAAACCCTGAACAATGGAATACATGGGAACGGCGACCTCAAAAAATTCATCGAAAGGGAGGATGCCGCTTTTCGAGCTTTCCTGTCCGGGTTGCACGAGCTTGGCGAAGCGAATATGGCCGACATCACCCGTGACACAGAGAAATGCTGCTCCGAGGTGTTTTTCGCCGCTGGGCGCAAGGAAATCACTTACAAGGACGCCACGATATACATGGCCTTACGTACCGACCGTCGGCTGATCCAGAACGTGCGTGCCTGTCTTGACAACATACGCCGTGGAAAGGTCGTAACGCCCGAACAGGCACAAGCCTATGTCTGGATGATTCTACAGCCCTACGCTTCCTTGGACGGCCTCTGCATGACGCTATTGTCCCCGGAAGATAAGGAAACCCTTTACAGGATGGCCGCAGAAACACCCGCCGCATTCGAGAAACTGCGCAGAATCCTGCCGTCGGAGGGCGACCGGTTGGACGAACTGCCCGGTATGCTCATGGAGATATTCATCGCCTCGTTGTAAAAGCCTATTCACAAAATAAACGATATATGATTATGTTACGACACTTTCTGGATGACTTCATGTCGTTCGTACCCCTGCAAATGCCGCAGCTTCTCAATGTGGCAACGATGGAGGAGCCGCAGTTCTACGGTGACTATGTTCTGCTCACATTCCCGCTGCGGGACCCCTATGATCTGGAGGAGGTCATGGACATATTCGAGGACGACATGGAGCTGATTACACTCTACCACCATGTGCCGGTCGGACTGGAGAAATCCGGTCATAGCACCTGTGCCTACTCCAATCCCGCTTTCGGGCAGATGTTCAAGATGAACGCCCGGACAGACGCGGACGGCAAGGTAAACCGTATCATCGCGACCATTTACGATTCGTTGGAGCTGATGTACGGCGACCTGTGTCTCGATCTGAAACTCCACGCCGGGAACGGCAGCTTCAAGTACAAAAAGAATCAGGAAGACGTGTTGTTGGATTTCATGTAAAACAACCCCTATGCGAAACACGATATACCGCCAAATGGTTTTCTGTATCGACACGTACCGCACGTGGATAGAAGTGGCCGATGACAACCTCTACAAGGAACACGTCATTTCGAGAAACACCCGGACCGACTTCCTTGTGACCCGCACGCTGGTACTGCGGGCCTACAAACCGCATGGTCCATACGAAAAGGGCATGACGTGGACGATTCCGGAGCATGATCTGGACACGGCACTGGCTACATATCGTAAGCAGAACGGCACATTCAAATCCCGGATGAAGAAAGGCGCGTCGTCCCTGACAGCCGAAGACACCGAGAACATTATCCGCTTGGCCACCCACGGGATTGTCCGATTGGAACTCGTGGTACGGCCCGTTCATATACCTTCAAAACCCTATTACCTGTTATGACCTGGATTATATTACAATTCGTATTTCTTGCAATGCCTGTCGTCCTTCCGGCACTGTTGTACAGAAGCAGGCGTTGCTTCATGGCAAGATTCTACGATAAAATGGTGTGGAGCGAAAAGGCCCGCAGGCTGTACGCCCATGTGCTGCTTATCGTATTACTCTTGTTTCATTATGTCTATACGAGTGGACACCCCGGCGAGTTCGGTATCGTGCCATCTACCATCGTGTGTGCCGCATGGGCCTCTTTCAGGCGGGCGGACCGATGGATGCGCGGCTTGCTCGACCGGCCGAAACGTTTCGTCTGGTTTGCGCTCTTGGCATTGGTCATCGGCTTCGTGCCGCATCTGTACACGATGGCCGTAACAATCGCCTTTGTTCTTTTGGCTGCCCTGTTCTACCCGTCGGCAAGGGTCATGTCCGAAAAGACAGACATACGCAAATTCCTCGAATGGCTGGAATGTCCCGGAGCATTAGCCGACAGTTATCATAGTATCATCACGCGAGGCTGCCACGATAATGCGGATAATGGCAACCTGAAACTATCCGCACATTATGAATCATCAAAAACAGAATGAAAATGAGAAATAGAAATGAAGCGCCCGCCGCCATACTGGCGAACGTGGAAGTGTTCGACTACCTGAAAGAAAAAGTCGGCGAGCGGAAAACGAGAACGGAAGCCTACTGCGATTTGTTGGATAAATCGCTGGCAGGTTTCGTCTCCCCGTTTTTAAGAAGGCAGGACTACGACCTCTCTCCCTGCCAGTGCCATGTAACCGTTTCCGACCTTGCATCGGAGTGGCATTGGCATCGGGCTACTGTCCGCTCGTTTCTGGACACGCTCGAAGCGCTCGGACAGTTAGAACGCATCCGGCTGGCAAAAAGCGTCGTCATTACCATGCCCCTGCGGACCGGCACGCCTGCCATGCCGGACAGCGGACGGGAAGAAGCGGACTTTGCCACAAGAATACAGGAAGCATTGTACGACTGGATAATCGGCAAAGCAACCTCTTTCGATGTGGGTAAATCATGTGGACAAATCATGCGCAAGACCTTGACGGAGATAGCCGGACGGGACAGTCGTATCTATCCGGACAGTCATTCCGACACGGCATCGGCACAGACCGTCCGGTCGGAAGAACAGCTGTGTGAGACCGTCTTGGAATGTATTGCCCATGCCGCCCTCTGGCGGGTTCTGCGTAAATCGAGGTTCGACGACGGCTCGCCGCTCGTGCAGTTCTTCCGGCTCGACCTCAGCGGGGAATGGGCGGCGTTCATCGAGGCCTCGAAAGAGCTTGCAGAGCTTGTTATCGACGGAAAACCGGACGGGACAGGCTTCGGTACGGACGAAGAGACGGAACGCCTTGAATCGCTTCGCAAACCCTTTTTATCGCTTCTGGCGAAGGCGCAGGAGGAAAGCTGAACGGGGATTCGCGGACAGAGATTGTATAACCACGGGCAATTCTCCCCGGTTCAGGTTCAAATATCCTTCCAGTTATAGCAGGCATCCGGGCTTGCCCGTCTGCCACTGAACAAAGGGAAGGGGGAGCCTAATACCCCTGCTGACTGACGTCGCAGGGAGAAGTGTCCAAGCAAGCAGCAAGCTGGGACACGGGGAATTGTCCGAAACAACACGAAAACAGTATGGCAAATGCAAAACAGGTTCTCGATGTTCAGGTATCGAAAGGGATCACCGCCGCCCAAGGCAACGAACACCTGCGTAATCGCAGCGAAGAGGCGGAGAAGTACGCCATGAGCAAGGGCAACTACGACCCCACCCGCAAACATCTGAACTTCGAGATTGTGCCCGGAGGCAAGGTTCGCCCCATCGACACGAGCCGCAATATCCCGGAACGGATAGCGGACATATTGGGCCGTCGCGGGATCAAAGACCCCAACGAGGGATTGGTTGAACCGAAATACCGCACGGTGGTAAACATCATTTTCGGCGGTTCGCGGAAGCGGATGCACGAACTCGCTTTCGGCACGCAGAAGGTGGATTTTGAAAAAGGTGCGGACAATACCCGCATCAAAAGGAAGAGCGACATCGAACGTTGGGCGAAGGATGTCTATGCATTCGTTTGCGGCAGATACGGCGAGCAGAATATAGCCGCCTTCATTGTACACCTCGACGAATTAAATCCGCACGTGCATTGTACGCTTCTGCCAATCAAAGACGGGAGGTTTGCGTACAAGGAGATATTCGCCGGAAAGGACAAGTTCGAATATAGCGCGAGGATGAAACAGCTCCATACGGACTTTTTCGCCGAGGTCAACACGAAGTGGGGAATGGAGAGAGGCCGGAGCGTCGCCGAGACCGGCGCACGGCACAGGACGACGGAAGAATACCGCCGTATGCTCTCGGAAGAATGTACCACCATTGAGCAACAGATTGGCCGACATCAGGAAGTCCTGTCCGCCCTCCATTCGGACATTCGGCTGGCAGAGCGCAGAGTCAAAGGTTTGACCTCGATGGTGGAAAACTTGAAAAGGGAGAAGAGCGAAAAAGAGGCTCAACTGTCGGCACTCGAAAATGATATGGATACCCGGAAAGGTGATGCTTTGACCCTATCTGCCGAGAAAGAAAAGCTCGAAAAAGAGCTGACTGCTATCCAAGGGAAACTGGCAGACAAACAGGAGAAGCTACAAACCGCCGACCGACAGCTTTCCGACCTCAAGGCAAACATGGATGCCATTGAGGAACGCACGGAACAGCTCAAGGAGGAAGCCTACGAATACTCCCGTGATGTCCACTCCAAAGTGGACAGCCTACTCAAGGACGTCATGCTGGAAAATATGGTCGATGAGTGGAGGGAACTGTCGGCGCGGATGAAGCCTTCCGAACGGCAACTTTTCGACGACACACTCGTGCGTTCCGTGGCGGAACGGGGAGCGGAAGTCATGCGCTGCGCCACGATGCTCTTTCTCGGTATGGTCGATGATGCCACTACGTTTGCCGAAACACGTGGCGGAGGAGGTGGCGGAAGCGACCTCAAATGGGGACGTGATGAAGACGAGGACAACCGGGCATGGGCGCTTCGCTGCATGAGGATGGCGAGCCGCATGATGCGCCCTTCCATCGGCAAGAAGCCCAAGCGTTGAATGGCAAGGTTTATAATAAAGAATCAGATAAACAACAAATTAAGGATATAAGAATATGACGAAAAATATCATTTTCATTATTGCGGCGCTTTGTTCGCTGCAAGCCCGTGCGGATGTACAACCCACGGAAAGGGATACTGTACACCGCACGTACCGTTACGATGACACAGAACTGCTGCAGCCGTTACAGCCCTTATACCTTGACGGAGTGGTCGTTCCGGCACGGGGAAACGGCAATTGGTTTGTCAGTATCGCCGGAGGTGCGACAGCCTTTCTCGGCACGCCGCTCGGTTGCGAAGACCTGTTCGGGAGGTTGAAACCCTCGTACAGCCTTGCCCTCGGCAAGTGGTTTACCCCGTGGGTAGGTGCACGCATAAATTACAACGGGTTGCAGTTCAAGGACGGCACGCTGGCCGTGCAGGAGTACCATTATCTCCATGCGGATCTGCTGTGGAATGTGCTTGGCGGTAGCTATGTCCGGCAGAAACTGGTGCGCTGGCATCTGGCACCCTTTGCGGGTATCGGACTGCTGCACCATGCGACCAACGGGCATAACCCGTTTGCAATCTCCTACGGCATACAAGGGCAGTATCGCATTTCCAAAAGGGTAAGCGCCCTCATGGAACTCTCCGGTACGACCACCTTCCAAGACTTCGACGGGTATGGCAAGGCGAATCGGTTAGACCACATGCTTTCACTCACTGCCGGATTCTCTTTCCATATCGGCAAGGTCGGCTGGAAACGGGCCATAGACCCAAGCCCCTATATCCGCCGCGATCGGCAGCTCGTCGATTATATCAATGTACTGTCGGAACAGAACAGCCGCTACGCGGGACAGCATGACAAGGATAGCCGGACGCTGGCCGAGCTGAAGAAGATACTGGAAATCGAAGGATTGCTCGACACGTACAGCCATTTCTTCGATGATGACGATGCTATCGAGCGCAAAGGTTATCCGAGGAACAATTACAGCGGGCTGAACTCCCTGCGGGCAAGGTTGAAGAACAAGCATTGGAACGGAAAATCACCATTGGAAGGACAAGCCCCGAATGGGAATGGCCGGGCAGACAGTCTGCAGCACTGGCCGGATAGCGTGCCTGGTCTCGGAACAGGACAGTTCGAGAATCTTCCCGACAGCACTTTGGCAGACTATGCCGTTCGGATGCAGTCCGGACGGGAATGCATCGGTGCTCCCATCTTCTTTTTCTTCGAACTCGGCACGTCGCACCTGACAGACCCCTCCCAATTGGTCAATCTCGACGAACTGGCACGGGTGGCAAAGAAATACGGTCTGAAAGTTAAAGTCACGGGAGCGGCCGATAGTGCGACCGGAACAATTGGTATCAACAATGCCTTGAGTGCTTCGAGAGCCGACTATATCGCCTCGGAGCTGAACAAGCGGGGTTTGTCGCCCGACAGGATGACCAAGACCGGCGAAGGTGGCATTTCCGATTACGCCCCCACGGAAGCCAACCGACATACAAGGGTGGAACTGTTCTTCGGCAAATGTGAAGAAAACGAATGTTCGTCCGTAAACAGGTAGAAAGCAAGAGAGTACCGATGATAAATATCGGTACTCTCTTTATTTGTTATGTGCTGTATCCCGGATTCTTTAAGCAGACCGTATCAGTTGTCCGGATTGAAATTCTTGTCGTAATCCAAAAGGAACTTTGCCAGTACAGGGTTGTTGTGGTCCACTTTCAACTTGCCGGTGTCCAGACGGCGAATTGCCTTTCTGTCTTCTTCCGTTAACTCGAAATCGAGATACAAGATAAAAGAAACGGTTCTGTCCCGATGATAGGAACGGAGCCGTTTCTTTTATCGACTGGCTTACTATGTTATTGTTCGTCTTTCACGCCGCGTACATACCCGCCGTCGGCATCTGAACTGGTCGCACCGATGGAGTGGTCTTGGGCATTGAAACGGAAACCGCCGTTCTTGCCTGAAATGGAGCCGTCTCCGTCATAAGTTCCGCGGCTGAAGCTGGTATAGGTCATGTACATGGCTTTGCTCTCATGTTTGTAAAAAAGCATTTGACCCTCATACGTTTGCCATGCGTCATCGGGTAAGCGGGTACCCATGATAAGCAGCTCGCGCAAGTTGGGCACGCGATAGCCGCTCGGTGTAATAGAAGCGGCCTGATACCATCTCCAATCCTGAACGCCTTTCCAACTCCAACGATTTAGTACATGCACATCTATGCTCGGTGTAGGATAGTCTGCGACATTTGCCGCTACCCGGAACTTGGCATACGGTCGGTTATAAGGCGACAGGTCATTATGCGTGGGCAACGAACTAGTTTCATAGCTTAGGCGGCGTGCCTTCTCGCTAAGGTTGGAGACATCAATCAGGTAGGTACTGTCGGGTTCGGCCTGTGTCACTTTGGGAATGAGTGGTGTGGGTTCAACATTCGGATCGTCAAGACCGATACCGAGGTTGCGTATGCAACGGTAGGCATATTGTCCGCCCACGGTGTTGTGCGAGCCGTCGTAGTTACCCAATGCGGCACATTCTTCTGCCCACAACACCCACGAATGGTCGCCGTCAGCGGAACTACTGGTATAGTGCCAATAGGTCTGGTAATCCCTGTCCGCGGGATTTTGGGGATAGAGGCGCGAAGCGTCGTCCAGCGCATATTCGCCGATATAGAGATCCACGAGCTGGTCGATGGCGGCCAGATACCAGCGTATTTCGTTAGGCTGCACGATGTTGTCGCCGTTCAGGTCGCGGTTACGCAACAGCACAGCGTGCAGGGCGTCTTGGTGGTCATCGGTCAGACCGTAGTGCTCGGAGGGGTTGAGCACCTCCGTCCAATGCAGGGATCTGTTGGATACATAGTTTTCGCCCAGAATACAACGTATGGTATTGAGCCGGCCGTTGCTGGAGGAAGTACTGTTTCTCACGTCACCTTCCTTCCAACGCGTGCCCTCCATGCGGCTTTCAAGCCCCCATGCGGTGGACAATTCATTCTCGCTCTTTTTCACGTTGTACACCGTGCGTATGGACTTCTGCTTGAAAGTCTGTATGGCTTCCACCACGCTCGACGCGCCATCGGGACTGTAATGCGAGTTGTCTCCGTTGATAAAATAGAGCAGGCGGTCTTCGGCCTCCACGTATCGGCGCCACTGCGACAAAAGCGGGGTATTGTCCTCGTCTGTATTGGGGTCATCCGGCTCGCGCACGTACACGTACTCGTCGATGAAAGCGGTAACGGTAACCGTACCGGTGGTCTTTCCTTCCTCGTACTCCTGCTTCAGGCGTTGCAGCAACTGGTGTACGTCGAGTAGGCGGGCGTCAGAATGGCCCGCATGTCCGTCATACCCCGAAGGTTGGTTCTTTCCGCCCTTGTAGTTCTGGTCACCGGGGTATTTCACGAACAGCTCGTCGTCTTGGCCATAGTCCTCGTTGATGGCGAACTTGATCCACTTGTAGTCATGGATACCTGTACTTTCCGGACTGTCCGTTTCGCCGAAACCGCCCGCATAGATGGCCTTATCGAAAGCTGTCTGCACGCCCCATGTCATGGTTGGAACCATGCTTCGGTTTATCGTAATGAGCTCGCGGTCGTAGTGTGCATCCAGCTCGTACAGCCCATCTTGACTGAATATCACGTTGCCTTCGTAGCCGGGCCTCTGTTCGTTCTCCTCCCCATCGGACTCCACTTCAAGCCGTATATCGTTGATACCACGCAGGGTGACGGTGTAGATGTAGCGGGTATTGCGGCGGGTGTCGTAGTCGTTGGGGTTGCCGTCGGCGTAGCCCAGATGTACGGTGAAGGTCACGTCGGCATTGACGGTATTGCCTTTGTCATCCTTATAGGACAGTGTGCCGGACATTTCCACGTAGGTGGCGTTGGCGGGGGCGTAGGCAAAGTCGCCGTTCTCGAACTGCTGACCGGGTTTGTCCGTATAGTCGCCCGTGTTTTTGTGTTCGCGTTCCTCGCGTAGGGCGTACTGTTCCGCAGCGCTAAGCCCTTCGCCGGAGATGGCCTGTTTGGGAGTCTTGCGGTTTTCCGGCATGTAGAACACGAAGCCACCGGAAGTGTAGAGGTAATTGTCATCCCGCTCGGTAGTCTCGAAAGGCATCTCCTCGGTTGTGAAGTAGGTGCAACCGTCACCATCGGCATCGCCTGTCCCGTGGGGCAGCAGCAACGACTGGGCCGGCACGTTCACCACCCGCCAGCCGCGCGGACGGAAGTCAAGTGCCGTCCAGTTCTTATCGGAGGGTTTCTCGGTTTTCACCACGAACTCCACCCTCGCGTCCGTCCGCTCGGGCCGCAGCGTACACTCCAGCGAGGCGGGACCGCTTTCCGTACCGGGAATGTTGACAAGGTTGCTCGTGGAATTTTTATCATCGTAAGCATAGCCTGTCATCATGAACTGCGTGGAGCGTTCCACGGTATGCTCGTCCATCTTCATTACGAAGGCTTCGAGGTCTGACCGCGATGTTATAGACTCCATGTCCGATTTTTTGACATCATAGCCGGAACTTACGGATTCAGTAGATAGATTGGCGATGCAGACTATCTGTACCTTGTTCAGAGAGGTGGTCTCTATCATGACGGAACCTTTGCTGTAGTCTCCGTTATAGCTGATGTCGTCAGTAAAGAAATTGCGGTAATGCACCTCCCCGGCGGGGTTGAAGATGAACACGTAGAGGTTGTTCACACGGTTCTCGTAGGTAGCGTCCTGCGCGGCACGGGTCTCCACGCAGCTCTTCTCGGACCGGAAGTCCAGCATTACACGTGCGGGAAGCCCCTCTGCCACGCGGGCACGCTCCTCGAACAACGGGTCCTCGGTACACGAGTACAGTCCTACCGCCAGCAGCATGGCCGCCAGCAAGGTCAATATGTTTTTATGTCTTGTTCTCATAACTCAAATGACATGCAGTTTCGTTTAATTGAACGGGGGAACGGTTATCTCTTCCGTATCCCAGTCCTTTACTTCAAATTTTAGCGTGAGGTTGGCCTCCGAACTGAGTGTGGCGTGTATGTTCACTTGCTTGTTACGGGCGATAGAGTTCAGAGCGCCGCCGTATTCGTTGATGAAAGGTATGGCGTCATAGGGAGCTGTACTTGTGGTGAAACCGATGGTATATGGCGAGTTCTTGCTTGCATCCGTCCATGCGTATGAGGGATAGATGTAAAGGGCCAGCGTCTTGCTGCCGTAACCTCCGATTTCGACAGAGAGGCTCTCGTAGTTTTGAACATCATACTCCGTGTCGTCGGGAACGTCAAGGGTCTGCTCGCGGAACAGGTAGAGCCGGTCGCCGAAGAACTCGCCGAAAGTCATGGAAGTGATGGTAATCGGGTGGCTCAGCGTGTTGTTCATAATGACGTTGAGCTTGGCCACGGAGCGCTCCAGTTCCACTTCGATGGTCTGCGGCGTGCCGTCGGATGGAATTATCTGCACATCGCGATGCCAGCTCATGGGTAGGCCGTGTTGTGCGATTTCCTGCTCCGTAAAGCGTTTTGGGAAGTGCGTGCGGTGTTCATCCATCACCAAAGCTTTTTTGGTGTTGCCGACCTGCACGAGGTTGTCCTCGAAGTCTGCCATGTCGGAATAGTCCTTGCCGAGGGCGGCCTCGTTGGCCACGGCATAGATGTCCACAGTACCTACCGGCACACCCTCGATGGTGACACTGCCGCCGGAGAGGTCGGCTTCCTTGAACTGTTTGTTGATGACAGGTTTGTCCTGCGAGAATACCAATATGCGCAAGGTGTTTATCTTCTCTTCAGCGGCCTTGTACTCCTCGTCCGTGGTGTGCGTGGAACGTATATCGGCCATTGGTACGTGCAGGGTAACGGAGGCTGTGCGTCCGTCGGGTATCCATTCGTCCACTCGGTCCGTGCAGCCGGCCAACAGGCTGGCAGCCCATGCGAGGGCGGCTGGCAGAAGCAGGGAGAAAGGATGCGGTAAATATCGTTTTATATATGCTTTCATACACCGTATGTATTGTTGTCTATAAATTTCTCATTTTATTGCCATGACACGGAGGTGTCCTGTTCATCCCAGTCGAGAACCTTCACGTTGATTGCGAGCGAAGCGGCCGAAACGGTCAGGGTGTAGGCATATTGGCTGCCTGCATCCCATTGTTTCGCATTCCCGCCAGAGAGGTTGACCGTGGAATTCCGGTCGGCGGTCTCGCCCTCGAAACGGTAGCTCACGGCGATTTCGGTACCAGTCAGGTCGGTGTGCGGGAGTAACAGCACGTCGCCCAGCATGTTGCGGGTCTCGCCGGCTGTGATGGAAATATCCTTTGCGGCCAACAGGGCATCGCTGTCGTTTGTCTTGGCGGTGTTGCTCCACGAGCTTCCACCGGAGGCATTCCAAGTAAGGTCGCCTTTGTAAGTCACGCCGTTCACTTTGAAGGAAGTAACCGTTACACCGCGCCCCACGGCCCTGATATTGAAGGCCAGCCTTGTGAGCCGATGGGAGAATTTGAAGCTGACAGATTCGGGGGCTTTGTCTGCCTCGATTACTATATTTGTTCGTTCCGCCGTCATCAGGTCGTGCCCTTTCGTGGCGACGAAGTTCTTGACGGTAAAGGTGCCGTCCGTGCAGGCGACGGACACGGCATCGCCCAGCGTTCCGGTGGACGGATAGAGGGCGTAGAAGTCGTAGGTGTTGCCCGACTGCCAGTACAGCAGGCCGCCTCCGTAGGTCCAGCTGTAACTCGTAACTTTGCCGCATCACTTTTTCGTAACATTAAATATTTCACTTTACGAAAACTATATTTATGTAGAAAATGGATGCAAAAAAGATTACAGAAGACTACCACGACTGGCATAACATTGCCGAACTTCGACTTCTTGGCTTGAGCCGTTCTCAAATAGCAAAGAAGCTGCAACTTCCTCCCGGCAGAGTCATGCGGCTTTCCCGATTAAATGTTGATGAGCTTCTTCAACATGGCAATCGTCCGCGCCCTTCTTATTCCTGCCGTCTCGATCCTTATGAGGAGTCAGTTAAGCATTTGCTGATAACCTGTCCTTATTATTCTTCCACCCAGATTCATGAATATCTAAAGGAGAATAATCCCTCTTTTCCAAAAGTCTGTGAAAAGACTGTTTTCAATTACGTAAAAAAAATACGTAAAAGATACGATATACCTGCAAGAGTATAATTTTTTGCAGCAACAATCTTTTGTTCAGAATTCAATAAGAATCTGAACTGCATCCTTATTACCGAAATTTAAATAAAAGACATTATGAAATCCGTTATTTCAGACAATAAGATTATTCCATTCCTGCCTTGTTATAAAAGGACATCACAGTTGCATGAAACCAAAGTTAGTGATCTGAAAACTGTATATGGATGTAATGGATATGCGGTTTATGATTATATAGAAAATGAGATATTCCGTACAGGAAACCATTCATTGTATTGGTGTAAGAATATGCTTTGCAGAGTAGCGGACTATTGGGCACTCTCTCCGGAAGAAGTGGAGAAAATCGTGGAGTATTGTATTCAGGTTGACTTGTTCAATGCTGAGTTGTATACCAAGTATCATATTCTTACATCCGCAGAAATCAGGCAACAGTATAATAATGCCGGTTTCTTCATGGCTGTCAATTCATAATCACTAATCCGAAAATACTATGTTGATAAGATGTGAAATGTTAAAAAAACTGGCAAACGCTTTTATAGAGGTAGCCAAAGAGGAGAACCTGCCTGTAAATATCACAATGGGCAGGTCTTATACAGACTCCGGCAGTTCCAGACAAGTTGGTATTATTCTTGAATTTGACAGTTGGAACTCGAAAATCATCAATGATAAATTAGCTGACACCATCAACAGAATCTTCGAACTCG
>ENA-OROD01001091-OROD01001091.1-human-gut-metagenome-genome-assembly--contig:-NODE-1091-length-23116-cov-34.859026_pt1 | contig 23116 bp, 18 predicted proteins | sample MGYA00242123_ERZ509038 | MGnify/ENA primary metagenome ERZ509038 (study PRJEB26280, sample SAMEA2338719) | human gut metagenome | biome: human gut; feature: human-associated habitat; material: faeces... | reverse complement strand
ACTGCACCGCCGCCTATACCGGCAAGCGGGCGCTGGCCATCTGCTCCATCTCCGATAACCTTATCACCGGCGAGGAGTTGTCCGCCGACGAGCGCCAGACCACCTTCACCAATATGATGAAGATCGCGCTGGAGATCGCCGTAAAGATGGACAAACAGTAAATAATCTGTGACAAACGGCCTTTTGTGCGCGACATGAACACAAAAGGCCGTTCGCTGCGGAATTCCGTAAAATAAGGCTTGCTTTTACCGTAAGCACCTGTTAGAATAGCGGTGTATGGCGGTCAAGCCGTACAAATCACTCCTGTCAGGGACAGGAGAAAAAATATTGAGAAAGGTAGATCAAACACATGAAAAAGTTTCTTGCAATGATTCTGGCTTTGGTCATGGCGCTGTCTCTGGTCGCTTGCGGCGGCGGCAACACCACCACTGATGACCCCCAGAATACCGACGAGCCCAACACCAATACCGAGTACAAGGTCGCTATGATTACCGACTACGGCGATATCACCGACCAGTCCTTCAACCAGACTACTTACGAGGCCTGCAAGGCGTTTGCTGATGCCAACGGCGTGGAGTTCTCCTACTTCAAGCCCGCCGGCGACAACACCGCTGACCGTGTGGCCATGATCGAGAGCGCTGTGGATCAGGGCTTCAACGTCATCGTGATGCCCGGCTATGCCTTCGGCGGCGCGATCGTCGAGGCTGCTCCTCAGTACAAGGATGTTAAGTTCATCGCTCTGGACGTCGCCAAGGGCGACCTGCTGGAGGCCGGTGTGGCCGCCAAGGGCGAGACCTATGACTACAATCCCGACAACTGGGATCTGGCCACCTACGTTGACATGAGCAACGTGTACTGCGCCGTGTATCAGGAAGAGCTGTGCGGCTACATGGCCGGTTACGCTGCTGTGAAGCTGGGCTACAAGAGCCTGGGCTTCCTGGGCGGCATGGCTGTCCCCGCTGTTCAGCGTTACGGCTACGGCTTCGTGCAGGGCGTTAACGCCGCTGCCGAGGAGATGGGCCTGACCGATGTTAAGGTCAACTATGTGTACGGCGGCCAGTTCTTCGGCGATGCCGACATCACCGCTAAGATGGACACTTGGTATGCTGGCGGCACTGAGATCGTGTTCGCCTGCGGCGGCGGTATCTACACCTCCGCTGTTGACGCCGCCAAGAAGGTCGAGGGCGCCAAGGTCATCGGTGTTGACGTTGACCAGGCTGGCGTGATCGCCAACTATGCTGCCGGTGAGGGCGCTGATCAGGCTACCATCGATAGCTTCAAGGCTCTGACCGTTACCTCCGCTATGAAGGGTCTGTATCCCGCCACCTATGACACCCTGACCGACGTCATCGTGAACGGCAACTGGGACAACTATGCCGGCAAGATCGCCACTCTGGGTCTGGTGTCCGCTGACGATCCTACTCTGAACTATGTCCAGATCCCCATGGACAGCACTCAGTGGGCTGACGGCGCGTTCACTCAGGACGACTACAAGGCTCTGGTGAAGGCTATGTTCGACGGCGAGCTGACCGTCAGCAACGACACCACCAAGGAGCCCAAGGACTTCGCTGCTGAACTTGCTACCTCTATCGCTTTCGACGATCAGGGCAAGATTAAGTAAGTCTGAACCGAACTGAAAAAAGAAAGACCGCGAGAGCGGTCTTTCTTTTTTTCAAAAAACGGTGAGATTCCCAAAAAAACTTTGCTTTATGGAGGGAAGTATAGTATACTAGTGCTATATCATTGGTTTCCGTCCCCGCATTGTGCGAACTGCGGCGGGCCATAAAACGGAAGGAGGGCGAAACACTTGGAATCACCGTATGCCATTGAAATGCTGCACATCACGAAACGGTTCCCGGGTATCATCGCCAACGACGACATCACGCTTCAGCTGAAGAAGGGTGAGATCCACGCCCTGCTGGGCGAAAACGGCGCGGGTAAGTCCACGCTGATGAGCGTGCTGTTCGGCCTGTATCAGGCCGAGGAGGGCGTCATCAAAAAGGACGGCGTAGAGGTGTCCATCAAGGACCCCAACGACGCCAATGCCCTTGGTATCGGTATGGTACACCAGCATTTCAAGCTGGTGGAATGCTTCACCGTGCTGGACAACATCATCATGGGCGTGGAGCCCACAAAATGCGGCTTCCTGCAAAAGAAGGAGGCACGGGAAAAGGTGCTGGCCCTCAGCGAGAAGTACGGCCTGCAGATCGACCCTGACGCCATGATCGAGGACATCACCGTTGGTATGCAGCAGCGCACCGAGATCCTGAAGATGCTCTACCGGGATAACGAGATCCTCATTTTCGACGAGCCTACCGCCGTGCTGACGCCGCAGGAGATCGACGAGCTGATGCAGATCATGCGGAATCTGGCGGCCGAGGGCAAGTCCATTCTGTTCATCTCCCACAAGCTCAACGAGATCATGGCCGTGGCCGACCGCTGCACCGTCCTGCGCAAGGGCAAGTACATCGGCACCGTGGAGACCAAGAACACCACCATCGAGGAGCTGTCCTCCATGATGGTGGGCCGCGATGTCAACTTCCATGTGGAGAAGAAGCCCTGCCAGCCCGGCGAGGTGGTGCTGGACGTGGAGCACATGACCGTGGCCAGCAAGGTACATAAGAACAACGCCGTCAAGGACGTGTCCCTGAAGGTGCGCCGGGGCGAGATCGTCTGTCTCGCCGGTATCGACGGCAACGGCCAGACGGAGTTCGTCTACGGTCTGACCGGTCTGGAGCCGCTGGTAAGCGGCAAGATCAGCCTGTGCGGCAAGGATATTACCCATGCCAGCATCCGTCACCGCAACACCATGGGCATGTCCCACATTCCAGAGGATCGCCATAAGCACGGTCTGGTACTGGACTACACGTTGGAGGACAATCTGGTGCTCCAGCGGTATTTCGAGCCGGAATTCACCAGCAAGGCGGGCTTCCTGCGCCGGGACAACATCCGCAAGTACGCGGAAAAGCTCATCGAGCAGTACGACGTTCGCAGCGGTCAGGGCCCCATCACCGTGGCCCGCAGCATGTCCGGCGGCAACCAGCAGAAAGCCATCGTGGCCCGTGAGATCGACAAGGATCCCGAGCTGCTGGTGGCTGTCCAGCCCACCCGCGGTCTGGACGTGGGCGCCATCGAGTATATCCACAAGCAGCTGGTGGCCCAGCGTGACGAGGGCAAGGCTGTGCTGCTGGTCTCTCTGGAGCTGGACGAGGTCATGGACGTGCCCGACCGCATCCTCGTCATGTACGAGGGTGAGATCGTGGGCGAGCTTGACCCGAAAAAGACCACGCAGGAGGAGCTGGGCCTTTACATGGCGGGCGCCAAGAGAGATGAGGTGAAGGCATGAAGAAAAACATCCTCAAGAATAACGGCGTCCAGTCCCTGCTGGCGTCTCTGGTCTGCGTGATCCTAGGCCTGCTGATCGGCTATGTGGTGCTGCTGTTCATCAACCCCGACGGCGCCAGCGAGGCTATCGCCGCCGTCATGAAGAACTTCCTGACATACAGCAAGCCTGAGACGCAGGCGAAGTATCTGGGCAACACGCTGGTCAAGACCGCACCGCTGCTGATGTGCTCCCTGTCCATCCTGTTCGCCTATAAGGTGGGCCTGTTCAATATCGGCGCCGCCGGACAGTACTGCATCGGCGTGGCGCTGAGCCTGTATGCCGCGCTGGCATGGGGCTGGGGCTGGCTGCCCTGCATGCTGCTGGCCATGGTGGGCGGCGGTCTGCTGGGTGCGATCTCCGGTCTGCTGAAGTCCTACTGCAACGTTAACGAGGTCATCTCCGGCATCATGCTGAACTGGATCGTCCTCTATCTGACCAATATGCTGCTGACGCTGGTGAAGGAAGACACCAGCCCCTATACCTATGTGCTGTCCCACAAGAACGCCGCGGCCATCCTGCCCTCCCTCGGGCTGGGAAGCCTCTTTAACGGCAACCAGTATGTGGGTCTGGCGCTGCCCCTGTCCGTGCTTATCGCGGTGCTGGTGTGGGTGGTGCTGGAAAAGACCCGCTTCGGCTATGAGCTGCGGGCTACCGGCGGCAACAAGAACGCCGCCAAGTACTGCGGCATGGCCGAAAAGCGCAACATCATCCTGACGCTGGTGATCTCCGGCGCGCTGGCCGGTCTGGGCGCCGCCATGCTGTACCTGACGGGTTATGAGCAGTGGCAGTGCTCCACCTCCACGGTCCCCGGCATGGGCTTCAACGGCATCGCCGCCGCCTTCCTTGGCGGTTTGAACCCCTTCGGCGCGATTCTTGCCTCCTTCTTCATCCAGCATATCACCGCCGGCGGCGCGTATGTGGATAAGAGCATGTACTGCGCGCAGATCTCCGATCTGATCTCTGCCATCATCATCTATCTGTGCGGCTTCGTGCTGTTCATGAAGTACGCCATGAATTCTGCCATCGCCAAGCGCGAGGAAAAGCTGGCGGCCAAGGAGAAGAAGGAGCAGGCCGATACGCCTGCGGCCTCTGACACCGGGAAAGGAGGCGATCAGTAATGGTACTGCTGCTGCAATATACATTGACCTTCGCCTCCGTGCTGATCCTTGTGGCACTGGGCGGCTGCTTCTCCGAGCACTCCGGCGTTATCAATCTGGGTCTGGAGGGCGTCATGATTATGGGTGCTCTGGGCGGTGCGCTGGCTATGCGCTATATGCCCACCGACTCCTCCGCCTTTGTCATGCTGCTGGTGGTGCTGCTGGCGGCGGCGCTGGCCGGTACTGTGTACTCCAGCCTGCTGGCCGTGGCCTGCATCAACTTCAAGGCGGATCAGACCATCGTCGGTACGGCACTGAACATGCTGGGTACGGCGGGCGCTACCGTTATCGTCAAGGCCATCAATACCGCGGCCAACCCCGACGACGTGTCCTCCACCATCCAGTACGCCGGTGCCAAGAAGGCGTTCCTGACGAACATCGGCTCCTTCGAGTTCAGCTGGTTCATGCTGGTGGCGTTCCTGCTGCTGGTGGCGGCCTATGTGGTGCTGTATAAGACCCGCTTCGGCCTGCGCCTTATGGCCTGCGGCGAGCATCCTCAGGCGGCGGACTCTGTGGGTATCAACGTGTACAAGATGCGCTGGGCCGGCGTGCTGATCTCTGGTATGCTGGGCGGTCTGGGCGGCATCGTGTTCATCACCGCAGGTGTGTCCGAGTGGCGCTTTGAGTACGGCGTGGCCGGCTTCGGCTTCCTGTCTCTGGCGGTTATGATCTTCGGCCAGTGGAAGCCCACCCGCATCGCGCTGGCGGCGCTGCTGTTCGGCCTGTTCCGCGCCCTGTCCAACGTGTATACCGGCTTCGACTTCCTGAAGGCGCTGAACCTGCCCAGCCAGCTCTATAATATGATGCCCTACATCATCTCGCTGGTGGTGCTGGCCTTCACCTCCAAGAAGTCCCGCGCACCCAAGGCGGAGGGTATCCCCTACGACAAGGGCCAGCGCTGATCGCTGCTTTATCAGAAAAGAACGCCGTCCGCGGACGGCGTTCTTTTTTCGGGACTTCCCTCTTGCACGCCTACGCTTTCGCGGGTATAATCAGAAATATCACCGGAAAGGAAGGCGTTTGCCATGAAAGCATTGCTTATCAACGGCAGCCCCCATGAGAAGGGCTGCACCTATACCGCTTTGGCGGAGCTGGCCAAGGCACTGGAGGCCGAGGGCATCGAGGCGGAGATCGTACAGGCCGGTAAGACCAACATCTCTTGCAACGCCTGCGGCGTCTGTAAGAAAACCAACCGCTGCGTTCACGACGATCTGGTGAACGAGGTGGCACAGAAGTTCAACGAGGCCGACGCGCTGGTGATCGGCTCGCCGGTGTACTACGCTTCCCCTGCCGGCGGCGCCATCTCCTTTATGGACCGGCTGTTTTTCAGCACGCCATGGATCAACAAGACCATGAAGGTGGGCGCGTCGGTGGTATCCTGCCGCCGGGGCGGCAACACCGCCACCTTTGACGCGCTGAACAAATACTTCACCATCTGCGGTATGCCCATCGCCAGCAGCCAGTACTGGAACATGGTCTACGGCAATACGCCGGAAGAGGTGCTTCAGGACAAGGAGGGCCTTCAGACCATGCGGACGCTGGGCCGCAACATGGCCTTCCTGATGAAGAGCATCCGGCTGGGCAAGGAACAGTTCGGTCTCCCGGAGAAGGAACCCACCGTTACCACCAGCTTCCATCATTAAACGGCAAAAGGGCCGGTCGACTCAAAGAGTCGACCGGCCTTTTTTCAGCCTTTCAGCTCCGCGATGAATTCGATGGCGTTGCCGGACAGAACAGCGCGGATGGCGCCGTGGTGGCCCTCGGCGATGCCCCGGGCAATGGACAGTCCTACGCCGAAGCCGCCTGCGCCCCGTGAGGGGTCGGCCTGATAGAACCGGTCGAAGAGCTTTCCGGTATCGATGCTGTCCGGCTCGGCGCAGCAGTTACCGCAGCGCAGTACCACGCCCCGGCGGCTCTTTTCCAGCGACAGGGTGATGGGCGACTCCGGCGCGGCGTACTTCACCGCGTTGTCCAGCAGGATGGATACCAGCTGCCGCACGGCGTATTCGTCGCCGGAATAGACCAACTCCGGCTGGATGGCCAGCACCAGCGGGTGGCCTGCGGTCTGGGCCAGCTCCCGGAAAGACTCCGCCGTTTCCGTTACCGCGCCGCTGATGGGGAACGGCTCCATTTTCAAGGGCGAGTTCTCCTCGTCCATGCGGCTGAGGGTCACCAGTGAGTTTACCAGCTCCGTCAGCTTTTCCGTCTGGGCCTGCGCCTTGTCGACCCACTTCTGCTGCCCCACCTCCATCTCCAGCACCTTCAGGCTGGTGGCGATGACGGTGATGGGGTTTTTCAGCTCGTGGCTGGCGTCGGTGATGAACTGCTTCTGCTGCTGGGCACTGCGCACCACGGGGTCGATGGCCCGGCGGCTCAGCAGCACCACCAGCAGGAGTACCAGCAGCGTGCAGCCCGCGTCGGCGGCCAGCGACCAGATCAGCACCGTGCGGATGGCGCGCAGATGCTGATAGCTGTCCAGAAAGATGGCCATGTACTGACCGTTCTCATCGGCGGCCGCAAAAAAGCGGTAGCTGCCGCAGTAGCCGTAGCCCTCGCCCTTTTTCAGGGCGGCGGCCAGATACGGCGCCGTGTCATCCTCTGTCACGGAGGCGATCTTGCTGAGATCGGCGTCCGTCAGCGTGCTGTCCGCGTCATAGCGCAGCACGAAGTATCGGGTGGAGAAGGGGGTCTCCGGCGTGAAATGACCGTCCCGTCCGTTGGGCTTTCCCTGCGGCGGTACGGGCGGCGGCACGTTGTCGCCGGACGGCTCCGGTACCGCGTCCATACTGTCGGAGAGGGGGATGGTGCCCTGATTTTCGTAGATCAGAACCAACGTGCTGCGCAGGTCGGCGTCAGTGGAGATGTAGTTGGCTACGTTCAGGATCACCGTCAGCAGCAGCATCACCGCCGCCACCGACAGCGTGGCGATGCGGATAAATCGGTTGCGCAGACGCTTTATCATGTCTCATCCTCCAGGGCGTAGCCCAGTCCCCGGTTGGCCCGCAGGGACAAGCGCGAGCCGATGGTCTTCAGCTTCTTCCGCAGGTTGGAGATGTTGACCCATACCACGTTGATCTCCGCCTCGTTGTCCCAGCCCCAGACGCGCTCCATGATCCGCTCGGCGGAGAACACCTGCCGGGGGTTGCGGAGGAACAGCTCCAATACCTGAAATTCCCGACCGCTGAGCCGCAGGGACTGTCCGCCGCAGGACAGCAGCCCCGTGGACGGGTCCAGCGCCACGTCACCGCAGGACAGCACCGACGGCTGATAGGCCTCGCTGCGGCGCAGCATGGCCCGCACACGGCTCAGCCGCTCGTCGGGGTCGAAGGGCTTGGGCAGATAGTCGTCGGCCCCGGCGTTGAAGCCGGTGATGCGGTCGTCCTTCCGGCCCTTGGCCGTCAGCATCATGATGGGGGTCTTGCAGCCCTCGGCACGCAGCCGCTCCAGCACCTGTATGCCGTTCATCTTGGGCATCATCACGTCCAGTATCACGCCGTCGTATTCGCCGGAGGAGGCGTATTCATAGGCGTCGAAGCCGTTGTGGACGGCGTCCACGGAAAAGTGGTTCTTCTCAAAAAAGACCGTCAGGGCCTCCGCCAGATCCAGCTCGTCCTCCGCGATCAGCAGCCGCATGGGTCATCACCTCGTGTCATTTGATAGGGATAGTATAGTGAAATGTTTGGGAAAATGCAAGCTTACAGCGCGTCCTTGACCATTTCCCGGCCGCAGACGATGTTCAGGTTGCCGTTGCGGCAGCGCAGCGCGTCCAGAAACGCCTTGGGAACGCTGTCCGACCGCAGGGTGACGCGGTACTCCAGCTCGTACAGCGTACCCATGTTGGAGGTTTTTACCTTCACTAGCGTGTGGGACTTGGTGTACTGGTCAAACAGATCGCCAAACAGCCCCTCATAGTCCAGATTCTCCGGAATGGTGATCTTCAATATCCGCTCGCCGCTGTCGTGCTGGCCGAATTTCAGCGCCGTCAGCGCCAGCAGCGCGGCGGACACGATCACAAAGGTCAGCGCCGCCAGCCCCACATAGCCCATGCCGGTGGCAAGGCCGATGGCCATGCCCAGAAACAGCACGCCGATCTCGCGGGCCGTGCCGGGGGCTGAGCGGAAGCGCACCAGACTGAAGGCGCCGGCCACCGCCACACCGGCGCCGATGTTGCCGTTGACCAGCATAATGACCACCTGCACCACCACCGGCAGGATGGCCAGCGTGACGGCAAAGCTCTGGGTGGAGTGTGCCCGGAACCGGGACACCAGCGCAAGGCCGATGCCCAGCACCAGCGACACGGCGGTACAGATGAGAAACGCGGAAAGCGTCAGCTCCGTTCCAATGATCGAGTTAAGCACAGATACGTCCCTCCTTGGGTAAGATGTGATGTTGGTAGCAATAACCGTATTTGGAGAAGGAGGTGGAAAACACCTCCGCGCGGGACAGCAGTTGGCTGAGCCACAGGGGACACACCCCCGGCAGCTTGACCTCCATCAGGATCATGCCGGGATCGGTGATAGGCGCGCCGTAGTCGCCCAGCCGCAGGTCAAGGGCGGTGTCCCGCCACCGCAGGTTGGTGTCAAAGGTGATGCGCAGCTCCGGATCGTCGATCCCGGCGAAGGCCAGCCGGTCATAGGCGATGAACACCTTGGGCTTTGCGCCGTAGGCATCCTTTTTCATATAGGGCCGCATGCCCTCCAGTACCAAGCGCTGCTGCTCCGCCGTCAGGCGGTACTTCTTTTCATAGCGTTTAAAGCAGTTTTTGATCTGTGCTGCCATGTGGAGCACCTCCTTTATGACGCTATCATACCTGCGCCGCCTAAAACCAACTTAAAGAAAATTCGGATTTTTTCTTTAGGTTTCTTTTAGGGTGCCGGGCTATGATAGGGCCACAACAGCAGAAACGGAAACCAAACCATGACGAAGGAGGTCATTTCCATGAAAAAGCTTGTATCCATCTTCTGTGCGGCGGCGCTGGCCCTGTCGCTGGCGGGGTGCGGCGCACAGGCGGCCGACACCAATACAAATACCAATACCACCGCTCCGGTGGTCAGCACGGTCTATTCCTTAGAGGACGCCACCGTTCTCACCTTTACCGACAACGGCATCACCGCGCAGGACGGCGGCACCGGTTATGAGATCGACGGCACGGCCCTGACCATCGACAGTGCAGGCACCTACGCCGTGACAGGCACCTGCGCCGACGGCTCCATCACCATCAAAGAGGGCACCACCGGCGTGACGCTGGTGCTGAACGGCCTGTCTCTCACCAGTGCCGACACCGCGCCCATCACCTGCAATAAGTCCACGGAGGTCACCATCATCGCGGCGGAGGGCTCCGTCAACAGCCTGACCGACAGCGCCAGGAATAACGACAACGAATACCCCGACAACGAAGCGGCGGAAAATGCCGTCATCAAGTGCAAGGACGGCTCGCAGGTAACGCTGGGCGGCACCGGCAGCCTGACCATCACCGCCAACGGCAAAAACGGCATTAAGTCCGGCACCACCACAGCTGAGGAGGGGGAAGCCTCCCTGACCATCCGCGAGCTGACGCTGACCATCAACGCTCCGGTCAACGACGCCGTCAACGCTGAGCAGACCCTGAACGTAGAGAGCGGCACGCTGACTATTGCCGCCGCTGACGACGCCCTTCACAGCGACCTTGTGCTGAGCATCGGCGCGGAGGGTACGGAAGGCCCCGCCATCACCATCACTGAGTGCTATGAGGGCATCGAGGGCGCGGAACTGAACATCTATTCCGGCGATATCAGCATCAATTCCTCTGACGACTGTCTCAACGCCGCTAACTCCGATCTGAGCGGCTATGACTTCACCATGACCATCACCGGCGGCAGCGTCACCGTCTGGACGGCCAGCACGGCGGACAACCGGCCTCTGGACGCCGACGGCACCATTACAGTCTCCGGCGGCACAGTGCTGGCGGCAGGCGGCAGCAGCGGCATGGGCATGAACCTGACGGCCACCCAGCCCTGCGTCATCTTCGGCTCCTCCGGCGGCATGGGCGGCGGCCCCAACAGCGGCAGCACCATCACCAAGAACGCCGCCTTCACCGTCACCGACAGCGACGGCAATACCGTTTGCAGCTGCAGCGCAACATGCAATGCCAGCTTCCTGTTTTTCTCCTCCCCTGACCTGACCGACGAGGGCAGCTACACCCTCGCCGCAGGTACGGCCACCCTCACCGCCGAGGCCCAGAGCGGCACGATCTCCTCCGGCTCCGGCGGTATGGGCGGCGGCCCTGACGGCGGTATGGGCGATTTCCAGCCCGGCGACGGCCAGCAGCCCCCGGAGATGCCCTCCGGCGGCCAGCGTCCCTCCGGCGGTCAGCCGCCTGCAAAGGGATGACAGCCTTGTCCGCAGAGCGCATGCATAACAAAAAGAGGAACCGAACGGCGACTCCTCATAAGGACATCTTGAAAACACCAGATTAAACCGATTGAGAGAATCTCTTGGTGTCGACCAAACGGGAATAGCCATCAACCATTTCATCGTGGTTGGTGGCTATTCCTGTTTAAAGGTATATTCATGTTGAAATCCGAACCGGAATCTTTGTAAAATTTCCTACCGCTCTTTAACCAGAAACAATGGGTAACCGCATGCCTAACCGGGAGAGCAGTTCGTTGGTAATCGTCCCACAGCATGCAGCCAGTTCCTCTGCCCGAATCACCTGACCGCCATCCCGGCCGATAATAGTCACTGTATCGCCAGAAGCGACCTCCGAAAGATCGCTGACGTCCACCAGCAACTGGTCCATGCACATCCGCCCCACCATAGGACAACGCCGGCCCTGAATCAGCACCTGGCCGCCCCGCTGAGGCAGATCCCGGGGCAGACCGTCCGCGTAGCCGATGGTGACCACCGCCAGTTTGGTTTCTTGCTCTGCCTGAAAGACCCGCCCGTACCCGGCGCTCTCTCCGGCTTGCACAGTGCGGATACTGGCCACTCTGGCCCGGAGAGACAGAACCGGCCGCAGGTCAAGGCTTCGCTGAACAGGCGCATCATCGCTTCGAACTCCATAGAGTGCGATTCCAGCCCGGACATAGTCACAGGGCTGAGCTGGGAGGTTCCAAAGTCCATAGCTGGACTGGATATGAACTTTGCCGGGATCATATCCGGCAGTTCGGAGCCAGGCCACCGTATCATAGAACAAGGTCAGCTGCTCTTGGGTGTAGGCAACATCTTCGGCTTCCAGGCTGTCCGAGACGTATAGATGAGAAAAGACACCGTCCACTACCAGGTTTGGAAGCCGGAATGCCTCCAGGATCTCCTTCCGGTTTTCCGCCAGGATGCCCAGCCGGTGCATCCCCGTGTCCAGGGCCAGATGGACATGGACACGCCGCCCTCTGGCTGCCAAGGCCCGCCCGTGGTCAATATCCGCCACCGTCTGGGTCAGATGCCATCGTGTCAAGAGCGGAGCTTCCTCCGGGGAGGTATAACCTAAGATCAAGATCGTCCCCCGGATGCCCGCCTTTCGCAGAGCAATCCCCTCGGCCAGGCAGGCCACGGCAAAGGCCCGGACGCCCGCTCGCTGTAAGGTGCGGGCGGTCACTGCCCCGCCGTGACCGTAGGCCTCCGCCTTTACCACCGCCATCAGCTCTGTCCCCGGGGCCAATGTGTTCCGCAGCACCTGGGCGTTGTGCCCAAGGGCCGCCAGATCCACCTCCCGCCAGGCCCGAGCGGTGGGGCTGGGCTTCTTTTGAAGCCTCAGCAGGCAAGGGGCGGAGAGCAGCGCACTGAGCGCCAGCACCACAATAAAATGGAGAACACTGTTTTCAATGAGCATTTCTCCCAGTCCCAGTAGCTTTGCCGCTCCCCGGACCAGTACGATGCAGAGGGGATGGAGCACATACACGGCTGTGGAAAATTCCCGGACTTTCCTGGACTCGCCCTTGTTTCCGCCCAGCAGCAGAGAAAAAAGGCATACTATGCACAGGGGGAGGGCGAGGTACATGCTGTCGTGGCGCTGGACATCCATGCGATGGAGCCACAGCCCCTCGGCGCTCATGGCTGCCAGAGAGAGGAAGAAGCCCGCCAGAGACAGCTTTTGGTTCCACCGCCTTCCGGCGGCCCCAAGCAGAAGGAACAGTGGCGCGAAGAACAGGCCATTGCGGGTATAGCCGCACAGTGTAAAAATGCCGTCGTAAAGGGTCCGAAGCAGCGGGATCTGGGAAACCAGTCCATAGTAACTGTCCCCGCCCAGACCGATGAGATAGAGTAGCGCCGCCACAGGCAGAGCCACCCGCAGGCCCAGCCGGCTGAGCCACCGGGCGATGACGATGCCCAGAATGGTCGCCGGGAAATACCACAGGTGGTAGAAGGTGCCGTCCACCAGCAGTTTCCGCAAAACATCCGCCGGACCGGTGAAGCTGCCGGCATAGAAATTCACTGGCAGATACAAAAGGATGCAGACGCCGTAGAGCAGGCAGAGCTTTTTCAGCTGCCGCCCCACACCAGCCCAGTGATTCCGGCTCAGAAAGTACCCAGTGGTCATCAGAAAGAATGGGACTGCCACCCGGGCCAGTACCCGGGTAAGCCAGAAATCAGCCATGGCAGACACATCCGCCAGGGGCGAGGTGTGGTTCATCACCACCAGCAGGACTGCCGCCAGACGAAAGAGGTCCAAAGTCGGGACGGTTTTCTTAGCCGTTCTCATGGGTATCCCCCCACCATGTCAGGATAAATCCCTCCACATTGTCGCCGGATATCTGGCAGCAGCCCTCCGGCACTTGCACCTCTGTGACGGCTCCGGCGGCGGGCACATAGAACACCTGGGCCATGCGGCCGTTTTCCAGAGCGACGCTCCGGGGACCCTGCCGCAAAAAGTCCCGGTACTCCTCCAGACACAGCCCGTTGGTTTCCATCAGCTGGGCGTGGGGCGCCCCCACATAGCGGAAGTGCCACGGCTCAGCCGAGATCCCGGTGACTTCCTCCTTGCCCCGCTGGTAGCGTTCGATAAAGCCGTACCGGGCCGCCAGACGCCTAAATCTTCCGCAGACGCCGTCATAGGGAAAGGCAGGCCGGATGAAGTCGATGTATCCGGCAGCCTTTCCCAGGTCGATGGCGAGGCCGGTCTGATGCTCACTGCATCCTGGAAGGGCCACATACTGGCGGGTAAATGTCTCCCCATGCTCCGCCATGGAGTCGTCCCAGATCCGCTGCTGTTCCTGCTGGCTCCGCCAGCCGGACACCGGCACGATCTCCCGCTGTCCCCCCGCCTTTTGGATACAGGCAGACAGTAGCTGCCGTGCCCGGCTTTCAAGAAGAATGTCGGGGTGGTGCGGGTCCACCGAGGTCAGCGCAGATCGCTCTTTTTCATGCAGGGGATGCGCCCGGTTGACCAGGACCAGCGGCCCCTGAAAAATCTGCTCCCGGGGAATCGACACGGTTCTCATCCCACCACCCCCAACTCGATCAGGCGGGTCACCAGCTCCCCAAAGGAAATGCCGATGCCCTGCATCATGCTGGGGTAGCGGCTGTGGGCGGTGAAGCCGGGGATGGTGTTGACCTCATTGAAGACGATCTCCCCATCCGGGGTGAGGAACAGATCCACCCGGGCGAATACCCGGCAGTCCAGGGCACGGTAAATGGTTTTTGCCGCTGCCTGGATCTCTGCCGCCTTCTCCGGCGGGATGCGGGCGGGACAGTGGATGGCGGAGGTCTTTAAGGTGTACTTCTCCTCATAGTTGAAAAAGCCCTCCGACAGCGCAATCTCGTCCACCAGACCCACGGTCAGTTCCTCGTTGCCCATGACCGCGCAGCCCACCTCAAAGCCGGGGATCGTCTCCTCCAGGATCACGGCGCTGTCGTGGCGGAACGCCTCCTCCATGGCGGCGGGCAGCTCTTCCGGCCCGGAGACTTTGGTGATACCGAAGGAGGAACCGGCCCGGACCGGCTTGACAAACACCGGGTATCCCAGTTCCTCCGCTGCCTGGGCGATCCGGCTGAAATCATCGCTGGAATGAAAGACGTGGCTCCGGGGGACCCGGATGCCGGCCAGGGCCGCCAGCTGGTGGGCCCGGTCCTTGTCCATGCACAAGGCGCTGGACAATGTCCCGCAGCCGATGACCGGGACCCCGGCCAGTTCAAAGAGTCCCTGTACCGTACCGTCCTCGCCGTTCTTGCCGTGGAGGACTGGGAATACCGCGTCAAAGAGGAGACGGCGGCCGGAGCCGTCCAGCAGTAGTAAAGCGTGGGCCTCCCGTTCCACCAGCGGGGTGCAGGGGATACAGTCTGCCGCCTGCTGCCAAGTACCGTCCTCCAGCCGGGAGAGGTCGCCGGTATAGCAGAGCCACTGCCCCTCCCGTGTGATGCCCACAGCCAAAGGAGTATAGCGGGCGGGGTCCATGTGGGACAGCACCGCATAGGCGGAATGGAGAGAAACTTCGTACTCCGTGGAGCATCCGCCGAAGAGAACGAGAATGGTTTTCATGGGATAAGACCTCCTAATCAAAATAAAGCGCCTGGTTCTGATACTGAAATGGTACCAGAACCAGGCGTTTCATACTTGTCTATCTACCAACGGATGCCTTGCAAGTTTTCTGCGAAATTCTTGTGATTTTCTTACGGCGCTTCTGAATGGTCTGACGGAAGACAGATGGTGAAGGTGATCCGATCCTCGGTGCTGTCCGCCCGAATGGTCCCGCCGTGGAGCTCCACGATCTCCTTGGCGATGGCTAAGCCAAGGCCCGCACCACCTGTCCGGGTGGCGCGGGAGCTGTCCAGACGGAAGAACTGTTCAAAGATCCGGTCCAATTTCTCCTGGGGGATGTTCTTTCCCGCATTGGAGAAGGTGAGTACGATTTTCCCGGCCTCTATCCGTCCGGCAATTTCCACCGTGCTGTCCGGCAGGCTATAATAAGACGCGTTGCGCAGGAGATTATCAAAGACCCTTGCCAGCTTATCCGGGTCACAGGAATAGTGCAGCTTGGGCGGCAGATCCAGGCTGCATGACAGCCCCGATTCTGCGAAAATGGGGCGGAATTCGCTGGCGACCTGCTCCAGCATCCGCGTCAGGTCCACGCTCTGCCGCTCCAGCTCCAAGCGAGAGAGGTTGAAGCGGGTGATGTCGAAGAACTCGTTGATGAGGTCCTCCAGCCGCTCCGCCTTCTCCAGGGCGATGCCGGTGTACCTGGCCCGGATCTCCGGGGAGATCTGAGGCTCATCCCGCAGGAGGGTCAGGTAGCCGATGACGCTGGTCAGGGGCGTTTTCAGGTCGTGGGCCAGATAGACGATTAGGTCGTTTTTCCGCTGTTCTGCCTCCCGGGCTGCCCGGGCGTCCCGGAGAGCCTGCTCCCGGGCCAGATTCAGCTGGATGGAGATGTCCTCCAGGGAATCCGGCAGCTGGATGGGCTCCTCACTGGGGCGGGATAATTGCTCTGCCGCATTGGCCACCACGTCCAGCTGCTTGATGGGCTTGGAGATAAAATAGAAGCTGATGACCACCCAGCCCGCCAGCACTGTGACGATGCAGACCAGAACGATGTAGTCTCGAACCCAATTCAGGAAGTCGTAGAGCGGCGAGGGCTGCCAGGTGATGCTGGTGCAGATGATGAAGCCCAGGAATGCCAAGGCCATCACTGCGACCACCCAAGCCATGAGGACCAGCAGGTAGCCGCCCCAGATGCGCAAAGATCTCCGGCGGCTGCGGGTATTTCCTTTCTTACTCAATGGTGTACCCCACCCCCCAAACGGTCTTGATGAATTTGGGCTTTCGGCTGGGCTCGTGCATCTTTTCCCGTAGCCGGGCGATGTGACTCATGACGGTGTTGTTGCTGTCCATAAACGCCTCGCCCCAAACATGTTCAAACAGTTCCTCGCTGGACACCACATTCCCCCGGTGCTCACATAGATACCAGAGAATGGAGAATTCCAAGGGCGTCAGGGCCAGTTCCTCGCCGAACAGGACGCACTTGTGAGTGGCCTTGGAGATCTGAAGGCCTCGAAAGTCGTATTCGGTGACCTCCTGGACTGTCCCCTCCCTGGGGTTGTACCGGGTGTAGCGGCGCAGCTGAGTCTTGACCCGGGCCACCAGTTCCAGAGGATTGAAGGGCTTGGTGATGTAGTCGTCCGCTCCCAAGGTCAGCCCCATGATCTTGTCCATATCCTCCACCTTTGCGGTGAGCATGATGATGGGGAACAGGTGGTCCTCCCGGATGCGCTGGCAGAGGGTAAAGCCGTCCATGTCCGGCAGCATCACATCCAGCACCGCCAGATTCAAGCGTGTCGTCCGCACACAAGCCAGGGCGTCGGAGGCATTATAGAATTTGTGGATGGTGAAGCCTTCGTTTTTCAGATAGACCTCCACCAGATCTGCGATCGCAGTCTCGTCATCGACGACTAAAATATGTGTAGCCATAGTTGCCGGCCTTTCGTGTTTTTCTGCATTATAGCACGGAACGTATAAAAAAGCGAGTATGACTCTTGATTTTTCCTAAACATGTCCTAAAGGGGACTGTTGCGGTCTCCTGTCTGCGCAAAATTCTCACCAGACTGTATCGAAACTACGATCTTCCAGACTCCTGATTTCGTAGGGTCGAAGTCGTGAAGCTGCGCCGCAGTGCTCTGTCATCCTTCGCTGGCAGGATCGGTCTGCGTATCATACGATGAACATTCCTCCAGATCTGCAGCCTGCTACCCGGATAGGCTTTTTTCAGCTTTGTGACAGCACGCTCCTTTGCCTTTTCCACGGCGGACTCCTTCATCATGTGGTACATGCCGATTTCCTTCAGCGAAGTTTTTTCAAATCCGAATACGCCGTAGAATTTTCCGAGGATGTCCCTGTCCTTCTTCGGGAGAGCATCAAATAGTTCCTGCAGCAGCTCAATGCAGACTTTTCGATACACGACCTGCTCCGCAGAAACAGAGAGATTCCCAGGCATCAGCCGCTCAAAGGGATCACCGTCATAGCTCCCAGGGATAAGATCATTGACACCAACAAAATGGGTGTTGTAACGGATGTGCTTGACAGCCTGTTCCAGAAGGACATCCATTTTCTCCGCGATCTCTTCGATGCTGAACTGACCTGAATGATATAGCCTTTGTGCCTGCCGGACAGCATCCATCTCGTGCTTGCTCAGAGAAAGATTTCCGATATGTTGCTCCAGCCAACGGGTCATCCGGCCTTTCAGATGTGGGTACAGGTAGGTGGCAAGCACAGCACGGCTCTCATCGTATTCTCTGCTCTGGACCCGTGTCAGAAATTCCAACGCACCCTCGCCGCAAAGATCCTCCAGAATCGTTTTCGTATAGCCGGACAACTCTCTCGGTCTTTCCCTGTCCATATGCAGACAGTTGAACTCTCTGGCAGTCTCCCGGGCGATGCGCCGGATCAGCCCGAGATTCCTGCGGTACAACTCCTCCAGCGCGCGCTCATCACCGCCGTAATATCGGCGGACCAATTCCTCATTGGTCATGGGTCCCACCCGCCTTTGCTTTCGGTGGACGCCCTCGGGGCTTGCTCACTCTGGTGATGCGGCAATATTCATACACTTGCGCAGTAGATATTTGTTCAGAAAACTCCTCAACAGAGATATCCGGGCTGCGCAGCGCATCGTAGAGCCGGTCTCGCACATGATCCTTGGCTCTTCTGGCATCCTCCTGAGAGATAGCTCCCCGCTGCATATCCTTCGTGATCCTGGAAAAGGCAGTCAGCTTGGCCTTCACCTTGGGGTTGTTCTTTGCCAGTTCCTTTTGAACTTCCACCGTGCCAAATTGCCGACAGGTGTAGCCAGGAGCGTGGGGACAGGCCCCTTCGCAGTACAAAGCGTGGACGCCGCTCTTCAGCATGAAGTATTTCCCGCAGATGATGCAGCGGCGGATGTTGTGTCCGCTATTCAGGGCCAGCATATAGTCTGCCTTCATCAGCGCCTGTAAGCTGTCCGTCACATGCTCCTGACAGATGGCCATGGAGCCGTCCGGCAGCTCCCGCGGGACATAGGAGAGCATATATTCATCGTGTCTCCTGTAGCAGTCCCCGTGGTAAGTGATGGGGTTGACGATCAGCTTCTCTGCGGTGCGATCATCGTTATAGAAACCATAGAGCGCTGCCGCATAGCTTTCCGGCCCATTGGTCGTGAGTGTGGAGAGGATAAACTTGATGAAATTCCGGATGGTAGGAACAAAGGCACGGATGTCGTGAAGATACATCATGTAGCGGTCGATGTATTTCTTGTAGGCACTCCAGGTATCTTCGCACGCTCCCAGGAGGCGAAACATCTCGTAATAAAACAACTCACCCTTTTCCTCGCTGCCCTCTCTGCGACGAAACAGATCCAGCAGTCCCAAGGAGATTTCAGGAGCGCTGTCCCCATCATCGCTCTGGAAGAATTCTTCCGCTGAGGCGCTGAGAAGTTTTGTCTGATCATCCTCTGAAAGGCTGTGCTCCTCGGGAGGAAACAAGCTGAACTGTCCTGTGATCTCCCGTATCACCGAAAAGAAAGCGTCATAGCAATCGTCCGGTGGCAAGCGGAACACAGTATATCGGCGAAGTTCCTGACAGAGCTGCTCCATCTCATCATTCAGTTTCCACCAAAGTTCACTCTTGCGGACATACTCGTAGATGTCCATAAGGGTACGGATGCGCACCATCCGTTCGTGCAGAGGGTGGTAGTCATCCGGTGATAGATTCAGCAGATCTTCGGTCAGCCTGCCTGCCTCAAACTGCTGCCCGTTCAGCTCCAAGGTGCTGCCGTAGGTATAGAATATGATGCTCCCCTCCATTTCCGCTGGCCCTCTCCTCTGCAATAATTTGTCCTACTTGATTTTTAATCTGTCCATGCTTTTTATCAGGATACCATCTTTTCCACCACAATACAAGCAGAGGGGCAAGGGGATGCTCAAAAGTCCTGTGGGCACTGCTCCTCTAAAAGAATACTACTCCCACTTCTTTCGAGGTGGGAGATTTTTGTATTCAGATATTTTGAATTGGAGGTACTGACTATGAGCAACAAAATGGACCGTCCTCTGGTCACGGTGGACGGTAGGACGCTGATGGACCGTCCGCTGGAGCCGCCCAATTTTGTGGTGGACACGCTGATCTCTCAGGGTCTGCATATCCTGGCGGGTTCACCCAAGGTGGGCAAGTCCTGGCTGGCCCTGTGGCTGGCGGTGACGGTGGCCAAGGGAGAACCGGTCTGGGGAATGAGCGTGAAGCAGGGCACCACCCTCTATCTCTGCCTGGAGGACTCCGTCCTTCGCATCCAGAACCGTCTCTTCGAGATCACAGAGGACGCGCCGGACAGCGTCCATTTCTGTACGGAGTGCGCTCCCATCGGTCAGGGGCTGGAGGAGCAGGTGGAGGGCTTCCTCGTAGCTCACCCGGATACTGTTCTGGTCCTCGTCGATACGCTGCAGATGGTCCGCCCCGTCCACGATGCCACCTACGCCAATGACTACCGGGACCTGTCCGTGCTGAAGCGGCTGGCGGACAAGCACGGCATCGCCATCCTGCTGATCCATCATCTGCGAAAGGAAACTGCCGATGATGTGTTCAACCGTATCTCCGGTACGACAGCCATCAGCGGGGCGGTGGATTCCAGTTTTACTCTGGTGGAAGATCGGCGCGGCAGCGGTAAGGCGAAGCTCTCCTGCATCGGTCGTGACATTGAATACCGGGAGTTGTCTCTGGAACGCAACGTTGAAAACGTGTGGGAGATGGTAGCAGACAGCAGAACGCAGCCGGAGCTACTGGGCGACCGGATCACCTATCTGGTCTCTGAACTGATGCGCGACCGTACGAAATTTATCGGCACTCCCACAGAGCTGTCTGAAAAAATCGACCCTGTCGGTATGGAGCGTATCTCGCCTAAGAAAGTGTCCCGCCTGATCCTGCAAAGCCTTGACGCGCTAAGCAAAATCGGAATTTTCGGTATGGTGCGCCGCAGCAACGGGAAGCGGCTCATCGAGCTGCGCCGTGCCGAAAGTGACGATGCCCAGGGTGTACCTGTGGTCGCCCCTGTTGACCCTGTTGGGGCGCTGTGCGGCGATTTGCGGGAGATTGCCGGGCATGGCGAGTAAACACCCGCAGGGAAAAAGAAACGCCGTTTGTGGCCATTTGTGGCCGAAAGCGGAGCGCGGGTGTTCGGTGCAGGGAAATCACCTCCTTGGAGGTGGCCAGCATCGCGTTTGTCTGGTCTGCGGCAACGCCGCTGCCCGACTTCCGCATGAATTCCGGGCAGAAGCCCGGGCCCACTTTATCTACGATTTGGAGGAAACGACATGAAAAAAGATGTTAAATTCAGCACCCGCATGGCGTCCACAGACCGGGAGGCCATCAAGGAGTTGGCGAAGCAGTCCGGGATGTCCATGAGCGACTACGTCACTGCCTGCTGCCTGGGAAAGCAGGTGGTGGTCATCGACGGCCTGAAAGAAGTGCTGAAGGAGCTGAAGTCCATCGGCAGAAATCTGAACCAGCTCGTCACCCTGGCGCACATGGGACGAGTGACCGTGATCGATCTGGAAAGCGTATGTCGGGCGTTCTCTGAACTCTGTGGTGCCGTTCGGATGATCCTTGAACGAAAGCGCTGGTAAGCTATGGCTATCATCAGCTTCACAAACTACAAGCGGGGCCAGACCACCGGATGCATGAGCGCCGTGATGCGGTATACCATGCAGGATAAAAAGACCGAGTTCGAGGGGCAGCAGTTGGTCACAGGTATCAACTGTCAGCCGGAATCTGTCTACGCGGATTTCATGACCACCAAGCGGCTCTACCACAAGACGGACGGTGTACTGTTCTATCACATGGTACAGAGCTTCCCGAAAGGCGAAGCAGTCGACCCGGTCACCGCTCACGCGGCCGCGCTGAAGCTGGCCGAGTACTATGAGGGATACGAAGTTCTGGTCTGCACCCACACAGACCGTGAGCACATCCATTCCCACTTCCTCATCAACTCGGTCAATTTCGATACTGGACGGAAACTGCATATCGCAAAGGAGCAGCTCCAGGAACTGCGGCAACGCAACGACATGGTCTGCAAGGAGTTTTCACTTCCTGTATTTCAACCCAGGGAACAAAAGCAGAAAACAAAGACTATGACCATCGGAGAGTATCACACGGCGGCCCGTGGTCAGAGCAAGAAGCTGCAGCTCATGAATATCATCAATGACTGTATGCGCCACGCTTCCAACCGCGAGGAGTTCATTGCGCTGATGGAGAGCGAGGGCTACAAGGTTCGCTGGGAAAAGTCCCGAAAGAATATCACCTATACCACGCCGAGTGGCTGGCGGTGTCGGGACCGTTTGCTGTTCGGTGACAAATATCTAAAGGAGAACATGGAATATGAATTCAGGATCAGAGAAGAAATTATCTATGGACGAGCTCATGGCCCTGAACCGGCCCGAGCCTTCACCGCAGCCGACAGCGCAGGAGTCGAGTTCACCGATCACGCCCATTGTCATCCAGTGTCCGCTGCCGGAGGCTCTGACGATGCTGACACAGAAGACAGAATCCATCGGGTGGGAAGTGCGTGGAATGCGGGAGTATCTTCCGAACCTGAGATCACACACAGACCTGACAGCGGTGCAGAACAGCATGGCGGAGATCCAGAAATCGTTGACGGAGATGACCACTCTGCTGGAACAGGCTGGGAAGAAGAAAGAAAAGCATTCCTGCAAATGGCTGGACTGGCTTCCGGACTTCGACCTGATCGTAGTGGCCAAATGGATCGTACTGGTACTGCTTATCGTGGCGGCACTGCTGGGGATGGGGTATGGCACAGCGACAGTGGTCAGCAACATCCGCAACCTGTTTCTATGAAGCCGCTCCACGCTGGACTGTATGGTCTGGCGGTAACTGGAGCGTTACTGGATGATGGTAACGAAGATGTCGAGGAACGTTACCGCCGTATCCAGGCAGAACAGGAAGCCAAAAATATCGGCGCTGTCATCGGACTGGTGGCCGGCGTAGCCATGGTGCTCACACAGGATGAGCAATCATCTACAGAACAGCAGTGGACCGAAGATCAGCAGGCAGAACAAACACAGCAGCAGACCATGTAACGGTCTGCTATTTTTGTTGCCTGACTGTAGCGTCAGGGGAAAGGAACGATATGGCGTATAAATTCAAATACAATGAGCGTCCCCGCTCCTACAGTGAAGAAAAGCATGGAGATGAGGATATTCCCTCTGCCAAGGCAGTGCGGGATACCGCAGTGGAAGAAAGGGACGACAAGATTATAAAAAGCCGCCGACAGCATGTATGCGGCAGAGAGTACATTGTGTTCGCGGAATTCAGTTTCGGAGGAACGCAATCTACGGTCGATCTTATGAAACAGGTCATCGACCTGGAGCAGGACGCAAAAAATATTTCCGCCTGAAAAACAGGTTCGCATAGACAAACAAACCGATTGGGGGTATTGTATGGTTGCAATCTCTCAATCGGTTTGGCATTTTATGAAGGAGGTCAATATGTTACAGCCAAACCAAAAGATCACGGCGCTCTATTGCCGTCTGTCCCGAGATGATAATCTGGAGGGCGACTCCAACAGCATTCAGAACCAAAAACTTATCCTGCAAAAGTACGCCGATGAGAATGGGTTCCAGAACACCAGAT
>ENA-OROD01001088-OROD01001088.1-human-gut-metagenome-genome-assembly--contig:-NODE-1088-length-23137-cov-6.203232_pt1 | contig 23137 bp, 29 predicted proteins | sample MGYA00242123_ERZ509038 | MGnify/ENA primary metagenome ERZ509038 (study PRJEB26280, sample SAMEA2338719) | human gut metagenome | biome: human gut; feature: human-associated habitat; material: faeces... | reverse complement strand
TGCGCCTGCGGCAGTACCGGATGCAGAGCAAGGTCATTCTGAGCATGACGGCGCTGCTGATCGCGCTCCCGGCAGTTCTCTTTTTCCTGACGGATTTTGCGGCTCTGCCGATGGGCGAGCGGATATTGGCCTCTCTCTTTCAGGCGGTCACACCGCGAACGGCCGGTTATAATACTGTAAATCTGGCAGTGATGACGGATACCTCTCAGGCAGCCACCGTTTTGCTGATGCTCACCGGCGGCGCGCCCGGCTCTACGGCGGGCGGTATGAAGGTCACGACGCTCGCGGTGCTCATCGCCAACGCTGCCGCAGCCTTCCGGAGAAGGGAAGAACCGCGACTCTTTGACCGCAGATTGGAGCCTTCCGCCGTCCGCAATGCCGCCGCCATTCTGCTGCTGTATCTGGGGCTGACCTTTGCGGGCGCGGCGGTCATCAGCACGGCGGAGGGGCTTCCCTTGGGCGTATGCATCTACGAAACAGCATCTGCCGCCGGGACGGTGGGATTGACGCTGGGGCTGACGCCGCAGCTGGGAGTCCTGTCGCAGAGCATTCTCATCCTGCTGATGTATTTCGGGCGCGTCGGCGGATTGACCTTGATCTACGCCGCATTCTCCGGGCATGATCTGACTTACGCCCGCTATCCGCAGGAGAAAATTACCGTAGGCTGAAAGGAGCGCACGATGAAAACGGTATTATTGATCGGACTGGGCCGCTTCGGGCGGCATCTTGCCATGCAGCTCAATGAGTTGGGGCATCAGGTGATGGCGGTGGACAGGGACGAGGAGCGCGTCAATGAGTGTATGTCCTTTGTCACCAACGCGCAGATCGGCGACAGCACCCGTGTGGACTTCCTGCGCTCGCTTGGCGTGAGCAACTACGATGTCTGCTATGTCACCATCAGCGGGAATTTTCAGAATTCGCTGGAGACGACGTCGCTGCTCAAGGAACTGGGGGCAAAGTATGTGGTATCCCGCGCCGAGCGGGATGTGCAGGCGAAATTTCTGCTGCGCAACGGCGCGGACGCGGTCGCCTACCCGGAAAAGCAGCTGGCGAAGTGGGCGGCCATCCGCTATACCGCCAACCATATTTTCAGCTACATTGAGCTGGACGAGCAGCACGCCATTATCGAGGTTGCCGTGCCGGAGGATTGGCAGGGCCGCAGCATCGGCGAGCTGGACATCCGCAGAAAATACGGCGTCAACATCCTCGGTGTGAAGCGGGAGAACAAAACCGACATGAACATCTCGCCCGAAACGGTGCTGGACGCTGATATGACGCTGCTGGTGCTGGGGGAAAACCAAGAACTTAAGAAGCACTTCCGGCTGTAAAGCAACATAGAGTCTTGCACGTATAAGGGCTTTACGCGCCGGAGAGGCATCTCAACAAAAGCGCGCAGGTTTGCGGAGGAGGATTCCGCGTTGCGCAAAAACAGCAAAAAATGAGGGAGGACGGCTCTGTCCTCCCTCATTTTTGCCCTGCGCTTTCGCCCTTCTCCGTCAGCTGTTTTTCCAGTGCGGTCTGTCTGGCCAGGATGGCATTGACCTTGTCGTAAAGATCCTCGATCATGATCTCTGTCTTGAGGTTGACCTTATAATCGTTCTCTGCACGGCGGCGGTCCTTTTCCTCCTGCCGGTTCTGGCTCATCATGATGAGCGGCGCTTGAATGGCCGCGACGCACGAGAGCACGAGGTTCAACAGAATGAAAGGAAAGGGGTCAAACGCCTTTGCTGCCAGAAGTGTGTTGACAAGCATCCAGAGGATCAGTACGCCGGTGAAGGCGAAGATGAACGCCCAGCTGCCCGCGAATTTCGCGATGGCGTCCGCCGCCCGCTGGCCAATGGTGTATTTTTCCTTTTCGCCTGCGAGATTTTCGGAAATTTTACTGTCCGCCAGCAGGTTCAGTACCTCTTCGTCCGTCATGTCGTGGCGGATATCCTTGAGGACTTCTCTCAAAAGCTTTCTGTTTTCCTTCATAGTAATCATCCTTTTCTATCTGACCGGCGCGATCGCGCGCCGGTTTTATGCTTTGGTTTTCGGCGCGCGCAGGAAAAAGTCCGGCCCTTTGCTCTCAAACAGAATGAGTGACACGCCGAGCAGCAGGTCTGCGTGCAGGGACGGCTCCTCCAGTGGGATGAGAAAATCCTCCTGCAAGCGCCGGATGCGGTAGAGCACGGTGTTGCGGTGGGTGTAGAGCGCGTCGCTGGCTTGTTTCAGCGAATGGCAGCAGATGAGGTAGTGATAGAGCGTTTCGCAGTACTGCGTGCCCTTTTCGCGGTCGTGAACGGCAAGGCGGCGAAGCTCCGGCGAAACAAGGTCACCCCGGCCCTCCAGATTTTTCAGCAGCAGCGGCGTGCGCAGCTGCTGCGCCGAGCAGACGGCTTCACCGTGGAAGCGCGCATCCTTCATCAGCTCCAATGCCTCGCGCGCCGTGCGGTAGAGCTGCGGAAGGGTGAAAAGATCGTCGATCGGCGCGGAGATGAGGATCTTGAGCTGAAATTCCTTCGCAAGCTCGGAAAAGATGTCGCCATCCCCCTCCCGGTGAAGGAAGAGGAAGACGTCACCCTTATATAAAAAGGGGTGGCTGTCGGGGATCTGCGCTTCCAGCTCCTCCTTCAGATGCCGCTTTCCCATGTAAGCGCTGTGGTAGGTCTCAAGGTCGATGAGGGCGAAGGCGCACGGGTGAAAGTCCGCAAGGTAGGTGCCGGAGGCCTGAAGCTGAAAATGCGCGGCGGAGGAAAATCCGCCGTCCAGCAGGTGCATGAGAATGTCCTCCGCCGTTTCAAAGGGCTTGTCCTGATGGCTCGCCTCCACAAACAGCTGCTTGGAGAGAATGTGCTCCACCAGCTCCCAGGTCTGCGGCGGGATCTTTTCCAGGTGCCCGTCCGTATCTACGCAGATCAGGCAGCCGAGGCGCACGCCCGCGCTGACGAGCGGCGCAAAACGCCGCCGATAGGGGCTGTCCGCCAGCTGGACATAGTCCGCCCAACCGGCTGTGAGCATTGGGTTTCTGCTGATGATTGCGCCGGCCTCGTAGGAGATCTCGCCGCGGCGCACGGCGGTTTCGAAGAGCGCATCGGAAAAGCCGAGCGGCAGGTAATGCGCCGCAATATGAAAGGTGTCGTCCAGCACCAGAAGCGGGCAGCCCAGCAGTTCCCCTGTGCTCAGCGCTAACTGCCGGAGATCATCCTGCGAAAAGAACTCCTCCAGCAGCGCCTCTGCATTGCACGACTCCCAGCGTTTTTCCTCCATGGTCCGCCTCCTTCTTCGGCTTGTGCATTCGGCACAAGTCGTTTTTTCTTTATTGTATCGGCAGCTTCTTGTTTTTGCAAGAGGAAAAGAAAGAAGATGCGGTTATGAGTACAAAGTCCATGCGTATGCTGTGTTATGATTCTGCTATGCTTTTTCACAAAAGAGTATCGAAAAGATTAAGCTTGTACCGCCTCTATTGCGCGCATAGAAGAAATCAAGGTAAATTGTGTTCAGAACGAGTTCTTTGCCTGCTGATAAGCGACAGACGAGCTGTGCGTCCGCCGCGCCTTCTCGCATCACTTTTCCTTTGTGATATGGCATCGAACCTGCTTGATTTTATGGTATCCGGCTATCACCTATTGATGTTCACTGCGGACCGTTCCGCGGCCGCGCGAATTGTGGGCATCCGCATCAATGTTTCACTCCGTCAGCCGAAGCGCCATGCGCTGCAATATGCGGATGTGCTGACGCACGATATTGAGCTTTTGGATCTTTGAGCAGCGGGCGCGTATGCAGAAAGCAACACTAAAAGCGGATAGATGCTCGATTCGCCCATCAGCGCTCGGGACAAAAATCACGCAGGCAAAACGAACACAAAAAGCACTTTTCTGACAAGTTTGTATGGTGGAAACTTTCCTTTTCGCGCCGTATAATGATGGCACAGACAAGGAGGTGGTCAATATGCTGGCAGAGAATCTGGCGCTCCTGCGAAACATCCGCGGCATGACGCAGGAGGAGGTGGCGGAGGTCATCGGCATCTCACGCCAGTCCTACTCCAAGTGGGAGCAGGGCGAAACGATCCCCGACATTGAAAAATGCGCCCGATTGGCAGAGTTCTACGGGGTCTCCATCGACTCCCTCGTCCATCAGGATGAAGAGATCGGCAAGGTACGGGTGGCGCCCGCCCCGATGGGCAAGCACCTGTGGGGAACGGTGGCAATGGGCGCTAAGGGGCAGATCGTCATCCCCAAGGCCGCGCGGGACACCTTCCGCCTGAGCGAAGGCGACCGCCTGGTCGTCCTCGGCGACGAAGAGCAGGGCATCGCGCTCATCAAGGCAGAGGTCTTTGAGGAGCGAATGCAGGAGGCCTTGCGTGCAGGTCAGAAATCCAACGAATAAAAGAAGGTGCGATCATGAAATGTCCAGAATGTGGAAAGGAAATGCGGGAGGGGTATCTCTTTTGCAGCAAGGACGGCGCGTTCAGTTTTGCAAACGAAGTGCCGGGCGTATTTGAAAACGCGAAGAATGCCGATGGCTTTGTGAAGATCACAGACCTCAAGGCAAGCCATCGGACGAGAGTTCCGGCCTCCATCTGCGAGGAATGCAGGACGGTCGTACTCAAGTATTGAGCGAAGCTGCCGTTTCCAAACGAAAAAAGTCCCCAAGCCGTTGCGTCTGAACGGCTTGAGGACTTTTGATATTTGCGAGGCTGAAGGGGGATGGACTTCAGAACAGACTTGTCCTCCTTCATCCCATCAGCGGCGCAAGGCGAATGCCATCGGCCAATGGATTTAAGATACGGTGAAACCGGAGCCCCTGTCAACCCCAGCTCAGCCTATCTCACCATGAAGGCGCTGTTCCGGCGGGCGGGGCTTTACAGCGCCTCAAAATGATATCTCGGCTTGCCAAGGCTCTTTTTGCCATACTCAATGGCCTCTGCGGGGCAATAGCAGATGCAGGCCATGCAATGGGTGCAGTCCTTGCCCCAAGAAGGTTTGCCGTCCTTGAGCGCGATGCTGTTCATCGGGCAGAGACTGACGCATTGACCGCAGCCAACACATTTATTGCTCGTTGTAAAGGCATTAGACTTAACAAAAAGCGGGTAGAAGATTGGGTTCACGGCACTGCTCATGAAGCGATCGTAGAGGTTGCTGCGCGGAGAGGCAAAGTGTCGTTCAGCCCGAATGGCGGCGATGGCGTGCTCAATACTCGGCTCGGCATTGGCTGCAATTTTTCGCGCTTCGTCCGCCTGCGGCGCGTTGAACATGGCGATGTAGTTTTCCGGCATAATGATCTGAGCGGTTCCCCTATATGCAAGGCCTTTCGCTTGACAGAGTTTACGGTTGAATTTGGCGGCGTTGCCGATCTCGCTGCCGCAGGTCATGACGAACCATGCTTGCCTGGCATCCGGAAGATCGGTTTTGAGCAGCCAATCGCGCACAATGCGCGGGATACGCCAGGCGTAGGTGGGGGCGACGATGACAAGCCGTTCCCCGCAGGCAACAGCGGAGGTGTTGCCCATTTTGATGCGCTCGTTCATGCTCAGAAGCGTATCGCCCAGCGCGTCCGCGATACGTTTGGCGACGTATTTGCTGTTGCCGGTTCCCGAAAAGTAAAGTACCATCGCGTCCTCCTGTATCAGATGATGATGCCGTCGCAGTGGTCGATCTCATGCTGAATGATCTCGGCCGTCCAGCCGGTGAAGGTTTTGAGACGAATCTGAAAGGCTTCGTTCTGCCATTGGACCTTGATGCTTTGATAGCGCTTCGTCTTCCGCGTACCGGCGAGAGACAGGCAGCCTTCCTCGGCCTCGTAGGGGCCGGATTTTTTGACAATAACGGGGTTGAACATCAGCATATCGTTACCCTCGTTGTCGAAGGCAATGATGCGCTTGTTGATGCCGATCATATTCGCTGCCATGCCGACGCAGCCCGCCCTGTGGAAACGCAGTGTGTCGAGAAGGTCCTGCGCTGCGCCGCGATCGTCCGGCGTAGCTGCCTCGGCTTTTTGAGCGAGAAAGGCCTCGTCCCTGCAGATATCACAAATCATAGTAGTCCTCCTGTGCGCTCCGCTTCAGGGGGAGCGATGATCTAATTATACCGCATTTTGCGGCTTTGACAAGACACATCGTTTATCTCGGGAGCGCAGAGCGCCCCACCGATTTTGCCATGTGCGGCGACCACGGCATCGGCAAGTGCTTTGACGCGCGGCTGGAGCTGCCCAAGGCCATCGCCAAGGGCGACGATGTCTGTGCTCTGTGCTACATCAAGTCGAGCGATGGGCAGGGGGGAGAAATGAGGAAGGTAGACAACTCCCTGATCGTAGCGTTCTGCTTCGCCTTTTTTCCGAAAATGCGGAGGGAAGGGGAACACTTTACATTCTGAGGCAGCCGAATCTGCACGAAATCTTGCAGATTCGGCTTTTTTAATCCGAATTCGACGATATTCTTAAAAATAAACGGCACAAAATTGCCTGAAAAGATTGCAGGAATCCGGCGACGGGAATATAATACATCCCGACTACATTCGGAGACGGCTGACCGTCTCTGGTAAGGAGCAGTATGAATTACATAGAAGCAAGAGTATATTTGGACGAAGTTTCCAAATACGGAAGTGTGCTTGGCTTGGAGAGCATGAGAGAACTGCTGCGTCGTCTGGGCGATCCTCAGAACGAGTTGAAGTTCATCCACATTTCCGGTACCAACGGAAAAGGATCGGTTCTGGCGTATCTTTCCACGATCCTGACCGGTGCGGGCTACCGTACCGGTCGTTACATCTCTCCCACGCTGTTTTCCTACCGGGAGCGCATTCAGGTGGATGGGGAGTACATCGAAAAAGAGTCGCTCGCCCGCCATGTGACGGCCATTGCCGCCGCTGCCGAGGAGATGCAGAAGGCGGGCCTTCCCAGCCCTACCGCCTTCGAGATGGAGACCGCGCTGGCGTTTCTCTATTTCAAGGAAAAGCGCTGCGACATCGTGACGCTGGAAGTGGGCTGCGGCGGCCTTCTGGACGCCACCAACGTTATCACCACCACAGTGATGGAGGTCATCGCCTCCATCAGTATGGACCACACCGACCTTCTGGGCGATACGCTCGCTAAGATCGCCGCGCAGAAGGCGGGCATCATCAAGCCGGATACGCTGGTCGTTTCCGCCCGGCAGCAGGAGGATGCCATGCAGGTCATCGAGGATACCTGCAAAGAGAAGCACTGCGCGCTGCAAGCGGTGGACGAGAGCAAGATATCCGACGTGCGCTGCGACGCGGAGGGACAGACCTTCTCCTATAAAGCATGGGAGAATGTCACCATCTCGCTTGCGGGCAGCTATCAGATCAAAAATGCCGCCCTTGCGCTCGAGGGCGTGGAAGCGCTGCGTCAGCTTGGCTACGCGCTCTCCGATCAGCAGGTGCGCGAGGGAATGGCGCACACCGTCTGGCGCGGCCGCTTCACCACGCTGCGCCGCGATCCCACGGTCATCATCGACGGGGCGCACAACCCCGCTGCGGCCCGCGAGCTGAAGGACTCTCTGGAGCGCTACTTCCCCGGCAAGACGCTCTATTACGTCATGGGGATGTTCAAGGACAAGGACTATGCGCAGGTCATCGACCTGACCGCGCCCCTTGCAAGGCACATTATTACCGTGGAGACCCCCGGCAATCCCCGCGCTCTGCCCGCCCGCGAGCTGGCAGAGGCGGTAGCAAGGGTGAACCCGAGCGTTGAGTGGGCCGACAGTGTGGCCCACGGCGTCGAAAGGGCGCTTGCAATGGCCGGAAAAGAAGATGCAGTGATCGTCTTCGGCTCCTTGTCCTTCCTGGGCGAGGCTGCGGACGCAGTGAATGGAAAGTGAGGCGCGGAGCATGGATTCGGAAAAGATTAAAGAAGGCGTTCGCCTGATCCTTAGCGGGATCGGCGAGGATATCAACCGTGAAGGCCTGCTGGAGACCCCCGACCGCATCGCGCGGATGTATGAGGAGCTGGCCGGCGGCTATACCGACTCGGCGGCGACCCATCTGCAAAAGCGTTTCCACGTGGACAACAACGACATGGTGCTGGAAAAGGACATTCATTTCTACTCCTTCTGCGAGCACCATATGCTGCCCTTCTACGGCACGGCGGCCATCGCCTACATCCCCAACGGGGAAGTGGTGGGCCTGAGCAAGATGGCGCGGACGGTGGAGGTATTTGCCAAGCGCTTCCAGCTGCAGGAGCGTCTCACCGCCCAGATCGCCGACGCTTTCATGGACGAGCTCAAGCCCAAGGGCGTGATGGTGCTCGTGCAGGCCGAGCATATGTGCATGACCATGCGCGGCATCAAAAAGCAGGGCGCAAAGACCGTGACGGTCGTGACGCGCGGCGTGTTCGACGATGACGAGCGCCTGCGCACCGACTTCTACCGGATGCTGGAGCACTGCTGAGATGGAGCGCGTCAACGCCATCTGCCGCCACGCGCTGTGGCGGGAAAGCGTGGATGAGATCGCCCGCCTCGAGCGCGACAGAGTGTTCTGCCGCCACGACCGAGCCCACTTTCTGGATGTGGCGCGGCTTGCCTACATGGAAAACCTTGAGCGGGGGCTGGGGGTAGACAAGGAACTCATCTACGCGGCCGCCCTGCTGCACGACATTGGCCGCCACCTCCAATACACGAAGAACATCCCCCACGACGAGGCCGGCGCGCAGCTTGCGGAGATCATTATGGCGGACTGCGGCTTTTCTCCCGCCGAGCGCGAAGAGGTCGCGCAGGCGATCTTACAGCACCGGGGCGGGGAAGACCGGTCGCGGGACGGATTGGCAGCGCTGCTCTACCGGGCGGACAAGGCCTCGCGCGCGTGCCTTTTCTGCGCGGCGGAGCCGGAGTGCAACTGGAGCCGAGAAAAGAAAAATATGACAATACGAGCTTAAGGAGCCGTTTATGATGATGAAAATTGGCAATCGCTTTTTTGATGTGGAGCACGACTGCTCCATTATGGGTATTCTGAATGTGACCCCTGACTCCTTCTCCGACGGCGGACGCTGGAACAATCTGGACGATGCTCGCCGCCACACGGCCGATATGATCGCCGAGGGCGCGGCCATTGTGGACGTTGGCGGCGAGTCCACCCGTCCCGGCCATGTGCAGATCAGCGTGCAGGAGGAGATCGACCGCGTCGTTCCCGTCATCGAGATGATCAAGAAGGAATTCGACGTCCCCGTTTCCATCGACAGCTACAAAAGCCCCGTGGTGGCGGAGGCGCTCAAGGCGGGCGCCGACCTCGTCAATGACGTCTGGGGTCTCAAGTACGACCGCAAGGTGGCGGACCTCATCGCGCAGTACAAGGTTCCCTGCTGCCTGATGCACAACCGCGAGAAGGCGGAATACAACAGTTTCCTCGACGAATTCTGCGAGGATATGCGCGGCTGCCTTGCGATCGCCAAGGAAGCCGGCATCGCCGACGATCAGATCATCCTTGACCCCGGCGTGGGCTTCGGCAAGAACTATGAGCACAACCTCACCATCATCCATCACTTGGAGCGCCTGTGCGACATGGGCTATCCCGTGCTGCTGGCGACCTCCCGCAAGTCCTGCATCGGTCAGGCGCTGGATCTGCCCACCGATCAGCGCGTGGAGGGCACGATGGTGACCACCGTGATGGGCGTGCTCAAGGGCGCGGCCTTTGTCCGCGTCCATGACGTAAAAGAAAACCTGCGCGCGATCCGCATGACGCAGGCGATCCTGCACGATGGAAGGAACGGCTGATATGACGACGCTGCCTTATGATGAGATCCATGTAGAGGATCTGGAGGTCTTTGCCCGCCACGGCGTGTTTCCCGAGGAAAACCGCCTGGGGCAGAAGTTTGTCATCTCCCTTGTCCTCTATGTGGATACCCGCCCGGCGGGAATCGCGGATTGCCTTGAAAAGTCCGTCCACTACGGCGAGGTCAGCGCCTTCCTCACCGACTATATGCACGAGCATACCTTCCAGCTCATCGAAACGGCGGCGGAGCACATGGCGGAGGAAGTCCTTCTCCACTATCCGCTCGTGAAAGGGCTGACGCTGGAGCTCAAGAAGCCGTGGGCGCCGGTGGGGCTTCCCGTGAAGACCGTGTCGGTGAAGATCACGCGCTTCTGGCACACCGCCTACATCGCCCTCGGCTCGAATCTCGGGGACAAGAAGGCGTATCTCGACAATGCGGTGCGCGCGCTCGACGCGCTGCACGGCTGCAAGGTCGAGAAGGTGTCCTCTTATCTCAAGACCGCGCCCTACGGCGGGGTGGAGCAGGATGATTTCCTCAACGCCTGCCTGGAGCTCAAGACCTTCCTGCCGCCGCACGAGCTGCTCGATTGCCTGCATGACATTGAGCAGGAGGCGCACCGCGAGCGCCTCGTCCACTGGGGGCCGCGTACACTGGATCTTGACATCCTGCTCTACGACGACCTTGTGATGGACGACGAGGACCTTATCATCCCGCATGTTGAGATGCATATGAGAGACTTTGTCCTGCTGCCGCTCAGGGAGATCGCCCCTCACAAGCGACATCCCCTGCTGCACAAAACCGTCGCCCAACTGGCAGACGAGGTGTGCAAGGCGTAAGGCTTGCTTTCCGACGAACGAAAGAGGACGGCGCTCGACCGGTTCGGTCGAGCGCCGCTTTTACAAAAAAGCGCTTTTCCACTAAAAAGAGTGTAATTCCGGTTGACAAACCCCTACCAGATGTGGTAATATTATACCTGCGTTTGGGAGAAGACTTGAACTCATGATCCGGAGAGATGGCCGAGCGGTTGAAGGCACCGGTCTTGAAAACCGGCGATGTGAAAGCATCCGTGGGTTCGAATCCCACTCTCTCCGCCAACTGAATTTTCCATCGACCTGCGGAAGTACCCAAGAGGCCGAAGGGGCTCCCCTGCTAAGGGAGTAGGACGTGTAAAAAGCGTCGCGGAGGTTCAAATCCTCTCTTCCGCGCCAAGAAAAGCAAGAGAAAACATTGCGTTTTCCCTTGCTTTTTCTTTTATATCGTCTTGTTTCTGTGATATTAGTTTTAATATTATCTTCGAAGAGCTACATTTACCACCAATCCTGCCGTCCGGAAATCAGACGCAGCAAACCTGAGAAAGCGAGGTGCATCTATGAAGAGCATCGATATTCGCGGCATCCCCAATATGGAGCTCATGCGGGGCGGGACCGATGAGTGGTACTGGGGGACGGATTACATTCACGGCGACCTCTATGAAGCGGAAGAACTGTTCCGGGATGGACACCCTGTAAAAAGCAACCGGCTGTATCTTATCCACTATCCGGACGGGACGGTCTATGAGCCGGTTCCGCCCGTGGACGGGCAATACCTCGGTTATCCCGTGTATGATGGCGGCATGGTTGCGCTGCTGGCAGTGAACTTTGCAGAGCAGGTGATCCGCATTCTGCGCTTTTCCCGGCAGGAGGGGACGCGGGAGATCACAAAGCTCCCCTTGTCCGAGGTGAAGGATTGCTACAACCTGATCCTTCACACCGCGCCCCTCTCGCTGACGCGCCAGCCCAACGACGGTACGTTTGAGCTCATCTGGCCCGAGCGGGCAAGCTTTGCTGTCAGCAGCAGAGAATCCCTCTGCTTTCGCGACGGGGACAAGCTCTATTTTAACATCTGGTACGAAGACCCGGATTACCGCGAGGAAATGCTGGTGCGCACCTTGCCGGACGGCAGAATCTCAGAGCGCTATCCCGGCGATATCCGCATCATGCCAAACGGCGAAAGGTGGCTCATCAGATGAAAGAAATGCTCATTGAAGCGGCCGAGGCTGATGCGCTGACCATTATCGCCCTGCGGCGCAGGATATGGGACACTACATATAGAGGCATCTATCCCGACAGCATGATAGATGATTTTGATTGGGATTGGCACAAGGAGAGAGAACTGTCAAGGATCCATCTTCCCGCATATTCCGTGTACCTGATTCGAAAAGATGGTCGGGCTATCGGTTATCTGACGATGCATCAGGCTGATGAGATCGTCTTGCAGTCCCTATACATTCTTTCTGAATACCAGCGGCAGGGGATCGGTCGGATCGCATTTGATTTTATCAAAGAATACTGCAAGGAACAGCACGCGGAGTCTTTTATTTGCCAATGTGTTCCAGATAACCTCAATGCCCGTGCGTTCTATGAGAGAATGGGTGGGAAGGTAATTGGAGAGGATTTGGCGAATGAAGAACGATGGCAGAACTCGGTCACCTATCGATTTTCGCTGACAGAAGAATCTCTGTGAGCTTGACGAGCGTTGAATATGCGAAACGGCGATTTGTACAAACTTAAATGCAAGCCCTGCGCTGCTTTGCAGCGCAGGGCTTGCATCGTTTCAAGCGTTATTCGATGTAGAACATGATCTTTGTGATGTACTCGGATTCATTGCCGGTGGAGAGATAGTCGTTGATCGCAAACTCGTAGGCGTCCGAGACGATTTTGAGGTGATGGTCGTGGCAGTATTCCAAAAGGCGCTCGTAGGCCTTCCCGATGGAAAGATAGTCGCCCGTGTGGTGCGTGACCGCGCACCGCCCGGCGGGCAGCTTGACAACGCCCGGAGCGCTGCTTTTTTCGATGGGCAAGAAGGCAAAGGAGGCCTCGGTATATCGCCCTTCCTGTATGCGCGAAAGCGGCACGATCGCTCCGCTCTGGAAGAAAATGGGGAGCTGCTCCTTGAACGAGCGGACAAAGCACTGCTTGGTGGCGATGCTGACTGTCTCGAGCGTGTGGGGCGAAGCGACCTCTTGCAGCAAAAGATACTGTCCATTCATTGCCTCTACGCGCACCGCTGCGCTGTCACTATGAATGGCGGCAGACTGCTCAAGCTGCGCGCAGCGGTGCGCCACGCGGCTTTTGATGAGCTGCAAGTCCCTGATCTGCCGGTCGATGATGGTGAGCTGCTTGCGCAGCGCGGTGAGGGAGGTATCGAGCGTGTAGCTCTTCATGTGCGCTTTGATCTCATCGAGGGAAAAGCCAAACTTTTTCATGATGCAGATCGTGTCCAGATAGTCGAGCTGCGCGGCGCTGTAATAGCGGTAGCCGTTCTCGGGGTCGACGTAGGCAGGACGGAAAAGACCGATCTTGTCGTAAAAAATCAGAGTCTGACGCGAGATATTCTGGTGCTTTGAGATCTCGCCGATCGTAAACAGATCGTTCATAAAAAACTCCTTGACCTTATGCTTACTATACAGTTTATGATCATAGCATGAAATCCAAAATGCATCAAGGAGGAAAACAAAATGAGATCCCGCGCGGCTGTTCTTTGGAACAAAATGATGGAAGGGCTGACAGTGAAAAAGATCCTGCTGATCCTACTGGGAGCAGTGATCTGTTCGTTTGGCATCCACAACATCCACCAGCGCACAAACATTACCGAGGGCGGCGTGATTGGCCTGATGCTCTTTGCAGAGCACTGGCTGAAGCTCTCCCCGGCTTACATTACTCCCATCCTCGATATCGCCTGCTATCTGCTGGCATTCCGCTTTCTGGGTGGTGGGTTCATCAAGATCTCCATCATTTCGACGTTCTTTGTGTCGCTCTTCTATAAAATCTGGGAGCTGTTCCCGCCGATGCTGCCCGACCTCTCGAATCGTCCGCTGATCGCGGCGGTGCTGGGCGGTGTGTTCGTCGGTATCGGCGTCGGTCTCATCGTGCGCCAGGGCGGCTCCAGCGGCGGCGACGACGCGCTCGCGCTGTCGATCTCGCATCTTCTGCGCTGGCGATTATCGCGCGCCTATCTTTTCACAGACGTTGTGGTGCTGCTGCTCTCGCTCAGCTACATTCCTGTGATGCGCATCGCCTTTTCGCTCATCACGGTGACGATCTCTTCGTACCTCATTGACTGGATCAGAGCATACGGCCTAGAGAAGGAAGCAGCGGAAAAAGACCGCCAAAGCCCACAGGCGGAAACGCGCCTGAGCGCTGAGGCGGCCGATTAAGACCGGCTGCTGTGAAAAAAGAGCCTTCTTTCCTGCCTCGCGGCAGGGAAGAAGGCTCTTTTGATTTTTTTACGGTGGATCGAAGGCTTCCGTTATCTGCCAAGTTCCTCATCCGCGTAATCGCAGCATTCCTTCGCGGCGAGGCGCTGCATTTTCCGGCGTTCGATGGCCTCGACAATGTCACACCAGCTTCCAATGATCAGGCAGACGAGCGAGCAGAACGCAAGGCCAGCGGCCACGAGCTTCAATACCAAACGAGCAGTCTTTCCCATAACAGTTACCCCCTTGTGATGTTATACTGCCATTATACACGGCTTGCCCGCGGTTTTCAACCGTGGATTTTCTCGCGCCCGCGCTGCGCTTCAGGCCAACCGGCTTGCGGAGAACGGTTGCTCACGCTGCCCTGCGCGCGGCAGTGCAGGCTGTCGACCGACCAAACGCAGGATAAACTGCACAAGCGCATCTTGCATATCTTGTACGTTCCGCCTATGCCTGAGTCATGTTTTTGCGGTTCTTGCCCCGATATAGGCCTTAGGCCTATATCATTTCATGTCTTACTGTGATAGAAACGCATTGCCAAGACAAAGCAGGGAGGGATGCGATGCCGCGCCTGACAAAAAGAACAGGAAGGACATGGTATGAAAGAGCGTGAGCTCCGAATCAATCAAAAGCATATTGGGAGGATATTATGAAAAAAGCTACGACTAAAAAGATCCTTTGCGTGTTTCTTGCGGCGCTGATGCTGCTTAGTCTCACCGCCTGCGGCAAGGACAAGGACAAAAACACGGATACGGGCAGTAAGCCGATCGACCTTGGCGATTGCAAGGTGCTCTACAAGAACGCCTGCATCATGGAGGACAGCAACGGGGACGATGCGGTCGTTCTGACGCTGGATTATACAAATGACGGCAAGGAAGAGTCGTCTTATTTCTGGTCGGTCTCCGAGCTGGCCATGCAGGATGGCGTGGAGATGGATTCCGCTACCATCTATATCGATTACGACACCTTTGAAACGGTCTCGGATGTCCAGTATACCAACATTGCCCCGGGGAAGACGATCGAGGTCAAAACGGCCTTTGTGCTCAACGACCCGACGAGTAAGATCGAGGTGACCTTCTCGCAGCTGATCGGCAGCAAGAGCGGCAAGATCAGCATCGATCCGACCACACTCGGCAGCGGCACGGCCGAAAAGCCGGGGAACAAGGGCGGCGACGCGGTGAAGACCGGCACAGAGATGAAAGACTGGTGGAACGGCGACTGGTACGGCTGGTGGAAGATGACGGAGTGCGCGGGCTATTACGAGGGTATGGACGGTTCCTGCTGGGATGTCTGCGGCAGCATCAACATTAGCTCCGACAATACCGGTACGGTGACGCTCTGGGATGAGGATTATACAAAGAGCAGCCCCATGGCGGAGGCGACCGTCAGCTTGAGCGATGAATACGGCGAGCACGGCACGATGATTTCCGAGAGCGGCCGCTTTACGGATATCGACCTGAATGCAGAGGATTGGGTCGTCAATCCCTCCTCGATGGATTTCGACGATGTGATCTGCATCGGCGGCTACTATGAAAACGGCGAGGACGAATTCTACTATGAGATCTACCTGCGGCCATGGGGCACCTACTGGGATGATGTGGATGCGAGTTCTCTTCCCGACTACTACGACAGCTGGTATCTGCCGCTGATCGAAGCGGGCGAGTCCATGCCGGACAGCATCGGGTAAACGGTTGCCTCAAACGGCAGTTATTCTTCAACATAAGATAGGGATCGAGCCGCTTGCCTGCCGCGAGCGGCTCGATCCCTTGCAAACTGATGTAGGACTACAATACATATTGGACAAGTGAATAAAAAGATATGAGGAACATGGTCTCATGGGTTATAGTTAAGTTACCACACCAAACCAGCCCGAAAGGAGACCATATCCCTCATGAGCAAAAGTATAACACAAGACATGGCCTATCGGCAATCCCTAATGAAGTACACAGAGAAATACGGCGTCAGCCGCGCCAGCCGGAAGTACAACAAGAGCCGGTCGTACATCTATTTCTGGAAGCAGCGCTGGGACGGAAGTGTGGCGTCCCTTGTCTGTCAGTCCAGACGCCCCCACAGCCATCCAAACCAGCACACGGAGGCCGAACTGAAACTCATTCGTGACATGCGCCGCAGAAATCCCAAACTGGGCATGATCGAACTGTGGCACCGGCTGCGGCAGCGGGGCTACACCCGCTGTCCGGAGAGCTTGTTCCGTATTATGCGTAAAATGGGTATGTTTCCGCCAGAAAAGCCCCAAAAAACGTACAAGCCAAAACCTTATGAGCAGATGAGCTACCCCGGTCAGCGCGTTCAGGTGGATGTGAAGGTGGTTCCCAGAGCCTGTGTCGCAGATCCGGAGCTTCGACTGTTCCAATACACCGCCATCGACGAGTTCACCCGTCTGCGGTTCCTGGCGGCCTATCCGGAGCAATCTACTTATTCCTCCGCGGACTTCCTGCGGAAGCTGCGGGCATGGTATGCCCGCAGAGGCATACAAGTGGAATGTGTCCAGACAGACAACGGTTTTGAGTTTACCAACCGTTTTTCGGGCAGCAAGCGTAATTTGCCGACGCTATTTGAAAAGACGGCTGCTGAGCTGAACATCCGGCATAAACTGATCCGTCCTTACACGCCGCGCCACAACGGCAAGGTCGAGCGCAGCCACCGCGAGGATCAGAAACGCTTCTACTCTTGCCGCTCGTTCTTTTCGCTCGACGACTTTGCAAAGCAACTCGCCGTCCACAACCGCCGCTCTAACAACTTGCCCATGAGGCCCCTCCGCTGGATGGCTCCCGCTGAAGTCACTGTCCAATATGTTTGACAAACCTACAGAGCGGCTCGATCCCTTGCAAACTGATTGCTTGACAGCAATATCCTTCACAGGATATACTAAACTTTATCTGCGGCGCGCGGAGAAATGCTGCGCTGCGAGGTCAGATGATCCTGCCGAAGCGCTGAACGCGCAAGGCGTTCGGATCAGAAACGGAGGAAGATCATGATCACAACGATCCTGTGGGATGTGGATCGCACGCTGCTGGATTTCGACGCGGCGGAGAGCGCCGCCATCCGCAGCCTGTTTGCGGAATTCGGTCTGGGCGAGTGTCCGGAGGAGAAAGTCCGCCGCTATGCCGCCATCAACGAGCGCTACTGGCAGCGCATGGAGCGCGGCGAGATCGACAAAAATGAAGTGCTGGTCGGGCGCTTCCGCGAGTTTTTTGAGGCGGAGGGGCTGGATGTTTCCCTTGCCGAGAAATTCAATGAGGCCTATCAGCTGCGCCTCGGCGATACCATCGTTTTCCGCGACGACAGCTACCATATCGTCGAGTCGCTCTGCGGCAAGGTGCGCCAGTTTGTCGTGTCCAACGGCACGGTCGCCGCGCAGACGAAAAAGCTGAGAGCATCCGGCCTCGGCGCGCTGATGGACGGTGTGTTTCTTTCCGAGCAGCTCGGCGCGGAAAAGCCGAGCGCCGCCTTCTTTGACCAGGTGTTCGAAGCCATCGCGCCGTCTAAGAAGGCACAGACCATGATCGTCGGCGATTCGCTCACGAGCGATATGCGCGGCGGCTGCAACGCGGGCATCGTGACCTGCTGGTACAATCCCGGCGGCGCGAAGGCGCCCGATGACCTTCGCATCGACCACGATATCCGCGACCTGCACGAGATCTGCGACCTGCTGTAAAAAAGGGGAGACCTTCGTCTCTTCTCTCGCTGTCAAGCAAAAAGAGGGGAAAAGTTATGACATTTTTCCCTCTCATGCCACTTGATAAAATCTAATGGATATGGTAAACTTGACGAATCAAACGGACGCCGCAAGGCGCCCGTTTGGTGAATGAGAGAGAAAAATGAGAGAAAGAAGGAAACCGAATGGAACATCAGCGCAGAGCAGACCTGATGCTGCTGCTGGCGACGAGCTTCTGGGGGATCTCAAATTGCCTGACGGCGATTTGCCTGCAGGATATGCAGCCGTTGACGCTCAATGCCTTCCGCTTTATCACGGCCTTTCTGGTGCTTGGCTTTGTTTTCCGCAAGAATTTGCGCCGCGTGAGCCTCGTGACCGTGAAGTACAGCATTCTGGTCGGATTGTCGCTCGTCATCGTGTATACGAGCCTTACCTACGGCGTGCTCTATACGTCCGTTTCCAACGCGGGATTCATCGGCGCGCTTTCCGTGGTGACGACGCCGATTTTGGAGTTCATCGTCTACCGCAAAAAGCCGGAAAAGAAGTTTGGCGTTTCGATGCTGCTGTGCCTTGTCGGCCTTGCGCTGATGACGCTGAACGAAACGCTCAAGCCCGCCTTCGGCGATGTGATCTGCCTCTTTGCGGCGGTATTCTACTCGGTCGACCTGATGATCACCGAGCGGGCCGTTGCCGATGAGCGGGTCGATCCGCTGGCGCTCGGCGTGTGCGACCTCGCCGTTGTCGGCGTGGTGATCTCCGTGCTGTCGGTCTTTCTGGAAACGCCCGCGCTGCCCGGCACGGCAAAGGTCTGGGCAGCGTCGCTGTTCCTCGGCATCGTGTGCTCGGGTGTCTGCCTTGTGATCCAGAGCGTCTTTCAGAGGCACACCACGGCGAGCCGCGCGAGCCTTATCTTCACGCTCGAGCCGGTATTCTCGGCGATTTTCGCGTTCTTCCTGCTCGGCGAGCGCATCGGTGTCAGGGGCTATCTCGGCGCGGCGCTGATGCTCGCGAGCCTTGTGCTGGTGGAGGTCGACGTGGGCGCGCTGTTCAAAAAGAGCGGGAAGGAAGCAAAAGAGACGGAGTAAAATCCCTGCTGCCACGTTTGGTTGCGGCAATGCAAGGCTGAGCTGGTGGCGCTTTTTGCCGCATGGCGTTATACTGGGCGCATCAAAGCAAACGGAGGATACGCACATGACGCTGGGAGAAAAACTGAAGACACTGCGCGCCTCGCGCGGCTTATCGCAGGAGCAGCTCGCCGCGGAGCTGAATGTTTCGCGGCAAGCCGTCAGCAAATGGGAGTGCGGCGACGCAGCGCCGGACCTCGATAAGCTGCGCGCCATCTGCGCCTATTTTGGTGTGACAACGGATCACCTCATCTGGGAAAATGAAGAGGATGCGCCGAAGGTGGCCGTGCCGGAGAAGGAGCGCGCCTCGCGCGGCAGGAATGAAGTTTTCAGCAATGTGCTGCTGTTGGTGCTGCTGCTTGCGGGCATCGCGGCGCTGTGGAGCAGTCTGCGCATCAGCTTTACAAGAGGCGCTGTGGTGCACATTATCCTTGCCGTGGCAGCGATCGCTGCCGCGATCCTTTCAATGACCGCTTGGAAGCAGCGGGGCAGAGTGATCGCCCCGCTCATCGCCGCGACCGGCGCAGTTTTGGCGCTCTCCCGATTGGCAGCCATGCTTGTCTATCTGGCGGATCTATGGTCAGGGTCGAGAGTGTATGCGGACGGGGGCGACTGGCCGATCGTTTGGGAGAGCACGGGGACATGGCTGCGGCATGACTGGCCCTACTATCTGTTCTATCTTGCCCTGATCGCGGGCGGGATTTTTCTCGCGCGGCGGCTCAAAAGGAAGGAGAAGGCGAATGACGACCTTTGAGAGGGTATACGCCGCGGTGCGACTCATCCCGCGCGGCAGTGTTGCGACCTACGGGCAGATCGCCGCGGCGATCGGCAACAAGCGCCTTGCCCGCGTCGTGGGCTATGCCCTGCACGTCAACCCGGAGCCGGGCGGCATCCCGTGCCACCGCGTTGTCAAGCGGGATGGGGAAGTGTCAAGTGCTTTTGCTTTCGGGGGCGCGAACCGTCAGGTCGAACTATTGAAGGCCGAGGGCGTCGGCTTCCTGGACGAAAGCCACGTCGATATGGAGGAATATTGCGTGCGGGCCATCCCGCTGATTTCAGAAGAGTAAAAAGGGAAGCGTTCCGTTTCAAAACGGAGCGCTTCCTTTGGATTTACAGGAATTGACACAGCAGGATTGGCAGAAACACGGCAGGGACATAGTTCATCACCTTGATCTTCGTCAGTCCCAGCATGTTGAGAGACAGACCGAGGATGAGGATGGAGCCGACACATTTCATCTCAAGAATGACCGACTCGGTGAGATACGGCGCGAGAAACGACGCACCCAGCGCGATGGTACCCTGATAAATAAAAATAGGGATGGCCGAGAGCGCAACGCCGATGCCGAGGGTCGAGGCGTAGACGACGGAGATGATGCCGTCGAGCAGCGCCTTGGCGTAGAGCGTCGAGTGGTCGCCGGTCAGACCGGAGTCGAGCGCGCCCATGATGGCCATCGCGCCCACACAGAAGAGGAGCGAGGCCGTGACAAAGCCCTCGGAAAGCGACGTTTTTGAGCCTTTTCCACCGAATTTGCGCTCGACCCAGTCGCCGAGCCGGTGCATATGTTCGTCGAGCTGCAAAAGCTCGCCGAGGACCGCGCCAATCGCGATCGAGAGGATGGCGACAAGCGTGTTTTCGCCCGCGAGCATGCCGTCCACGCCGATGTAGAGCACGCAGAGCGCCGCGCCCTTTTCCATTGCGTCGCTGAAGCGCTCGGGGATAAACTTGCCGAGCAGAAGTCCGGCGATGCTGCCCGCGACGATCGCGGCGGAATTGACGATGGTACCGGTCAAAATCATTGGCTGCCGCCTTCTTTCTTTTTCTCGTATCCGGCAAGCGCCAGAATGACATCGCCCGCCATCATGAGCCCTGCACAGCCCGGGACCCAAACTAAACTTGCCGGCACGCTGCGGCGGCCCGGCGGGGGCGCTTCCAGCGCCTCTGGTTTGGCGGGAAGTTCCGGGGAATAGACCACACGCAGATGTTTGATACCGCGTTGGCGCAGCTCCTTGCGCATCACGCGCGCAAGAGAGCAGTTGCGCGTTTTGGAAATGTCGGTGATGCAGAGCTGTGAGGCGTCAAGCTTGTTGCCCGTGCCCATGGCGCAGAGGATGGGGATGCCGCGAGACAGCGCCGTTTCGATGAGATCGAGCTTGCTCGATACGGTATCGATGGCATCAATGATGTAGTCATAGCGCGTGGTGAAGAAGTCCTCGCGGTGCACTGCATCATAGCGCGCGCAGATGAGGTGCAGGCGAACGTCGGGGTTGATGTCGCGGCAGCGCGCGGCGAGGGCGTCGGTCTTGTTCCGGCCGACAGTGGAGTGCAGTGCTTCGAGCTGGCGGTTCAGGTTCGTGGGCGCGACGGTGTCATCGTCGATGAGCGTCAGCTCGCCGACGCCTGAGCGCACCAGCGCTTCGACCGCGTAGCTGCCGACGCCGCCGAGGCCGAACACGGCCACATGGCTGCGCATAAGACGCTCTATGCCCTCGTCGCCGAGGAGCATTTGCGTGCGTAAAAACTGATCGTCCATAAGTATGACCTCAAAACAGAAAAAGAATAAATGGAAAAGCTGCCGGCTATCGGCCGGCAGCTTTTTGCAATGCGGATGAATCTTAGCCGACGTACTTCATACCGTCGAGCTTTTCAGCCTCCACACCCTCGGTGGCGGAGCTGTACCACTCGCTGTAAGCGGTGTTCTTGAGGGAGTTCAGCGCCTGATCGTACCAGTAGGGGTTCTCGCTCGTGCTCACGAAATACATCACATGGTAGCCGTAGTCGGTCTGCACGATGCCGACATCGCCTGCCTGACGCGCGGAGTCGAAGCACCAGTTCTCGAACTCGCTGACCATCTGGCCCTTGTAGATACCGGTGTACAGACCACCGGAGGAAGCGTTGGAGTCGGTAGAGTTGGCAACGGCCAGCGCAGCAAAGGCGTCCTCGGTCTTCTCGCCGTCGTTGTACTGCTGCAGGATCTCGTTGGCCTTTTCCTCACTGTCGACAAGAATGTGGCGCACGGAAATGGCGTGGTAGTCGTTGCGGCTGCGGGAGTGGAAGAGGACGGCGTAGTAACCGTTCTCGCCATAGGAGGCAACGGTGGTGTCGCCCTCCTGACGGGCGTCGTCAAAGGCCCAGGTCAGCATGTCGGACGTGCCGTTCGTCACGTTGGCAACGTGGGCGTAAGTGCCCTCCATATCCTCGCCGATGGCGTCGAACGCCTCGCCCTGCGCGTAGCGGGAGAGAGCGGTCTCGGCCTTCTGCTTGGCCTGCTCGAGAAGCTCGGCCTTTTCCTCGTCCGTCGCGTCGTCCTCTGCGCCGGACTTGAAGAGGATGTACTCGATGTCGGCACTCTGATAGCTCTTGGGGTCGGCGTCGTAGGCAGCCTGGATCTCGTCGTCGCTGTACTCAAGGGAGTTCACATAGTCGACAGAATAGGCCTGCGCAAGGGCGGCAAGGCGCACGTTGCGCTCGAAGACAGCCTTGTTGACCAGCGGGCCGCACACAGACTTGATGTACTGGCTGCGGGTGATGCCGGCGGCGGAGGCGTAGGTGTCGAGATCGCTGTAGGTCTGCTTCACAGCCTCATCCATGGCCTCGCTGCCGTCAAAACCGGATTCCTCAGCCTTCTGCGCGAGCATGGAGTAGGAGGTCAGGGTCTTGATGGCCTGCTCGGTGAAGTAGTCGTGCCAGGTGCTGCCCTCCATGAGCTGGCAGTCCTGATCCTTGAGTGACTTGGACGTGTCCAGCCCCAGGAAGCTCAGGCTGCTGGAGTTCTGGCGGACAAAGCTGTTGTAGGCGGTGTAGTAGTAGTAATCCACATCAGCGGCAGTGTAGGTCTCGCTGCCGATGGTGACGGCCTTGGCGCCGCGCTCGATGACCTTGGAGTTCGCCACGATGACAACGGCGGCGACCACGACGAAGGCGATGGCGATCACCGTATACATGATGTTGCTGCGGCGGGCCTTGGCCTGCTCCTCGCGCTCGCGCTGGGTGCGGGCGTCGACGAAACCGGTGGATACCTGCTCCTGACGGGCTTTCTTTTCTCTGGATGCACTCATTTTGTTTGTTCAGTCCTCTCAATTAATGGGGTGTTGCCGGGAAAATCAAATGCCTGACTATTATAACGAAAGACAGGCAAAATTGCAATGACAAAATTGTGAAGATTCTTCGTACCATTTTCCGCCCGCAGGCGGAAAACAATTAAAATCGTAATTCCTGACGACATGTGCGTCAGGAATTACCCTTTGCGCAAAGCGAGTGTCGAATTGCCTGCTTGTGCAGACAATGAGGCACAGAAGCGACGCGAATCTTTCTCAATGAAAGCGACGTAAGTCGGTTTCATTGAAGTTACTTCGTGCCGAAGATGCGGTCGCCCGCGTCGCCCAGGCCGGGGACGATGTAGCCGT
>ENA-OROD01001074-OROD01001074.1-human-gut-metagenome-genome-assembly--contig:-NODE-1074-length-23328-cov-6.174279_pt1 | contig 23328 bp, 18 predicted proteins | sample MGYA00242123_ERZ509038 | MGnify/ENA primary metagenome ERZ509038 (study PRJEB26280, sample SAMEA2338719) | human gut metagenome | biome: human gut; feature: human-associated habitat; material: faeces... | reverse complement strand
TCTCATTTGAGAACTCCTACTCTATTTTATTAAAAAACCTAGATTTGTCAATACTTTCCGACATATCTTCCATATTTTTTCAGTTTACATAAGATAATAGCATATAATTATATAAAAAGATAGCATTCCATACCAATTTTTCTATAAAAATGAATCAATTTACAACTGAACAGAAGATATTGTCCGGTCATCCACTAGCGATTTAATCGGATAATCTATGCTTTCCAGATAGGAAATCGCATCATTTGCCTGTTTCAATATATCTGCATTATTATATATATCTCCTAAATGAAACAGCATATCCCCACTTTGTCGTATTCCAAAGAAATCTCCCGGACCTCTTAGTTTCAGATCCTCGTTTGCTATATAAAAACCATCATTGGATGCATTTAAAATGGACAAACGATCCATTGCCTCTTTGCGGTCAGTTCCGGACATCATAATACAATACGATTGTGCCTCTCCTCTGCCTACCCGCCCTCTTAGCTGATGCAACTGTGCCAGTCCGAATTTTTCAGCATTTTCAATCAACATAACCGTTGCATTCGGATTATTGATCCCAACCTCTATTACAGTTGTCGAGATCAATATATCAATCTGCCGGTTTGCAAATTGATTCATAATGGTATTCTTCTCATCCGGTGTCATTTTACCATGTATATACGAAATTCGAATGGAATCCGGAAAATATTCGCGAATCCGCTCCTGATAATCCATTACATTCTCGGCGGATACATTTTCACTTGCTTCTACCATCGGACAAATGATATACACCTGATGTCCCAGTGCGATCTGTTGATAGATGAATTTGTACGCCTTTGGTCTGTAATCCGTTCCCACCACGCAATTCTTTATCGGTTTTCGCTGTGCCGGCATATCCTTCATCACAGAAATATCCAGATCACCATACATAATGATCGCTAATGTTCTCGGAATCGGTGTTGCACTCATAACAAGAACATGTGGTTCCTCTCCTTTTTGGGATAATTTTTCTCTCTGTCGCACTCCAAACCGATGTTGTTCATCGGTTATCACCAACGCAAGTTTCTGATAGTTCACCTTATCCTGAATCAGTGCATGCGTTCCGACAACCACATCAATCTCGCCATCCGCTAACATCTGATATATCCTGCGTTTTTCGGACAACCTGGTAGATCCACATAATAATGCTGTCCGAATCCCCCATTTTCCCAGATCTTTTTCAAGACTTTCATAATGCTGCATCGCCAATACTTCTGTCGGCACCATAAATGCTGCCTGATATCCATTTTTAACCGTAGCTAATATTGCCATCATGGCAACTGCTGTCTTTCCGGAGCCGACATCTCCCTGGATCAGCCGGTTCATCACCGTACTGCCTGCCATATCACTGCGAATATCTGCAATCGCATCCTTCTGCCCCTGTGTCAATTCAAAAGGCAGCTCATCCGTATATTGCCGGACAGCACTCCAGTCCTCGACCGGATAATGATTCAGAACTTTGATCGTCTGGTTTCTAAGGATGTGCATTTCTACCAAAAAACGAAAAAATTCATCAAACACCAACCGGTTTCTACAAATCAGCAGACGTTCCATATCTTGCGGAAAATGCGTTCCGATCACAGCTTCTTTTAATGGCATTAATTGCATTTTCTCTATTATCTCTTTCGGCATATCATCCTGCAGCTGCTCAATCTCCTTCATTGCCTCTTTCACAAATTTGGTGATTGTTTTATTGCTCAGTCCCTCTGTCAGAGAATATACCGGCTGTAACGATGCGATCAGATTACGATACTGCGTCTCTGTATAATATTCCGGATGTTCCATGACAAGCTGATGATTTCGTACCGATAATACACCAACAAATATATAAGTCTGTCCAATATGAAATACCTGTTTTAAAAAAGGTGAATTAAACCATGTTAATTTCATTGAACCACTCATATCCTTTGCCATACAGGAAACAATTTTTATACTTCTCACACTCTTTATATCAACATATGATTGTATATTAGCTCTGATTGCAACCCTCTCTCCCACTTGGGCTTCCCGAACAGGAACCGGTTCATCGTACCGTAAATAGGTTCTTGGATAAAACAATAGTAAATCCTTAATTGTATATATATTTAATTTCCCCAATAGTGCAACTGTCTTAGGCCCTACCCCTTTGATCGTTGCAACCGAATCTGATATATTCATGTACATTTCTCCTCACAGAAAGAAAACTGTCATACCGATACTCACATTCAGTATGACAGTTTTGTCATATTCATCCACAAAATCAACTTATCCCATACGATCTTAATGGATACGAATTACATATATTCTATTCTACAGATAAAACATAATAGTAGATTGGCTGACCACCATAATTAAACTCTACATCACAATCTTCATATGTCTCTTCCACATATTCTTCAAACTGCTTTGCATCCTCTTCACTTACATCCGCACCATAATAAATGCTGATTAATTCAGAGTCCTCATCTACCATCTTCTTAAGAAGTTCTTTGGTTGCCGTCAATATATCTGCTGCAACTGCCTGAATTCCATCATCATCAATACCCATAATATCTCCGGACTTGATCGTTTTGCCATCAATACTGGTATCTCTTACCGCATATGTTACCTGACCGGTCTTCACATTATTCATATCCTCGATCATAGAAGCGAGATTTGTCTCTCCATCTGCATTCGCATCAAATGCGATCAATGCGGCAACACCCTGTGGAGCAGTCTTTGATGGTACCACAATAATAGTCTTATCTTCTGTTAAAGACTGCGCCTGATTGGCTGCAAGAATAATATTCTTATTATTCGGTAATATATATATCGTGTCTGCATTGACATGATCAATCGCATTCAACATATCCTCTGTACTTGGGTTCATTGTCTGTCCACCTTCGATCAGATAATCCACACCTAGATCTTTGAAGATATCATTCATACCCTCTCCAACAGAAACGGAAATAAAACCATATTCTTTACGAATGTCCTGTTTCTTCTCCTCAGCTTCTGCTTTTTCAGCCGCACGTTCCATAGCCTGTTCTGCCGCCATTTTCTCGGCTTCCATAATGACTTTCTCTCTATGCTCCTCGCGCATATTATCTACTTTCATACTGGTAAGTGAACCATACGTAAGTGCACGTTCAAATGCAAGTCCCGGATGATTGGTATGCACATGAACCTTACAGATCTCATCATCTGATACAACCACTAGCGAATCACCAATTGACTCTAAGTAAGATTTGAATTCATCTTCAATCTGTTTATTGTATTCATTCTCAAGCATAATAATAAACTCTGTACAATATCCATACTTGATATGTGATGTATCAATCTCCTTACGGTCAATTCCTACCGAATTAGATGTGCGAAGTCCGGATGCATCCGGTGCCGGCTTGCCCTCTGCTGCACCTGCTGCGTATCCATTAGAAAAATCATAAGAAGCTTTTCCGGTCAACGCATCAAATGCACCTTCAAGAATTGTCATCAGACCTTCTCCGCCGGAATCCACAACACCAGCCTCTTTCAATACAGGCAACATCTCCGGAGTCTGATTCAATACTTCTCTACCATATGCCAATACATCTGTGGCAAACTCTAACAAACTCTTCTTGGTTGTACTTAATTCAGAAGCCTTATCCGCTAATCCTTTGGCTACTGTTAAGATTGTACCCTCTTTTGGCTTCATAACAGCCTTATATGCGGTTGCAACTGCACGATTAAATGCATTTGCAATATCTTCCATTGTTACATCCTGCTTGTTCTCTAATTCTTTACAGAAACCACGAATCAACTGAGACAGAATAACTCCGGAGTTACCTCGCGCACCGCGAAGTGACCCGGTCGACATTGCCTTCGTTACATTTGCAAAAGTCGGATCTGTGATATTTGCAACTTCTTTTGCTGCCGATGTAATCGTAAGTGTCATATTCGTACCCGTATCACCATCCGGAACCGGAAATACATTCAACTCATTAATATATTCTTTCTTTTCCTCAATTCTTTTCGCACCTGCTAAGAATCCATACTGCAAACTCTTAGCATCTACATTTACTTTCTGACTCATAGTTCCTCCTAATCAATTACCCGTACACCTTCAACAAATACATTAATATTCTCGACCTGCATACCAGTAAACTCTTCTACTTTATAACGTACTGTCGACATCAGATTCTCTGCAACAGTTGAAATGCTTACACCATAAGCTACAATAATATGGAAATCAATTGCAATCGCATTATTTTCACCAACAGTAACATTCACACCCTTCGAGACACTATCGCCCCGAAGTAATTTTACAAAACCATCTTTCATATTCACCGTTGCCATTCCAACAATGCCAAAACATTCAATGGCTGAAAGTCCGGCATATTGAGCAATGACTTCGCTCTCAATTACAACTTCACCGTTGCCGGTTTCTAATTCTATCTTCATACATATCCCTCCATGCTTTCTTCGCTAATAAATATTGTATGGTACACATTATCATACCATTCCTAACATATTGGTGCAAGTCCAAAAAATAAGGTTTTCTAAAAAAATAAATAATTTTGAAATTAATGCTTGCATTCTTGTATCACTTCTGTTAAAATTGACGTGTTGCAAACCGGTAGGTTAATATATTCAAGGAGGTGCAAGTCGTGGCAAAGTGTTCAGTATGTGATAAGGCTGCTCATTTCGGTATTAAAGTGAGCCATTCTCATAGAAGATCTAACAAGATGTGGAAATCTAACATTAAGAAGGTTAAAGCGAATATTAATGGTACACCACAGAGAGTTTATGTTTGTACTTCATGCTTACGTTCAGGTAAGATTGAGAGAGCTTAATCGTAAAGTAATATAAAAGGAGAACCTTTGGTTCTCTTTTTTTATTGTTATTTTATCTTTTAAATAAATGCTTGAAATTATTTTACCTTCTTTTCCTTCTTTTCCTGCCCTGTCCGGTCAAATCCCTGCCCGGCACGAAGGACTATTTCCGCTCCATGTACCAATCCTTCGGTCCCATGAAACGGGGCGAGCGCATAGGCCTCATTCTCTTCACCGCCGCCACCCTGCTCTCCTTCCTCCGTCCCCTCTTTGCGCCATACCTCCCTGCCATGAAGCCGGCCTACGTATTTCTCTTCCTGGGCATGCTCATGTTCTTCCTGAAAGATGAAAAAGGAAATCCCATGCTCACCTGGAAATACGCTGAAAGCCACGCCATGTGGGGCATGATCGCCCTTTTTGCCAGCGGTCTGGCTCTGGGGAAACTGGTCATTGAAACCGGCGCCATCAAGGAGCTCTCCCTCCTCATCGCCGCCCTTCACCTCTCTCCGGGCCTTCCGGTAATGGCCATGGCCTGCCTCTTCGCCTGCTTCATGTCGGAAATTTCCAGCAACACTGCCTCCGCTTCCATTTCCATTCCCGTGGTCATCGGCATAACCTCCTCCCTCTCCCTGAACCCCATCCCCTACATCCTGGGCACCATCGCCGCCGCCAACTGCGCCTACATCCTCCCCATTTCCACCAGGGCCATCCCCATAGGCTACGGCCTCTCCGCCTCCGCCCAGATCCGATACGGTGCACTGCTCTCCCTTCTTACGGTGATCCTTATCACCCTCCTATGCACCGCCTTCATGGATTTCGTGCCTCTCTTCAGCGAACTGTAAATTAAAAAGGGCTGTGAAAAAATGGAAATCATTTCTTCACAGCCCTTTTGGTATGTCTTATTGTGTCAATGACAGTAAGCCACTCGCCTCATCGTCATCTCGAGCGGAGCTGCCTGTCGGTCGTAGAGCAAAGGGTTTTGAGCACCAGGGAGACTCTGAGCCCGGAGATCTCCTGCCGCTATGCTGCATGTACCATGGGCCTGAAATTTCTCCACTCCCCCACCATCGAAATGACAGGAGAGAAGAATGGTATCCATGTCATTCATGTATTTCTTCACAGCCCTTTTTGATTTATGAAATGCTATGCTTCTTCTCCAGCATCAGGAGTGCCTTCTTCATGGGAAGACCGCCGCCGTAGCCGGTGAGGGACCCGTCGGCGCCGATGACACGGTGACAGGGGATGATAATGAAAAGGGGATTGGCATTGCTGGCCATGCCCACGGCGCGGTAGGCCTTCGGATGGCCGATGGCCTCGGCGATATCCCTGTAACTTCTCGTTTCCCCATAGGGAATCTCCCGGAGCGCCGCCCACACCTTTTCCTGAAAGGCAGTGCCCTGGGTATGGCAGGGAAAGTCAAAAGTCTTCCTTCGCCCCTGAAAATACTCATCCAGCTCCCGGAACACCTTCAGCGCCAGCCCGAAGGGCGCCTCCCCCTTCGTCCCCTCCTCCGCCATCCGAAGAGAAATCACCCCGCCTTCCTCATAGGAAAGCTCCATATCTCCAAAAGGAGAATGATAAATGGCTGTCTTCATGGTTTCCTTCCTTTCTTCCACCTGCATAAAAAGTATGATGAGGTTTCGCTGATTCCAGTATATCATGGAATAATGGGGCCGGTCTAAGCAGCAGGTCCGGTCATTGAATGGCAGGGTACAATTTTATTCAAAAGAGTTTTAGCAAAATCTGCCTATGATATAATTAATAAAGCAATAATATATGGTAACAAAAGAAATTGGCACTGAAAATAATTAAGATGCATCTGCACTGGTCATCAGCCAGGATAAAGTCTTCGCCATCCGGGTTATGGAAAATCCAAAAATGGATAGAAATCACCTGGTGAGAAGGAAAAGATTCTATAGGAAAATAGAAAATGTAAATACCGGGAGTCAATCAAATGGAGACATTTAATAACACAACAAAAGTTGTGAAAGATGATTTGATGAAGAAAATACATTCCGGCAGTAAACTTTCGCTTGCTGCTGCCTGTTTTTCTATGTATGCCTATCAGGCTCTGAAAGAAGAACTTGAAAGCTGCGATGAACTCCGGTTTATTTTTACATCGCCCACATTTATTGCGGAAAAGACGCCAAAAGAACGTCGGGAATTTTATATTCCCCGTTTGCAGCGCGAGAAAAGTCTTTATGGCACAGAGTTTGAAGTACGTCTGCGAAATGAGCTGAAACAAAAGGCTGTTGCCAGAGAATGTGCTGCCTGGATAAGGAAAAAGGTTCATTTTAAATCCAATACCACGAATGAAAGTATGAATCATTTTCTGCTGGTGCAGAACCCGGATCAGATGTATACATACCTTCCCTTCAATGCATTTACCACCGTTGATCTGGGCTGTGAGCGAGGCAGCAGCCTGACAAACATGGTCACCCGATTTGAGAATCCTGCCAGCCGGGAATTTTTACAGATGTTCGATCATATCTGGAATGACGAAGAAAAACTCTCCGATGTGACGGAGGATGTAATTGATATGATTTCCTCGGTGTATCAGGAAAATTCTCCGGAACTCATCTATTTTATGACGCTCTATACCATCTTTAATGAATTTCTTGAAGATATTTCAGAAGATGTCCTGCCCAATGAAGCGACCGGATTCAAGAACAGTCAGATCTGGAATAAACTCTACAACTTTCAAAAGGATGCGGTCCTGGGAATCATCAATAAGCTGGAACAATACAATGGCTGTATCCTGGCTGACAGCGTCGGTTTGGGCAAGACCTTTACCGCCCTGGCTGTCATCAAATATTATGAAGGTCGAAACAAGAATGTGCTGGTCCTCTGCCCCAAAAAACTTTCTGAAAACTGGATGACCTATCGGGGCAACCTGGTGAATAACCCTCTGGCAGAAGATCGCTTCCGGTATGACGTGCTTTATCATACCGATCTTTCCCGGAACAGCGGGATGACCCCAATCGGTCTCCCAATTGAACGAATTAACTGGGGAAATTATGACCTTGTGGTGATTGATGAAAGTCATAACTTCCGAAACGGAAATGGTACCAATACCCATGGCGGAGAAAAAGAAAACCGGTATATGCGCCTCATGAACCGGATTATAAAACCCGGCGTCCGTACCAAAGTGCTGATGCTTTCTGCCACTCCTGTCAACAACCGTTTCTATGATCTGCGAAATCAGCTGGCCCTGGCCTATGAAGGAAATCCGGAAGAAATCAATGAAAAGCTGGATACAAAATCAGATATTGACACAATTTTCCGCAGGGCCCAGAAAGTTTATAATGCCTGGTGCAAACTTCCGGAAACAGAGCGGACAACAAAAAATCTGCTTGCCCAGCTGGATTTTGACTTTTTTGAAGTGCTGGATGCCGTCACCATTGCCAGATCCCGGCATCATATCCAGAAATATTATGATACAAGGGACATTGGGAATTTCCCGGCCAGAAACAAACCGATTTCCCTGTATCCGAAACTGACGGACAAAAAGGATGCCATTAACTATAAAGAAGTTTATGAGTGCCTGTCGGAGTTACGGCTCACCATTTATACACCCACCCAATATATTCTCCCCAGTAAGATGAAACAATATCTGTCTGAGGAAGAAACAGAGAATTTCCGGAAGGGCCGTGAAGCAGGTATCCAGCGCCTCATGAGCATCAACCTTCTGAAACGTATGGAAAGCTCTGTCCATTCCTTTTTGCTGACAGTACAGAAGATCTATCAGTATCTGAAAGATACGGATCAGGTCATCGATTCATTCATCAAAAATGGGGCAGGCAGCTTAAAAGAAATGACAGATCTCTCCGGAGCTGCCGGAGAATTTGATGAAGATGATCAGAACACCGATTTTTTCTCCGTTGGAAAAAAACTGCAGATTAACCTGAAAGATATGGATTATATTTCCTGGCAAAGGGATATAGAGGCGGATATGGAGACCCTTTCCCTTCTGATCAGCATGGTAAAGGACATTACGCCGGAATATGACTATAAACTGAACCAGCTTTTCAAAGTCATCCGCGAGAAAGAAGCCAATCCCATCAATCCGGGAAACCGGAAAATCTTAATTTTTACAGCCTTTGCCGATACGGCTGAATACCTCTATGAGAATCTGGCACCCAAAGCAAAGAAACTGGGCCTTCACACAGCTCTTGTTACAGGCAGCATCGAAGGGCGGACAACCATACCGGATTTCAAGCCGGAAATGAATCATGTGCTGGCCTGTTTCTCTCCCATTTCCAAAGACAGAGATCTCCTTTATCCCCAGGATAAAAATAACAACATCGACATCCTGATTGGCACCGACTGCATTTCTGAAGGGCAGAACCTGCAGGACTGTGATTACTGCATCAATTATGACATCCATTGGAACCCTGTCCGGATTATCCAGCGGTTCGGGAGAATCGACCGGATTGGAAGCCGGAACAAGAAAATCCAGCTGGTAAACTTCTGGCCTGATCTGACCTTGGATGAATATATCAATCTGAAGGCAAGAGTCGAGACGAAGATGCGGATTTCCGTCATGACTTCCACCGGAGACGACGATTTAATCAATCAGGACGAAAAAGGAGACTTGCAATACCGGAAAGAGCAGCTGAAAAAGCTGCAGGAAGAAGTGGTTGATCTGGAAGATATGACCAGCGGCATTTCCATTACCGACCTGGGGCTCAATGATTTCCGCATGGATCTTTTGGCCTATATGAAAGAGCACCCGGACATCGATCATATTCCTTTGGGCATTCATGCAGTAACCAAAGGGGAAAAGCCCGGAGTCATCTTCGTGCTGAAAAATGTAAATGCAGAAATGAACATAAAAAATCAAAACCGCCTGCATCCTTTTTACATGGTATACGTGGGAAACGATGGGGAAATCATCACTAACCATTTGCAGCCAAAAGAGACATTGGATGAAATGCGGCATATTGCCAAAGGAAAAAGTACACCGGATCCGGTGCTGTGTCATCTGTTCAACAAAGAAACGAAAGACGGCCGAAATATGGCGAGGGTTTCCAAACTTCTTGAAGATGCCATCAGTTCGATGATAGAGGCCAAAGAGGAAGAAGATATCTCGAGCTTCTTTTCTGCCGGCGAGACAACCTTCCAGTCTGGCGGTTTCTCCGGTCTGGAAGATTTTGAGCTGATCTGTTTTATGGTGGTGATGTAAATGATAGACTTTCCGGGAAATACCCTGGTCAAGCGAAGACTTCCAAAGGAAGCGTTTTATAAACACCTGCCCTTGTCTGCCGCACTGAAATCGAAATTCGTGTCAGATGTGGACTGCATCATTCTGGAAAACAGTCTGACCAGAAAGAATCTGAATCTCGCCAGAGATAGCGAGATAAAAGAAATCATGCTCTTATCCATTACCCTTAAGAAGCAGAACTTTGATGGAAAGATTGTGGAGGTCATTGCACGGCAAAATCCTCATCAACTGATTTTTCTTCTCATATATGGGAATGAATTTCAGCTGGCAGTCTACCAGGGCGGGCTGTATAGGACCGACTGGATGAAAGAAAAGGATTTGTCCCTGACGCTTTCCGGAAATACGCTGGATGAGATATGGGATAATCTGGTCAGGCAGACTGCCATCTCTTCTAAAACTGTGCTGAGCCGGAAGGGCCAGACCATTCACGAACAATTAAAAATGCAGGACGAAATCAATCGGCTGCATATGGTCATTCAGAAAACAGAAAAAGCTGCCTGGAAGGAACAGCAGCCGAAGAAGCGGTTTGAATTATATACAAAACTGCAGGAATATAAAAAACAACTGGAGGAAATCACCCATGGACAAGCTTAAGATGCATACGCCGGATCTGGCAGAAGAAAACTATAAGAAGCTGGCGGCCCTGTTTCCGGATGCTGTGACGGAAACAAAGGATGAGAATGGAAACACGGTCCGGGCTATCGACAAGGATGTATTGATGCAGGAAATCAATGCCAAGGTGGTGGACGATGGCCAGGAACGGTACCAGTTTACCTGGCCCGATAAGCGGAAAGCCATGGTCCTTGCGAATGCGCCCATTGCCAAGACCCTTCGCTTCGAAAAAGAAAAATCTGTGGGAAGGGATGGGACCCCCGGCGGGACGGACTCTGAGAACATCTACATCGAGGGTGATAATCTGGATGCCCTGAAACTTCTGCAGGAAACGTATCTGGGGAAGGTGAAGATGATTTACATCGATCCCCCCTATAACACGGGAAATGACTTCATTTACGAAGATGATTTTTCGCAGAAGGCCGAGGATTATGCAGAGAACAGCGGGCAGACCGATGAAGAGGGAAATCGGCTGGTGCAGAACAGCGAAAGCAATGGTCGGTTTCATACAGATTGGCTGAATATGTTGTATCCGAGACTTAAATTGGCAAAAGATTTACTGGCTGATGATGGTGTTATATTCATAAGCATTGATGACAATGAGCAGGGAAATTTAAAGGCAATTTGTGATGAAATTTATGGTCAAAAAAATTTTGTTACGACTATACATTGTCAACTAAGTACAACGCAGGGAATGAAAGTAAAAGCTGCACAAGAAGGAAATATAGTAAAAAATGCTGAATACATATTATGCTATGGTAAAAATGGAAAGAAGAATATTGCACATCAGCCATTATACGACATAAGAAAAAAATATGATGAGCATTACTCACTTTATTTAAATCAAAATGGGACAATTGGACACTTGAAAGATTTGTATGATTACCGTTTCCCAAATGATTGTAATAATAAAAAAGCTTTTTCTTTATCAGAAGCATATGAAAAAAGTCATGAATTTGCGGAAATCGTGCGTACACATTTAGCGGAAATCGTGCGTACAGATAAAATCTCCGGAGTAAATTTAGAAAAGGTGTTATCCCAAGGGAGATGGAAAAAGGTTCAGCGAAATGGCAAAGTATACATATTAACTTTAGATAAAAATAACAACATAAAACAATTGTTGAGATTAAAAGATTCTTGGGGAAAAACTGATGGTTTTTATGAGGAAGAAGGATTAAGGAAAATACGTGGAGATTGGTGGGAAGGATTTTATATTGACATGGGGAATGTTTCAAAAGAAGGGGATGTGGCATTTGCAAATGGAAAAAAGCCTGTACGTTTGATTAAGCAGCTTGCAAAGATGGTCACTTGTGATAGGGATCTTATTCTTGATTTTTTTTCTGGATCAGCGACAACAGCTCATGGGGTAATGCAGTTAAATGCTGAAGATAGAGGTAATCGTAAATACATTATGATTCAACTTCCAGTGGACTTGGATAAAGCTGTAAAGAAAGCAGATTCGCAGGCACAGAAAACAATAAGTGATGCCATAAAGTTCTTGGATAGTATAGAAGAAGGCCATAACATATGTAATCTTGGTGAAGAACGTATTCGTCGAGCCGGAAAGAAGATTAAAGAAGAAACGGGGGCTGATATTGACTACGGCTTCCGCTGCTTCAGGGTAGACTCTTCCAATATGAAGGATGTGTATTACAAACCTTCTGATGTAAAACAAGCAGAACTGGATCTTTTTACGGACAACATCAAAGAAGACCGTACACCGGAGGACCTTTTGATCCAGGTCATGCTGGATCTGGGGGTATTGCTGTCTTCCAAGGTGGAAGAGAAAGAAATTGCAGGGAAGAAGGTTTTCTCTGTGGCCGATGGCTATCTGATAGCCTGCTTTGACAGGGATGTGACCGATGATGTTGTGACCGCCATTGCCAGAAAGCATCCTTTCTATGCGGTATTCCGTGACAGTTCTTTCAGCTCTGACAGTGTGGCTGCAAACTTCGAGCAGATTTTTGATACCTATAGTCCGCAAACGGTAAGGAAGGTGCTGTGATATGGCTGCCATGAAATTTAAATTCACCATACAGGGGTACCAGACGGATGCTGTAAACAGCGTAGTCAGAGTATTCTCCGGCCAGCCCTTTCAGGACAGGGTCGGCTACCGGCGGGATGTTGGAACCCAGGATGACCATCGCAACCTGTTTAACTGGCAGCAGTCTGATGAAGAATTATTCATGGGTTTTGCCAATGCACCGGTTTCGCTGAACGGGACACAGCTTCTTCAGAATATCCGGGAAGTCCAAAAGGGCAGCAATATTAAGGAATCTTCTTCTCTTGCCCGGCATATGGGGGCCTGCTCTCTGGATGTGGAAATGGAAACAGGTACAGGAAAGACCTATGTTTACATCAAGACCATGTTCGAGCTGAATAAGCAGTATGGGTGGAGCAAGTTCATTGTGGTGGTCCCCTCCATTGCCATCCGGGAAGGCGTGCAGAAGAGTTTCCAGATGATGCAGGACCACTTCATGGAGCTCTACGGAAAAAAGGCAAGGTTCTTTGTTTATAACTCCAAGAACCTGACTGACATTGATCAATTCAGTTCCAGCGCAGATCTTTCTGTCATGATTATCAATGTACAGGCCTTCAATGCCCGGGGTAAGGATGCCAGAAGAATTCGCATGGAGCTGGATGAATTTGGCAGCCGCAGGCCCATCGATGTGATCCAGGCCAACAGGCCCATTGTGATTCTGGATGAACCGCAGAAAATGGGCGGCAAAAAGACGCAGGAATCCCTGAAGGAATTCCATCCACTGTTTACGCTGAATTATTCCGCCACCCATAAAGAGCATCATGATCTGGTGTATGTCCTGGATGCGCTGGACGCCTACCGGATGAAGCTGGTCAAAAAGATCGAGGTCAAGGGTTTCGATATCAAGAATCTCCGGGGAACAGACGGCTATTTGTTTCTGGAGAATATTGTCATATCCCCGAAGAAACCGCCCATGGCGCGCCTGGAGTTTGAAATCCGCTACGAGAAGTCCATCAATCGGGAGACCAGAATCGTAGGTGTGGATGATGATCTGTATGCTCTTTCGAAAGGGATGGAGCAGTATCAGGGATATCATATCAATGAGATTGACCCCATCAGGGGCGCTGTGACATTTACCAATGGCATTGAAATTCACACAGGCGAAGTTCTGGGCGATGTCAGTGAAAAGGATATTCGCCGTGTACAGATCCGCGAGACCATCCGGTCCCATTTCGAAAAGGAAAAGGAACTGTATAATCGCGGTATCAAGACCCTTTCCCTGTTCTTTATCGATAAGGTGGAGAATTACCGAAAGTATGATGCCGACGGGAACGAAGTAAATTCGGAATATGGCCGGATTTTTGAAGAGGAATATACAGCGATTCTGAATGAATATCTGACTCTGTTCGATACGCCTTATGAGCAGTATCTACGCAGCATCGATGTGCATGCTACCCATGCCGGCTATTTCAGCATCGACAAAAAAGGCCACAAGATTGACAGTCATATGAAACGTGGCTCTGATATCAGCGATGATGAGTCTGCCTACGAATTGATTCTGAAAGATAAGGAAAAACTGCTGTCTTTTGACAACCCGGTTCGTTTTATTTTCTCCCATTCCGCCTTGCGGGAGGGCTGGGATAATCCGAATGTCTTCCAGATCTGCACGCTGAAGCATGGCGGCGATTCGACAACCAACAAGCGGCAGGAAGTGGGCCGCGGTCTTCGACTCTGCGTGAATCAATCCGGCGACCGGATGGATGAGCACGTTCTTGGCGCAGAGGTACAGGAAGTTAACAAGCTGACCGTTATTGCCAGTGATGGCTATAAGGACTTTGTTTCTTCTCTGCAGAAGGAAATCAGGGATGACCTGTATGAGCGGCCAACTAAAGCGACGCCGGAATACTTTGCAGGCAAGCGTCTCAGAGTCGGCGATGATATCATCACTGTTACCAGCGACGAGGCAAATAAGATTTATTTCTATCTGGTGAAAAATGATTACATTGACGAAGACGGTCATGTCACGGATCAGTATCGGGCAGATGCTGAGAATCATTCCCTGGCTCCACTGCCGGATAAAGTGAAACATATCGGGGATGGCGTGCATGCGCTGGTGCAGGGTATCTTTGATGAACATGCGCTTGACGATATGATTGAGGATGGTCATGTGACAAAGGTGCCGGAAAATGGGCTGAATGACAATTTCTATAAGAAAGAATTCCAGACGCTCTGGAATTACATCAATCACAAATGGAGTTATTCTGTGCATTTTGACAGCAATGAGCTGATTCGGAATGCAATCCGGCATATTGACGATAAACTTTTTGTTACCGAGCTTCAGTACACGGTGACCCGGGGAACCCAGGGGGAAGACTGGTCTGCGGAAAAAGTAAAGGACGGGCAGGGCTTTATTGCTGAAAAGAGCCACACCTATAACCTCAAACGAGGGGAAACCAGCCAGGTCAAATATGATCTGATTGGTCAGATTGGGGGTAGGACCCATTTGACCAGAAGAACGGCTGCGGCAATCCTGAAAGGAATTTCTCCTCTCAAGTTCATCATGTATCGGTACAATCCTGAGGAGTTTATTTCCAAGGTTTCGAAGCTGATCAATGAAGAAAAAGCTGCCATGATTGTCAATGATATTACTTATAATCAGACCGACGGGTCCTACGATTCGACCATCTTTACAGCCGAAAAGAATAAGGACTTTTCCAAAGCCTATCTGGCGAAGAAGAATGTGCAGGATTATGTTTTCGCTGATGGAACGGCAGAAAAATCCGTGGAACGCAAATTTGCAGAAGACATGGATCTGGATGATAAGGTGGTGGTATATGCCAAGCTGCCGCGGGGCTTCCAGATTCCGACTCCGGTGGGCAGCTATGCACCGGACTGGGCTATAGCCTTTCAGAAGGGAACCGTAAAGCATATCTACTTCGTGGCTGAAACGAAAGGCTCTATGGAAAGCCTGGATTTGCGTCCCATTGAACAGGCTAAGATTACCTGTGCCAAGAAACTTTTCAATGAGATTTCAAAGGATGATGTGGTATATGACCAGGTGGATTCCTATCAGAATCTGCTAAGTCTGATGAACGCACTCTAAGCAGTCATCAGTGCTCTCCCCCTAAAATAGCCTCCTTGTCATATAGGGAAAACATGGCCATGGAACCTGCAAGGCTGGGCGCCCTATCATTTGACTCAAAAGAGTTTTAGTAAAATCTGCATGAGTAAAAAGGAATAAACAAATCATTGGAAAGGAGAGATTGCTATGAAAAAAATACTCATACTCAATGGCGGCCCCCGGATGCACAACAACACTGCCAAACTTCTGGCATCTGCCGGGGAGGGGGCTGTTTCTGCCGGAGCCAGCACCGAGACTGTCGATTTATATAAACTGAACTTTACCGACTGCCACAGCTGCCTGGCCTGTAAGAATAAAAAGATGGCCGTCCCCTGGAAATGCTATTGGAGGGACGGCTTGACGGAAACGCTGCAGAAAGTCTACGAAGCTGATGCCATCATCATCGGTTCACCCATTTTCTTCGGGGAACCAACGGGCGTGGTCCGTTCCTTTATGGTCCGCTCGACTTTCCCTGCCCTATCTTACGATGATTATCAAAGCACCTTTCCGGGGAAAATCGATGTCGCCGTGATCCTTACCATGAATACAGACCAGAACTACTACGATAAACACTATAAATCGCACATGGAGGAATACTTCCAGCCCTTTCATTACCTGAACGGGACAACAGAAATCCTGACTTCCTGTGATACGATGCAGGTGCCGGATTACAGCCGTTACCGCATGGCATCATGGGATGAAGCAAAAAAGAAAGCCCATCACGCCGAGCAATTCCCGAAAGACCTGCAGGCGGCCTTTGAGCTTGGCAGGAGACTGGCCAGTCGTCAGTAACTATCTGGTTATAAAAGGAATAAAGGCAGGAAATTGAAATATAGGATATAATGGCTTATTTTATACTTTCCCCTATTTCCTTTTATTTTTACTGAAATGCTTCCTCACTCACCGAAAGGAGATGCAGCGCGTCAATGCAGATACATCATTCCACAAAAGATAAACTCCATATCCTTTTTATCTGCCACGGCAATATCTGCCGTTCTCCCATGGCGGAAATGATAATGAAGGACATGGTGCGCCAAAGGGGGCTGGACGGGAAATATGAAATTTCTTCCATGGCCGCCACCACTGAGGAAGTGGGCCATGATATCTATCCCCCTGCCCGAAGGACTCTTGCCGCCCACCACATTCCCTTTACGAAAAGAAGGGCGGCTCTCATGACCAGGAAAGATTACGAAGAGGCAGACTATGTGATTGCCATGGATGAGGAAAATCTGGATGACCTGTCCCGCCTCACCCAGGGGGATCCGGAGAAAAAAATCTCCCGCCTTCTTGACTGGGCGGGAGAAGCAAGGGACGTGGCGGACCCCTGGTATACAGGAAATTTTGAGAAAACCTATGAGGATATTGCCAAAGGCTGCCAGGCGGTGCTGGAGAAGCTTTCCTGAAAATGGGTGCATAAAAAGAGGCCATGAGAAATGGGTATCCTTTCTCACAGCCTCTTTTTCATGCCATGCAAAAACTCCTGATTCGTCCCATGCTGATGCGCGGTAGGGCTCAGGCGTTCAGCTTCGATGAATCGGCCAGGAGCAGCCGCCTAAGCGGAATATCTGTGTCGTCAAGGAAGAACTGGTATAGCCATAGTTGCCACCAGGATGTCTAGCAGGTCATCTTCAGGAGTTCTTTGTGAAGTTTTGACGCGTCGGAGAGTTCTGATTCATATGAGGAAGTTCTTCCTGTCTCCCGCCTGTCCCTTGATAAGGTGTGTGCACGTAACAGGCAGGGAGGCCGGCGCCTCTTCCGGGCCCCTCAGTTCTCTCTGTCTATATAATCTCTTTAAAATAAAAAAGTTCTCATGGAAAACAGTGTTTCCTGATGACCGGTCGTTAGCGGCGCCGGTTTCTTTTCTCCACTAGCCGGGATTCTACGCTATCGCCCAGAATGACGACGCCGAAGGAAGGCTACCTGGTGTCTGTCATCTCCTCTGACTGTCTGATTATATCCTGCTCATCTTTCATGCTACAAACCTGTACTTTCGTACAGTTTTTTTTCTGTCCATTTTTAGTAGAATAAAAGTAAGGCCGGGATCCTTGCGGAATACCCAGAAAACAGGAAAGATGCGTTTTCTATGAAACAGAATCATTCCGCCTTGACAAAGAAGGTCCTGCCCCTGCTTCTCTGTACCGCCATCCTGTCAGCAGGGGTGGGACTTTCGGCAGAAGCGGCGCAAACGCAGGGAAGGGATGCTGTCACGATCGAGAAATGCTGGAACCGCAGCCCATGGAAAATCCGCATTCTCAGCAGGATCGTGCCGGTGCATACGTCGAGCTGCGGCGGCATAATCAGTAAAGAGATTCCCAGAAACAGGAGGTGTCTGGTAATGAAAGAGCCTGGCAAAATCAAATGGATGAGGCTTATCAGGGGTATCTTTTTAGGGATCCTGCTGGTCCTGACGATGACTCCAGCGGCCCTGGGGGCCCAGAAAACAGTGCTGGTCCACAATGTAGACGAAATGATGGAATCACTGGCGGACAATACGGAAATCGTTCTGGCGCCGGGCGAATACAATCTGTCAAACTGGCAGGAGAAAGAATTTTCAGAGCGGCTGCTTCACTACTCCGACTACTATGATTCGGCCCCTGCCGGTCTGTATCTGGGCGATGGTTGCACACTGGACATTGCCGGGTTCAAGGATCTCACCATCCGGGGATTGGATACGGAGACCATTACTGCAGAAATTGTTACAGAATTCCCCTATACGCCGGTACTGAAATTCGTCAACTGCCGAAACCTGAAACTGTCCCACCTCCGGATGGGCCATAAACTCAAAAAAGGATTCTGTGACGGCGCCGTGCTGAAACTGGATAGCGTCACTCATATGACCATGGATCATATGGACCTGTACGGATGCGGAACCTATGGGTATGAAGCCCGGTTCTGCAGCAGCATTCTCCTTAGGGACAGTGTAATCCGGGAATGCAGCTACGGTTTGGTGTCCGCCACAGACTGCCAGAACCTGAAATTCCTGCGGACCATCTTCAAAGATATGGAAACGGATCTTCCCCTCTTTGCTCTGATTCGCTCCCGGCTGGAGCTGACCGACTGCACCTTCCGGGATGTACGGGGAGTCATCGACAGCCTCACCATGACTGGTGGCCATATCAGTGAATCATGAAAAGACCTTCCGGTGCATCAGAACTTTTAAAACCTGCTGGCAGGTAAAAAACAGCCTGATGATGTAAGCGGGTCCCTGAAGACCATCATTTACATCATCAGGCTGTTCGGGTGGAGGGCCGGAAGGTGAAATACAGGAAAACAGCGGGTCCTCAGACAGTGGAGCAGCTGCATGAATGAGTGCGGATCCCGCTACCGTCCCAGCAGGGCGATCATCAGGGTCACTGCCCCATCTACCAGCAGAGGAACGGCGCCGGTAATGTAGGCGGTGTCATCATCCATGCGATAGTACATCATGTAGGCTGTAAAAGCGATGAGAGAAGCAGCAGCCACGGCGGCCCAGGTGAGACCATAGGCAGTGCCCGCAAGGCCGCCTGCTTCATGGAGCACTCCCAGTACCATGATTTCCATGAGGGCCCAGAGAACGAGAAGGATGAGTTCTGTGGTCGGTTTCCGGCCGAAAAGTTTGACAGAACCGGCAAGAAGGATGAAATATACCAGAAGGGCCAAAGCCAGAAGCATGGTCCCTCCTGGCCAGGAAGCGGGAAGGGGAAGGCCGTGAATGCCATGGACCGTCAGGGCGGTGCCGGAAAGGCCAAAGACTGCAAGGAGCAGGAAAAGCAGGGCCGATAGGGCCCCTCCGCTTCTGGCATCGGGCCTGAAGGCCGTGAGCCACCAGCCCGTATAAAACAGGGCGCCAAGGCTCAGAAGAAACTGCCCTGTAATGATTTCTGCATATGCTGTAAGTCCAAACATAGTATCCCTTCTTCTTTGTGAAATCCTTTCTTTTCCTATTGTAGTCTTTTTTCTGGAATAAAGTGAGAAATGCATGTAAAAAAGCCGTGAAAATAGCAATCCTTTTCACGGCTTTTTTATACAGGGTCTTTTATATGCTGTTTTTCGCTGCATTAAAAACGGTCTGGAAGGGCACCTGTTTTTCTTCTGCCCGCTTCTTCACCGATTCATATTCCGGATAGCGCCGTTTTTCGCTGCCCAGAGTGACTTCCTTTACCTGGACCCGGCCGTAGGCGGTGTCTACTTCCTTTTCTTCCCGATGAAGGATGGAGCGCATGAGAGGCGCCAGTTCGCGGATACCGATGGTGGTGGTTTCGGAAAAGAGGATGTTTTCCATGGCTTCTTTCCTGTCTTCCCTGCAGATCACCGTGAGTTCATAGGCCGGTCTGTTCTTTTTCATGTAGATAGGTGTGAAATGAACGTCCAGGGCGCCGGCATCCATCAGTTTTTTCATGGTATAGCCCAGCACTTCGCCGGAAGCGTCGTCAATATCGCTTTCCAGCTTCACGACCTGGTCTTTTTCCCAGGTCCCCTCTGCTTCATCAATGAGAATGGCCCGGAGAATATTGGTCCGTTCCTTGTAGTCCCGTTTTCCTGCGCCCAGGCCTGTTTTCAAAACAGTAAAGGAGGCAGGCAGCTCATGGGAGGTGGCCAGGGCCGCCGCGATGGCAGCGCCTGTGGGGGTCACGTATTCCCCTTTGGCGTCCATGATTTCCAGAGGCATGTGATAGGCGGTGACAATGTTCAGCGTAGCCGGCACAGGCACCGGAAGTACGCCGTGCTGGCAGCGGACAGTGCCTCTGCCTTCCGAAAGCTTCGGTACAATCACGTTTTTGATATGGAGACTGTCAAAGCATACGGCAGCGGAAATGATATCCACAATGGAGTCGATGGCTCCCACTTCATGGAAATGGACTTCCTCTATGGGAAGGTTGTGGGCTTTGGATTCCGCCTCTGCCACAATGCGGAAAATCTTCTTTGCCAGAGCCCTGGCAGATTCGGTCATGTCCGTGCCGTCAATCACCGCTTCCACATCTTTCAGATGGCGGTGTTCATGATGATGGTGCCCCTCTCCATGGTCATGATGGTGATGGTCTTCATGGCAGTGGCAATGGTGCTCTTCTTCCTCGTGATGATGGCCCTCTTCATGACAGTGGCAGTGGTGCTCTTCCTCTTCATGATGATGGCCTTCTTCATGGCAGTGGCAGTGATGCTCTTCTTCCTCATGATGGTGATGGTGTTCTTCATGAACCGCTTCCCTTACTTCCGGCAGGGGGCCGTAGAGATAGGCCATGTCGTGGTCGTGATTTTCATGTTCTTTGTCCAGAATCACGTTGAAATCGCAGCAGTCAATGCCTGCTTTCTGCACCCTCCCGATTTCCACCGTAAACCCTTTGGCTGGAATGGAAGAAAGCGCTTTATCCAGCGCTTTCCGGTCCGCTCCCAGGTCCAGCAGGGCTGCCACAAACATATCCCCCGCAATGCCGGAGGCTGCTTCCAGATATAATGATTTTCCCATTTACACTTTTCCCCTTTCTGCCAGTCTGTTGATTTGGGTGGCCACATAACCGGCACCGAATCCATTGTCTATATTCACGGTCACTATGCCGTTGGCACAGGAATTAATCATGGTCAGGAGGGCAGAGAGGCCGTGGAAACTGGCGCCATACCCCACTGACGTGGGCACTGCAATCACCGGATTTCTCACCAGGCCGCCGATGACCGAGGCCAGGGCCCCTTCCATACCGGCCACTGCAATGACGCAGCTGGCCTTGCGCACCCGTTCCTCCTGGGACAGGAGCCGGTGGATGCCGCTGACCCCTACGTCATAAATCCGTTCTACATGGCTGCCGAAGTATTCTGCCGTCTGGGCCGCTTCCTCCGCCACTGATATATCGGCAGTGCCGCCGGTGCATACAGCAATGCATCCGATATGGTCCTTCTCCTTTTCCTGCTTCAGAATGTGGGAAATAGGATCATAGGAAATGGAAGGCAGCACTTTTTTTACCAGTTCATACTGGTGAGGTGAAGCCCGGGTGCCGAAGACTTCCCCTTCCGTTTCGTAAAGTTTCTTAAAAATCTGCCCGATAAAGGCGTCAGACTTACCCTGGCAGTATACCACTTCCGCAAAGCCGGACCGGGCCTTTCTGTCTGTATCCAGCTTGGCAAATCCCATTTCTTCATAGGGCCGGTCTGCCGGATTTTTCCGAAGAAGCGCCTCCGCTTCTTCCGGGCGCAGGGCGCCGGAGGCTACCTTCTGCAGTATATCTTTCATATCCATGATGAAATCCTTTATATGTACATTAATGACAATAATGGGCGGGGCTGGCGGGACGGTAAAGACCGCTGACCGCTATCCGCTGCCCCTATGACACAGAAAGGCCAATCCCGTAACGCTGACTTCATACTCATCGCCCCATAGGGCGATACCACAACCCTCGGCCCAAAGGGCCGTCAAACCTAAGAACCCTCCGGCTCGAAAGGGCCGGTCCATCTTAAGAACCTTTACGCCGAAGGCGCCCCTTACAGCACTTCATCCATGCTGCCCATGCGGTAGCCCTGAAGGTCCATGGTGACATAGGCAAAGCCCAGGCTGTGGAAGGTGCGCACCACTTCCTCGTGGATGCGGAAAAGTTTCCACAAATCCTCAGGCAGTACTTCGATGCGGGCCAGATTTCCTTCATGAAGCCGCACCCGGAACTGCTTGAAGCCTTTGGAGAAAAGGAAATCTTCCGCTTTTTCCACCATGGAGAGCTTGTCCTCTGTAATGGTCTCTCCATAGGGGAAACGGGTAGCCATGCAGGCAAAGGAGGGTTTGCTCCAGGTGGGAAGACCCGCTTCTTTGGACAGGGCACGGATGTCTGCCTTGTAGAGGCCGGCATGACGGAGAGGGCTCCTGATGCCAAGTTCCCCAAGGGCCTTGAGCCCAGGCCGGTACTGGGAGGCATCATTGAGGTTCGTGCCGTCGATGACATAGGCAAAGCCTTCCTTTTCCGCGATTTTCTTAAGGGAGCTGAAAAGGAAATGTTTGCAGAGATAGCAGCGGTTCGAAGGATTTTCTGCAAATCCTTCAATGCCGAACTGGTCCATTTTCACCACTTCCTGCCGGATGCCTTCCCTGCGGCAGTATTCAATGGCGTCTGCCACTTCCCTTTCCGGTACCGACGCCAGGTTCATGGTGACTGCCATGGCCCTGTCCCCCAGCACCTTCCGGGCTTCATGCATGAGATAGGTGGAGTCCACGCCGCCGGAAAAGGCCAGCACCACGCTGCCCAGTTGTTTCAGATATGCTTCCAGATGATCCTGTTTTTTCTGTAATTCTTCTGTTACCATAGGTTTCTCCATTCTTTAGAAATACTGATCCGCAAGACTTCCGGCGCCAGCCGGAAGGAACGAGGGCGGTTTCTATTCATTTCATTATTATACCATCCACCGCCCCTTTGACGACAGTCCATGAAGAAGGAGAGGAAGGCTCCTTCCCCGAACGCAGCAGGAAAGCTGTTCTTATTATACAAGGCTGAAGCCTGCTTCAGGCAAGCTGTAAAAACAGGACGTTCTGTTTCCCCCTTGCTCTTTTATGGTATAATTTACTTGAGAAATGTTATCATAAAAGGAGGACCATCATGGGTACCCTGTTAACTATACTGATTACAGCAGCCATTGCCGGCTGGGTCGG